>OJSD01001095.1_pt1 | contig 33129 bp, 29 predicted proteins | sample 1599391 | NCBI WGS metagenome assembly OJSD01 (sample SAMN04168656, study PRJEB22393) | human gut metagenome | biome: human gut microbiome; feature: stool | host: Homo sapiens | collected 2014-03-17 | reverse complement strand
TTGCCTCTATTTAAGTTTAATAGAATTTAATATATTCAAATGCGGCTCCGGGTACTGATTAAGGTGTCAAAACTTTGATTGTCAAGGTTTTGACTCCTTTTCTTTTTTGCCATGCCCTTCTGCGGCGGTTTGCTTTTCGCAGATTTGTTCGGGCGGTGCCGCTTTTTGAGAAGGAGCGTGATTTTGCCCGTTCGGGAAATTTCCTGCGGCGGAGCATGATATGCGCTTTCGCGTTATGCCGCCTCTCCGGTGCGATTTTGAGTTTTGATACTTAAGTTTGCCATTCGAGTTCAATTTTTGCATTAAAGAGGTGCGGGGAAGGCGAATGTCGTATATTTAATGCAATAAAATCAGCATGCATCCTAAATTCCAAATATATACCGATATTTCGTCTCTGCCGATAAGCGAACACGAGGCCTATCAGGAGGAGGGTTTCTGCGGTATTTGCACGGGAGGTACCGCTGTGATAGAGGTTTTTTCGGTGCGCAGTCCGATTTCCGAAAACGATATCGTTACGATTCTGCCGTTGCAGCTGGTGTCGATCCGCGAGGTCAGCGACGATTTCTCGATGACCTTTTTCAAAGTAGACAAGGAGATGTTCCTCGACATCATGAGCGGGCTGGGAAAAATAACCCCGGATTTTTTCTTCTATATGCGGAAGAATTTCCTGTACAGCGTCAACGACGTGGACCGAAACCGGTTTCTTGGGTTTTGCCGGACGATCGATCTCAGGGGCAGTAACGATGATCCCGTTTTCCTGCGGGAGACCATTCTGCACCTGCTGCGGATTTATTACTGGGATTTCTATGTCCTTTTCCAGCAGACGACGAGCGCCAAGAAGCGCCCTTTCGTGAATACCAACAAGGAAAATATCGCCATGCGGTTCGCCATGCTGGTCGGCGAACACCACAAAACGCGCTGGGAGGTCGCTTTTTATGCCGATAAGTTGTGCATATCTCCCGTATACCTGACCAAAGTCGTTTTGGAGGTAAACGGCCAGTCCGCCCATGAGATGATTGCCGACTATGTCGTTATCGAGATCAAGACCCTGCTCCGGGACGCGAGGCTCGACATAAAGGCCGTGGCGCGGCGCGCCGGCTTCGCCAACCAGTCTTCGCTGAGCCGCTTTTTCCGCCTGCATACGGGCATGTCTCCCACGGAATACCGCCGTACGATCCACGTTACAAGATAAACTCTTGTTCCGTCCACGGTTTCGGAATCCCGTATCGTGCAAACCCGTCCGATGACCGATATGCGGCGTTCGTAAACAGACGCGCCGATTTTTCTGCCGCTGTTCCGATCGGCTCCGGCCGTGGGTGGTTTTGTTCCGGGAACCGGAGGTAAATCGTTGTATGGCAGACAACGCTTAACTAATCTCCTATGCTCCGGTTCCCCTGAACAAAACGCCGTTCCGTTTACGGTTTGTGACGGAATTGCTCCGTAATGTCTTCCATTGCGCCCGCAGGACCGATTCTGTAGAGCCGCTGATTGGTCGTCGGCGAAGTCAGCGGCCCCAGCGACTCGACCCAGCCGCCCAGTTTGATGTAATCGAACACCTGCGGCGCGAATCCTTCCGGCAACTCCTGCCGTCCCGAATACCAGCCGACGTGCAGGACCGGCAACTCCTGCCGCACGACCTCCGCCAGCCGGGCGATCCGGTGCGGCGCGGCATCCCCGCCCATAAAGCAGACGCAGGTCACCGAACGGCCGTACCGTTCCAGCAGGGCGCGCAGTTCCGCGGCGTCGAGCACATGCCCCGCGTCGGCCTGCAGGTGGGGACTATGACACCCCGGACAGCGGTTCGGGCAGTTGGCGATGTTGATCGCCAGCGTCGTTTCGCCCGGAATCTCCGCGAATACGATGTCGAAATTGTAGTATCGGACTACTGTTTCCGGAGCTGTCATACGGCCTCCTGAGCGGGTGAACTTTTCTGGTGGGCCGATTCTTTCTGTGCGAACGGTTCCCGTTGCGGGTGCGGTCCCTCCTGCGGGTGCGCACCCTGCTGTCCGGGTGTTTTCGCGCCGCCCGCCGCCGGTTTCATGTTGCCGTAATAGCGGCGTTCGGCCTCCTGCTGGCGTGCGGCCGAGAAGTTCGAGACCCGTTTCATGTAGCCGATCACGCGCGTCAGGTAATCCAGATCGTCGCTATGGCATGCGGGACACGCTTTCAGATAGCGTTTGTCGATATGCCCGCACTTGTTGCAGACCGTATTGGGAATGTTGAACGTAAAGTAGTTGCAGCCCTCGGCCGCGGCCACGCGCAGCAGGTGGCGGTACTGCTCTTTCGAAAGATGCTCTTCGAGGTTCATGTGCAGCGCCGAGCCGCCCGTGAGGTGGTCGATGTAGCGGCGTCCATGCAGCCGGAATTTGTCGACGACGTTCAGCGACTGGTCCTCGACGACGTAGAAATAGGAGTTGTAGCAGTCGCGCGGCACGGCGTATCCGTCCTCGCGGTCCCATTTGGCGTGCTTCACGCCGACGTTTTCGGCGGGGATCATCTCGCAGTTGAACATCAGCTCCTTGGTGCGGTATTTCTTGTTGTAACGCTCGATCAGCCCCAGTACGTTCTGCACGAAAGCGACGTAGTCGTCGTTGTCGTCGATGCGGATTCCCAGAAATTCGGCGGCTTCGACCAGTCCGTTTACGCCGATGGTCAGGTATTGGCGCGAAAGGTTGATGTAGCCCGCATCGAAGAGCGGCAGCATGCCTTTGGACTTCAGTTCCTTGAGGTTTTCGTTGTAAGCCGTCTGTACTTTGTGTACCAGATCCGTGATCTCTTCCAGATAGGTGAGATAGTGCATGCCGTTCTTCACGGCGTACTGGATGCAGCGGTTGAGGTTGATCGTCAGCACGCTCTTCGAGCCGGTCGAGACGCCGCCCGCGCCGAGCGTGTAGCTGAACCCGTTGTCCTGAATCTCGTTCCGCAGACGGCAGCAGCTCGACAGCGAGTCGGCGTTGTCGCTGATATAGGTGAAGAACGAGTGCCCCTCGGCGTACATCTGCGCCGTGATGTCGCCCCACTCCCGGTCCATCACGTCGCCGTCTTTGGTCAGCAGCGCCATCGTCTCTACCGGGAAAGTCAGCACGGTCTTGGTGCGCTCGCGGTTGAACCACCTCATGAAACGCTTCTGCAGCCACGACAGCGACTCCCAGTGCGGATGCGAACCGTCGGGAAATACGAACTCCCCGAACAGGCTTTCGAAGTAGTAGCGGTCGTAGTAGGCCACGTTCCAGAACACGGCTTGGAAGTTGCGCGCCCCGGTCGGCTGGTTGATCGAGTAGACGATCTGTTCGAAGCAGTCGGTGATTATCTTGTCTATTGTCCGGCGTTTCTTCGAGAGGTCGGCCACCTCGTCGGCCCGCTTGTAGTAATCTTCGCCGTACTCCTGCTCGATGAAATAGTTCATGTACATCAGGAATTCGGGCGTGGCGCATGCGCCCGAAAGCATCGACGACACGATGAAAACCATGTTGACGAATCCGCCGCAGAACGATTTGAGGTTCGTCGGACGGGTCGAGTTGCCGCCCACCGAAAGCGTGCCGCCCAAGAGCCACGGATACATGGTGATCGAGGCGCAGTAGTTGGCCATCGACGTCTCGTCGTTCTTGTAGATGAAGTGCTCCTTGAGCAGGTGCAGGTATTTGTCCGACAGCTCCTTGCCGTACATCTCCTTGATGCGGTCGGTCAGCAGGCGGCGGTTCAGGCGGATGAAGTTCTGCTTCGGCAGCTCGCCGATCAGCGTGGCGATGTTCTTGTTTTCGACGTTGGCGTTGGCGTCGTATTTCGAGCCGGTCGCCGGGTTCGAGGCGTCGCAGTAGTTGATCAGAAATTCGAGTTTCTCGCGGTCTTCGCGCTCTTCGGTGTGTTTCTGGCGGTAGAGCATGTAGCTCTTGGCCACCGCGAAGTAACGCTCGGCCATCAGCGCCACTTCGACCTGATTCTGAATCTCTTCTACGCTCATGCCGTCGGACACGTGTACGCGGCTCAGTATCGACGTGATGTCGTCGTCGGTGGCGTAGCTGCCGACCGAAAGGAAGGCCTTGCGTACGGCGCGTTTGATTTTCTCGACGGAAAACGCTTTGCGCTTGCCGTCGCGTTTTACGATGTAAAGTTCGGAAATGCCCATATTTTCTCCTGTTTTGTTGTTGGCCGGTTATGCGATAAAGCCCGCTTTTGCCGGCGGACGGCCGCCTGAAAAGCATGGTTTCACCAAAAAAATCAGTGTAAAACAAAGTTGCTGCACCGCTCTATATCCCGAAAGCGGGTGCCGTATATCGGTCAGGCAGGTCTTCTGACTCGCTCCTTCCGCACGCCTTCCCGTCCGACGGACAGTGGCTCTGAGAGTGTGCGGAGCGCAACGGAGCTTACAGCTACGGGGATAGTCCCTGATTTGCACAGGAGTTCCCTTTTGATCCCAAGCCGGCAGCCGCCGGCGGGGAACCTTGACCGGGAGCAAATATAGAGATTGTTTCCGAGGCGGCAATCGTTCGGCGCTCCAATTAATGAACAAATTGTAAACAATACGGCCGACGGCGGCCGACGCGGAAAAAATATGCCGCGTCCGCCCTCATGCGGCGATTTTTCGCAAAAGCTGTCCGCATGCACCTCTCTTTGGGGGCCGGGTGGCGCAAAACCGATAAATTTTGCTACCTTTGCCGCCGTATGAGAGCATCCGTCAAAAAGATATACGCATCGCTCCGCCCCGACGCCTTGGTCGCGTTCTGGCTGGGCGTATGGTGGATTTGCAACCTCTTTCAGGCCGGTTTCACGGAGCTGGCCAACGACGAGGCCTACTACCATATGTTCGCCGAAAACCTCTCGTGGGGCTATTTCGACCATCCGCCGATGACGGCGCTGCTGGTTTGGCTTGGGGAGCATCTCTTCGGCGGGGAGTTCGGCGTGCGGTTTTTCTTTACCCTGCTGCAGCCGCTTTACCTCTTTGTCTTCTGGCGCATCATCCGGCCCACAGATGCCGACCGCCGCGATGCGGGGCTTTTCGTCATGCTCTCGGCCGCGACGCTTATGTTGCAGTTGTACGGTTTTATCGCCGTGCCCGACGGTCCGCTGATGATGACCGCGGCGTTGTTCCTGCTCACCTTCAAATGGTTCACCGAAGGGCGGCGCGCGGCGTGGCTCTGGATGGGCGTGGCCATGGCGCTGATGGCCTACAGCAAGTACCACGGGGCGCTGGTGGTGCTCTTCGCGCTTGCGGCGACCCCCCCCCGCGTGTTCCTGCGTCCGACCCTATATCTCAGCGGCGCGGTGGCGCTGTTGCTGCTCGTGCCGCATTTCGTGTGGCAGTACGAGCACGACTGGGCGTCGCTGGCCTATCATTTGGCGGGGCGTAACTCGGTCTTTCGGCCCGGTTACGTCGCCGAATACCTGCTCAACCTGCTGGTCGTCTTCAACCCGTTCTTCGTGCCGCTCTATGTCCGGTCGTGGATCGCCGTGAAGCCGCAGAACGCCGTCGAACGCGCGCTGAGATTCATTCCGGCGGCGTTTATCGTCTTTTTTCTGCTTTCGACGCTGCGCGGATACGTCCAGCCCCAGTGGGTGATCGTCGCCGTGTTCGGACTGCTCTATACGCTCTTCACCTACGCCCGGCGTCATCCCCGGACACGCCGCTACCTGATGCGCATGGGGTGGGTGACGCTCGCCCTGATCGCCCTGACGCGGCTGGTGATGATCTTCAATCCGCTGGGCATCCGTTACGAAGTGTTCGACAACCGCACCAGTTACGGGGAGATCGCCGAAATCGCCGACGGCCGTCCCGTCGTTTTCCGCCACGGTTACGCCGTCGCGGCCAAATACGCCTTCTATACCGGCGGAGAGGCCTACTGCCAGCCCAATATCCGCTACCGGACCCACCAATGGCAATTCCGTGACGACGATACGCGCTTTGCCGGCCGCGAAGTGCTGGTCGAGACGCCTTATGACGAAGCCGACACGACGGGCCGCGTCCGGAGCGTCGTACTGCCCAACGGCAAGCGTTTCACGTGGTTCGTCGATACGCATTTCCATCCGACCCGCCTTGTGGACATCTCCTTCACGGGGCTTCCCGAACGAGTTGCCGCGGGCGATACGCTGCGGCTTTCGCTGCGAATCGAAAATCCCTATCCTTATAACATCGACTTGGGCGGCGACATGTCGCTCGTCATGCTCTGGAAGCACGGCCGTTTCCGCGTCGAGGAGTTCGACACCGGGGAACGTTTCCGGATTCCCGCCGAGGAGGAGATCCGGCGCGAAGTGGCGTTCGTCGTGCCCCGACAGCTGGCCGGGACCGATTTCGACGCCGGCTTCGCCCTGCGCCGGGAAGGGTATACGAATTGGTTTAACGGAAAACCCCTCCGCACGGAGGTTGCGCGATGATCGAGCAGTTTCTCAAATTCTGCATCGTGGGCGGTTCGGGCGTCTTCGTCGATTTCGGAATCACCTACCTCTGCAAGGAGTGGCTGAGGCTCAACAAGTACGTCGCCAATTCGCTCGGCTTTCTCTGCGCCTCGACGACGAATTACATCCTGAACCGGATTTGGACTTTCCACAACGAGAATCCTGATATTACGGGACAGTACCTCCGCTTTCTGGGCATTGCCGCCGTGGGACTTGTCATCAACAACCTGACGATCTGGCTGCTGCACGGCCGCTTCCGCCTGAATTTCTATCTGGCCAAGCTTTTCGCCATCGGCGTGGTCACCTTCTGGAACTTCTTCATGAACTATTTCTTTACGTTCTGACCTCTTTGCTGGAGCGGGCGTAACGATATCGGATTGCCGCCGGAATTGCCGCCGTGTTTTTCGATGCAATTGTTATTATTGCGGTCCGCAACCTTTGTATGTGTTATAAAATCTAAGGTTTGATGAAAATTCAATATTCATCAAAATATATTATGAAATATTTTATAAATATATATGGTGATATTTACTATTTTATAGTATTTTAGGTTTTGGATATCCGCTTGTGTTCTCAAATTCAAATTTTGTGTCACTAACTTTTCAGTTTTATGAAACGTATTACATTGATTGTGATTGGTTTTGCGATCTTCGCAATGTCGTGTCAAACTCAGGAAAGCGAATCCGCCACGAATTTTCCTTCTGAAACGCCATTGCAAGCGGGTGCGGAACATAATCTTTATCTACAAGAGATCCTTAATTATTTTGGCGAGAATCCTGATGTTATGACGCGTGCTTCAGGGACTGCAGAGGATTTTATCAAACAGATGGCAAGTGTGCAGACGGCTGCATTGAAAAATCAGAATTTCAGAAACATGTCCACTGCACAGATAAATGCCTTTGTGCGAAATTGTGTGGATGTTTCGGTTGATCCGGCAATTATTGCTGCCGTTGAATCCTCCCTGCCGACGAAAGGTTTTTCCATTATTCCCGAAATGAATCGGGACGCCCCTTTGACTTCTGCCGTGAAAGGTTATATGGAGGAAGTGGAGCGTCTTGAAACTGCAAATGATTCTGATGCTGTATTTAAATCTAAAATGCAAAAAGCATATCTGACGTGGTATCGTGCGGCTGACGATGACGATGATCGGAAGTTGATCGCAGATTCGTATAATGTCTTTTTGGGTTCTTGGGAATATTGGACGGACAATGGTAGAGCGTGGGAGATTGGATTGAAATCTACCCGTACGATTAAGTCGTTCCTCAAGAAACTTGTTATTGCAGATGTTAAAGCAACAGCATGGGCTTGTTGGAAAGCAAAAATATATGCTCTCGTATTCTGGAAAGCTATGCTTGCAGCAGGTGCTTCCGGCAGTGCATATGCTGCGATTCGTTATTTGGTTTTTTATGAAATAATTTTCCATGCCAGCGCTGACGGCATGGGATATTATCGGATAGGAAATCAGATGTTCACAGTGGAAGAGGTGAAAAATATGCTTTGCAGGGAGATTGCACGCCAAAATCCTGAGCTGAATTTGTCCGTCGAATAACCGTATGCTGCGGATCGTTGCCATAACCCTGATTCAGGGGATGTTGCCCGCTATTTTCGGGTTGGTGTTTTTATGGATAAAATCGGACGTAACCCTTATCGCTCCGTGGCCAATGCTGATGCTGTTTATCTTCTTTGCGAATTTGCTGATCGTTGCGGCAGGTTGGAAATATCTCGGCGTTACGCGGAGCGACAGGCAGGCGCAAGCCATACTTATGTTCCTTGCCGTTTTCGAGCCGTTATTGACCTATAAAGTGCTTATTGCCGAGGGAACGAATTTGACGCCGTGGGTGCAAATCGCTTGTTATTGCGCCGGACAGGCTGCTGTCTGGGTCACAATCGTCTGGGGGCCAGAGATATCCGGCTATTTTATGCAGCGACGTTGGGATAAAAAGGTGCTGTCCGGTGAAAAGAAATTTCCGTCGCGCAAAGAATTCTTGGAAGAGCGGGAGCGGCGCCGGGCACAGAGATACAAAAAATAGTATCTCATAAAATAGACGAAGAAATTACATAATCCGATCCCGACAAAAATTTTTACTTTTGGTTAGGATCGGATTTAAATTCTATTTTTCATATTCTATGCTTTTTTCGCGGCCCTGATTTTGCGCAGCGGGAGTCCCAGCACGCCGAAGAACGCTTCGCGGAAGATGCCGCCGCTCATCTTGGAGGTGCCCTCGCGGCGTTCGACGAAGATGATCGATACCTCCTTGAGTTTCAGCCCCAGCCGCCACGCCGAGTATTTCATCTCGATCTGAAAGCCGTATCCCTTCATCCTTACGGCGTCGAGGTCGAGCGTCTCCAGCGCATGGCGCGAGTAGCAGACGAATCCCGCCGTCGCGTCGCGCAGGGGCATGCGCGTCACGATGCGCACGTACATCGAAGCGAAGTAGGACATCAGCAGACGCGACATCGGCCAGTTGACGACGTTTACGCCCTGCACATAGCGCGAGCCGACCACCACGTCGTTGCCCTCGGCGGCGGCTTCGTACAGCCGCACCAGATCGTCGGGATTGTGCGAGAAGTCGCAGTCCATTTCGCAAATGTAGTCGAATCCGTTGTCCAGTCCCCAGCGGAACCCCGTCAGATAGGCCGTTCCCAGCCCCTGTTTGCCGCTGCGCTCCAGCAGGTGAAGCGTTTCGGGGAACTCTTTCCTGCGTTGCCTGACGATTTCAGCCGTCCCGTCGGGCGAACCGTCGTCGATGACGAGCAGTTCGAAAGGTTCGGGCAGCGAAAAGACCTTGTCGATCATCGCCGAGATGTTTTCCTTCTCGTTGTAGGTCGGAATGATTACCAGTTTGCGCATAGGGCCTTGTTTTCGGATTTTCTATACAAAGGTAGCATTATTTTGCAAAAACGCGCCGCCCCGGCTCTTTTTCTGCGGGGACGGCGGATATTTCCGGCGCTTTGTGCGGGAGCCGCGCACGCTTTTTACCGGCGGCGTTTCATCGCCCGGATTTCCTGCTTCGCGGCGTCGCTCACGCGGTAGGACTCGATGATTTTCTGCAGCGATTTGTTGTAGGTCCAGTCGTCCAGCGAGCAGCTGCCCAGCCAAGCGTGTGTGCGCTGCGGAAATTTGACGTAGCAGACCGATACCGCCCATGCCACGGCCATGCGGGCGTAGTAGGCTTCGTGGCGGATGCCGTCGAGGTGCCGCAGAAACGCTTCGAGGTGCTGTTCATCGACGAAATTGCCCAACCCCATGACTACGGCGAAACGCACGTCGTATGCGGCCTGCGCGTGAAAATAGGGTTGTATGAACTCCCACATCGGCTGCCGCTCGGCGGCGCGGAGACGCCAGCAGAAGCAGTCGCAGACGGCCCAGTTGTCGATCTTGGGTACGAAGCGGGCCACGTGTGCGAGCTTTTCGGCGGGTTCGCACCGGGCATAGCCGATCACCAGCCCCTGCAGCATCCGCTCTTCGAAGTAGAAATCCTCGGCTTCGGTCAGATATGCGCGCCAGTCCCCGGCGGCGATCTCCTTGGCGATGCTGCGCAATACGGGCAGGCGTATGCCCAGCACGTTTTCGACGCCCGGCATCAGCGCCGAGGTGAATTTCATGTATTTGGGCTCGGTGAGTTCGAGCAGTTGTTCACGCAGCGTCATCGTTTGCCGAATTTGGGGGTTATGCCGATGAAAAAGGAGACGTTGAGCCGCGGCATGGGGCGCGAAAGCACCGATTCGTACTCCTCGTTGAGCAGGTTGTGGATGCAGCCTTTGAGCGAGAACGACGCCCATTTGCAGTCGAGTCCCTTTTCGAGCGAGAGGTCGCTCATGAAGTAGGGTTTCACGCGGCCCAAGACGCCGAGGTCGTTGCTCGACATGGTGTAACGTTCGCTGTACCAGTTCCATTTGTAGGTCAGCTCCCACCGCCGCCACTCGACGCGCGCCGTGAGGGCCGCCGAATAGACGGGAATGTAGACGAGCTGTTTGCCGACCGATTCGTCGGCCGGGCTGAACGGATCGCCCCGGTTGATCGAACGGGTCCATGCGAAATTGCCGTCGAGGAGCAGTCGCCAGCCGCCCGAAGTCTCGGCTTCGGCCGAGAGTTTGGCTTCGACGCCGTAACTGTGGACGCGGCGGATGTTGATCGGGGTGTAGATACCCAGTTTGGGACTGCCTATCCAGAGTATCCAGTCGTCGATGCGCGAATCGAACGCCGTGGCCGACGCGCGCAGCGAACGGGCGTCGCCTTTGAGCGTCGTTTCCAAGCCCGCGTCGAACGTCCAGCCCCGTTCGGGTTTGAGGTTCTTGTTGCCGCCGGGACGGAAGTAGAGGTCGTTGAGCGTGGGGTAGCGGTAGTTGCGGGCGGCCGAAGCCCGGACGACCACGCTGCCGCGTTTCGAGAGCACGTAGTCCGCGAACAGCGCCGGGATGACGGGCGTGGTACGGTCTCCGTATAACTCCCACCGCAGGTCGGCGGCGACGCCCAGCCGCGGCACGGGACGCCATTTCACGGCGGCGAACGCCGAAAGTTCGAACCGCTCCTGCCGGTAGAGCGTATCGGCCCGCAGGCCGTTGTTGCCGATCACCGAGAGGTCGCCGCTGCGCACCCGGTGCTGATGGAGGGCGGCGTTGGCCGAGAAGAGCCACTTCTCGCCGAGCGCATATTCGGCTTCGGCCTTGGCGAAGAGCGTGTGAATGCGGCTCCGGGCGTCGGTATTGACGACGAACTGCCCTTTGCCTTCGGGGTCCTGCTTGAGCAGGTACTGCAGATCGGTGTAGGTGTAGCCTGCGCGTGCGCCGAGTTTCAGTCCGTTGCGCAGCCGCTCCCAACCTGCCACGGCCCGCAGCGTGCGCTCGTCCTGCGTATTCTGTTTCTGTTTGCTTTTGTTGCGGTCGGACGTGAGCATCGCCAGTCCGCGGTGCGAATCGAGGTACCATGCCGCCAGCGAGAACCGGTCGCCGCCGCGCGTGGTGTAATAGAGTTCCTGCATGACGTGCAGGTCGCGGAATCCGCCGTTGCGGTTGCGCTGCAGGGGGTAATATTCGCCGACGATTTGGCCGTCGTCGTCGGTTACGAACTCTTTCGAGTTGTAGTTGCGGAAGCGGAAATCATTGTCCGAGGTGCTGTAGAGCACGCGCGTCGAACTGCTCCACCGCGCGCCTCCGTAGGTCAGGTGCAGGAATTCGTCGAACGTGGCGAACGACCCGATGCCCTGCACGTAACGCAGCCCCAATCCCTGCTCCGCGGGGGCTTTGGTCGCCAGCGTCACCGCGCCGCCCAGCCCGCCGCCGGTGACGCCCACCGAGCTGGCTCCGTGATAGATCGTCGCGTCGTCGATGAAATAGGCGGGTATCAGCGAAAAATCGACCTGTCCGAGCATCGGCGAATTGACCTTCATGTCGTTCCACGTCACCTGCGTGTGCGAGGGCGCCGTGCCGCGGAACGAGGCGGTCGCGAGCGTTGCGCGGCCGTAGGATTTGATGAAGATGGTCGAACCCGTCGCCAGCGCGTCGGCCAGCGATGCGGTGATGTTTTCGCGCAGGACGAGCGTGTCCAGCTCGGTGCGCTGCACGCCGATCTCCTTCATCGGGCGGCGTCCCGAAATATCGACCGACTCGATGGCGATGGTGCGGGCCGTCGAGTCACGCTGCGCCGCGGCGGGCAGGGCGCAGGTCAGGCAGAGGAGTATCGTCGCGGTGCGCAGCACGCGGTCAGTTGCGTTTGGTTACGGTCCGGTAGCAGCCGATGCCGCACACTTCGGTCGAAATCTCGCCGATCAGCGGGGCTTTGGCGTTCACGCCCGTCTGCACCTTGATGAAGTCGATCTGCTGCAGGTTGGCGGGCGAACCGTCGGCCGTCACGGCGTCGCTGATGCGCAGGCGGTTGGTCGTGCCGATCCGGTCCACCGTCGAGAAGTTGTCGGCGTAGCCCCATGCGAACGCCTGAGGTCTCCACTGTCCGTCGGCCTGTTCGACATTGTCGCGCAGCCGCGTGCCCGTGAATTTCAGGTCGGCGGACTCGATCCATGCCGGGCAGTAGGAGGCCTGCGTATGTTCGTCCATCCGGTCGATCGTGCCGCTGCCGCCCCGGTCGTCGGTCCATGCGGCGGAGCCGTCGGCGAGCGGCGTGTAGGTGACCGCATACCCCCGGATCGTAGCGGCGTTGTCGTACTCGCTGCCTTTCAGCTCGTACCACGTGTCGTCGGGCACTCCGTTGCCGTTGGCGTCCTGCATGACCCAGACGACGCCCGGCTCGGACGAGGTGTTCATGGCGTTGCCCTTGACGTAAAGGTCGTAACCGCCCGTGTTGGGTACCGGCTCGGCGAATGCCGCGACGAGGTATCCGCCCCATCCGCCGAGCGAAACCCAGTTGTTCTCGGCGAAACGCGCGGCAGCGTACCGGCAGGCTTTCTCCGGCGTATCCACGTTGTCGAACGCGCCGCCGGAGCGCGCCTCTTCGTTGATGAACTGTCCCGGTGCGGGAGTGTATTCGAGAATCCGGGCCACGGGTTCGTCCGTCTGCGTGGTCGTGACCTCTTCGCCGGAGTTGCAGGCGGCCAGCAGAAAAGCCGCCAGAGGGAATGCGTATTTTTTCATCTTTTTCGAATGTTTTTTACGGTTTGAAACAGAACGATCCGGGGGTGATGCCGACGCGTATCGTGTCGACAGCCGTGCCCCGCGCCGTGAAGCGGTAGACCACGCCGTGCTGGACGTAGTCGATGGCGTCGGCCACGTAGACCTCCGAAGTCAGCGGATCGACCGCCACTTCGTAATAGGTGGTCTGCGTATAGGGCAGGAACGGCGTGACGGGCAGCTCCTCGGCATCGACCCGCATGCGCCAGACGTCGCGGTTGATGAAGTAGAGCGTGTCGCGCGTGCCGTTGAGGGTGACCGACGAGGGATGGTCGCCCGCGGCGAACGTATAGGTCTGCTCGACGCGGCGCGTGGCGGCGTCGATGCGGTAGAGCGCCGCCGGAATGCCTGCGGTGCGTCCGTCGGTGACGGTCCAGAGTTTGCCGAAGCGGTCGAGGACCAGCGACGAGGGCTGCGGCCCGACCTCGATCGAGTCCACCAGCGTTTCGCGTACGGCGTCCACGACCAGAATCTTGTCGTCGTACGACCAGCAGTTTACGAACACTTCGTCGCCCCACTGCACCATCTGTTCGGTCGATTTGTGGCCGTTCATCGGAATCCGGCCGCGGATGCGGTTGTTGCGGGAATCCACGACCGTGATGCGCGGATCGTAAAGGTCGGTGATATAGGCCGTCGTGTCGTTGGGGAAGTGGATGTAACGCGGCGAGACGACCCCTTCGATCACTCCCGTGACGCGGAAAGTCGCCGGGTCGATGACATAGACCGCGCCCGAATTGTTCACCACGACGTATCCGCGTCCTTTGTGGAGGGTCATCGACTGGGCGACGTCGCCCAGTTTCATGCCGTTCGCGCGGATGAAGATTTCGTTTTCGACGCTCCGTGCCGCCGGATCGTAGAACGACAGCGAAGCGTTGTCCCAGCCGAAGTTGCCCTCGCACGTGATGAACACGCCGCGCTGCGACTGCGCGAACGGCTCTTCATGCAGCGGTCCGTAGTCCATGCAGGCGCAGCAGAATCCTGCGCCGGCGCATAAAACCGCCATATGTCGTAAAACGCGTTTCATCGGCTTTCAAATGACTGCGGCTGGTACGGGCTGACGTGTCGGATGCCGGTGTCGGCGACGGTCTGCTGCGCCCCATACTCCGCAGGGTGCATATTGGTTGAACGGCATGCGGCAGGTCTTCTGACTCGTTACCGTTCCGGCGCCTTCCCGTCCCGGAGGACAGTGGCCAAAGAGTGCCGGAACATGTTGCGTAACTTACAGCAGCGGGAACTGTTGCCGGATTTCACGGCATTCCCTTTTAATCCCCGCGCCCTTCCGGGGCGTTTCGGGAACCGATGCGACGCAAAAGTAATCTTTTTTCGAGACATGCCCCAAAGATTCGGACGAAAATATTAACTTTGTTGAGTAAATTGCGGCTCTGCGGACTCCGGCGAGGGTGATCGGCGGAGCTGTTGTGAAAAAAGATTAACTTTGCCCGAAAATCGGATGTTATGACGGTTGAGATACGACGGATAACCCAAGTCTCGGATGCGCTCGAAGAGGCGTTCGCGCGGCTGATGCCGCAGCTTTCGCCGCGGCTGGGCGCGCCCTCCCGCGAGGTGTTGCGGCGTGTGGCCGGAAGCGAAACCGGGGAGTTGCTGGCTGCCGTGGCCGGGGAACGCATCGTCGGGGTGCTGACGCTGGCGTGGTACGATGCGCCTTCGGGGCGCAAGGCGTGGATCGAGGACGTCGTGGTGGACGGCGCGGCACGCGGCTGCGGCGCGGGCGATGCGCTGGTGCGCGCCGCCGTGGAGCATGCGGCCCGCATCGGCGCCGGGAAGGTGATGCTGACGTCGAACCCGGCGCGCGAAGCCGCTAGGGCGCTTTATCGCAAAGTCGGATTCGAAGAGGTGGAAACCACGGTTTTCGCCTTTAAAACAGATAAGTGATGAAAAAATTCGTGAAGATTGCGGCCATCGTGGTGGCCGTCGTGCTGGTGATCGCTCTGGTGGCGCCGATGGTGCTGCGGGGCAAGATCGCCGAGATTGTGAAGCGTGAGGCCAATGCGATGCTCGATGCGCGGCTCGATTTCGAGAAGCTGGACATCAGCCTGTTGCGCCATTTTCCCCGTGCTTCGCTCGACCTGAAGGGACTGACGCTGGTGGGCGAGGAGCCTTTCGCGGGCGATACGATCGTCGCCGCGCAGCGGATTTCGGTGGTCGTGAACGTGATGTCGCTTTTCGGCGACGAGGGGTTCGAGGTGACGAAGATCATTCTTTCGGAGCCTGCGCTTCATGCGCACAAACTTGCCGACGGCAGGGTGAACTGGGACGTTGTGAAGGCTTCGGAAGAGGCTCAGGGCGAAGAGGAGACCCCCGCCGATGCGGAACCTTCGTCGTTCCGCCTTTCGGTCCGCGACTTCAGGATCAGCGACGCGGCGATCCGTTACGAGGACGATTCGACGGGCATGCGCTTCTCGACCGCACCTTTGTCACTTCGCCTGCGGGGCGACATGTCGGCCGACCAGACCGACCTCGACCTGCGGCTGACGGCCAAGGGCATGCGGCTGGTTTCGGGCGGTATTCCGATGCTCAGCGGCGCCGAAGCGGAGCTGGATGCGGTGATTGCGGCCGATCTGGCGAACAGCCGCTTTACCTTCTCGCAGAACAAACTGCGCCTGAACGCCATCGAGGTAGGTCTCGACGGCTGGGTGGAGCTGAAAGACGACGCCGTGGCCATGGACGTCACGGCCGGCTGCGACAAGGTGCAGTTCAAGGACGTGCTTTCGCTCGTTCCGGCCTTCTACACCCGCGACTTCCGTAATCTTGCGGCCGGCGGCGAACTTTCGATGGCGCTCTGGGCGCGCGGCGAAATGCGCGGTGCGGCGCTTCCGGCGTTCGAGCTCAGGACGGAGGTGCGCAACGGCAGTTTCCAGTACTCGTCGCTGCCCAAGGCGGTGGACGGCATCAACATCGACGTCCGGATCGCCAATCCCGGCGGCGTGGCGGATAAGACTGAAATCGACCTTTCGAAATTCACGCTCCGGATGGCCGGGAATTCGCTTTCGGCGTCGGCCTATGCGACCAATCTGGTCAGCGACCCGACGTTCCGTGCCGCGGTGGACGGCCGTGTCGATCTGGGGGCCGTCAAAGAGGTGTATCCGCTCGAAAAGGGGATGGAACTGAGCGGCCTGATTACCGCCGACGTGAAGGTTTCGGGCCGTATGTCCGACATCGAAAAGAGCCGCTACGAGCGGATCGGCGCGTCGGGAACGTTCGTCGTCGAGCGGCTGGGCCTGACCATGCCCGAACTGCCTGCGGTCCATATCCGCCGTGCCGCAGCGACCATTACGCCCGCGGCCATGACGCTCGGCGAACTCGGCCTTACGATAGGCCGGAGCGATCTGGCGGCCAACGGCCAGCTTTCGGGCTACATCGGCTACCTGCTGCGGGGCGACATGCTTTCGGGACGTCTCTATGTGAAGTCCGACCTGCTGGACCTGAACGAAATGATGAACGTCATGCCCGATTCCGCACCGGAAGAGACCCCGGAGACGTCGTCGGCCGGGACTTCCGCCGAACCGGTGCAGGCCCTCGAAGTGCCGCGCAACCTGAACCTCTCGCTCAATACCGAACTGCAGAAGGTGCTTTTCCAGAAAATGACCGTATCCGGCATATCGGGCGAGATGCGCGTGGCCGGCGGCGCCCTTTCGCTCGAACGGCTGCGCATGCAGCTCTTCGGCGGTTCGGCGACCGCTTCGGGCAGCTATTCGACGGCGGCCGATCCGCAGCGTCCGGCGCTGAAGCTGTCGCTGGGGCTTTCGGGCGCTTCGTTCTCCAAGACGTTCGACGAACTGGAGATGGTGCAGAAACTCGTGCCGCTGTTCGCCAAAACGGGCGGCGATTATTCGTTGTCGCTCGACATGACGACCGCGCTCGATCCGAAGATGGAACCCGACCTGCAGTCGCTCAGCGCCACGGGCGAAATCAAGTCGGCGAACATCCATATCCAGAACCTCGAAGCGTTCGATGCGCTGGCCAAGGCGCTCGACAACGACAAGTTGCGGAAAATCGAAGCCAAGGATGTCGCCGTCCGTTTCTCGATCAGGGACGGCCGGGTTACGACCCAGCCCTTCGACCTGAAGATGGGCGACATAAAGATCAACATGTCCGGTTCGACGGGACTCGACCAGACCATCGACTATACGGCCAAGGTGGCCCTGCCTGCGGGTTCTGCGGGCGGGATCTTGGAGTCGGTCAATGTCGGCATAGGCGGTACGTTCACCTCGCCCAAGATTACGCTCGGCGTGAAGGAAGCGGCCGAGCAGGCCGTGAAGAACGTCATTGACCAGCAGATTCAGAAGCTTACGGGCAGCGAATCGCTCGGCGAGGAGATTCAGAAGCAGGCCGACAACCTGCGCAAGGAGGCCAAACGTGCCGGCGACAAGCTGGTCGAAGCCGCCGAAGCACAGCGCACGAAACTTGTGGACGGCGCCAAGGAGAAGGGTGCTTTGGCGAAGCTGGCGGCCGAGAAAGCGGGCGACAAGCTGGTCGAAGAGGCCAAGAAACAGGCCGGCAAACTCAGCGCCGAAGCTGAAAAACAGATCGAAAAACTCACGGCGAAGCAGGAGTAGGCAATGCTTGTTCTTTTCGCCGTCATTCTCGGAGGAATCGTCACGGGGCGCCTGCTGCAAAGCCGGCGCCTCGCGTTCGTCTCCCGGCTGATCGCCGTCATCATCTGGGCGTTGTTGTTCCTGCTCGGACTGGAAGTCGGTTCCGATCCCGCCGTCGTGGGCGGCATGGCGACGCTGGGGCGTACCGCCTTCGTGATCTTCGTCTTCTCGGTCGCGGGAAGCATCGGGGCTTCATGGCTGTTGTGGCGGCGTATCCGGGGCCGCAGTGCTTTCGGGACGGAGGGCGCCGGGGCAAATCCGGCATCTGCAGGCTCTGTTTCGGGCCGGGAACTTGGGACCGGAGGCGGGGGCTGCGGTGCGAATTGCTCTTCCGGGACTGTTGCGGATATATCTTCCGAAACGCTCCCGAATCCGGCGGTGCGTGGCGTGTCATGCTCGCCCGAATCTTCGGATTCAGCGGTGTGTCGTGTGTCAGGCTCTGCTGAACCTTCGGATTCAGCGGTGGGTCGCGTGTCATGCTCGCCCGAACCTTCGGAGCCGGCATTGTTTTGCGCGCCGTGTTCTCCCCAATCTTCTTCGGCGGCGTGCGAGCCGACGCCCGCGCCTGCTTCTCCGGCCTCCGAGCCGGAAAAACCGCTGTCGATGTGGGGAGCTCTGAAAGGGAGTCTGGTGATCGTCGCCTTCTTCGTCGCCGGATGCGTTGCGGGACTTTTCGCTCTTGTGCCGTTCGATGTCGCCGGGGCGCGTGTCAGCACGTATGTTCTCTATGCGCTGATGTTTTGTGTCGGCGTGACGCTGGGCCATGATGAAACCCTTGCGGGACGTGTCCGGCGGCTCGATCCGCGGCTGGCGCTGCTGCCCGTGATGACTGCCGTCGGAACGCTGGCGGGCGCGGCTCTCGCGACGCCGCTTCTGCCGCCGCTGGCCGTGACCGATACGCTGGCCGTCGGTTCGGGTTTCGGCTATTATTCGCTGTCGAGCATCTTTATCGCCGATTTCCGGGGCGCGGAGCTGGGAACCGTCGCTCTGCTATGCAATGTCATGCGCGAGATCTTCACGCTGCTGGCCGCTCCGCTGGTCGCCCGTTGGTGCGGACCGCTGGCGGCCGTCTCGATCGGCGGTGCGACCACCTTCGACACCACGCTCCCCGTCATCACGCAGGCGGCCGGAAAACCCTATGCCGTGGTTTCGATTTTCCACGGCTGCACGCTCGATTTCAGCGTTCCGTTTCTGGTGACGTTTTTCTGTACGCTGTAATTGTTGGCCGCAATAAAAATCCCCGCGGGTTTCTTGTATCCGGCGGGCGTTTTATTTCCGGATATAGGTCTGCAACGCCGCGACGTATTCGGCGAAGGCGTCGCGTCCCGTGTCGGTGATGCGGCAGACGGTGCAGGGCATCTTGCCCCGGAAGGTCTTTTCGATTTCGATGTAATTCGCTTTCGCCAGCTTGTCCAGCTGTACCGAAAGGTTGCCCGCCGTGGCTCCGGTCTGCTGCCGGATGAAGACGAAATCGGCGCTTTCGACCCCGATGAGGATCGACATCACGGCCAGACGCAGTTCGGAATGCAGCAGGGGGTTGAGTTCTTTAAACACGGTTCCTGCGTTCGTTGTAGCGCAGCACGATTCCCGTTCCGAAGAAGAGGATGACGGCTGCCGCAAGGGTGAGTATGAATTGGGAGACGGTCTCTCCTGCTGCTGCGGCCCGGAAAATCCATGCGGCGAGAAATGCCCCCGCAATGCTGATGAAGAGCAGTCCGGCCAGCGATCCGCTCTGGTTCGACCGGTTGGCTTCGCTGCGGCGGAACAGTTCGCCCGTGACGCCCGCCGCAATGGCTGCGCCCATGGTCAGCAGTCCCATGACGGGCAGCCGCAGCCCGTCGCCCGTGGCGACATATCCCGCAGTGTAGAGACATACGCCGAGCGCATAGGCCCAGACGTTCATCAGTGTCCGGTCGTTGGCCGTGACCGTGCGGTGACTTCTGTAATGGAAATAGAGGGCGGCCAGCCCGGCGACCGTTCCGGCGAGGACCAGCAGCAGCGTCAAATCCCGGCCCGTCGTCCGCCGGACGACGTAATCCGCCGTTGTGACGGCCAGCGCCAGCGCTCCTGCGCCGAAGAAAAGCGTGCTCCGCACGAAACTCAGTTTGCGTCGCTGCGCTTCGAGCGAGCGGGCGATCAGCTCCATCGCCTCTTTCTCGGACATTTTCCGTTCTTCCATACGGCTATTGTTTCGGATGATTCGACTTGTAGTTGAGGATATGCCCCGGCACGATCATCATTGCGACGAATCCGGCGATAAAGAGCGCCGGCACCCAGTAACCGGTTGCGGCGAGCGATACGGGGGCGAGGATGATCGCCGCGGCCCCGCCGACGGCGGCCGGGACGAAGCGGATGACGAGCCCCGTGATGGCTGTTCCCATGCCCATCATCAGCAGGATGACGAAGAGGATCGGGACCGGCATGTCGCCGAATACCGAGAGCAGGCTGACGAACCACGCCGTGAGACCCATTACCAGCCACACCTGACCGATTACGCGGTCGATGAAGGTGTAGACCCTGCCGCCGTCCGCCTTGGGCATCGTCAGCAGACTCAGCGCGGTTCCGAACACGGGCAGCAGCAGCCATAGGTAGTACCAGTTCCGGCCCGGAAAGAGTGCGTAGGCGGCCCATACGGCGAGTGTCGTGACGACGGTCGCATAGCCCCATATCAGAAACGGCCGCCCGGCGTTGCGGACCATGCGGCTGCGGGTGTTGTCGATCATGCGGCCGACGAGTGCGATGTTTTCGGCGGCGTCCAGCGGCCTGTCCGCCGGTGCGCTGTCCGTTGCCGCGCCGCCCTCCGCAGTGTCATTTTCGGTCGCTGCGCCGTCTTCCTCCGTACTGCCGTCTTCCTCTGCTGCGCCGTCTTTCGTCGCCCTGCCGGGCCGCGGTCCGACCGCTTGTCTCACGTCGCTGCGGGAGTGTCTGTACCGGTAATTGAGGATATGCCCCGGAATAATCGTCATCAGGACGAAGGCTGCCAGAAACAGTCCGGCGTGCCAGTTTCCGGTGACGACGAGCGAGACCGACGCCAGCACGATTCCGGCGATGCCGCCCGCCACGCCGGGCTTGAAGCCGATGATCAGGTTGTTGATGGTCGTGCCCAGACCGATCATCAGCAATACGGTGAATGCGACCGGAAACCGGACGACGAAACAGATCGCCAGCGTGCTTATCAGCAGGGTGGCGGGGCCTATTACGCTCCAGATGAGGTCGAGTACGCGGTCTACGTAGGTGTGCACCGAGCCTTCGGCCGCCTTGGGGCGCGTGAAGTACATCAGCGTGCCGCCCAAGAGGGGCAGCATGAACCAAAGGTAGTTCCAGCGTACGTCGCCGGTGCAGGACACTGCGGCCCATACGGCGATCAATGTCGCGGCGGTCGCATAGCCCCACGCCAGAAACGGCCGTCCGGCGTTGCGGACCATGCGGCTGCGGGTATTTTCGATCATCCGCCCGATGAGTGCCAAACTCTCGGCGGCATCCAGCTTTCTGTCTTCCATGTCTGTCGGATTTCGGGGTTAAAGTTACGAATTTGTTCCGGGTGTTCTTCGCTTTTCACCGGATGTCTGCGCGTCTTCTGCGGCGTTTCAGCCGTATGCGGGGCGGCGGTTTATTCCGCGGCAGGGTAGCGGAGGCGTATCGTCACGGCGTTCCGCTCTGCGGGCAGGGCGCGCTTTTTCGCGGCATAGCCTTCGGCCGGGCCGCGTTCGCCCGTCTTCATTTTGTAGTCGCCGTCCTCGTCGTGGAGGAGCGATACCTCGGCCGTTTCGGCGTCGATGCCTTCGAGCGTTACCACGACTTCGCCCCTCTTGGCGGGCGACATGCCGTATACGGGCTGTTCACGTCCGGCGACTTTCGCCATCGCCAGAACATTGCCTTTGTCGCTGCGGATGTCCGTTACGGTGATTTCAAGGGTTTTGGCCGCGGCGGCAACGGATGCCAGCGCAAAAACGACGGTCAGGACGAGTTTCCAAGCTTTCATGGTTGCGGAGGTTTTAGCGGTAATTGTTTTCGTCGTCGCAGTCGGTGAGATACCAGACCAGCGACAGCACCAGATTCAGCCCCCATCCTGCTGCGACCCATGCCACCCACCAGTAATGGGGCGAGGTCTGCCAGTTGACGAAGGCGAGGAATGCGCAGACTACGAGGTAGGTGGTGATGCGGCGGGCGAACCAGCGGCCGAAAAGGCGGCGTTTGTCCGGGGAGGTGTTCGTGAGTTCCATGCTGTTCGGTTTTTTAAGATTCTTTTGTCGTACCATAAATATATTGCGAATGTAAAGTAATTTATGTAATAAACCAAATTTTCCGGCGGGATTTCTTCAAAAAAAACAGATACCTATATTAATTGCGGGGAAATTTTCCGCTTCCCACTGTTTTTCATCCGTCGAAAAATCGTATTCTTGCAGAAATTCGATACCGATCCGTTATGAAAAGAATCCTCCTGCTTTTTATCGCCCTTGCGGCCGTATGGGGCGCCGCGGCTAAAATCCGGCTGCCCGAAATCATCGGCAACGACATGGTGCTTCAACAGAATGCCGAGGTCCGGTTGTGGGGCTGGGCCGAGCCGTATGCCGCGGTGAAAGTCGAGACCTCGTGGGGCGCCGGAGCCGCCGTGAAAAGTGACGCCGAAGGCCGCTGGGTCGTATCGGTCAGGACGCCGGCCGGAAGTTACGAGCCGCAGCGGATTACCTTCGCCAGCGGCGACCGTGTGACGTTCGACCGTGTGCTGATCGGCGAAGTGTGGTTCGCCGGAGGGCAGAGCAATATGGAGATGCCGCTCGGCGGCTTCTGGCAGTGTCCGGTTACGGATGCGAACGAGATCATCGCCCGCGCGGGCGCCAAAAGCGGAAAACTCCATTATGTGAAGATTCCGCATGCCGCAGCCTATATGCCGCAGGACCGGACGGCCGGAAGCTGGACGCCCTGCATGACCGCTACTGCGGCGAAATTCACCGCTGCGGGTTACTTCTTCGCCGAAATGCTCAATGACGTGCTCGGCGTTCCGGTCGGCATCATCGACTGCTCGTGGGGCGGAAGCCGCGTCGAAAGCTGGATGAGCCGCGAAGTGCTGAGCGGTTATTCGGACATCGACCTGACCGAAGAGGGAATCTCCCGCGTCGCGCAGCACCTGCGTCCGATGGTCATGTATAATGCTATGCTTCGTCCTGTGGCGGGCTATACCGTCCGCGGATTCCTCTGGTATCAGGGCGAATCGAACGTCGGCCGCTACATGGATTACGCCGCGCGGCTGTCCGATATGGTCTCGTTGTGGCGCGGATTGTGGGGGCGGGACGACCTGCCGTTCTATTACGTCGAGATCGCTCCCTTCGAGTACGGCAACGGGAAGTCGCCCTACCTGCGCGAAGCGCAGTGCCGGGCGCAGGAGTTGATTCCCAACAGCGGCATGATCTGCACCAACGATCTGGTGGAGCCTTATGAGTTTTGCAATGTCCACCCGAAGAACAAGCGGGACGTGGGGTACCGGCTGGCTTTCATGGCGCTGAACAAGACCTACGGGATGAAGGAGATCGCCTGCCAAAGCCCGCAGTACGAGTCGATGGAGATCCGCGACGGCAAGGCCCATGTCAGGTTCAAGTATATGGATCAGGGTTTCAACCGGATGGCCGACATCCGCGGATTCGAGATCTGCGGCGCCGACAAGGTATTTTATCCGGCCGATGCGGTCGTCGAAAACCAGTTCGCTCTGGTCGTTTCGTCGGAGAAAGTGCCGGAACCCGTGGCCGTGCGCTACTGCTTCCGCGATTTCCAGCCGGGCAATCTGGCCGATACCCGCGAACTGCCGGTCGTTCCTTTCCGTACGGACGATTTCTGAGTTTGCTGACCGTCGGAATTGCAGGACCCGGCCCTGAAAAATGAAATTCACCCCTGCCGCACTTCGCTGCGCAGGGGTGAAATCGTCTGAGACCGCTTGTCCGGCCGGTTCCTGCGTTATTTGGCGGGTACTTCCTTCAGCACCACGTCCGCCCATTCGGGATGGCGGTAGATGTATTGTGCGACGAAGGGGCACTGGGGGATCATCGGCAGTTTCTTGGCGCGGAGATCCTCCAATACGGCGCGCGTCAGCTCCGAGCCGATGCCCTGTCCTTCGTATTTTTCGGGAACCTCGGTGTGCGTCAGGACGATGAATCCCTGCGCCTTGATGTATTCGATCATGGCGAGATCCCCGTCGAGGTCGAATTCGTATCGCTTTTCCGCAGCGTTGTCGATCAGTTCGTGTTTCTTTTCCATAATCCTGAGTTTTAGATGTCGGCTTGGTTTCTTCAAATATAGAGCCTAAACGGGAAAATTGCTACTTTTGCAGACAGAATATGGACAACATTTCCGATATATTGCTGGACTGGTACGCCCGACACGGCCGCGATCTGCCTTGGAGACGCACCCGCGATCCTTACCGCATCTGGCTTTCCGAAGTTATCCTCCAGCAGACCCGCGTCGCACAGGGCATGGACTATTACCTGCGCTTCACGGAGCGCTTTCCCGACGTCGGGTCGCTGGCCGCCGCTCCGGAGGACGAGGTGCTCAAGTTGTGGCAGGGACTCGGCTATTACAGCCGTGCGCGCAACCTGCACGCCGCGGCGCGGCAGGTCGCGGCGCGGTTCGGAGGCGTGTTTCCCCGGTCTTACGACGAGGTCCGCTCGCTGCGGGGCGTCGGCGACTATACCGCCGCGGCCGTCTGCTCGGCCGCTTACGACGCTCCCTGCGCCGTGCTCGACGGCAATGTTTTCCGGGTGCTGGCGCGGCTTTTCGATATCGACCTTCCGATCGACTCCACGGCCGGAAAGCGCACGTTCGCCGAACTGGCGCAGATGCGGCTCGACAAGCGCTGTCCGGGGCGTTACAATCAGGCCGTCATGGATTTCGGGGCGCTGCAATGCACTCCGGCGCAGCCCGGATGCGCCGACTGTCCGCTTGCGTCGCGCTGTCTGGCTCTGGCTGCAGGAACGGTTGCGGAGCGTCCCGTCAAGCAGTCGAAAACCAAGGTGCGTGACCGTTGGTTCAACTACCTGCACGTTACATGCGGCGACCGGACCTTGTTGCGGCGGCGCGGGGAAGGCGACATCTGGCAGGGGCTGTACGAGTTTCCGATGATCGAGACGGACCGTGCGGCGGATTTTTCGGAACTAACCGATTCGGAAGAGTTCCGAACGTTGTTGGACGGCGTCGAATGGCGTCTGCTGCGGAGCGTCGCAATGCCGAAACACCAGCTCTCGCACCAGACGCTGCATGCCGTGTTCCACCGCATCGAGATCTCTTTCCCGGTGGATTTCCCCTCCGTGCCGACCGCCACGCTGGGCGACTATGCCGTGCCGCGGCTGATCGACCGCTATCTGGACCGGCAGCCGTGAAAAATCCCTGCCGCGGCAGGGATTCGTCTTGTGTGCAAACGCCGCCGGGAGACGGCACGTTTTGCCCGTGTATCTGTCCGTCAGCGTATCAGATACCAGATATAGGCGACGTATATCATCAGGAAGATCGCGCCCTCCCAGCGGTCGATCTGCTTCCTGCGGAAGGTGAACGCCGTCAGCAGCAACAGCAGGGAGCTTAGCACCACCATCAGAATGTCGGTCGTCGTGATGCCGCCCATCGTCAGCGGGCGGATCGTCGCGCTCACGCCGAGGATCAGCAGTATATTGGCGATATTGGACCCGATGACGTTGCCCAGCGCCATTTCGGACTTGCCTTTGAGCAGCGATACGACCGACGAGGCCAGTTCGGGCAGCGATGTGCCGCCCGCGACGAGCGTAATGGCGATGACCGATTCGCTGATGCCCAGCCTGCGGGCGATCTCCGTGGCACTTTTCAGGAACATGTCGCCGCCGAAAATCAGCCCGGCGAGTCCTCCGGCGATCATGACGACCGCCAGCCAGAGGGCCGCCGGCTTTTTGGCGCCGGCATCGGCGGGCACCGCTTCGGGCCGTTTCGTGGTGCGGATCGTGAACCACATCAGCGCAATGTAGAGCGCCACCATGACGATGCCGTCGATGCGGCCGATTCTGTCCGCCGCCCCCGCACATATCAGGCGGTCCGAAGTGACGGCCAGCAGAACCAGCGACGCGGCCATGCCGAAGGGAATGTCGCGCCGGATGTTGCTCCGGGTGAGGGGCAGCGGCCGGATCAGGGCGCAGACGCCGAGGATCAGAAAGACGTTGAAGAGGTTCGAGCCGACGACGTTTCCGATCGCCACGTCGCTGTTGCCCGCCGCGGCCGAGAGTACCGAGACGACCAGTTCGGGCGTCGAGGTGCCTACGGCGACGATCGTCAGGCCGATGATGAATTCCGGAACCCGGAAGCGTTGCGCGACGGCGGCCGAGCCGTCCGTCAGGAAATTTGCGCCGGCGAGAATCAGTCCCAGTCCGACGATCAGCAGCAGAATGTCCATAATCTATGCAAGCAGAATCAGGCTAACGGCCATGAGCGCCATGCCGGCCACCACGCCGTAAATCGAAATGTGAGCTTCGCCGTATTCGCGGGCTGCGGGCAGCAGTTCGTCGATCGAGATGAAGACCATGATGCCCGCGACTCCGGCCAGTATGCAGCCCATCAGCGTCGGCGACATGAAGGGCATCAGCACCAGATAGGCCAGCAGTGCGCCGACCGGCTCGGCGAGTCCCGACAGCAGCGAGAGTTTGAACGCCTTTTTGCGGTCGCCCGTGGCGTAGAAGATCGGAATCGAGACCGCAATGCCTTCGGGAATGTTGTGGATGGCGATCGCCACGGCGATTGCCACGCCCAGCGCCATGTTGTCCACGGCCGACGTGAAGGTGGCGATACCTTCCGGGAAGTTGTGGATGCCGATGGCCAGCGCCGTCATCATGCCCATGCGCATCAGTTTGGGGTTGCGGGGCTGTTTGTCCATCTCCTCGACCATGTGGGCCTCGTGGGGATTCTCGAACGAGGGAACCAGCCGGTCGATGACGCCGATGAGCAGGATGCCCGCGAAGAAGCTGACCACGGTGACGATTATCCCCGTATGCGCGCCCCACTCCTCCGAAAGAGTTATCTGCGCCTGCTGGAACAACTCGACGAACGAGACGTAGATCATCACGCCGCCCGACAGTCCGAGCGAGAACGACAGCAGCCGCTTGTTGGTGCGGCGGGCGAAAAAGGCGATCGCGCTGCCGATGCCGGTGGCCAGACCTGCTCCGAGCGTCAGCAGCAGCGGGATGAGGATATTGTGCTCCATATTGATATGCGGTTTGTCGTTGACTTCGCAAATATAGTGCTTTTCCGGCGAAAGAGACGGAAAAACCGAATCCAAACGGATTCGGTTTTCTGATACCGGCATAATTGCAGCCTGTTTTGTTTGTGGGCAATTGTTCCGGTGTGTTTGCTCGTGCATGGTTGTTCCGGCCCTTTTGTCGGTGCAGGTCGTTCCGGCTTGCCGGTCCGTGTGCGGTTGTTCCCGTTCTTTGGGACGAGCGCGGCTGTTTTCGTGCTTTGGTTCGTGTACGCCTGTTCCCGTCCTTTGGTCTAGACGGGGTTTTCGCTTCGTTGGTCCGAACATGGCTTTCCCGCTCCGTTCTGCCGGATATGCCCCCGGTGCGGAGGCGGGCCTGCCTATTTGCCGTGCGCCTCGCGGATCAGCCGGCCCAGCACTTCGATGCTGTCTGCGGTGATGTGCGGCTGCGGATCGGCTTTGTCGGCTACGTCGAGCGTCGTTTCGCCTGAAAGCACCAGCACTCCCATCGCTTTGGCGTTGTGGGCCATCGCCACGTCGGTGTAGATGCGGTCGCCGACCATGGCGATCTGGTCGGGCTTGAGGCCGTGGCGCGAAAGGATGCCCGAAAGCATGTTGGGATCGGGCTTGCCGAGCGTGATGTCGGGACGCCGTCCCGTGGCATGCCCGATGCAGGCGCAGATCGAGCCGCAGTCCACCAGCACCGTCGGCTGGTCGGTGGGGCATACGCGGTCGGGATTGGTGGCGATGTAGGGTACGCCCTGCGACACCCACCATGCCGCGCGGCAGAGCCGGTCGTATTGCAGCGTCATGTCGAACGCCGCGACGATTACGTCGGGCACGTCGTCGGCCGAATCCGCCGCCGATTCGAACCCGGCAGCTTCGAACTCCGAGATCATGCTCGGCGTGCCGAGCAGGAAGAGCCGTTTGGCTGCGGGGTAGTGTTGTTTGATGTAGTCGATGGTCGCCAGCGCCGTCGTATACATCTCCTCGCGTGTGGCATGGATGCCCAGCGTTTCGAGTTTGTGTAGGTAGTCGGCGATGGATTTGGAGGGGTTGTTGGTCAGGAACGAATAGCCGATTCCCAGCTCTTTCAGCCCTTCGAGGAAGGGTTTGGTGTAGGGGAAGAGCGACATGCCCATGTAGATCGTGCCGTCCATGTCGAGCGCCACGTGTTTGATGCCGCGCAGCCGCTCCATCAGTTCGTCGTGTGTGTAAACCGAGCGGAATTTGTCGAATGTTGCCATTATTTTCGTGTTAGATTGAGATGCTGGAACAGGTAGGGATAGTCGGTTTCGATCACGTCGCATCCCGTGGGGATTTCGAGTTCGTAACCTTTGATTTTCTCGGCGTCGGTCGCCCGCCGGTCGTGGGTCGGGGCGAGCGAAATCATGCACATCACGCCCTTCTCGTGCAGCTTGTCGTAAAGCTCCTGCTGGTCGGGGAGCATCATCGTGCCGACATAGGCCATCATCTGCGACCACGGAATGCGCTCTTCGGCGTATTCGCCGAACTCCTTCATGTTCTTGCACCAGCACGAGAACATCGCCTGCGGGTCGCGGTCCAAGTAGGTGCGGGCCTGCCGGGCGTTGCGCACGGTGTACATTACGTTGGCGGGCGCCAGCCGGTTGATGAAGTCCGACATCACCTCCAGCGGCACGTCCTTGATGTCGAGGTTGAGGATGGTCTTGCCCCGGCTCCAGACGATGCACTCTTCGAGCGTCGGAATCTTATAGGGCGTGACGTTGCCTTCGCGGTCCTTGAGGAAGAACTGCTGCAACTCTTCGAAGGTGTAGTCCGACACCTTGCCCGTGCCGGTGGTCGTGCGGTCGATCGTGGCGTCGTGCATCAGCACGATCACGCTGTCCTTGGTCAGGCGCGGGTCGATTTCGAAGAACGAAGGCATCATCGAGAGGGTCTTCTCGAAGGATTCGATGCAGTTTTCGGGATAGCCCGTCACCATGCCGCCGCGGTGGCCGCTGACGACGATCGGACGCTCCGGTGCGTACCGGAACCAGTCGTGCAGCTGGGCGCGGCTTTCGATGTCGGTGTAAAAAGGTCCTTCGGCCTTTTTGCCGCTTTCGGCGCATCCCCACAGCAGGGTGCCCAGCGTAAGGGCTGTCAGTAGTCTGAAAGTTTTCATGGATGGTTTTTATCGGTTGTTTTTCGTAATCTTGTGTTCTTTCAGCACATTGCCTGCCGTATCGACTACCCGGATGTCGATGCCCTTTTCGTCGGCCTTGACGACCGTTTTGTCGTTGTTGGAATTGATCAGGATCGGGAAATCGGCGCCGCGGCTCCGGTCGTCGATCCATTGGTAACGGTGGTAGTGGCCGCAGAGCATCAGGTCTATGCCGCTTCCGTCGAGTATCGGGAGAAACAGCCGTTCGATCTCCAGCTCGCCGTGCCAGCCGCGTCCCTTGTTGGGCGGCATGTGGATCAGGACGATGCGGTAGGGCGCCGACCGGAACTCTTCGCCGGCGACTACGCCCCTGAGCCACTGCGCCTGCTGTTCGCGGTAAGCGTCGGCGGTCGAAAGCCCGTAATAGCGGATGTCGCTGTCGGGTTTGTCCTCGCAGCCGTCGAGTACGACGAAGAAGACGGGACCGCGGCGGAACGTATAGTAACTTTCGCCGGTCGGCGTGGGGAAGTAGTCGAGCCAGTGCCGGGCGAACTTGCCGCGTCCGTCGTGGTTGCCGCGCATCACGACGAGCGGAATGCCCGCCGGGGTGAGCAGCTCCGACGCCGATGCGAGGAATCCTTCGAAAAGCGCCTTCTCCGATTCGATCGAATTCAGCAGGTCGCCGTTCAGGCATACGAAGTCGGGCTTCTGGCGCGGTGCGTCCCCGATAAGCAGCCGGAAGACGGAATCGCGGCCGTGGATGTCGTTCACCATCCAGAATTCCAGCTCGTTCCGGTCCGCGCTGGGCGTTGTGACGGGATAGGGCGCGTGTTTGAGTATGTCGCTGCCGTAGCCCTCGCCCAATACGACCCGTTTGTTGCCTTCGTCGCTGAGCACGGCCTGCTGCATGATGCGGTAGCGGTAGGTTTTGCCCGGTTCGAGTCCGCCGACGCGCACCCGGTGCAGTTTGCCCAGACGCCGCCGTCCGAGGTGCGAGTCGTAGTATTTGGGGCGTTCGACGGCATAGAAGTGCGTTCCGTCATCGGGGGCCGTTTCGACCCACGCTGCCGCGTCCGTCGTTGTCGTCCAGATTACGGTGAATCCGTCCTCGGTCACGTTCTGGAGGTAGGGACCTCCGGCGATGCGTGCCGACGGTTGTGAAAATGCCGGACTTGCGGGTAATGATGCTAAAAAGCAAATTAATAGAAATAGCGTATTTTTCATATTGTTTCTTTCTGTTGTGCTTCTGATTTACAAAAATAGGTAAAATCCCTCAGGTTCCAAAACGAAACCGAATAGATTTTGCATTTATTTCGCTTTTATTGCCGGAGGGGTTGCTCGGCGGTGGAACAGAACCGATATGGGCGGTTGTCGGTTCGGGCGGTCGCTTGCTGCGGAGAAGCCGGGCTTCTGTTCTAAAGGGAATAATCCTGAAAAAGAAATCTTTTTTGCTGTTTTTGCGTTGTGGTTTTGTTGTAAAGAAATAAAAAAGGAAAAAATATAGTGCTATTTGTTGTGTGAAAACAAATAATTATATATATTTGCCTTTGCTTTGGATGCCCTTTTGTCGCTCCTATGTGAATTAATTCAATCATCAATAGTAATGAATAAAGTAGAAAGCGCTCTGTCGCGCACGACCGATACCAAAGCTCTGGTGATCGGAATCGAAACCCTTCCGCGGGTCGCGGATATGTTCAAGGAACTCTTTCCCGGCAGGCGTGCGCTTGTCGTCGCCGATGCCAATACGTGGCGGGCGGCCGGAGGCGATGTTCACCGGATTCTGGCTCAGGCGGGTGTTGCGCAGGACGAGCCGCATGTTTTCACCGATCCGAAGCTTTATGCCGAGTGGACGTTCGTCGAACAGCTGGACGGGGTGCTGTCCCGCACCGACGCCATTCCCGTCGCAGTGGGATCGGGCGTTATCAACGACCTGACCAAACTCTGCTCGCACCACAACGGGCGCCGCTATATGGTCGTGGGAACCGCGGCGTCGATGGACGGCTATACGGCCTACGGAGCCTCGATCACCAAGGACGGCAACAAACAGACCTTCGACTGTCCGGCTCCGCTGGGCATGGTGCTCGATCCGACGATCGCCGCCGCCGCGCCTGCGAAAATGTCGGCGTCGGGATATGCCGACCTGATTGCGAAGATTCCGGCCGGGGCCGATTGGATGCTCGCCGATGCGGTCGGCTCCGAACTGCTCGACGAATTCGCCTTTTCGGTGGTGCAGGACGGACTGAAGGACGCCCTCTGCGACCCCGCAGGCGTGCGTGCCGGCAATGTGGCCAAGGTCGAACAGCTGGCCGAAGGTTTGCTGCTGAGCGGTTTCGCGATGCAGGCTACGCAGTCGAGCCGCCCCGCGTCGGGCGCCGAACACCAGTTCAGCCACCTTTGGGACATGGAGCACCTCAAATACAACGGCGCATCCGTCTCGCACGGTTTCAAGGTCGGCATCGGCACGCTGGCTTCGACGGCTTTTATCGAGATGCTGCTCGATACGCCGGTCGAGACGCTCGACGTCGAAAAATGCGTCGCCGCATGGAAATCGTGGGAGGAGACCGAAAAGGATATCTACCGGATTTTCGACAACGATCCTGAGTTCGTGGCCCGCGGTCTGGTCGAGACCAAAGGCAAGTATGTCGATAAGGAGGGGCTGCGCCGCCAGCTGCAGCGTCTGCAGAAGGCGTGGCCCGCGCTGAGCGGCCATATCCGCCGGCAGATCATTCCCTTCGGCGAGGTCCGCCGCCGTCTCGAACTGGTCGGGGCGCCTTACGAGCCGGAGCATATCGGCGTTTCGCGCGCCAAGTTCCGCGCCAGCTTCGAAAAGATACCCTACATGCGCAGCCGCTTTACGGTGATCGATATCGCGTTCCGCTGCGGATGGATGGAGGAATGGCTCGACAAACTCTTCGGAAAAGGCGGAATTTGGGAAATAAAGTAGCATTTGGGAAATAAAGTAGTATATTTGCTTTCTGAAACTACTAAACTTTCATTCCGAAATGACTCCTGAACAAACCAAGCGCTTCAAGTACTGGCAGACCCGTACGATCGTCGCCACGATGATCGGTTACGCGCTCTTTTACTTCGTGCGTAAAAACTTTTCGCTGGCCATGCCCGGTCTTGAGGCCGATCTGGGGATCTCGAAAACCAGTCTGGGAATTTTCCTGACCCTGAACGGCGTGGTCTACGGACTTTCGCGTTTCGTGAACGGCATTCTGGCCGACCGGATGAACGCCCGCTGGTACATGGCTGTCGGACTTGCGCTCTGCGCATTGGCCAACTTCGCCTTCGGATTCGGCGAAGACGTCTCCTACTGGATCACGGGCCAGCACGACGGTTCGCAGTTCACCAATACGATGATCCTCTTCATGGGTATCATGTGGGTGATAAACGGCCTGCTGCAGGGAACGGGATTTCCGCCCTGCGCCCGTCTGCTGACCCACTGGATTCCGCCCACGCAGCTGGCGACGAAGATGTCGGTGTGGAATACCTCGCACTCGATCGGGGCCGGTCTGGTCGTGATCCTCTGCGGGTATATCATGGGTACGCTGGGCATGAACGTCTCGGCCGATCCCGACGCCGTGGCGGCCATGGCCGCCAATCTGGGCGTACAGCCCGGTGACGCCGCGGGTATGGAGTGCGTCATGGCGGCCGCCGCGCATGCCGGGGCGTGGAAATGGTGTTTCTGGATTCCCTCCGCCATTTCGTTCGCAGGGGCTGTCGGGCTTGTAGTCTTCCTGCGCGACACGCCCTCGTCGGTGGGGCTTCCCGAATTGGAGGGCACCGAGGTCAGGAAGGAGAAGAAAGCCGCCAAAGGTGCCGAGCACCGTGCGTTCCTGATGAAGCATGTCTTCAAGAACCCGCTGATCTGGATTCTGGGTTTTGCCAATTTCTTCGTCTATGTCGTCCGCTTTTCGGTCCTCGACTGGGGGCCTTCGCTGCTGAGCCAGTCGAAGGGCGTCAGCATGGAGCACGCCGGCTGGCTCGTGGCGATGTTCGAGATTGCGGGCATCGTCGGCATGCTGGTCGCCGGCTGGGCGACGGACAGGTGGCTGAAAGGCCGTGCCCACCGCACCTGCGTATTCTGCATGGCGGGAGCCGCGATTTTCGTCTTCCTCTTCTGGCAGCTGCCCGGTGACGCTCCCGTCTGGCTGCGCTTCACGACCCTCTGCGCC
>OJSD01001005.1_pt1 | contig 35387 bp, 28 predicted proteins | sample 1599391 | NCBI WGS metagenome assembly OJSD01 (sample SAMN04168656, study PRJEB22393) | human gut metagenome | biome: human gut microbiome; feature: stool | host: Homo sapiens | collected 2014-03-17 | reverse complement strand
TGTATTTGGCTATGAGCCGTCAGGCTGACCGTGAAGGTTATCCTGAAGTAGCTGAGGCTTTCAAGCGTTACGCTTGGGAAGAAGCTGAACACGCTGCTAAATTTGCAGAGTTGCTGGGTGACTGTGTATGGGATACCAAAACTAACTTGCAGAAACGTAAAGACGCTGAACAAGGTGCATGTGAAGATAAAAAACGTATCGCAACCCGTGCTAAAGCTTTGAACTTGGATGCTATTCACGACACTGTACACGAAATGTGTAAAGACGAAGCTCGTCACGGTAAAGGTTTTGAAGGTTTGTACAACCGTTATTTCGGTGATAAATAATCAAGCCTCATAATAACTCTTAAAAGGTCTGTGTTCTCATACGAATGCAGACCTTTTTTGTTTATATTTGCTCATCAACTTTTAAATGCCGCAATTATGAGAAAAGTACAACTGTTGTTAGTTTGTTTGATGTTTTCTGTAGTCGCTTTGGCTGCTGAAAAAGTAATTAAGTTGCCGAAACCTAACTTGGACCGTACAGGTTCGGTAATGAAAGCCTTGTCTGAACGGCATTCTACTCGGGAATTTGCTGCAAAGGCTTTGAGCTTGTCGGATCTTTCGGATTTATTATGGGCTGCTAATGGAGTTAACCGCAAAGATTCGGGTAAACGCACAGCTCCTTCTGCTTTGAACAAACAGGATGTGAATGTGTATGTTGTTTTATCGGAAGGAAGTTATTTGTATGATGCCCAAAATCATCAGTTGACTCTGGTTGCTGAAGGAGATTATCGTAGCGCAGTTGCAGGTGGACAGGCTTTTGTGAAATCGGCGCCTGTCTCTTTGGTTCTGGTCAGCGATGTTTCTCGTTTCGGAGATGCAAAGAATGCCCGTAACCAGTTGATGGGAGCTATGGATGCAGGAATCGTTTCACAGAACATTTCTGTCTTTTGTTCTTCTGCTAAATTGGCTACAGTGCCACGTGCATCGATGGATGGCAATCAGTTGAAGAAAGTGCTAAAGCTAAAAGACGGTCAGATTCCCATGATGAATCATCCGGTAGGATATTTTAAATAAGAAATGCGGGGATATAAAAAAGTGACGATATCTTTATGAGATACCGTCACTTTTGATTTTACTTTAATAGAAATTCATCAATTGCTTTTTTGTAGGTTGCTTTATCGGCAGCTCCACGGAAAAGCTGTGGATCTCCTTTCATGGGGATGAATACGAACAAAGGGATACTTGTTGCATTGAACAGGGCTGCCAGTTCTTTCTGCCTGTCTACATTCACTTTATAGATAATTATCTTCCCTGCATATTCCTTTGCCAACTCTTTCATGATAGGAGCTGTCTGCCGACATGGTCCGCACCAGTCGGCATAAAGGTCAATGATGGCAGGCTTGTCGCCTTTGTATTTCCACTTCTTTGATTTCTCATAATCGAAGACGTCTTTCAGAAACATTTCCTTGTTCATTACGACGACTTCACCGTTATCTGTTACTTCTTTTTTACCTTGATTGGTTTCAGCTTTGTCATTGAAAGCGTATATAATCACGCTTACCATGACGAAAGCTACCATTGCTAATACTTTCTTCATTCGTTATTTTGTCTTTTATGTATAATGTTTCTCAATTACCCCTTGCAGTTCGCTACTGTGGATTACACCTGAATGTCTCCAGACAGCTTCTCCATCTTTGAACAGTATAAAGGTCGGTACTGCTTGTATACGGTATTTTGTAGCCAGCTCTTCATGCTGGTCAACGTCTATCTTTACAATACGCGCTTTATCACCTACATTCTGTTTCACTTCTTCTAAAACAGATTTCATCGCTTTACAGGGTCCACACCATTCCGCAAAAAAATCTACTAAAACCGGCATCGGCAACTTTATTAAATCTTCAAACTTTTCCATAAATCTTTCCTTTCTTAAAATTAACTGTCAGTCATTGAAGACTGCAAATATAAACTCTGTTTTATATATATAACGGAAAAATGCCGTTTTTGTTCACAAAATAGTAATTGTAGAGACATCTTATTGTAATGTGAAACAAGGAATTTTGCGTATCGAAACGGAATAAAGGTTGAACTAAATAATGATAGCCTATGAAATTCTTATTTATTGTTCAAGGTGAGGGTAGGGGACACTTGACACAAGCCATCACCCTCGAAGAAATGTTACTGCGTAACGGGCACGAAGTGGTGGAAGTGCTGGTGGGCAAGAGTTCGTCACGTACCTTACCGGGATTTTTCAACCGGAGTATTCATGCACCGGTGAAACGTTTTATTAGTCCGAACTTTCTGCCTGCAGCAGATAGTAAACGCCCGAGTTTGAAGAAAAGTGTTTTTTATAATTTGCGGAAGATACCGGAATACTTTCGTAGCATGTGCTATATAAATCAGCGGATCAAGGAGACGGGTGCAGAGATTGTCATTAACTTCTACGAACTTTTGACGGGACTTACATACGCTTTTTTCCGTCCTGCCGTCCCGTATGTATGCATCGGACATCAGTACTTATTTCTGCATCGTGATTTTGAATTTCCGGAGAAGAACTTCGTTCAACTATGGATGTTACGTTTCTTTACGCGGATGACGGCTATTAGGGCTTCGAAGAAGCTAGCTTTATCTTTTAGAACTATGGAACAGGATGATGTACATCGGATAGTTGTAGTACCACCTCTGATTCGTCAGGAAGTGGCGTCCATCCAACCGGAAGAGGGGAATTATATTCATGGATATATGGTGAATTCAGGTTTTTCCGATAGTGTGGAGAAGTTTCACATTTGTCATCCGGAGATACCACTGAAATTCTTTTGGGATAAAGCGGATACGGAGGAAGTGACAAAGGTGGATGAGACGCTCCGTTTTTATCAGATTGATGATATCAAGTTTCTCAACGGAATGGCTGGTTGCCGGGCTTATGCAAGTACGGCAGGGTTTGAATCTATCTGTGAAGCGATGTATCTTGGAAAACCTGTCTTGATGGTGCCGGCACATATCGAACAAGATTGTAATGCCTATGACGCGATGAGGGCAGGTGCGGGAATTATCAGTGATTCTTTTGATTTGGAATCGTTGCTTCGTTTCGCCGGAAGATATACTCCGAACCGGAACTTTACCTCTTGGGTGCGTAGCTGTGAACGGCGGATAATTTTTGAATTGGAAGAAACAATGAATGTGGTAATTGATGAAATGTATATGGTAGAAAGCTTTGTCTGATTGACGGGAATGAGCAAAGAAAAATGGATAATGAAGTCAGATGATTCAATCATCATTCATTATCCATTTATTCTTTATAACTGTTTAGGCTCTTTATTCCTCAATAGTCAATTCATCAATGATGTGGGAAGCTCCCGCATATTTATCTATAATAAAGAGTGTATAACGAATGTCGACACAGGCTGCGCGCTGTGATGACGGGCGGAAAGCAATGTCGCCCGTCAATCCTTCAAAGTTACGGTCGAAAGCAGTTCCTACCAGCTGGCCTTTACCGTTGAAGACCGGGCTGCCGGAGTTTCCTCCCGTATTGTCGGTGTTTACAATAAAGCAAACGGGCATTTCACCATTCTTACCGTAACGCCCATAATCCTCGGCTGCGTATAACTCCTTCAATTTCTGAGGAACTACAAATTCCCAATTGCCTTGATCTTCTTTTTCCATCACTCCCTTGAGGGTTGTGTGAGCGTCATAAACAGCTCCGTCGAACGGTTCGTAAGAAAGTACCTGACCATAGGTTAGCCGTAAAGTTGAATTTGCGTCCGGATAAATAGGAATTCCTTTATCCTTTCTCATATCCATCATACCTTTTACCCATACTTTGTGGGCTGCATTGTAATTCTGATTCGCTTCCTTCATGGCGATAGCAGTTTTCAGTATGCCGTCGGTAATGGAGTATTTGAATAATATCATCCAGTCATATCCTATCTTATATAGGCTTGGCTTTTTGATGAACTTCTCAAAGTTTTTGGGATTACCGAAGATGGAATGTTCGAAACATTCGTCGATAAATGCATCTATACTTCCTTTGAAGCGTGAATTGATGATTTCAAAGATATTGATCCGTTGTTCTGCCGGAATATAATTAGCATAGGTTTTCAACATTTCTTTTCCCACCATCCGTTCTACTTCGGGGAAAGGAACAGATGCGAAGTATTTTTCACCTTCCTTTTTCAGTTTTTGAGTCGCTTCTTTTATCTGCCCCTTGTCTTTCGATTTCAAGGCAGCTACCAATTCCATAGTGGAAGGAATACGCATGAAGTCAAGAGCTGTCACCAATGCTTCATTCAAGGCTTGTTGATGGTAGAGCGCATCACGACGATGAGCTACAATGGAACGGATTTCATCGAATGCTTTTTGGTAAGAGTCATCTCCTTTTTCACGACCGCGTGCCAGGAGTTCTTCTTGTTGTGCACGCTTGGTATCTAAAACCTTGAGCCGTACCAAACCTTCGTTCATACCAATTGCATTTTTCCAATAGTTGGCAGATGACGCATATTTGCTGGCATAATGAATACGTACGGCAGGATCTTTAAGCATTTGCTCCATAAGTACCTTTTGACGTGCTCCACGTACATGTTGGCGCATGAAATTGGTTGTTTGCATCCGTTCCTCCACTTCATCGGAAATCATGTATCGCCAGTTACGTCCCGGAAATCCCATGACAAAGGTAAAATCACCTTCTTGTACACCGGCCAGACTGATGGTGAGATGCTTCTTCACTTTTAACGGTACATTGTCTTTCGAATAGGCTGCCGGTTTTCCGTTCTTGTCCGCATAAATGCGGAACAGCGAAAAGTCACCTGTATGGCGCGGCCACATCCAGTTGTCGGTATCCGCTCCGAACTTTCCAATGGAAGAAGGAGGGGCACCGACCATACGGATATCACTGTACACGGTTTTTATGAACATATAATATTTGTTCCCGCCGTAAAAGGCTTTGAGCTCCAGTTTGGTAGCGGGAGTAACTTCTATGTTTTCAGCTTTGGCAAAACGTTCCGCTACTTTACTAAGATAGCTGGGGGACAGGTAATTGATTCCGTCAGGATCCGGATCTTTTTTCAACTGCTCGTTGACGTAATCCGTCACATCAAGAATCCGATCGATATAAGTAACGGTCAGTCCCGGAGTAGGGAGCTCCGCATCGCGGTTCATCGCCCAAAAGCCTTCTGTCAGATAGTCGTGCTCCACGTTGCTGTGTTGCTGGATGGCTCCGTAACCACAGTGGTGGTTAGTCAGTACCAATCCTTCGGAAGAGATAACCTCTCCCGTGCATCCTCCTCCGAAGTGTACGACTGCATCTTTCAAAGAAAGACCGTTGGAATTGTAAACCTCTTCAATAGGAATCTCAAGTCCAAGCTCGCGCATGGCAACTTCATTCTGTGTTTTCAAGTCGGTCAGCATCCACATACCTTCGTCGGCGTGGATACTGAGCGTTGCCAATGAAAAGACTGCAAATAGGATTTGTTTTTTCATTTATTCTACAATTGTCATTTCGTTTATCAGATGTCCGCAGTTTCCTAATTTCTCCAAGATGAACAGGACATAGCGGATATCCAGATTGATGCAACGTTGCAGGTTGTTGTCAAAGTTGATATCACCACTCAGCGATTCCCAGTTTCCATCGAATGCACAACCGATCAGTTCTCCGTTCTCATTCAGAACCGGACTGCCTGAATTACCTCCGGTGATGTCATTGGTTGAAAGGAAGCAAACCGGCATATCACCGTTCGGCAAAGCATAACGGCCGTAGTCCTTTTTTTCTATCAGCTCTTTCAACTTGGCAGGTACGACAAACTCACGATCTTCCGGATTTTCCTTTTCCAGAATACCCTTGGTAGTAGTGTAGTAGTTATAGTGTACACCGTCTTTCGGGTCGTAAGGTTTCACGTTACCGTAAGTCAGGCGGATTGTAAAGTTCGCATCCGGATAAGAAGGAACAGGTAATTTCATTTCACCCAAACCGCGGATGTAGGTTTTGTGTAATAAAGCCAATTCCTTGTCCATATCCTTCAACTGTCCTATGAGTTGTTCGAGTAAATCATATTTGGACTGGCAATATTGCAAAGCCAGGTCGTTATCAATAGCTTTTACAGTCGGTTTCTTGATAAACTTCTCGAAGTTTGCACGATTGGCAAAAATGGAATTGTCATACATGTCATCGATAAATTTATTATAGTCGCCTTTATATTTCTGTTCGATAAGTTTGTAGATAGACGGACGTTGCTCTGCCGGAATCATTTCCGCATAAAGAGGGAACAATGCTTTGGCCACCTTACGGTCTACTTCGTGGTCATAGTCTTTGTTATGAATCTCATCATATGTCTCTTTCAGAGCTTCGATACGTACTTTAACCAAAGAATCGTTCTTTTCTACCAATGCTTCCCGAGTTTTGGACAGCAGGGTACTTCCGAACTCGATAGCTCCGAAGAACGTTTCTCTTAAACAAGTGTACTGATAGTTGAGAGGAGCTGTCTTAGCTACCAAGTCATCTATCTTCTTCACTACCTCCGCATAATCGGTATTGTTCTGCTTTTTGGCAAATTCAGCGAATTTGGCTTCCTGTGCCGCTTTTGTGCCCAGTACATCATTATCGATAATAGCCTTGTTCATTCCGATAGAATTTTTCCAATAGTTGCTGGAACCTGCATATTTGTTGGCATATTGAATACGGATCTTGTCACTGGCGTTCATTACTTCTTTCAAAACAGCTAGACGGGCTCCACGAATGCGGATGCGCGGCTCGTTTTCCGATTCCATGCGTTCTTTTACTTCCGATACGGTCAGATAACGGCTTGTACTTCCGGGAAATCCCATAATCATGGCATAGTCTCCTTCTTTCAAGCCCTTGATAGAAATAGGCAAATGTTTTTTTGTTTTCAAGGGAGTATTGCTTGTACTGTATTCTGCCGGCTCTCCGTTGGCATCCGCATAAATACGGAACATAGAGAAGTCACCGGTATGACGGGGCCACATCCAGTTATCTGTTTCTCCGCCAAACTTACCGATAGAAGAAGGAGGAGCTGCCACCATACGCACATCCGGGTATACTTTCTTATAGAACATATAGAATTTATTTCCGGCATAGAATGGGAGTGCCTGTGGCACGATTCCTTTCTTGTCTTTCAGATCACTTTTTGCATATAGCTCTTCTGCCAGTTTCTGGAGAAACGCACCGCTGAATGATTCTGTCTCAGTGATTTCTTTAGCAGCAATCTTAGCATTGACAATATCAGTGATATCTTCGATACGTTCGATAAATGTAAATTTCAATCCCGGAGTAGGAAGTTCCATCTCTCTGGAAGTAGCCCAGAAACCATCCGTCAGATAATCGTGTTCAACGCTGCTATGTTGTTGGATGGAAGCATATCCGCAATGGTGATTGGTCAGGATCAATCCTTCCGGTGAGATAATCTCTCCGGTACAGCCTCCTCCGAAGATACCGACAGCGTCTTTTAGGGAAACTCCATGAGGGTTATATAAATCTTGCGCTTCCAGTTTCAAACCTTGTTTTTTCATCATGTCTATAGAATGCTGCTGTTGCATTAGCTGCAATAACCACATACCTTCATCCGCTTTAGCGGAACATACGATTAGCGCAGTCAGCGCCAATAAATAAAGTTTTAGTCTATTCATTCTTTAATGCTGATAATTAAAATATTTATGATTCTATTTTGTCTTTTCCACTCTCAACTCTCCACTTCTCAAAGCTTCCATGATATTGGCAGGCGGACGTTGGTTCATTAGTTCATTCTTCATGAAATCCATATAAGGCGCTACGTGCTTAAAGAATTTGTAATATCCTTTGCACAGATAATTCAAGCCGGGTTCGCCTTCCGATGTACGGCTGAAGCGATTCTTCGGACATTCTCCGTTGCAGGCAAACAGGAATTCGCATTCCTTGCACTGGGTGGGGAGAGATTGGTATTTCATGTTGCCGAAGTGATGTTGGCGTTCACTGTGCATCATTTCCACCAATGTCTGATTATAGATGTTTCCCAGTTTATATTCGGGGAAAACGAAGTGGTCGCACGAATATACATCACCGTTGAATTCCATAACACCGGCGTGTCCGCAAGTTTTTGCCATCGTACATATTCCCGGCTGTTCACCCATCCAGTTTGCCAGAGTGGAGTCGAATATCTGTATGTAGTAGTTGCCTACGTCTTCTTTCACCCATTCGTCAAAAAGAGTACACAGGAAATTGCCCCATTGCTCCGGAGTGACGGAGAAATCGGCCAATTTTCCTTCCTTGTCTTCGGCAAGAGAGGCGAGATGCCGTCCGTCTTGATGCGGAAGAATACGTTCGACGATAGGAGCAAACTGTATATAATGACAATCTATCTCTTTGAAAAAGTGATAGAAGTCCAGCGGATAGTCAGCGTTGAAGTCATTGACAACGGCCATTGCATTCCATTCTACATTGTGTTTTTTCAGCAGATTGATACCCTGCATCACTTTCACGAAAGAAGGTTTGCCCATTTTGTTTTTACGGTATTCGTCATGAAACTCCTGTGGACCATCGATGGAAACTCCTACCAGCCAATTGTTGTCGTGAAAGAACTGGCACCATTCATCGGTGAGCATTGTTCCGTTCGTCTGAATACAGTTGTCGATGGTACGTCCGCGAGCATATTTCTTTTGCAGTTCCATAGCCTTTTTATAGAAAGAAAGCGGGCGCATCAGTGTTTCTCCCCCGTGCCAGGTGAAAAGCACCTGTGGCATGGTTTGTGAGTTGATATACTCGTCGATGAACTTTTCCAGAAGCTCATCGCTCATTACGTGTTTCGGATTATCTTTGTATAGATTTGCCTTTTCCAGATAATAGCAATAGTCGCAAGCCAGGTTGCATACGGCACCTACCGGCTTTACCATCACATAGAGAGGTTTGGCAAAAGGGGCGTAAGTTGATGTTTTCATAGCCGCAAAATTAGATAAACTAAATGAAAAAAAAAGCCTTCTCCATATGTTTATAAGGATTATTAAAGAAAAGAGACTTACAAGATTTAAATATTGATAAAATGTTTCTCTGAAAAATGAATCGGTTGTACCTTTGCACGCAGAATCAAATGAATAGACGAACGTGAATAAACTTTTATCTTTATTGTTTTTGCTCCCGTTTCTGGCTTCCTGCACTAATAAGTACAAGATCGAAGGAACATCTTCTGTGAATAGCCTGGATGGAAAAATGCTGTATCTTAAGTCCTTGCGTGATGGTGAATGGGTGAAACTGGATTCTGCTGAGGTAGCGCACGGTCTGTTCTCCATGAAAGGCAAAGTCGATTCCGTACAGATGGTGACACTTTATATGGATGATGAAAGCATCATGCCGATTGTGCTGGAAAATGGAAAAATCAAGGTAAACATCAGTAATTCGGATATCAAAGCGGTGGGTACTCCTTTGAATACGGCACTATACGAGTTTATTGAGAAAAGGAACCGACTGGAGGAAAGTATCGGAGAGTTGGAACAGAAAGAAACCCGTATGGTGATGGACGGAGGTGATTTGGATGAGATTCATTCACAATTGGCAGTGGAAGGAGATTCACTGATGAAAGAGATGAATCAATATGTGAAAACTTTCATTTCCACCAACTACGAAAATGTGTTGGGACCCAATGTGTTTATCATGCTTTGCAGTTCGTTGCCTTATCCTATTATGACTCCGCAGATAGATGACATCATAAAAGACGCTCCTTATTCTTTTAAAAGCAATAAGTTGGTAAGAGAGTTTCTTTCGAAGGCGAAAGAGAATATGAAACTGATAGAAGAGCACAAGCGTCTGGAAGAAAATGCTTCGGTAAAGAAGTGAATATAACTTCTCTATTATCGGTCTTGATCTTCGTTCTTTATCATCCCCTTATGTTTCTCCGGTAAAGCACTTTCAACAGCGGCGTATGCTTCCGCCATAGTCGCTTTGATATTTTCCATACCTTTTCCTTTAGGCGGAATAGGCTCATGAATCGTGAGAATCATGCGGTGACGGTGTATCCATTTGCCTGTACGCGGGAGGATCTCAAATGAGCCGTCAATGGTGACGGGCACTACTGCCAGTTGTAAGTCATCCGCCAATTGAAAAGCTCCTTTCTTGAAATACCCCATGTGTCCGGTGAAAGTACGAGCCCCTTCCGGGAAAACGACCAAAGATACTCCGTCTTTCAAAGAGTCCTTCGCCTGCCGGATCGTTTCCAACACTTTCTTCGGACCGGACCGGTCTACAAAAATGTGCCCTGCGCTTTCGCAGGCTTTTCCAACGAACGGTAGTTTACGCAGACTTTTTTTCATCATCCATTTAAAGTTTCTTCCGATAAAACCGTAGATCAGGAATATGTCGAATGAACCTTGATGGTTGGGTACAAAAATATAGGAAGTTTTATCATGCAACTTTTCACGCCCTTGAATCTTTACGGGAATCAGCAGGAACAGACAGATTAATTGTGACCATATCTTTCCCGGATAATATCCCCAGATGTGGGCTCCTCCCAAAAGAGAACCTACGATGGTGACGAGTGCCGTAAGGATAGTCAACACTAATAATATAGGTAAAGCGATGCAAATCTGATAAATATAATAAAGTATCTTCATAGGGTTGGATTTTTACATTGCAAATATACATGATTATTGTAAAAAAGAGATGCGGATACCATATAATCTTTTCGATTGTGTTATTTTTGTCTCTCGTTATTAGAGATAGCTGTTAAAAATATGATACGTATATTACATACTGCCGATTGGCACTTGGGGCAAACGTTCTTCGGTTATGACCGTACAGAGGAGCATGAGGCGTTTTTAGATTGGCTGGCGGGAGAAATCCTCCGGCAGGAGATTGATGCATTGATTATAGCCGGAGACGTGTTTGATGTTTCCAATCCTTCGGCTGCTTCCCAAAGTATATATTATCGGTTTATATACCGGGTTACGGCGGAGAATCCCAATCTGCAAATTGTGATTGTTGCCGGAAATCATGATTCGGCGGCACGTCTGGAAGCTCCTTTACCTTTGTTGCAGGCTATGAGAACAGAGGTCAGGGGAGTGGTACGTAAGTTGGAAGGCGGAGCGGTTGATTACGACCATTTATGCGTGGAACTGAAGAACCGGCAGGGAGAAGTTGAATTACTTTGTATGGCGGTTCCTTTTTTGCGTCAAGGAGACTATCCGGTAGTGCAGACAGAGGGGAATCCATATTCGGAAGGGGTTCGTGAACTTTATACGCAGCTTCTGCGAAAGTTGTGGAAACGCCGTAAGCCGAATCAGGCCATTCTTGCCATAGGTCATCTGCAAGCTACCGGTTCGGAGATTGCAGAAAAGGATTATAGTGAACGCACAGTGATAGGCGGACTGGAGTGCGTGTCACCGGAGGCTTTTCCCGAACAGATCGTTTATACGGCTCTAGGACATATTCATAAAGCGCAACGGGTATCCGGCCGGGAGAATGTACGCTATGCGGGAAGTCCGATTCCGATGTCTTTTGCCGAAAGGCATTATCATCACGGAGTGGTAATGGTGGCTTTTGACGGAGGGTGTGCGGTAGACATCCGACGGATAGAATGTCCGAAATCAATACCTTTGATAAGTGTGCCGAGCGGTGAGCCGGAATTGCCTGAAAAGATATTGGAGATGTTGGGCGAATTGCCGGAGACGGAAGGAACCGCTCCCTATCTGGAAGTGAAGGTTTTGCTGGAAGAGCCCGAACCCATGCTCCGGCAGGAGATAGAGGATGTTCTGGCGAATAAGAATTATCGCCTGGCACGCATTGTCTCTTCTTACCGTACCGGTGCGGAAAATGTGGAGAAAGAGGAGACAGACTGGAAAAAAGGATTACAGGAGATGTCACCGTTGCAGATTGCACAGTCTGCATTTAAGAAGATTTATCAGTCAGAAATGCCGGAGGATTTGGTTGACTTGTTTCAAGAAGCCTATTTGGCTGCCACCCGTAAAGAAGAGGAGGAAAGATGAAAATATTAGCTATACGATTGAAGAATCTTACTTCCATTGAAGGGACGGTGGAAGTGGATTTCACCGCTGAGCCATTGTGCTCGGCTGGTATATTCGCTATTTCTGGTCCTACGGGAGCGGGAAAGTCAACCTTGTTGGACGCGTTATGTCTGGCGTTGTATGATAAAGCGCCCCGTTTCGCCGCTTCGGTGGAAAGTGTGAATCTGGCGGATGTAGGGGATAACCGGATTAATCAGTCCGATGTGCGTAACCTGTTGCGTCGTGGCACAAGTGACGGTTATGCAGAAGTTGATTTTCTGGGAGTAGACGGACGCCGTTACCGCTCTTGTTGGTCGGTGAGACGTACACGGAATAAAGTGAGCGGCTCTTTGCAGCCGCAAATGATGGAGGTGAAGGAGCTGGATACGGGGAAAGAATTTCAAGGGACGAAGAAGGAGTTGCTGGCACAGTTGGTTGAGTTGATCGGGTTGACGTATGAGCAGTTTACCCGTACCGTATTGTTAGCTCAGAATGACTTTGCCACTTTCTTGAAATCTAAAGGAGCGGCTAAGGCGGAGTTACTTGAAAAACTGACGGGGACCGGAGTGTATTCTTTCATTTCGCAGGAAGTGTTTGCCCGGAATAAGGCAGCGCAGGAAGAGGTAGCTTTGATTCATAATAAGATGAGTGTGATTGAATTGATTCCGGAAGAGGAACAGCTTGCCTTGCAGAAAGAAAAAGAGTTGTTGGCTGAAAAGCGTTCGGAAGGAATCAAATTGCTGGCGGAACAGAATGCGCAGTTGAATGTTGTCCGTTCATTGAAGACGCAAGAGGAGCTCCGGACAAAGAAGCAGAAAGAGGAACAAGGAGAACAGGCCAGACTAAAGACCGCTTTGGACATATTGGCCTCGCAGGAGGAAGGTTTGGTCCGTTTCAAAGCCCAATGGGAAGCTATACAGCCGGACTTGAAGCGAGCCCGTCAACTGGATGTGCAGATACAGTCCCAACAAGAGGGCTATATACAGTCTCAACAACTATTGCAGGCAGCCCGCAAGCAGGTGCAGGAGCAGGACAAGAGAAAACGGATGGTTGAGGAACAGTTGCATTTGTCTTATCAGACCTTACGTCGTCTATTGAATGTTGCAGGGACAGAAGACAGTCTGCTGCTTGAACAGGTGGAAGAAACGTTACGGCAGGAAGAGGGAAATTTGTCTGCCGGAATAGAAACGAACGAAAAACGCCTGGAGCGGTTGAATGCTTTCGGATATCCGTCGTTAGCTGAAGAACAGGTCAAGTTGCAGAAAGAATTGGCACGTCAGCAGAATATCCGGCAATTGACGGAAGCGTTGAAGAAGGCGATGTCGGAAATAGAGCATTTGGAAAAAGAGGCGGCAGATTGTTCGAAGGAGCTTTCGGAACGGGAAGTTGCCTTGAAAACAGTACAACGTCTTTATGAAAACGCCCGCATGGCGGTAGGGAAGGATGTGAAAGCTTTGAGGCGGCAGTTGGAGGAAGGGGAAGCCTGTCCGGTTTGTGGTAGTACTTCGCATCCGTATCATCGGGAACAGGAAGTGGTGGATACTCTTTTCCGGAATATGGAGCAGGAGTATAATGCGGCAACAGCGGTTTATCAGCAGGTGAACAACCGGAGCATTGCCTTGCAACGTGATTTGGCACATCAGAAGATGATTGCGGGGCAGGTACGTGAACAATTGTCGGCTTTCCAAAAAGAAAGCACCGACACCGGAAATGAGGAACAGATACAACAACGCTTGGGAGAACTGGCGAAGCTTATTTTAGAATACCGTAATCTGTATGCGGAATGGCAGCGGGGTGATGAAGAGATAAAGAAGCTGCGTTCGCATTATGAAGCCTTGCGTGAGAATGTTTCCCGATGCCGTTTAGCCATGCAAAAGGTATCGGCTGCCAATGAACAGTCGGTGCTATTACAGAATGCCGCGATTGCCGAACAAAAGCGTTTTGAGGTGATAGAGAAAGCATTGGATACACTTCGTCGGGAACGTTCGAGCTTATTGAAAGGAAAGAGTGCCGATGAGGCGGAAGCCGCCGTAGCAAGGCGGGAAGGAGAATTGAATCTGGCGTTGGAGAAAGCCCGTAAGGAGGTAGAGACGGTTCAAAACGGACTTTCCGGCTTGCAAGGAGAGCTGAAACAGATTGCTTCGTCTATTGAAGAGTTGCAAGTGCGGCAGAAGCAAATTGAATACCCCGAACAGCTTCCGGAAGCAATAAAGAAACAACAGGAGGAGAATCTGAATACGGAACGCAGCCTTTCCATTATTGAAGCCCGTTTGTTGCAGCAGGCTAAGAATAAAGCGGCGGTGGAGCTGATAGCAAAAGAACTTTCAGAGAAACAATCGGTTGCCGACCGTTGGGCAAAGTTGAATAAGCTGATTGGCAGTGCGGATGGAACAAAATTCAAAGTCATAGCGCAAAGTTATACCTTGAATCTGTTATTGCTTCATGCCAACAAACATTTGTCTTATCTTTCCAAACGCTATAAATTGCAACAGGTTCCCGGTACATTGGCCTTGCAGGTTGTCGACTGTGATATGTGTGATGAGATACGAACGGTTTATTCCCTTTCCGGAGGCGAATCATTCTTAATCTCGCTGGCATTGGCATTGGGATTGTCATCTTTATCCAGCAATAATTTGAATGTGGAGTCGCTTTTTATAGACGAAGGGTTCGGATCTTTGGATGCGGAAAGCCTGCGTACGGCTATGGAAGCATTGGAGCAACTGCAAATGCAGGGAAGAAAAATAGGCGTGATCTCTCATGTGCAGGAAATGAGCGAACGGATTTCCGTTCAAGTGCAGGTACACAAGAAAGTGAATGGAAAGAGTGTGCTTAGTGTTGTAGGATAAGCACACTCTTTCCTCTTTATTATCTGAATTCGTTTAATTCGTTCAGATTCTTTTTGATTTCGTGGATACGGTTTAGGAACTTCTTGCGGTAAATCCATAAGATCAGTCCTAGACCGCCTCCCCATAACAGGACAAAAAAGGAAATCATGCCTATACCGTATTGCCATACTTGCCAGTAAATGAATGAAAGAACAGCCAATACCAGAAGGAAAAAGATGGCAAACAGACGCTCTCTGATGGTCCATCGGTGGATGCGGTTGACACGGCTGATTACTTCTATCAAAGGCATTTCGTCTATTCGGGTCCGTTGGAGGTAGCGGGTAGTGACGATATCCCAGCAAAGTGCGGGAATCCAGGCTAGAAGGATAATGATATAGATAGGGTTCAGCCTGTTGTGCAACAGGACTTCCGCCAGGAACAGGATCAGTATCGGCAGGGAAATCAGAATCAGCTTTATGTTCAGATTGGCAATGGCATGAATGCCCTTGCCGGTATGTCCCAGCAATTTCGAAAGTTCCTCTTCTTTAATGAGCTCTTTGTCTTTCAGGTGCTCATCGAGTGCATTCCAGGATTTCTTCAATTCTTCCAGTTCCATATATCTTTAGTCTTCCTTTTTCATTTTTTTTAGTTTGTCTTTGATGCGGCTTAACTTGGTAGCCACATTCGTTACCGTCAGTCCGGTAATCTCCGCAATCTCCTCGTAACTCTTCTCTTCGAGATAGAGCAGGATGATGGATTTGTCGAGTTGCCCCAATTGATTGATCATCCGGTAAAGCTGTTTCAGCATTTCATTGACCGGATCATGCGCTTCGATACTCCAGTCAATCTCTTTGGTGAGGCTGACAATTTCCGGTATATTCTTTTCCTTGCGATAAAAACTGATGCAGGTGTTGAGGGCAATACGATAAATCCATGTCGATATTTTACACTCTTTCCTGTATTTTGGATAGGCTTTCCAAAGGTTCAGCACAACATCCTGGTAAAGGTCGTTGAGAGGGGCATTGGGATTGGCGTACAGATAACACACCTTGTAGATCACCCGTTCATATTCACGGATGACTGACAAGAATTCTTGTTCAACAGGCCTGTCTGTTTCTGCCGACTGTTCCCTCATGAGCGTTATTGTAAATTGGCAGCCAGGAATTTGCGTATCTCTGCCACACTCTTATTCCGGCGGCGGGCATAATCTTCGAGTTGGTCTTCTCCAATCTTCCCTACTGAAAAATATTCGGAAGCCGGATGTGAGAACATAAGTCCGCAGACGGACGCGTGAGGATACATTGCTCCGTTTTCGGTCAGTGAGATACCTATCCGTTTCATATCCAATAGTTCGTCCAATAGGAAATTGACGGATTGGTCGGGCAAAGACGGATAACCGACCGCCGGACGAATACCTTGATATTTTTCAACTAGCAAATCCTCAATGCTTAAATTCTCATCTTTCGCATATCCCCATACTTCTTTTCGTACATACTCATGCATCTTTTCCGTAGCAGCTTCAGCCAGACGGTCGGAAAGAGTTTGGACAAGCAAATGTTTGTAGGGATCTTGTTCGTAAAGCCCTTCCATATCCGCATCGATGGAAGCGGCGAAAGCGCCGATCGTATCGGCTATGCCGGAAGATGACGGGCGCACAAAGTCACTTAAACAAAGGAATGGACTGCCGTCTCTTTTAGGTGTTTGCTGGCGGAGTAAAGGAAACGTGATGTATTGGTTTTGTTCCTTTTCAATCACCAGATTGTCTCCGTCGGAGTTTGCTTTACAGAGCTTGAAGATTGTCTTTACTTCGTAATCCTTGTCGAGCAGATCCAGCATACGGTTGGCCTCTTTGAAAAGCTGCATGGCTTCGGAGGCTTTATTCCGTTCTTCTTCCGGAAAAGTGGTCAGCCATACGGCACGGCAGGCATCGCATCCGTGAATGTTGGTGATAGCCGCGAAACGCGGTTGGAACCCCCATGCGTGGAAAAAGTAAATCCAGTTGATGTAGGGGGCGACCGTATGTATTTTATAAGATAAGACTGTAGGTTGCATAATGTGGCTTGTTTTTCTGTTTGAGAAATTCACTTACTATCTGAACCTTAACTCTTGTCCACGATAGTTCTCGTCTATCTCTCCGTTATTACATAGCAGATGCCCGTTTGCAAAAGTCTTTTCTACTCTCCAATTGAATGTATGTCCCTCCAACGGGCTCCATTTGCATTTACTTAAAATGCAGTCTGCCGTTACCGTCCAATTGCTGTCCGGACGTACTAACACAAGGTCTGCCTGATAACCTTTCCGGATGAATCCCCGATTCTGTATTTCGTACATTTGGGCAGGAGCATGAGCCATCTTTTCTACCACTTTCTCTATTGTAAATACTCCTTTGTCCACTAGTTCCAGCATACTGACCAGTGAAAACTGAATCATTGGCATTCCCGACATTGCTTTCAATGCTCCTCCTTCTTTCTCGCTTAGTAGGTGCGGAGCGTGGTCTGTTGCGATGGCGTCTATCAAACCGCTATTGACAGCCTCCTGCAGGGCCTTCCGGTCTTTTGCTGTTTTGATGGCGGGGTTGCATTTGATGCGTGCGCCCAGTGTCCGGTAATCTTCCTCTGTGAAAAGCAGATGAGAAACACAGGCTTCTGCCGTGATTCGTTTTTGTGACAGAGGAGCGTTTGAGAACAGACTGAGTTCTTTGGCAGTAGAGATGTGCATGATATGCAGGCGGGCATTTGTTTCACGTGCCAGTTGTATCGCCAGCTCCGAAGAACGGTAACAGGCTTCCTCCGAACGTAGGAGCGGATGAAGGGACAGCGGGGCATCTTCTCCGTACTCTTTCTTAAATTTATCCGTATTTTCTTTGATGATTCCCTGATCTTCACAATGGGCGGCGATAAGCAAATCGGTACCGCCAAAGATATTGCGCAGACTGGCCATCCGGTCTACCAGCATATTACCGGTACTTGAACCCATGAACAGTTTAACGCCACAGACACGGTGTTTGTCCAACTTTGCAAACTGAGTGTAATTGTTATTGGTTGCTCCGAAATAACAGGAATAGTTGACGGCGGATTTCTCGCTTAATAAAGCGAATTTCTCATCAAGAGCTTCCAAAGTGGTAGTCTGTGGATTGGTATTCGGCATATCCATGATTGAGGTGACGCCACCCGCCGCAGCAGCACGGCTTTCGGTGATAATATCCGCCTTATGGGTAAGACCGGGATCGCGGAAGTGTACGTGCTCGTCAATGGCACCCGGCAAAAGATAACATCCGGTTGCATCTATTATTTCATCACAGGGGGCAGACGCTTTTTCTTCACCAACCAATATCTCGGTGATTTTCTCGTCTTCAATCACAACCGAACCCGGAACAGTTCTTCCTTCGTTGACAATAATGGCATTTTGAATCAATGTACGTTTCATTTCTTTTGCGGGAATTTATGGAACCAACTATTTACTTTTAATTTAATCACACCGAATATGGCTTCTCCAAAGATACTGCTATTCATCTTGGAAGTACCCAATTCGCGATTGATGAATATCACCGGAACTTCAATGATTTTGAAGCCGCACTTATAAGCCGTGAATTTCATCTCAATCTGAAAGGCGTATCCTTTGAAGCGGATGTGGTCTAAATCTATCGTTTCCAATACCTGGCGACGGTAGCAGACGAATCCGGCGGTGGTATCGTGCACGGGAATTCCTGTTATAAACCGCACGTACTTGGAAGCGAAATAAGACATGAGCACACGTCCCATCGGCCAGTTTACTACGTTTACTCCACTGACGTACCGGGAACCGATGGATACGTCGCCTCCCTGTTCCGCACAGGCCTGGTACAGACGGGGCAAATCGTTCGGATTATGGCTGAAATCGGCGTCCATCTCAAAGATATATTCGTATGTATGTTCCAATGCCCATTTGAATCCGGTGATGTAGGCGGTTCCTAATCCTAACTTCCCTTTACGCTCGATCATAAACAAGCGTTCGGGAAACTCTTGTTGCAGGGTTTTTACAATAGTTGCCGTTCCGTCGGGCGAACCGTCTTCTATTACCAGAATATGGAATACTTTGGGAAGTCCGAAAACGGCACGGATAATATTTTCGATATTCTCTCGTTCGTTATAAGTAGGAATAATTACAATGCTGTCTGATGTCTGCATATAGATACTATAATATTTAAGAACAAAAGTAGTTCTTTTCCTTTAGTTATAGATGAACTAAGGAATATTTAACGTGTTCTGCGGCTCATTATGGATAACTCCGTACCTCACCGGAATTAAGCCCACACCTTACGGGAGGTAAGCCCACGTCTGACTGATACTAAGCCCACGCCTGAGCGATACTGAGCCCACGCTTCACCGAGACTCAGCCCACGTCTCAATGGCGCTGAGCCCATAGCTCGGTAATTCTTACTGTGTATTTCTTGATAATACTTCCATTTTTAAAGTATGTACTCCCAATCTTTTTTGTACTTTTGCGGTGAAATTTTATAGGTATGACAATAACTGAGTTGCAACAACAATATGCTGCCCACCCCAATACGGCAGTAATGAAGCGCTTGTTGAAGGACACTTCTGTTCAAACTGTTTTTTGTGGAGGACTGTATGCGTCTGCTGCTTCCCTTTTTTCTTCTGTATTGGTGCAAGAGGGTGGTTGCCCGTTTGTGTTTATCTTGGGTGATCTTGAAGAAGCCGGGTATTTTTATCACGACCTGACACAGATATTAGGCTCGGAAACGGTGCTTTTTTTCCCATCTTCTTTCCGGCGTTCCATCAAGTACGGACAGAAAGACGCAGCCAATGAGATTTTGCGTACGGAGGTGCTGAGCCGTCTGCAGAAAGGAGAGAAAGGATTGTGTATCGTCACTTATCCCGATGCGTTGGCTGAGAAAGTGGTATCCCGTAAGGAACTGAGCAATAAGACCTTGAAACTGAGTGTGGGTGAAAAGGTGGATACTACTTTTATAACGGATGTGTTGCATAGTTATGGTTTTGAATATGTGGATTATGTATATGAGCCGGGACAATATGCCGTTCGTGGCAGCATAATCGATGTTTTCTCTTTTGCTTCGGAATATCCTTATCGTATTGACTTTTTCGGTGATGAAGTAGAGAGTGTCCGTACCTTTGAGGTGGAGTCTCAGTTGTCCCGTGAGAAGAAAAAGGAAGTGTCTATCGTTCCGGATTTGGCAGTGACGGGAGAGGTAACCACTTCTTTTCTGGATTTTATTCCGAAAGAAACCGTGCTCGCCATGCGTGACTTTCTTTGGTTGCGCGAGCGAATCCAAGTGGTGCATGATGAGGCGTTGACTCCGCAGGCAATAGCCGTTCAGGAGGCCGAAGAGAATGGGGGAATTACGTTGGAGGGAAAATTGATCGATGGCAGTGAGTTTACTGTACGCGCTCTTGATTTCCGTCGGTTGGAATTTGGTAACAAGCCAACCGGAACGCCGGAAGCCAGTGTCTCTTTCAGTACATCCGCCCAGCCTATCTTTCATAAGAATTTCGATTTGGTGGCTTCCTCTTTCAAAGAGTATCTGGAGAAAGGTTATCTGCTTTATATATGTAGCGACAGCACGAAGCAAACGGATCGTATCAAGGCTATTTTTGAGGATCGTGGTGATAAGATACAATTTACTCCTGTTGAGCGTACCATTCACGAAGGGTTCGTTGATCATACGTTGAGGCTGTGTGTGTTTACAGATCATCAGTTATTCGACCGTTTCCATAAGTATAATCTGAAGAGTGATAAAGCCCGTTCGGGAAAGGTGGCCCTTTCCTTGAAAGAATTGAACCAGTTTACTCCGGGCGATTATGTGGTGCATACGGATCATGGTATCGGACGTTTCTCCGGTCTGGTGCGTATTCCGAATGGAGATACTACGCAAGAAGTCCTGAAACTGGTTTTTCAGAATGATGATGTGGTATTTGTTTCTATTCATTCTTTGCACAAAGTTTCCAAATACAAAGGAAAAGAGGGAGAGGCTCCCCGACTTAATAAATTGGGCACGGGTGCGTGGGAGAAACTGAAAGAGCGTACAAAGAGTAAGATAAAAGATATTGCCCGTGATCTGATTAAGCTGTATTCGCAGCGCCGCCAGGAAAAGGGCTTCTCTTATAGTCCGGATAGTTTCTTGCAGCGTGAGCTGGAAGCTTCCTTTATTTATGAAGATACACCAGACCAGAGCAAAGCGACAATTGATGTCAAGGCGGATATGGAGAGTGCTCGTCCGATGGATCGTCTGGTCTGTGGGGATGTGGGATTTGGAAAGACAGAGGTTGCCATCCGTGCGGCTTTCAAGGCGGTTGCCGATAATAAACAGGTGGCTGTGCTTGTGCCGACTACGGTGCTTGCTTACCAGCATTTCCAGACATTCCGCGACCGCTTGAAAGGATTGCCTTGCAGGGTGGAATATTTGAGCCGTGCACGTACGGCCGCACAATCCAAGGCAGTATTGAAAGGATTGAAGGAGGGGGATGTCAATATACTGATAGGTACTCACCGCATCTTGGGAAAAGACGTCCAATTTAAAGACTTGGGATTGCTGATTGTTGATGAAGAACAGAAATTCGGAGTCTCTGTAAAGGAAAAGTTGCGGCAACTGAAAGTGAACGTGGACACATTGACAATGACCGCTACTCCGATTCCCCGTACGCTTCAGTTCTCGCTGATGGGTGCGCGCGATCTGAGTGTTATCTCTACGCCTCCGCCTAATCGTTATCCGATTCAGACAGAGGTGCATACCTTTAATGAGGAGGTGATTACGGATGCGATTAATTTTGAAATGAGCCGTAACGGTCAGGTGTTCTTTGTCAATAATCGGATAGCTAATTTGCCGGAACTGAAAGCGATGATTGAGCGTCACATTCCGGATTGCCGTGTAGCTATCGGTCACGGACAGATGGAGCCGACGCAATTGGAAAAGATTATTTTGGATTTTGTCAATTATGATTATGATGTCCTTTTGGCGACTACCATTATTGAGAGCGGTATTGATATCCCGAATGCAAATACGATTATAATCAATCAAGCGCAGAATTTCGGCTTGAGCGATCTTCATCAGATGCGTGGGCGGGTAGGACGTAGCAATAAGAAAGCGTTCTGTTATCTGTTGGCTCCTCCGTTAAGCAGTCTTACCGCAGAGGGAAAGCGGCGCCTTCAAGCGATTGAGAACTTTAGCGATTTGGGAAGCGGTATTCACATTGCCATGCAGGATTTGGATATTCGCGGAGCCGGTAATCTGTTGGGGGCGGAACAAAGCGGATTTGTTGCCGACTTGGGATATGAGACGTATCAGAAGATTCTCAGTGAGGCTGTTCATGAACTGAAGAACGATGAATTTGCAGATTTGTATGCGGAGGAAATCAAAGGGGAAGGGCAGATCAGCGGTGAAGGATTTGTGGATGAATGTCAGGTGGAAAGTGATTTGGAGTTGTTATTACCGGCGAATTATGTGACCGGTAGCAGTGAGCGTATGTTGCTTTATCGCGAATTGGACAGTCTGACATTGGACAAAGACGTTGCAGCTTTCCGTTCTCGTCTGGAAGACCGCTTCGGCCCTGTTCCTCCGGAAACGGAAGAATTGCTCCGTATCGTTCCTCTGCGCCGGTTGGCGGCACGTTTGGGAGCGGAGAAGATATTCTTGAAGGGTGGACGCATGACATTGTTCTTTGTGTCCAATCCGGATAGCCCGTTCTATCAGAGCCAGGCTTTCGGAAAGGTGATTGATTATATGATGAAGTATACCCGCCGTTGCGATCTTCGCGAGCAGAACGGGAAACGGAGTATGCTGATTAAAGATGTGTCGAATGTGGAGACAGCGGTTAATGTATTGCAGGAGATTGTTGCGTTACCTCTTTCTGTATAGCTTATCTATCAAATCCCCCCGTCCGATACGTCTCAATTCATTAATGATATTTTTCCGTTCTTCCGGCTTGTACCAGAAGAAGAATTGACGTTGTGCCAGTTTTTCCCGTTGAGTCTTGGCGCTGAATATCGGTTCCAGCGTGTAGGGATGGTATCCTGTGTACCATGCTTCCGTGGCTACTGTCATAGGAGTGGGGGTAAAGTCCTGCACTTGTTCCAAATGAAAATCCAGCCGTTTGGTAATAACGGCAAGTTCCGCCATATCTTCTTCTTTGCATCCGGGATGCGAGGAAATAAAATACGGAATCAGTTGCTGGCGCAGGTTTTCCTCTTTATTGATTCGGTCGAATATCCTTTTGAATGTTTCAAACTGCTCGAAAGGAGGTTTGCGCATTACGGATAATACCCGTTCACTTGTATGTTCCGGAGCAACTTTCAGTCGGCCGCTAACGTGCTTGACAATCAATTCGCGGGTATATTCGGCGGTACTGCGGTTGATGGCCTCATCTTTACTACGATGCAATAATAAGTCATAACGTACCCCGCTGCCTATAAATGATTTCTTAATGCCGGGCAAGGCATCTACCGCGTGATAAATATCCAATAACGGACGATGGTCTGAGTTCAGGTTCGGGCAGACTTTCGGATGGATACAGGACGGACGCTTGCATTTCTTACAGATAGACTCATCTTTCCCTTTCATCTGATACATATTGGCGGAAGGACCACCCAAATCGCTTAAGTATCCTTTAAAGTCCGGTAACTGAGTTACCTCTTTTACTTCCCTCAGTATGGATTCTTTGCTGCGGCTGACGATGAATTTTCCTTGATGTGCGGAAATGGTGCAGAATGCACACCCGCCAAAACATCCCCGATGGATATTGATGGAGAATTTTATCATATCGTATGCCGGAATCCGCTTCCCTTTATATTTGGGATGAGGCATACGGGTATAGGGCAAATCGAAAGAACGGTCAATTTCTTCCTGGCTCATCGGGGGATAAGGAGGATTGACGACTACGACTTTGTTTCCGACAGCTTGCGTGATGCGTGAAGCCGCATATTTATTGGACTCTTCTTCGATATGCCGGAAATTGCTTGCCTGTTTCTTTTTGTCTGCAAGGCATTCCTCATGCGAATAGAGTTGTATATCTTCCGTATCGGAAGTCCACTCAGAGGCACGGCAAAGATAGGCTGTCTGAGGAATCGTTCCGATGATTGTTTTTAAATCGTTGACAGTGCATATGGCGTCTTCTGTCGGCAGCAAACCTTTTATTTTACGGGTTAATTCGACAATCGGCTTTTCGCCCATTCCATAAATAAGCAAGTCCGCTCCACTATCGCATAAAATGCTTTTCTGCACCTTATCCTGCCAATAATCATAATGGCTTAACCGCCTCATGCTGGCCTCAATTCCTCCCAAGATGACAGGAACATCCGGATAAAGTCTCTTGAGAATCTGACTGTAAACAGTAGAAGGATAGTCCGGCCGCATATCCGGACGCCCGTCCGGTGTATACGCATCTTCGCTACGCAATCGTTTGTTGGCGGTATATTTGTTTACCATCGAGTCCATGCACCCGCCGGAAATGCCAAAGAACAGGCGCGGACGCCCCAACTTCTTGAAATCGCGCAAGTCATCGCGCCAGTTAGGTTGGGGTACAATGGCTATTTTCAAACCTTCCGCTTCGAGAATGCGGCCGATAACGGCTGCACCAAAAGAAGGGTGATCTACGTACGCGTCCGCACTGAAAAGGATGATGTCCAGTTCATTCCATCCGCGAAGTTCTATTTCTTTTTTGGTAGTAGGTAACCAGTCAGTCAATCGATATTCTTTCATGCTGCAAAGATACGCATTATACGGTGAACTGTACTGTCATTTGTTCTCCGTCATAAATTTCGCGGAAACCGATGCCTTGTTCGGACAGATATTCCTTCAGATCCTGAAACGCATCGGCATGGTTCATGATAATCTCCAGTGTTTCACCGGGAGACGCATTACACATCGCTTTTATTGCAGGAATCAGCGGACTATAGGCTGTGATTCCGCAAGTATTTACTGTAATCATTATGCCTCCTCTTCTTCCGTTTCCGGACTGGAAAGCCACGTCAGATAGAGCTTGATAAGCTGTTGCAAGCCGAATGCCTTCATATTATTGTGGTAAATCACATCAATACAAAGGTCCAGCAAGTCCTTGCTGTCTTCTTCCTGACTGGCGATGAGGGAACGGATGTTTAGTTTCAACTTGTCCAAAACCGCTTCGTCTACAATGCCGGTACTATCAATGAGATGGCGGAACAATGCATATTTCTCGATCGTTCTCAGATTCTCATTAGAGACCTCTATGCTGCGTGTACCGCTGGGATTTGCTTGTATAGTATACATCTTTTCTAGTTTTAAGGGTTATTATAGTAGCAAAGATAGAACTTAAAATGAAAAGCAGATTAAAAAAAGGGATATTTTTTATCTCTGCGTAAAGAATCCCAGTATACCTGCCATGATAGTTGCCCGGTCGGCTTCCGATTGTATGCTTTCAAAAGGAAATCCCAATACGAAGGTACGGTAGTTTCCTTTATAAGCGATACCTGCGCTTTGGTTGCCGGGAACGTATGTAAAGACAGGAAATGCCGTATCTACCGGAACGATACAGTCGGGAGCAGGGACGGCATAGCTGGTTTCATTAGGTGCTCTCGGTATGGTAATCGTACGTCCCAACCCGTTAATGCGGTTTGAACTCTTGTCCGTCATGCTGCTTTGATAACCGTATTTTAAGATCTTCTCCGTAAATTCCCGGTTCCCCTGTGTTCCACTCATATCGCTTCCCACGTATGCACCGCTGACAAATAGATTTCCTCCCGACTGGCAATAACTGGTAATGATCCGTTGCATGGCCGAAGAAAATGTTTTGTAGTATACTTTATGGACCGGATCTTCTTTCTCCATTCCCAAAATGTAGTCCACAACCGGATAATCTTCCAGCGTGACTGTACCGTTTTCCACAGCCTCGTCGCTGCATGACACGAAACTATATTTGCCAGCGGCTTGAATCGCTTTTCCATGAATGAAAGGATAGTCGAATGTGTTACCTGCTATTTTTATTCCCTCCAACTCGCTTCCGCTATATCCCAGACTGCCTTCTCCTTCTTTCCCGGCCTGTGCCCGGTCGAATCCTATTTGCGCTCCACTGAATGAGATGTTTGATAAATAAGGAACTCCGGGATCTTGTTCCAGGTCGAATCCTGCTTTGTCAAACGTATTAATGACAGCCGGTCCGCTGACTCTGTCGAATCCATTGATTATCAATACTCTTTCCCGTTCGCGTTTGGCCTTATAAGCAGAGAGTATCTCGGACGGGAAGCTTTCACCACCCCGGTTTACGGCAGTTACTTTAAAGGAATAAACGAGTCCCGGTTCTATTTTGACGGTATGGGACGTCTTGCTGACTAATGTACCGTTGTCGAAACCACCATAGCCAATGCGTGTGTATACAATGTATTCACGTGGCTGTGCGGTGGGTTCTTGCGGATCGTTTTCACCTTTCCACGAAAGCTCCAACGTATTCTTTTTCTTTCCGAAGCGGATAGCAAAATTGCTGACAGGAAGAGGTTGCACTACATATTCTTTGTCATGCTGGCCGGCAACAAACTGCAAGATACCTTTATAGATGGCACGTCCCACCGTAAACTTGAAATTCGGATCATGTCCCAACTGCATATCGGCAAAGTTCTGATGGGAAAGTAATTCGATAATGGTAGAAGGAGTAGCCGGAAGACGCGTCTCGCTGTAATTGCGGTTCCACATACTGCGTCGTGTCCAAGACAGATTATAACTTGAATATATATCTTTCTGAATCTGAGTGAGTAGAATATCGGCCAAATCCCGTGAGGCATACCGGTCGATTCCTGTGTTCAGTTTTCCATTATTAAAATCAGTGGTGTATATCCCCAATGAGCCGATCAGCTCATCCGTTTTGCTGCATCCCGCATCGCTATGCAGCGCCATTGTCATTTCCAAAGGAATACCTAAACCGGGTTGTTGCGGATTATAGACAGAACCTCCGGATAAATAATTAATTGTGTTGGAGCGTGTATTGATGTCATCCGCATAATCATTTTCACCTTTCCGCCCCGCATATACCTCGTATGGCATTCCCGCCCATTGGGCAGAGTAGCGTGCCCCTTCCAGATAACGGGGTAAACCGCTTGTCTTTCCTCCTCGCTCAATATTTCCCATTCCTCCTCCGAAACGTACCGCATCTGCGCATACTACGCCGTGCTCGCTACTCTCGTTGCTTAGCACTACCATGCCGTAATCGTTATTGCCTTTGTCAAACTCGAATGTGCCCAGATAAACCCAAGTGCCTCCGCCTATCTTTTGATTCACTTTGAATTCGGTCACCCCTCCATTGTGGAAAACAAGATATTTGGCGTCGCTCACGCTATTAGGCAATGTCCGGTAAGAGACATAAACCGCGTATTCTCCTTTTGCCGGTAGGGTAGGCACCCATTCGGCGAAAGCCTGGTCTTTATTCTTCTTCTTCTTTCTTTCGGTCGGAATAAAGCGGCAGGTCCCGTCTGTGAAGGGATTTTCTCCATCTCTATAAATCGCCTTCTTTTGAGCGAATCCTTTTATCGGAGCAGTAGCCCAATGTGCTTTTTTGCTTCCTACTTCCAGATAAAGAGAAGCATTAGGTGTATCGTTGTCCACAATGATCTCATTTTTCTGAGTATCCCGTTCGCGGGGAGTGTAGACGATTGCACCTGCGTTTTCCAACATCGGGATTACGTACGGAAGGACAAACGACTGTGTGAACAGATCTTCCGTTGTGCAAAACAGACGGGGGCGTTGCCATCCCCATTCATTCTTGTCGTTCTTGAAATAATTGCCGTGACTTTGCCAGATTGCGATATGGCGGTCTTGCAATCCTCGTGATATTTCATTGGGGCGTGAAATGTTCTTTACCCACGCTTTGTCTTTATAATCGGTTTTCAAGGACATCCGTTCCTTATCCTTTTTCTTGTTCCGATAAATATTCGGGATAAGTTCCTCAATGGGCTTTCCATCTGCAAAGATAGTGAGTCGATAGTAGTGGACAGGTCCCGGAAGCAGCTCCTTCACTTGATTGTAAACAGCTTCTACAGTCTCCGGTCGAAAAGGCTGATAAGCAAAACTTTCCGAAGCATGGATAGCAATCGTTTTGCGTTCATAATCTATATCAACACTTTTCAGCTTAGGTGTACTGATTTTCGCCGTTGTGGTATATCTGCCGAAATAATCTGTCAATCGTTCTTTTACATTCCTTTCAATGTCCTGAGCAGAAAGGAAATTTACTCCCAATGTAAGGCATAGGAAAAACACTATTATCTTCATACTTGCTGCTTTTTATACTCACTACAGAGGAAAGGAGGACACAAAGGGGTAAATGTGAAACTACATAATTCTTTTATTTATGAAGTCCTCTGTGTCCTCCTTTCCTCTGTGGTGAATTACTCCGCAAAAATAAACAAAAAAGAGCGAGAAGTATCCCACTTCCCACTCTTCTTTTATTGTTTTATATTCTCTTAATCAAGAATACCTTCTTTCCTTATAGCGGAATGTATTCAACAAACGCTTCCATTGCCTCGTATGAAGCCAAGCCCAATTTGTCATACAATGCAGCTGTACCGCGATTACGGTCCTCGCTGCGTTGCCAGAACAGACGTTCATCGTTACCCAAGAAAGGAGCGCTTTCCATCTGCGACTGATGCTTCAAGATAGAATTACGTTTTGCGCGAAGTTCTTCCGGGCTGATAGGCACTGCCATTTCAATGTTCTCAATTTCCCATTCGGCCCAGGCGCCGCGATACATCCAGATACGGCAGTCTTTCAGCCACTTGGCACCTTCTTCTTTTTCAAGGTCGATGGCAGCGAATACTGCATCCGTACATACACGGTGAGTACCGTGCGGGTCGGCCAAGTCACCGGCTACGAAAATCTGATGAGGTTTCACTTCACGGAGCAGGTTACGTACGATTTCTACGTCGGCTTCGCTGATCGGATTCTTTTGAATCTTACCCGTTTCGTAGAAAGGCAGATCAAGGAAGTGGCAACGTTCCAATGGAATGTTATTATATGTACAAGCAGTACGGGCTTCACCGCGACGGATCAGACCTTTGATAGTCAGTATGTCACGGCTGTCCATATCACCGTCTTTCTTCTCTTTCAGGAAATTACGTATTTCTGCGTACTTTTCATTGATAACCTGGTCCTCACTATTGTTGAAGATCTGGTTGAATCCGTTGATGAAGTGCATGAAACGAATTACTTCTTCATCACCTACAGCGATATTGCCGGAAGTTTCGTATGCCACGTGTACTTCATGTTTCTGCTCTACCAGACGGCGGAGAGTTCCACCCATAGAGATAACGTCATCATCAGGATGGGGAGAGAAAATAATCACACGTTTCGGGTAGGGTTTTGCACGTTCGGGACGATAGGTGTCGTCAGCATTCGGCTTGCCGCCCGGCCATCCGGTGATGGTGTGCTGCAAATCATTGAAGATCTTGATATTTACATTGTATGCAGAACCATAAAGAGCCAACAGTTCACTCAGACCGTTTTCATTATAATCCTTGTTGGTCAGTTTCAAAATCGGTTTGCCTGTCAACTGGCACAACCAGACAATAGCGCTACGGATCAACTTGTCATTCCATTCGCAGGAAGTTACCAGCCACGGACGTTGGATGCGTGTCAGATTCATGGCTGCCGAAAGGTCAAGCGCTACATGTGCATTGTTGTGAGTTTGCAGATAAGAAGCAGGAATAGTATCGGTGATCGCACCTTCCACACATTCTTTAATCATAGCTGCTTTGTTCTCGCCCCATGCAAGCAGATATACTTTCTTTGCACTGAGAATGGTAGCTACTCCCATCGTGATAGAACTGATCGGAGTATTATCCATTGTTCCGAAAATTCTGGATGCTTCATTGCGCGAGGCGTTATCCAATAAAATCAGACGGGTGGTAGAGTTCAAGCGTGAACCCGGTTCGTTGAATGCGATGTTACCCACACGGCCGATACCCAATAAAGCAATATCAATGCCTCCGAAACTTTCGATACGTTGTTCGTAGAGACGGCAATATTCAAAGATTGTATCTTTGGCAATGCTTCCGTCGGGAGTGAATATATTCTGCTTGTCGATGTCGATATGATCCAACAGCATATTCTTCAAAGCGTTGAAATTGCTGTTGACTGCATCAGGAGCCAATGGATAATATTCGTACATATTAAATACGATCACATTACGGAAGCTGAGTCCTTCTTCCTTGTGCATGCGAATAAGTTCCGTATATACGTGTCGGGGAGAATCTCCTCCCGGAAGAGCCAATACGCAGAAACGTCCCGCTTTTTGTTTTTCGCGGATGGTTTGTGCTATTTCGCGTGCAATGTAGTTAGCGCCTTCTTCTACAGATTCGTAAATGTCCGTAGGAATTTTTTCTAGTCTTGTCAAGACTGATTTTTCAAAAGCATTCTCCGGTCTGTAATATCTGGGGGAGACCCGGTGGAGACTGATTTGAGAACTAAGATTTGTTTTCATAAAGTTGTTAATTAAGTTATGTAAGATTAGAATCCTTACGACTGTATTTTCACGACAAAGATACAAAAGAGGTTTATATAATTAACTACCTGCTTTGCGGTATTGTTGTCGTTTTAATTGGTTTTTAACATTTGTTTGATAGCAACTATGACAGATGAAATTCGTCTGCATCTTTCCATACCGGAAATTTTTCTCTGAATTGACGGAGAGCGGACAGGTTGAGAGTTGCCGTAGCTATTCCTTCCCGGCCGTCGGGCAGCGAGGCTATCTCTTCTCCGAAAGCTGAATAGATTTTACTTCCTCCATTATACTCCAAATGGTAACCGTCGGTTCCTGTCCGGTTGACACCGCATACATAGCACTGATTCTCGAACGCTCGAGCTCGAAGCAACGTATCCCATACCGGACGGCGGGGAATAGGCCAGTTGGCTACATATATCAATAAGTCATACTCATTGTTTATATTTCGGCTCCATACCGGGAAACGAAGGTCGTAGCAGACTTGCAGACAGATGTTCCATTCGAGGTAGGGAAGGATAAGCCGTTTCGTGCCGACGGAGAAATGTTCGGCTTCCCGTCCCATACGGAACAAATGCCGTTTGTCGTAATAGAATTCTTCTCCTTCCGGTGTCAGAACAAATGCCCGATTGTAGAACAATCTGTTATCCGTTGCGATATAACTTCCGCAGATGGCTATCTGGAATTGCCTGGCCCATAGTTTGAGAGTGGTAATGGTTTCACCGGAATTAGGTTCTGCCAATGTTTTGCTCTGCATACTGAAGCCGGTAGAAAACATTTCCGGTAAAACAACAATCTCCGTTGTTCCACAGAGACTTTGTAGTTTCTTGTGGAGCAGACGGAGATTTTCTTGTTTGTTTTCCCAAACGATATCGGTTTGTACTATGGAAATACGGATTGAATCCACACTGTTTAGTGATTAAATCTCGCCAAGGGCAAAATTCTCAGGATGTTTTCCTTGAAAGTCCTTGAAATAAAGTTTGATTTCTCTCATGTCTTTATCAATATCTCCCGACGGCATGATGGCTTTCGTTGCCGAAATCATCTTTTTGCTGTAATCGATACCGATCAATACGATGGGTACTTGCGCTTTCAAGGCGATATAATAAAAACCCTTTTTCCAATTTGGATTTGCCTTGCGGGTTCCTTCGGGCGTGATAGCCAAATGAAACTTTTTGCATTCGTTGAAATGTTTGACCATCTGATCCACCAACGAAGTTTTTCGACTACGGTCTACGGGAATCCCACCGACTGCTTTGAAAAAAAGTCCGAGTGGAAAGAAAAACCATTCTTTCTTCATCATGAAACTAGTCTTACGGCCTAAAGCACCGTAAAATAGTTTTCCAATAAATAAGTCAAGGTTCGTAGTGTGTGGAGCGGTGCAAATCACGCATTTATCATAATTGGTTACCGTAACGTTTGTCTTCCACCCCAATAGGCGGTAATAGATAAAGCTATAAATTGCTTTCTTCATTCTGTTTTTTTAGTTCAATTTTCCGATCGCTTCAATAATCTCGTTTACTTTTGCATTAAAGTCTGCACGGAATTTCTTATAAAAACCTTTCACATTTCCCGGTTCGGTGTGACTGATGCGGCATACAAATTCATCCTGCATTTTCAGCACTTCCGCCATTAGCTCGTCGGCCTTACTTTTGTCAGTACCAGGTATAAACATGCTGTTGATTAAACACTCGGTGAACAATTCTCCTGCGATATAGTTTACATTCTTTTTGAGTTCTCTTCTACTTGCCATAATCTTTACATTTAATGGTGAATAATAAAAAATATTTTTGGTAAAGATAGTTACTTTCTTTGATTTAGGCGAATAATATGAAGAAAAAATAAGAAAGAGAGTATGCCTATGTGGCGGAATTACCGACTTGCCACTTCCGACAACCGTCTATAAACTTCTTGTAACTTTTGCCGTCCAGACCTCCATTAGAAAAAGAAAGACTCCTTCACCTGGCTTCTATATCCCTTTGCTCATGGGAAAAAGCGGGTGAAGTGCTACCCTTTCACCCGTTTCTTCCCTTGGGTTATTCGAATAATTTTGCTGGGTTAATGCTTAAAACTGTTCGGCTTTCATTCTTTCTTGTTGAGAATGGCTTCTTTGAAAATTACTTTTAAACTTAACTTCTTTTCCGCAATCAGCCTTTTGATATGTCGATATGCCGTAATCTGTGTCATTCCGCAGAGATATTGGAAGTCTTTCCGGGTAATAATCTGATTCTCGCAAAGTATTTCGTCAATTCCATGTCTATCTCAGTGTTGGACAGTTCGGTGGAGTGAGGTTTGTATTTTGAACGCTTGAAGTGCATATCCGAAAGTTCCGCTTTCAACTCCTTGTCCGCCTTGAACTTGATGGCTTTTAATTTGACTTTGTGCACTCGTTTCGCTTTGGGGTCTCGTATTTCTTCTTCACAGCTAAGAGTGACCTGCAGGTATCCCAATCCGTCGATATGCACTTTCTTTCCTTCCTTGAGACATTGAGCCACTTCGTATTTCAATTCTTCCAGTGTAGCTATAACGTCCGACGGACTTAATGAACAACGTTCGTGGATGCGGTAAACCAAATTTTCCGTATCTACTGTTTCATAACTGATGGGACGTGCGTGATACCTCACCTTATTCTTTTTCTCCTTCGGCATAGGAGTCTTATATAGTTCAAATTGTACAGCCATACTACTTTCTTCTTTCTTTAGATGTTTATAGATTATCTTCCGTATATTTCTCGATTTTCTTCCGGATATCTATTACTTATCATTATTGTGATAAGATAAAAATGTCCGTATCAAAGGTAAGGCTTAATTAGGAGATAAATAAGGAATAACCGGACAAAGTACGAAGCTTATTTCTATGAAAATGAGTGAATTAAAAAAGTTGCAGATCCCATTTTTTAGGTATTATATTCGTAACCGTTAAAACTAAAAAACGGAAATTTTATGGAAAAGAAAAGTGTATTAATTGGTATGGTGGCGGAAAATTGTAAATCACTTTTGTAAAATCCTTTCAGACTCTATTTGGATGAATTGCCTATGTGGGATGGCATAGACCGATTAGCTGATTTGGCACAGCGGGTTTCTACCAATTCGGCTTGGGTGAAAGAGTTTCATATCTGGATGTTGGGAATGACTGCGCAATGGATGGGAATTATGGGAGAACATGCCAATAGTGTGGCTCCTTTGCTTGTCAGTACGGAACAGGGGTATCTGAAATCTACTTTTTGTAAGTCCCTGCTTCCTGCTGCGCTTCAGCGATATTATATGGATAAGGTGGATTTGACGAGTGAAGGGCGGGTGGAACGAAGATTGGCGGAGATAGGACTTCTCAATCTTGATGAATTTGATAAATATCCTCCGACAAAGATGCCGTTGTTGAAAAACTTGATGCAGATGGCTTCATTGAGTTTATGCAAAGCATATCAGAAAAAACATCGTTCATTACCGAGAATCGCTTCTTTTATCGGAATATCCAACCGGAAGGAACTGTTGACAGATCCGACGGGTAGCAGGAGTTTTATTTGTGTGATGGTGAAACGTCCTATCGACTGTAATGGGATTGAGCATAAGCAGATTTATGCGCAGTTGAAAGCGGAAATCTTGTCGGGCGAACGTTATTGGTTTACAAAGGAGGAAGAACAGGTATTGCAGAAAAATAATCTGTCTTTTTACCGTCAAGGTCCGGTAGAGGATGTATTGCGTTCTTGCTATCGTTCTGTAGAAAAAGGGGAGGAGGGTGAACTTCGTTCAGCAGCCGAGATCTTTCAATGTTTGAAAAAGAAGAATCCGTCAGCGATGCGTGGGGCAAATCCGGCGAGTCTGGCGCAAATTCTGGTAGCGGTGGGGATAGAACGGAAGCATACAAAGTTTGGAAATGTATATCGGGTGGTAAAAATTGGGTAGGAGAGAACTTGGTTTGGATGACGACTTGAGTGACAGGTTGGGTGAAGGAAGCCCCTTCACCCGCTTTAGCCCATGGATAAAGCTCTGTAGCTAAAAGGTGAAGGGCTTATAAAAATCACTTGGAATGTGAGGGGCACTCGAAAATAATGTTTATCTTTGAATAATTATTAAATGAAGAATAACTATGGATAGTGTGATGCGCAAATTTCCTATTGGTATACAGAATTTCGAGAGTTTGATAACATTACCAACTTTGGAAAAATAGTGGAGGATAATTGTCGATGGAGATTATGCTGGACGTTATTTTGATTATCATTGGTGCTCTCTGTATGATTGCCGGATTAGCCGGTTGTATTCTTCCGTTTCTTCCTGGTCCTCCTATTGCTTATTTGGGACTGTTTATTCTTCATTGTACAGATAAGGTGGGGTACAGTACTACGCAACTAATTGTATGGTTGCTGATTGTGGTTGTATTACAGGTCCTGGATTATTTTACTCCAATGTTGGGCAGTAAATACAGCGGTGGCAGTAAGTGGGGAAATTGGGGGTGTGTAATAGGTACTCTTGCCGGTCTTCTTTTCTTGCCATGGGGGATTATTCTCGGTCCGTTTCTGGGGGCTGTCATTGGGGAACTGTTGGGAAATAAGGAATTCTCACAGGCGCTTAAATCAGGATTCGGTTCCTTGATAGGATTTATATTGGGAACCTTGTTAAAACTGGTTGTCTGCGGTTATTTCTGTTATCAGTTTATTGCCGGTTTTGTTTGATAAATATAAATAAAGCTGCTCTCCGGAAAGAAGAACAGCTTTACTGCTTTGTTTACTTTATTTCAGGCTCATTTCACCGGAATCTTGTCGATACGTTTCTGATGACGTCCTCCTTCAAACTCGGTAGAGAAAAACTCGGTTAAAATCATGTCCGCTTCTTCTGTGCTGATGAAGCGTCCCGGCATGACCAAGATATTGGCGTCATTGTGCTGACGTGCCAAATGCGCAATCTCTGCATTCCAGCAAAGAGCTGCACGAATCCCCTGGTGCTTGTTCAGTGTCATATTGATTCCGTTTCCACTGCCGCAGATAGCAATACCGGGATAACATTCACCCGATTCCACTGCAAGAGCCAGCGGGTGGGCATAATCCGGATAATCTACACTTGCTGCAGAGTTGGTCCCGAAGTCTTTGTATGCCCAGCCTTTTACTTCCAGCCAGCCGCGAACATATTCTTTTAGTTCAAAACCGG
>OJSD01000980.1_pt1 | contig 35819 bp, 30 predicted proteins | sample 1599391 | NCBI WGS metagenome assembly OJSD01 (sample SAMN04168656, study PRJEB22393) | human gut metagenome | biome: human gut microbiome; feature: stool | host: Homo sapiens | collected 2014-03-17 | reverse complement strand
TCACAATGTGCAATATGCTTGCATACTACAAGAGCAGGATATCTACCTTGATTAAGGTTCCATTTCAACCTATCTAATGCCATGGTCCAGGCAATCTTATTATGGGTAATGGAATCATCATATATTTCATTATAGGACATACAATCTGATTCCCAATTACCAAACCAAGGTTTACCTTCTACTGTTTTTACAATTGTCTTTGTTGAATACCCTTTCTTAATCGAGTCCTTAAGTTTAAACTCTGCTATTACATCGCCAAAGAAACAACGTAAATTCATATTCTTAACTTTATCCTTGGCAAGCTTACTCATATAAATGGTACCAGATAATCCGATTCTAACTCGGGTATTAAATAACCTAGTGATCACATTCTGATATTGCTTACTACCTCCTTGGTCAGCTTCATCGATTAATACCATATCAATCTTAGCAAGTTCATTCTGATAATATTTCATATTCCGAGAAATAGATTGAACCATACCGATGGTAAAATTACTCCAGTTTAAAACTTTACCCTGAACAAAGGTAATATCTTCTCCCGGTAGATATTGCTTAAATTCATCTCTAGCTTGATTTAACCAATCCGAGTCATTAGTTATTAGCAAAGTCTTTAACTGCTTCTTATAGGATAAATATAAAGCAGACATAATCAGAGTTTTACCTGCATTTACTGTATAATCTAATACCCCAATCTGAAAAGGTGTTTCACCTAGTTTATTAGATAAGATTGCCTTAACAGCTTTCTCTTGTTCGGGTCTTAATTTATACTTACCTATCTGAGTTACAACTTTACTGACTTTAGGTAAAGGTTGTCTCATATCTACTATGATAGGCTTAATTCCAAGTTCAATACATCTTTTATATACTGAAGGAAGTAAGCCTATCTTAAATTGACCAGTCTTGGTTATATACTTTATTTTGCCATCCCAGTTTTGCATACCCCGTTGCCTAGTACGGAGGTAAAAGGCATTGGGGTGTCTGATAGCAAATTCGTTATATAACTTAGTTGCATATTTTAGAGGTATATCTAATTCTGCAACGTTACAATTACGAATTATGATTTTCATATGATTACTGTTACTGATTTACATTTCTTGGGTTCGTCATCAGAATCTTCATATTCTTTCAGAGCTTTCTTTAAAAGAGAAATGTGATATTCTTCATCAGCAATGAATTTCTGGATAAGATAGGTAACTGGAATATAATCACTTCTCTTTATATACTCTTCTTTTTTATTCAGAGAATCGAATACTTTATAATATTCTTCTAGAGTTTCTTTTTCTGCTTGTAATGATAATTTTAAAGCAGATTCTGCCGAAGTACCAAGATCTATTATTGGATGTACAGTTAATTGATTATTTCCTGGTATATCGGTGTCCATTACATCAGAAGCTTTTAATAAGAAGTCTCCCAGCTTATCATAATGTACCATCTCTACTAATCCGATACCAAGCATCAATTCTCCTATTTCTTCAAACCTAGCCTGATGCTGAGTATACATAAGAATTGAAGTTAATTCTGAATACCTAGTATTCTTGTATAAATCATACAAGGGTAATATTATTTCCTTAGGCCATTTCTGAACTATAGAAATATCGGGGTATTTTACTTTGCTATCGGAATAATCCAAAGCATTTACAGTGGCTTCTGCCATCTCCTCTAAACGATTTTTAAAAGCTTTCATAATTTATTGATTTTTGACCAGAGGCTTCCTTCTACTTTAGGTTCCTCTGATTGTTGTGAATGATTTTTATGTTTAAACAAATACTTATTATACCTTTCTATTGCCTTGTCATTATACATCTGACTGGGTTCAGGTAAACCATTACACCAAGCAAGAGATTCGAATTGGGCATCTATGAATTGGATTGGGTCCCATCCTTTCTCTGATAAGAACTTATCTAATCTTACAAAGTGTATATACTTATCAGGCTGATTAATAAAAGATTCATATATGCCAGTAACATCTGCTACCCTTTTTATAAAGTAGTCATGTATAACTTTAGCATTACCAGAATCTTCTTCCATTTCCAAAGTAGCAGAATATAAATCTGAGATCTTTTCCGACATGGCAGATAACCTATTTAAAAGGTTATTGTAATTGCCATCCATCTTTTTGATACCTAGTTCGATATATTTGATAAAACCTTCCCGGGTATCTAATTGAAAATCTTCACAGAATTGATTACAGGATTCTGCTATCTTTTTACATACTGCCCAATTCCTTGGTTCTGTTTCTCTTATTTTTCTAACTCCTCTATGCTTTAGTTTTATACGAGTTGCATATATAATATCAGCAACTAAAGCAGCATCTCCCTTAGATGCTAGTAAAATGTTAGAAACTTTCTTAGTTGTCTTATTGTTTGTAACAACTACAACTCTAGTATTTATTGCTTCCTTACGAGCAATAACAAAGAAAGCATCAATCGGAAAATTATATACCTCTAACTGAGATAGGATTTTTTCGAATTGATACTTTGTGATATGAATAGAAGGGTCTCTCATTTCTTACGAAAAAATACCGTATAACATGTTACTGTAGTTACTGCATAAAATATTACCCATAAAGATAGGTATATTGCCCCCTTTAGGGTATTATCATCTAAAACATCTAAAAGATAACATCCTAAAAAGAAGTTACCTACATATATTAGTACTAGTATAACAATACTCAGGTTTATACACCATTCAATAAGGAACTGTTTCATACTTTCTCATTTTTAAGTTTATATAATATAATAGGAAATCCTCAATCCAAGGAGTTTCTGAGTTTCGTTAAATCTTGATAAGATTGGTACCTAGTATTATATATTAACTTAAGTACTTCCTTACGACCTAAATCGTTACAATCTTTATCTTCGGGCAACTGTATAACTTTGACCTTTTTATAAGCGACCAATTTAAAAGCCAGGTTGATTGAATATTTGATTGCATCTGGGTCCAGAAGTAATATGAATCTATTGACTGGAGATTTGATAAGCTGGTTAACTTGGTAAGCACTGATTGCCTTACCCATGGTGGCAATAGCCCTGTCTCCCATAGTAAGTGCATTGATTGCTCCTTCACAGATAAATATCGAACTATACATGTCGAGGGCATCTTGATTGAAGATAATAAATTCCTTTCCAAGTCCCGTAATATCTTTATTTGGATTATTGTATCTTGGGCCCTGTCCAATAACATTTCTCGCATTGTAATACCTGAGCGTGCCCTTATAATAATATGGTATGATGAGGTACCCAAAAAAAGGTCCCTCAGTGGCAACATATCCGATACCGTGTTTTGATAATTCTTCGATAGTGAACCCACGGCTCGACATGTAACTTCTAATGCTTCTTGCAACTTGTGATGTTCCTTGATTAATGAGTTTAAACCCATCTGGAAGATAGACGGGCTTAGCATCGGATAATTCAATCTTCTCTTCTGAGAAAGCTTTGTCTGTAAAGTTCCCATTATCTAGAAATTTTAAAAGTTCGGCATAAGTATCAAATCCCTCAACATCCATTACTAGTTGAGCAGGATTCATATGATAATTGCATCTAAAACAATTGGTACGGTACATGGAAAGATTAATTCCCATCTTATGTTCCCTATGACAGAATGGGCATACGGGTAATTTCATCCAACCCCTTCTATATTGATAAGCGCCCAAGCTCTTAATGAAATAATTGTAGAGCTTGGTTTTAAATTCATTAGTGATTTTACTCATGGTTAAAAGGGTAATGGGTCATCATATTCGGCATATCTTTTCTTTAGCCTACGTAATTTATCTAGGTCTTCGCATTTCAGTACCATTTGCTCAAATAAAGTAACTACCTGTGACCTAAGTGAAAGTAATTCTTTGTGTTCTTCATAGGATTCCTTTGAAAGGAAAAGTTCCCATCCTCCCCATTTAGCAGATCTTCCATCTTCAGAGAAGAACTCCCTTAAACTTAGATTAACTCCAGTAAGTTTTATATACTTGGGACCCACTGAATATACTTCGGCATATTGTGGGGTACATCTTGAATCTGAAGGTACTAAGTAAACCTTCTGACCTTTTTGGATTCCTTCTAATCTCTTAATCATAATCTTATATTTTAGGTTTATATATCTCCACTGGTTTTAGCTCGCTTCTCTTCATTAGCATCGGGATTCCCTTTCTTCTTAAGAGATTCCTCGAGCTTCTCACCATATATCTCATCGTACTGTTTACGTTGTTCTTTAGTAAACTCTACACATCTTTGCCTTTCAACATCGCATTTGAATAATGCTCTACCACTAGGTAAACCATCTCTTTGTACTACTAATTCACAACGAAGTATATCATCTTTTTCTTCTTGTTCAGTAGAGTTAAGACCAACTATTGTATGAGCATTACGAACAATTGCAATAGAACCAGAGATATCATTTTCATCATATCTAGTAGTCCTATGTTTCTTACCCTCTCTGGTAATATGATGAGCAGTCCATACAATATCTAAATCCATTTCTTCTGCTAGATTCTGAATATCTATATATACATTCGATATACGGTCGAAATCCTCTTTATCTCTGGCAATTGAAGCAAGCTTTCCTGCATAATCCACCATCAGTACTTTAATATTAATACCCTGGTTTCTTAACTTGATTATAAGTTCCCTTATATAATTGCAATCTGTAATCATTGCAGGAACTCTTTCAACTACTAGTTCAACTCCAAATCTTGCAAGTTTACGAAGATGTTTAGCTTCGAGTTTGTCATACTCACCAGAGTATAATTCCTTCTTAGTTTTATTGATAGAGGATTGAATAAATCGGTCCATGATTTGTTCTTTACCATTTTCAGTATCTACATATAAAACCGATTTCTTCATTCTTAAATAACCTCTTGCCAAGTTTACCATGAAGAAAGTTTTCTTAGCTTTGGGTTTATCGAGAATAACATTTACTGAATGTTCTGGGTAACCTCCAGCATTGGTAATATCATTAAGTTGTCTAAATGGACAAGGTATTACAGATGGTTCTGCTTGACGTTTGAATTGTCTTTCTGTAATATCCCTTATCATAAAGATAGGTTCATCATCTTTCTTAGGTTTTGAGTTTTGAAGTATCTTTTCTATTTTCCTTGAATAGGTTTCGTATTGTTCGAAGTTATCCAAATCAAAAGAATCATTCAAGTTCTTCATCTCTACATAGGTAGAGAATTGATATATCTTTTCTCGAATGTATTCGGAATCATTCAAGGGATTTGAATATAGGTCATCGATTATTTTATGGATATTGGGTATATCATCCTTAGTAACCAGGTCAACGTAATTTTTAGATTCAAGTAATTCTTTTATAACCTCTTTAAGGATATTCTTAGAAGGCATCTTGTTTTTCTTTTTGAAGAACTTAAATATGCCCTCGGCAATTAAAGAATGCTCAATCAGAACTAGGTAACTTGGTTTAATCTTTTTGATTATTAAGCCTCCCTCTTTATCCTTTAAGAGATACCTTAGGATTTCTAATTGAAAGCTGGTGTCAAATTCAAACTTGGTATTATCTTTTTTCATATTGCAATATAATTAAGTATAATCATATAGATTTCTATAGTCTCGGTTAGAGTTGTACATATAGACTCTCATCCTAGTACTCACTAATCCTCAGCTTCTAGGTGAACTTTATTAATATATTATTTTATATTTGATTTATTATACTTATATTTGCATATCATTTTAAACATAGACTTATGAAGATAAAGGAAAATGGCAATAACGGGTCAGAGATACATAGGTTGAAGCCTATGCAAGAAAATTATGATAAGGAAACTTTTGATAGGATGTATAAAATCTGTAAACCAGTTATCAGACGTCTTACTAAGCAAATTGATAATAGGAGGTTTAATGTTACACCAGATATCATAAGTTCTTATTTCTGGGATAAGATGTTATTTGTCTTTAATAAATATTACGGTACTTGTGAAGAAGAACATTTAAAAGCAAGGATACTAGCTTCTCTCAGTACCTTTAAGAATCATTTATTAAGAACTGCTTATGGAGAGGGAGCAGAATATCATCAGAATCTTTACCAATTAGAAGATTTATTCGATAATGATAAAGAACTAGAAGATGATACAGAAGAAGAGAAAGCTAAAGGAGAAATGCTTGATATGTTATATAAATATATGAAGAAGAACCTATCTCCCGATGCTTATTTGATCTTTGAGATATTGCTTAGTCCTCCTCCCTATATTAAAGAGAGAATCAAGGATGGTTCTCGTATCACTAACATTTTATTAGTAGAGTTTTTTGATATGCCTAGAACTAAATCTTCGGTAAGATATATCTCAGAACTTAAAGAAGATATAAGATATTGGGAAGAGAAAGCTAAAGAAGACTTACATTACTAACATAAAAAAAAGGGAACCCAGTGCATGAGGTTCCCTTTCCAGTGTAACTTATTTCCCAATAAGAATTCCACTTGTGTGTTGGACGAAAGCGATTAGCTGTTCTTTAAATATAAAAGCCCTAATAATTTTAAAAGTTTATATAGAATTATAGTTTAATGATATAAGCTAGTACGAAATAAGGAGGTCTATTCTCATGAGGGCTACCTCCACCAGTTACTTGGGTATCAGCAGAATAACCTGAGTCAGGCCTAGTATGATTAGGGAATGGTCGGTTGTTTGCATTATCTCCCCATTTTTCTTCTTTAAACGTAATCTTATGACTATGAGGAGGTATTTGGTCTAGAGTAAGAGTTACTAGGGCTTCTCCTCCCATGTTACCAATGGTATTATAATCCTGATTACTTGGATCATACCCTACTACAAATCTACCCAATAGATTAGGTCTACCAGACATACCATCACAGAATGCCCAACCATCTGGAGGAGTAGTACCTGAAAACATAGCGATTAATCCAGTGGGAACTGAAGAAGTCGAGTTTTTAATCATTTCTATAAGCTCATTCTTCAGATTAGTAAGATATTCTTGTAGATTAGTTATACCATTAGTCTGGTCATCTTTACCTCCGAATCCTTCCAGTACATGTTCTACTCTTTGAATAGAATGGGTCATGATCCCATTATAGGCTGAGTTAAAGGGTAGTGGTTGAGGGAAACAACCTCCATAAGGGATGATTGCATAGTTTTCTGACTCCTTCGTAGTAGCATCAGTACCAGAACCATATACTCCAATCAGTACCATGGTATTCTTACTATTTCTGTAGGGTTCACAAGCACCCTCTACCTGAGAATTAAGATAGGTATAATTTAATTTCTCATGTGAAGCAGGATTATTCTTTACTATATCCCAAGAGATTTTGTCTTCTGCTAAGGGATAGTAAGGATTCTGTGATTGTTTATACAGAGTATATAAGCTTTCATAAGATGAAGACCAATATGCTACGAAAGTAATAGGGTTTTCAATTGGTTCTGATACTTCTTGATGAACTGCGAATAAGAAGATATCTGAATTAGCCCCTTGAGCACCTTGGATATTATCTACTACTATCTCTTCATCATCAGAGATGAATATATAACCATCCCTAGAAATACATCCGAAGTTTATCTGAGGTGATTCTCCATCTTCAGAATTCTTTACCATATATCTAGCAGTAATTCTATCTGCTACATCATTCTTGAATACCTTACCATTTTCTGCTTTAGCTTGAACTGATAGCTTATTACCAGATACCTTAACTGAGCCGAATCCACAGAATGGGCCAAGAGCAACAGGGGCAGCAATTGCTTCTGCTGCCTCCTTAGATTTAATCAAACCCTCATATTTAAAGTACGTTTTCATTGTTACTATTGTTTTTAGATTGTTTATAATTCCTAGATTGTTCTGACATATCCTTGAAAGCTTCAGATAAGTTATTGAACTTCAAGGTTACTATAGACCAAAGTATCTTCCAGATACTGTATCTCTTTTCTACTCCGTGTAATGTACATATATGACCATAGATAGAATCTACTTCAAATCCGTAACATACTACCAATACGGTTATAGATACTACTAATGGGTCTAACCCATAGGGCTCTCCAATAGCCTTACCAAGAACTGCTCCCATTAATAAGTAACATATATAATCTATTATCTTATTAAAAGTTCTTCTTCCAGCTCTGGATTTTCTAATGGATATGCCCTTTAACTTACTATCATTCATTCCAAACCAGAAGTCGACAATTATCAATATGAATGCTGATAGGATCATCCATCGAAGGTCATATAACAATTGAAGACACTCTGTAGCAAAAGCTACCGTAAATCCTTTAGATACTATAGATGTAGTGGATGTTTCAGTATACATGTCGTAATATTGATTTATTCCTGAGGTTTCGGGGTTATTCTCCATGCTGTATTTTCGGGTATATCTATTTCAAAAGTTTTACTGCTAATATCATCAGAGTTCCAAACCAATTCATTTGGTTGTACATCAAAAGCTAAAGTAACTTCAAATGTACACCTTACATCGGTTTTGTTAACAGCTTCAAATATATAAGTACCAGGATTAGAAGTTCTAAATTCATAAGGTACTGGATGTGAATCGGCTTGACCCACTAATCTTACATCAGTTATAAAATCCTTATGATTAGAAGAACATACCACAGTGGTATATACTTCTCCTTCTCCTTGCCCACTTAGAGTAGCTCTTTCAGGACTACAACTTATCTTAACTTCAAGATTATAGTCTTTGATTACTAATGTAGCCTTCTTGTCTTTATTACCCTTACCAACAAAGGTATAGGTACCCGCTTTATCTAAAGTAATAACTTCTTCGAATTTATACTCTGCTCCGGTTTCCATAAGTAATACTGAATCATATCCCTCTATTTCGAAAGGCATTACTTGGATAGTAACCGACTTACCTTCAGCAAGTTGATATGATACATTTACCTTCTGGTTATTTGGAGTATTAGCCCAATCCTTTGGAGATATCCAATTAGGATCTGAAGGATTTACTGCTTTGATATAAATATAGGGATCTTCTGGTTTGGTATAACTATATACTGACCAAGTAGTATAAACTGAAGGATCTCCCTTACATACAGCTTTATAACTTCCCGGTTTATTGCATGAATAAGTAGCACTAGCTTTACCATTACCAGATTTATTCAAGGTAATATCGGTTAACTTAGTATTATCACAATAAATACTAACTCCATAATCTATAAGATTATCGGGATCATCAGAGGGAGTTACTGATAAGTAAAGTTCTTGATTTACAGATCCACTTCCCATCTCTAAAGATAAAGTTTGATATTCTTTAGATAAATGATAAGTGAATTTAGAGATACTGGTATATACGGTAAATATTCCTATACCATCAAAGTTCTCTAAATTATCCTTAGTACAAGCAAACTTATAAACTCCAGTACCAAATATTTGGAAAGTATCCCCAGATTTATACCTAGTATCATCTTTACCAATCAAGTAACATTCCAAACCTTCCTCATCATAATCATCTTCTATAGTTAGTATGGTTTTAGCTAAACTAGTTACATTACTTGATAGCTTGAATTCTTCTGGAGTACATTTAACCTTGTATTTATTAGGTTCTCTAGTAACAACCAGTGAAACTCTTTTTACTGGGTATTCTACAATCTGGAATTCATAAGTACCTGGCTCTTTAAATTTATAAGTTGAACCAGAAGGCTTAACTTCAGTTTCCCCAACCAATTGTATATTAACTGGAGTCTGTTTACCTTCTTGATAAAGAGTAGCTGTAACTGTAGCCGATACCTCCTTATTAGTTGGTGTAATATGCAGTGTAGTTGGATTAACCGATATATTATAGGATTTGACTACTCCCTTTAATTTTACATGAACTTGGGTAACTTTAGTCGGGTCTCCCACACTTCTAAAATAATAAGTCTGATTACCTATAGTGGCATTAAAAATAGTGCCATTTTCATATTTCTTGTAACCCCAAGTATTACCATCTCCAGATACCTGATACCTTAAGTCGGCATTTTGATAATTACTAGAGACTGTAACCTTAATAGGTACAGAGGTTATATACCCAGGCTGAATAGTGTTTATATTTGGGTCTACAAAATCGGCTGTTATCAGATAATTATCATTTATATTAAAACCATAATCAATAGTAGCTCCTACATGATAAGGCTTAAATCTATCGATTATATTTTCTATAGCTTTTCTGAACTCTATAAATTCTCCCGAGTTATTTGAATAGCCATGTCCAGTTATATGGAAGGTTACATTGATACATTGACTACAACCGTAAATGTTATCAAAGTTAGATTTATCATAATACTGATCTTGGTCAAAGTAAGGATGTGTTTTTAACCAACCATCATAACCTGATTTAGCGGGGTCATCAATGGTACAGTTTAACCCATACATTCGGAATAATATTTCAAAGAACTGAGAAGTACCTCGTATCTTTATCAGAGATATAGAATACTTGAGTAAATCTCTTATCTGTTTAGTAGTTAAAGCTAAAGCCCCTTTCTTAGGTAAAATCCATTTAGACTTAAGGCTATTTAATTCAGCTTCACTTAACAGACCATTATAATAAGTTTTAAAAGCCCCTTCATCAATATTATTCCACCTTGCAAAAGGTAATTGCCCAAAGCTTTCCCAAAGGTAATTCAAATAAATCTCTGGGCAGGTATCAAAGTCAGTTATTCCTAGTAAACTCTCAATATCTGCGGATATATTATCTTGAAAATAACTTCCACAAATTTCTAGGAACCTTTCTAAGATACCCTTTCCATCTACCTTATAAGTGTCTTGGTCTTTATATTCAAAAGGTAGGAAATCTATAAGTTTCTTAAGGTCTATCATATTAAACAGTTTCGTGAACAGTTAAAGTTAATTGAGAAGATTTCTGGAATACAGGTAAGTTATATCCAGGATCTTCATAATCCATATTAGGTTCTGAGATAGTAATAGAATAACGATATCCCTGTTGATAGCCATTTGCTTGTATGTCCAAAGAGAAAGTGATACCATTATTTTTATCAGTGATGTTTATAGTACTACCTACAGAGCCAGTAGTTTGGAATCCTCCACTTGAAGCTTTTACAGTGTATAAATTGCTTCCAGTAAAGTTTATAAAATAGGTCATGGACCCATTAGCTTTCTCTAATTTAAACTGACCAAGAAGTAATTCCTTGTTACCATATATGGTAACAGGCCAAGGTTTAATATAGAACTTCTTGATATGTAAGTAATCTACCGTAGATAGGTTATCAATCAAAGCATAAATATCTGAGATTCTTACTTTGCCCCCAATCTCGGAGTTCTCAATAGAATAAGCATTGTATAAGGCATTCAGAACTTGAGCTTGGATTTCGTTGGTCTTATAAGATTTCTTACCGGTTACTTCTATCTCTAAGGTTATATCTACTAATCCTGCAGATTTAACTTGAAGCCAAGTAGTTAAGGGGGCTCTCTGTGATAGTTGGGTATAAACCTTGTTTATCATAGCAGAATCAGCTACTCCACCATTATCAGCACTGATATATACTGTAAGCTTTCTTCCACATTCATAATCTACGGCAGCTTTATTTACTCCATCTATTAGCATAGCTAAATCTACGAAGTCCTGTTTGCTTACAGCTACTCCAAGAGTTTTAACACTCAAGGGTATATGTTCTTTTAACATACCAAAGTTCTCATAACTAGAACCTCCTCCTGCAGCATATTGATTACTAGTGGTAGCCTCAGATATAGAAGCTTTTACTATGGCTGGAGTTTGTACAATAGAACCAGCTGGTACATTACCTTGAATACCCGTGGTGATATAGAAGCTTGCTGATGTTACCTTTTGACCTGCAGAAGGTATAGAACCAAAGGTACCATCTCCAAATACTATTACGGCAACTTGGCTAGCATTGACAGTTACCATAAAATGTTTATCTGAAGGTTTAGAATAAGCAAAGGTATCTACTAAAGTCCAAGTAGTTCCATCAATGGATAATTGCATTGTACCATGCTCATAATATTTACCATCAGGTAATTTACCTATTGTAATTTCTGGCCTACCTTCTGAAGGTATTACTAATCCTGACAATCCAGACTGATTATATTTCTCATGTTGAATCAGAGGTATTTTACAAGTAGTAACATTAGCATACCAAGTTACGTCTCTAGCAGAAAGCCAGGAGTTACCATTAACATCTGTAAAGAGAGTTTCTTTTGGGATAGTCAACCTAGAAGCAATATTACTACCTGTAAGATCACGAGTTAGGATTACATCTACTGAAGCAGCTACTGCTCCTCTTGGGTGATAGTCTACCAATAAGCCATGCTTTACTACACTATCATAACGCCGAGCCGTGGATAAGAAAGATTCCCTACCCACGTTATCAATGTAATAATGAAGTACTTCAGCAATAGCTGCAAACAGAGATAGGATAATTATCAGAATATTACCTTCGGAATAATCCGTGATAAGAGTCTGACCATTCTTATCCTTGATAGTAGTAAGAGATTCAATCAACTTAGCTTTAATCTGTTGAAAGGATCTCTGATAAGGGTTTAGCCATTTATTCGTTATCATATTAGTAAGATTTTAAAATATTTTCAGACCTATCATAACTAATACCCAATACCTGTTGGCTACCAGTTTGATTAATTACATAATTCATTTCGATGAAAAGCTTGGTACCCTCTAACCTCATATTCAGGCTTTTAAAAGTAATCCTAGTTTCATAGGTAGAGATAGCTTTCTTTAAGAAGTCTTTTACCAAGAAAGCTAAAGCCTGGGTATTGGGTTCTTCTATACATTCCCATAGCCTAGTACCAAAATCTTCTTGCCTGAATCTTTGACCTATATCATACCAAAGGAGAGCAGATAGGTTATTATGAACAAGTTCAATATCTCCATTTACTGGATACCAACCTTTCTCTCCCTTTTCATTCTCAGTAATCCGTATTGGAAACAAAGGGCCAATACCGATAATATTAGTGTATAAGTTATTTGCCATTAGTGTACAAATTTAGAATCCTCATAATCTGTTTTATTAAAAGTAGAAAATGGTTTCGTGACTGGAGTAATAACAGGTCCACTAACTGCGGGTCCTGATTGAATACCGGAGTGGGTATGAGAATTATATTGAGTTTTTAATGATTCTATCTCTGAAACTAATTGGTTTAGTTTCTGGGTTAATTCATTGATATTGATTATACCATCATTATTACCTTGGTTCACTATAACCTTTGAGGCATTCACATAAGCTTGAGCTTTAGAATTTATACTTACTGGGCCTTCGGCGTAAATAGTAGCAGATCCATATAAGTACATCTTGAGTGATCCATCTTTATCATTTAACCAGATTCTATTCCCATTAGGTGTAACTATACCCATAGTATCGGGATCATCCAGGATATCGGGTATTTGGTTTTGAGCCCAACCATGATATTCCCATAGAGGTTTACTAGGATCACCATACTCAAAGGTAATATATACTATATCACCATTCTTAGGAGCCATCATTTTAAAACCAGACCCAGTAGATCCATGTTGACCCTTTGAATAAGCCCAGAGTACTATTCCTCCCATTACTTCAGGTATAGCCACTTTTATACGATTCACATGATCGGGGTCTGTGTTATTAACTACCATGGCCCTGTACACTGAATAGTATCTTCCCAAGGATTCTAATCCTTGTTCAGTTATTGTTTTTGCTGATTCATAAGCCATATTATTCAGTTTTAGAAAAGTCTTGGTTCATCTGTTTAATAATGTAATCTATATTGAAATTATACTTTCGATATACATCCTTAGTAGCTTCTACCTTTTTACGTTTAACATTAGTAATGGTAACTACATCTTCTCCATCTTTACCTGTAGATTGGTATACAGTTCTTTCTACTTCTATGATACCATCATTACCTTTGGTAGGAGTATTAGCATTCTGTTCCCTATAGATAACCATATCTTGAACAAACTTTCTTTGTTCTTCGGTATTACCATCCAAGGCTTTGAAGGCTTCATATTCTGCCTTAGTAGCATTTATGGTAAAATCAGAAGAATGAGCATCTCCAGCTTTATTTTTACCTACATCAGTAGTTCCTTGACTTCTGGCATTATTAGATACCACATCTTGGGTATTAATATTACCAGCAGCAACTTGAAAGCCAGCTGTTCCATTATTCCTAACTAATTCTAAGTCAGTAATATATCCTGTACCAGCATCCATTCTATGAGTACACTTCTTTATATACCAATACCCTGACCACCTTTTACCAACGTTCAAAAGCTGAAGTACCATGGAGGTTTTTAATGAAGGTCTTCCTACTACTTGCATTTGGCAGACCAGCTTTTTCTCGGTTATCTTTAAACCTCCATTAGCATTTATCCTCATTGCTCTTTCTCTATTACCTACTCCTCCAGTTCTATCATATAAGTTAGTAAGGGTTTTCCAAGCGGGTACTTTCAAAAGCTGTTTTACCTTTTTGAATACCTTTACTCGGCTTCGATAGTACCCATGATTATCTCCAGGACCTCTACCAGCTTGGACTGGATTATAAGTTTGAGGATAATAGGATTCTTCATGAAGAGTTAAGGGATAGACAATGATATTTGGGTCTTCTTGCATTTTAGCTAATCCCTCCTGAGTTTTCCTTTTCTCGGCATTTAGTTCAGTCATACTATTCACACGACTAGAAGACTTTAATTCTCCAGAAGAATACGAACGAGGGTCTTCCCAAACTTCAGTCCATACCTCAGTGTATTTATTTTTGAATACGAAATTTAAACCCTGGTATACTTGTTTCATTGCAGAAGTAAGGTCCATTCCTCCCGCTACTAGTGCATCAATAGAAGATTTTATATTAGTTAGTTCTCCTTTAGTATAAGCTTCCTCTAGCATTTGAGAAGTAGCATCCCTTAATTCTGTATCGGACATAGACTCTAATCCACCACCTGCATCTAAATAACCAGTACCCTTAGCATCATATTCTTTCTTAGCAGATTCAGTCTTTAGTCTTTGAGCTTGTTTTTTAGAAGCCAATTCTTCATCTAAGGATTTCAATCTATCTTCTTTCCATTTCTCTACCTTACTATCAACATTAGGTTTTAAAACTTCAGGTGATCTATGGAATAATCCAGGACTTTGTACGTCTACTGTAGATAGGGCATCTAACTGTAGTGGGTCATGTAGAATCTCATTCTGTTGATCATCTATATAACTTACCTGGATTTGCATTTGCTTATCTTCTGGTTTTATGGTATTACCCAACTGCATCATCTCCTGCTTAGTAGACCTCTGAGTAGTAAAGGATACTCTTAATACTTCCCCATTTTCAGCTTGGAATATGTAGGTATGATGTGGAGGTTGTTGAAACTTACGGTTATGTATGTAAATTACTCCATCCCTACTATCTATATACCAAGGCCCGTTACCATAAGCAGCCATCTTAGCTTCTAGTTGAACTAGAACATTGTTACCTATTGTACCTAAGTTAGAATTAAGTACTTCAGCTAAATCGTCTGGCATACCAACTTGACCTATGCCACTAAATTGATTAGCATACAGAATGGTACCCTGTACTTCGGGAGTAACTTCTGTTGGTACCTGTATAGCTTCATAAGCTTGATTACTTATTATATTTGCCATTACTCAAACCTTTCTATTATTACTCCAACATTTAATCCACATCCTGAATCCAAGAATTTAACCATACTATCATCGGTATCCTCAGTAGGTTTATGAGGGGGCATAAACCTAAGATGATTCGTGCCATCAATACATTTGATAGTTATATGGGTACCTGTAGAATCAAAGATACAATCGAAATCTCTTACTTTGATATTTATAGCTGGGCTTGATACAAATGTACCATCACTAAAAATATATCCCCACTGTAAAAAGATATCTCTATTTTCCTGTAAAGCTTCTACATCTACAGTATCTGGATTACCAGTATCAATAGTTATTGTAGCTAAGTTTTCTTTTTCTTCGTCATACACATATGACCAGCTACTTATATACGCTCCTAAAGGTATACCAGTAAGAGGGTTCATAACTGGTATACCTTGATTATCAAAAATGGCCAGGTAAGGAGTACCTGTGCCTTTATATAATATGGGATTATTTGCTTTAACTTCCATAAGCCGGTATCATTAATACCATTCCACCTTTTAATTCAGTGAACGGATTTATTATATTATTATACTCAGCAATAATATACCATTTACCAGAATCTCCATAATACCTATAAGCGATATTCTGTAGAGTTTCACCCTCTTTCAGGGTATGCTGAAAGTCATTGGGAGAAGAGGGTATAAGTAATGGGTAGGATTCTAAAGAATAATCTCCATCTCCATAATTCAGAGTAAATCCATTATCGTATGGACTTGCTCCAACTAAATAAGAAGTTATATCCATGGTTACTTGATTTTATCGGTTGTAAAAATACCCACAGTCTTTTCTGCAGCTTTACTTTTAACAATATCCTCATAAGATAAACTATATGAGCTTACTCGTTTGAATATTAATTCTTGAGTAGCAGTAGCAGGATACAGGTTTAAGTCTTCTCTTATATCTACTGAGCCTTTCATACGTTGTCTAGAAGCATTTCTAAAATTAGAAAGAGAATATGTAGCAGAAGTAAGTATATAATAATGACCTTCAAAAGTATCAGAATTTCCCCACTGAATCTGTAAGATTGGGGGAGCTGCTTGATAAGCATTAGATTTACTCCAGGATTCTAATAACCTACATTTAGTTAATACTTCAGCAGGATTATCCGGATCATCACAGTACCAAGATACATTGAATTGTACAATATCTTCTGAACCAGTATAATGATACATAGGAGTATTTCTACCCATAGATTTGATGGTAGCCCAAGTTGTTTCTCCTCTAAAATCAAAGCTCAGAGGTCTATTCTGTAAAACAATATATTGGTATGGGCTAACATTGGTATTATATATGATTACCTGGTTCAGTTTTCTTATATCTTGGCTTACTCCATAAAGTTTATTGTTTTCTACTACAGTCCTACCTTGAGCAGGATCATCTCTGTCAATCTTAAGATTTCCATGCTGAAGTTGTAATCTCCTAATACTTTGAAGAGAACTGTTGAGTAATGGATTCTTGGAAGATCTTTCCCTTTCTCCCAAAGCCCCATTAGGATTAAACAGTTTACCTCTGGGAGCAGTATCCTTAGGTAAACCTGAAGTTAATCGGTTAAGGTGTATCTTAGCTCTCCAGAGTTTATTTATGGGACCTGTAAGTACTCCAGCAGTATCTTGGGTAAGATTATTATTTTTCTTAACAACCTTACCCGCTAGTTTTCCTAATATTCTTGCCATAATTTAAGGTATTAATCCAATTTGAGTAGCATAATTAACTCCTAAAGTTTCACCTGGAGCTACAGAACCAACAGGAGCTCCATCAATAGTAATGTTAACAGTACCATTAGGTTTATCATTCAGTAAAGCTGCCCTGATAGCTCTTGCCATTTTCTCGGTTAAATATTCATCACTAGTTAGAGTTTCCTTTGATAGATTAGAATCAGTATTCTTATTCAGTGAGTCTATTAGCCTAGGTAAATAATCTGCTACAAGAGGTAATGCTATACCAATGGTCATTCCCCAAGGACCTCCCAAGAATCCAGCCAATCTACCGAATATGCCTTTCATACCTAACCTAGCTACTGCAGGTCCGGCAGTAGGAGTTGGTGGTTTAGTAGTACCTCCTCCAAGACCTCCTAATGTTGGCCCAGGTATTCCAAACTTCCTAATGGGTTTACCGTTAGGTCCATACCAACCTCCTCTAGGCCCAGCAGTCCAACCGAAAGCCATTGCTTTTTGAAGGTAATACTGTTCTCTCATAATCTGAGTGATATGTATTAATCTAGCTTCTAATACAGCTGCAGCAGAAGCAGACTTACTAACTCCACTTGCCGTAGCCTGAGATTGGGTATTGGTTTGTTGCATGTAAGTAGAAAGCATTCTACCAGTAGCAGCTAGGTACCTATAGCCATTTACTACTAAAGCCGTAATTGAACCCCAAGCTAATGCTTTAACTACTATTTGACCTCCTATAGTACCAGCTATTCCTTGTACCCATTGAGATATCTTAGTGAATACAGTTAATATAGGATTAAAGACGTCGGCTAAAGTTGATCCTATATTCACTACTAAGTTTTCAAAGTTAGATTTGAAAGCTTCAATGATACCCTGTGGAGTCTTCAATCTTTCCTCAGTAACCTGTTCTACTATGCCGGAGTTCTTATCGTATTGTTCTAAGATCTTAGTCATCTTATCAGAACCCGACATCATATTTCGAATCTGATTAGAGATATCACGAGTACCTCGAACTCCGAAGATATTATAGAAAGCTTTAGTTCTTTCCAGAAGGGGTTTATTCATAAGAGCTTCTCCAAACTTACGATATACCTTATCTAATCGAATAAGATTACCTTCAGCATCAAAGAAATCTTGTGGACTTAAACCTAAACTAGTTAATGCACTAAATCCTTTCTTTTTCTGGTCGGCTAAAGAAAGTTGCAAATAACGGATCATATTTGCTAATGCAGTACCAGCTGATGAACCCTGAATACCCATATCTCCCAATACACCGATAGCTGCAGCAGTCTGTCTTAAGTCATAGCCTGCATTAGCCATATCTGCTCCAGCATAGGTAATAGCTTGAGCCAAATCGGTAAGAGACATATTAGCATTAGTTACAGCAGTATATAAATCATCGGTAACCTTAGTAGCCTGTTGAGAAGGTATAACATACATTGACATGATATTAGTCATCAAGTCAGCTACACCTCCTTTATCTCCAAATGGTTGACCAAGGATAGATGCTAACTTAGCAGCAGGCCCAGTCATATCCTTTATCTGTTCTACTGTATTACCTGCCATTGCCAAGTACTTTTGACCAGAAGCAATATCTGCAGCAGTCAAGGGAGTAACGGCATTGACTGCTTGAGCTAATTGCATCATTTCTGTTTGTTGCTCAGCTGTAGCTCCTGCAATCTTTGAGGCCATAAATATAGTATCTTGTACCTTGGCCGAATACTGATAAGCTTCTGCCATGCCTCCAAGGAATTTCATACTGTTTTGTACAGCATTACCTGCACTCATCTGAATAGCCCTGTTCCAGTCATTCATATCATTCATCATATTGTTGAATGATTGTGAAATTTTACCGGTTTCAGAGCTAAACTTATCTCGGAGTACCATTGATACCCCGACTTCTACTAAACTTTTTGTATCTCCTATCATGTTGACATTTTCTTCTTCATTTGTTTATAATAATTCTCAGCTATGAGTAGGAATTTCTTTCTTTTACGAACGGGTAGACACAAAAAGGTGAGATAGTCTAAGACTATCTCAGCCCGAGTAATGTATATGTAATCTTCCTCTAAATTATATCTCCCGTCAAGTAGAAAAAATCAGGAGCAGCCATAATTGGGTAATCCATCATGTTCCCAGTTTCTGGATTTTCGATTTGAGTATATCCATGGAAGATTGGGTCTACTGTATTTACCAACCGATGGATTTCTGCCATATCCCTTGATGAGAATAGAGAGAAGTTTTCTACTTTCTCAAATTTATCATCCACCTTTAACTTAAGGTTACGAAGTAGGAGAGTAGAGTGTCGAGTAAGTTTACTTGGTGAAAGCTGAACCATCTGAGACTCTTTTTCTCCATCCATCAATTCGAATTGGATTACCTTACCTGAGTTCAATTCCTCTGTATATTGCATAAGAGTAAATCCATCTTCTCCTTTTCTTCCCGGGTAGTAAGGAATGGCATTGGGTTTTTCTTCCATTTCTTGTTCTGTAGGAAGTACTGCATAATCGAAAAGAAATTCTCTCAAGTCCTGAGAGTAAGTTACAGAATCTTTATTATCCCATTTATAAGTGAATTCTACTTCCTCTCCCAAAGAGAAGATTCGAGAATTAAATAGGATACAGTATCTATCCAGCAAAGGTAACTTAAGAGCATCCTCTATGGTTAATCTACCTGACTTAGTAGCATTCGTTTTAACTACAATTGCTGAAATATACTTGGTAAGATTCATAAGATTCTTTGAATCTACCGGGTTGGTGATAATTTCTTCATCTTCACCATTCTGCTCTCTGATTTCAAAAAGTCTACCAGAAGGAGCAGTGAATACTAAGGTTCTTAGTGTCATATCCATTTTATCTAATTTTTAAAAGTTCATAATTTCATAGTAGCTGTAAGTATCAACAAGAAAGGGGTGAAACTCCTTATCTAGGAATCCCACCCCTCCACCTAAAACTCTAGTAAGAAAATGACTAAGAGAGTTAATACTTATCGCAAGTACCAACAGAAAATTCGATATTTTCTATGGTGTTTTCTGAAGCCATACGATCTAAGTCAAGGCCAGTTACTTTACAAGGCCAAACTTCTTCAAGCAGCCAAGTATTTAGGACGGATACTCCATCTTCTGCAAGTTCATTTACAATAGCAGTTTCCCAATATTCACTAGGAACTAATCCGCCTCCAGCTATCATATCTTGGCAAGAGTATAGCCAATCTTGAAGCCAGGTATCAGAACCAGCAGTAGTTAAGAGTTTTTCTACTACCAGATTACCTACGGTAACTCTACCAGCAGTTTTTACATCTCTGTTTACATCTCCATGAGCAACCTGGTCAATCTCTATATCCGGAAGTTGGCAAGTCTGGAATAGGTATGTATTGATGGGGTGTTTTGGGAAAGAGATGCTCCATAGGAATTTCTTTCTAGGATTCTTTACTTTTGCTCCCATGTTTTATGATTTTAATGTTATTCGTTTTCTGAAATATTAACTGATTTAGAAGCTGCATCGATTACAATGTTAATTGTAATTTCTTGCATAGGAACAATATCTTTATACTTCAGGATTACTTTATATTTACCCTGACGGACATCAGCTTCGTTATTTACAGAGAGTTCTGAATAAGAGCCAGCATCCTGGTCACCCATCCATGTATACTCCGACATAGCATTTTCATCTACCAGATTATCCAGGATTGGTTTTACCTCAAGATAAATATTCTTCCAAGTACCCCAGATATTGGGCTCTTCCAAATACTTATTCAATATAGGACGAAGAGTCTTCTTCAAGTACAAATTCAACCTTACAATTGAAAGGAATCTTTCTGAATCTTGTTTTACTTGAGAAGAGAAGCAATGCCATAACATGGTTTGTTTACCAGAAGACGGAGTATCTTTGATTACAATCATGTTAGCATATATCTGAGCCAATTCGTTTAGTTCATTATAACGAGAATCACTACCATAGTTAGGACTTACTGGGCCCTGACCATCATAGATTACTCCACGGTTCATACCGGCAAATGACTTCCAAGGTCCATAGTTAGAAGCAGAAGTATCACCCAAACCGAAGATGGTACCCAATACATCTGAATTAGTAAGTAACCCGAATTCATTGTAGTACTTGATACCACCTGCAAAATAGGCCGCATACTTAGAATTACCGATACTACCCAAACAATTATTAATCCAAGTAATAATGCCCTGCTTATTTCTAGGCTGAGTTCCCTCAGAATAATGGGTAGTATATTTAGGTACTTCGATGTAATAGGTATATTCTTGCAATTCAGCACACATATCTTTAGCAGCCTTATGTACTTTTAAAACATCTTGATCTGTTTTCAGATGTTGATGAATATGAGAACAAGCTAACTGATAAACATCTGTATAATCCTTTACCAAATCCAAAGAAGCAATCCATTCATCTGCAGTAGGGTCAGCACCAGCAGTACCCAGTGTACCATTGAACATAGTCTCAGTACTAGTGGCTTCTTTACCTCCAACTTGGATAGTTAGTGGATTCTCAGTTTGGTCAATTGAAGTCTGAAGCCAAGCTACCAGGTTTTCGAAAGACTTAATCTTATCGGTAGTGGTTACCATCTTAGGTTCCAGGTATGCAGAATTACTAGCAAAGTTGCTTAAAGCCAGGTAATCTACAGAAGTTTTATTCTGAGCATCCTTAGTTTTATAAGTAATTACCGGACCTGATTCCAAGATAGAACCATTGGCATCATATATGTTATAGAAAATGGTATTCACTGATTTAGAGAAACCAACTTTGAAGGATTCTCCAGAACCAATGGGATCACCATACCCTTTAGTTACCAAACCAAAGCTTACATTAGTACCTCCAGAAGTAAATTTCATTACTTCAGAAGCTTGAACTTCTCCAGGTATAGCAGAAGCTAATTCAATCTCATCTTCTTCTAATACTCTAGAGTCTTCTGCTTTAGTAATGGTACCCTTTTTAGCACCTGCTCCCAATACACGAATAATTCTTAGCTTAGAACCTCCTACTAAAGCTTTCTCTATGTTAGATACAGAACCATCAGGTACAATCTCTTTACCAAATATTCTTTGGAATTGAGAGAAAGAAGTGATTAATTCTGAAGGATCATCATAGGGACCTTTTTCAGTTCTAGCCAAGAAACATGATACTCCTAAAAGAGGAGTAGTCTGTTGAACATTGTTATTCTCGAATTTAAAAACAACGCTTGGTGATTTTGACATATCCTTGTGTTTTATAGGTTATACATTAATTTAATTAATACCAGTAAGTATCGTTACCTTACTGGTATTATTAGAAAATTAATCCTCTTTATTCTTAAATAAACCTCCGATAGCCTTAATCACATCATAGAAACCACATCCTGATAAACCAGCAGCTAATCCATAAATTAATACCTGGTAGAAAAGATAGTTTTCCAATAATGGTGTAAGTTGTAATCCCCAAGCTATAAGACATACAAGAATACCTACTAAGGCAGATATACCAATCTTAGCAAGTTTGTTGTCTTTGATAGCTGGGATTACCTTTAGTATCTGAGTAACCAAAGATGATACCAAAGTTACTATACCCGTAAAGGTACCCAGATTGATTACGAACTCTGAACCCGTTGAAGGTTCTACTTCTGCAGCAAACAATGACACTGGCAAAATAAAAGCCATGAGTGCCATCAGCATAAACACTAACTTTTTCATTTTAGTAAATTTTTGAGTTAAACATGTATATTGAGATTGAGCATCTCCTCGTCCTTTTGGTATTCTGGTCCTAGTAAAAGACTTATATCTTTTATAGGTATTAGATCCCCCATTTCTACCAGTTTTTCTGGTATAATACCATCCTTACATATATATTGGTATACCTTTTCCAATAATCCATGGGATTCATCTGGATGGTCATAGAAATTACCAATCTCTATAAACAGATTCCCAGTAGGAGCTATCCTACCTCTATCCCATTCTTCTAAATCATTGAAGTAAGGTCTTATATATCCTCGAGTGGGTAATGCTTCATGAAGAATAGAGTGTAATAATCTCATATCATTCTGAGTAGTTGCTACCAGATGAATATCAATAGTGATATCTTTGGTTTCGTAAGGGAACTCTGACATCTGATAATTGCCTGCATCTAATTTATCTCCAATGATATATTTCTCTACTCCAATATCTCCAGGATAATAAGCAGTGCTTTCTATAGTTATCCTGGGACATGTTTTAGGACCTCTTACCTGGTTATTACCTATACCGAATAAGTAAATGAACTTATCTATTGCTTCCTTATCTTCTTGGAATCTCTTTTCATTCTCTTGTGATAAAGGTAGATAATCTTCGGGGTTAAGTCCCATCTTCTTTTCTAAGAGAACATTCAATAAGCATATATAGAAGGTTCTCTCTACTATCTCTTGTGAATTTACCATAATTACCTCCTATCTTACTTTCATAACATAAGCCAATACGTAGTATGGTGGTCTATTCTCATGAGGTTGATTACCACCAGTTGGACCAGTTTGAGCCCCTGAATCATAAAATGGGTGTGGTCGGTTGTTTGCATTATCTCCCCATTTGTGAGTTTCTATACGAATCTTATTGTATGAATGGGTATGGCTTGGCATTTCTTCCACGGTTAGCCTATGTTCTTTTTCTCCTCCAGTATTACCAATACTACTGTAATCTGGGTCACTAGAATCTACTCCAACTACGAACCTACCACTTAAATCAGGAACACTTATATAACCTGCCCTAGTAGAAGAAGTATTATATTTCTCACCAATGGCCTTATATAATTCGGGATATTCAGCTATACTTACCTGACCTCCATTACAGAGTACATAGTTCTCTGGAACTCCGGGGCCTGACCATAGTTTGATTATACCTATATCTCCCGAAGTTTCTTTTTTACCTTGTTTACAAGTTACACTTATAGTTTTACCAGACTCTCCTTGAGTAAATATTACTTGACCTACTCGTTCATTATACGTATTATCATTTAAGCTCATGATAAGAGTAGTACCAGAGCCAGATACATCCCCAGAGTTTTCCCTAGTATAATCTACAGTAACTGGATCACCAACTTTCTTTCCATTGATTACCATTTGTTTAGTAGATATAATAGTAACCTCTTTACTTTCTCCTGTAGGCTCAAAATATAATTCAGTGGGTGAAACTCTAAAATCATATTCGTAATTGCCTTCTCCTTTCTTGTGAATAAGCTTTACTTCTTTAGTTGACCCATCTACAGCTTCCACTGTTAAAATCTGAACTATATCTTTGTCCGTAGAATTCTTTTCTTCTGGTGTTACTGTTATAACAGTTCTACCAGAACCTTGATTCTTGCTTATAGTGAATCCCATTATTTTCTATATCTCCTTATTTCTTTACGAAGTTCTCTTACTAGGGTTTCCTTCAGAACCTTCTTACCACCTACTTGTTCGAATGCGGGTTTCCATAATGGTCTTGGAGGTAAATTATCACCTCTAGAACCATATTCCAACATGATAGCTACTTGGTTCAAAGTTCTTTTACTAGTCCTATCACCCTTTCTGGTTTTCTTAAGATTAGTAGGTATACCTACGTAAGTTCTATTCTTCTGTTTTACTATTTGTACTGATCTCAAATACTGACCCGTATAATTCAAAAGGGTATGCTCTCCGTATCGTTTAATGGTATTAGCCGAGTGAGGATCCCAATGAGTTCCTCTTGGAGGAGTACCCGTTCTTAGGCATTTTTTCACAAGTCTGAGAAGTTGATTGCCGAATTTCTCAGTAGCTCTATCATAAGCATTCCTCATGATAGAAGGAGTTTCTGCAATTAACCTCTCAGCTCTAGCCTGTTCTTTTGGGTCAGTATATATCTGTAAGTCTCCCAAGGGAGTACTTATAGTTATGTTTACTGACTTACTTGCCATCTGGATTTTCCTTCGGTTTATTCAAGCCAAGTGAATCCATCATAAGGTTTATGGCTTGCTGTTGTGATTGTAATACTGATACTACATCTTTCCTGAATGAAGCGAATTCTTCATTGAATTGACTACCATTAGTGGGCTCCTTCTTTTCAAACATAGCAAGGATATTATCACATTCCTTTACTATGTTCTCATATTTACCCACATTATTAATAATATTGAGAGCCTGTGATCTTTGCAATGATACCTCGTTTACAATGTTAATTCCTACTAGAGTGTAGTACACATTGTTATAAATACCCTCATCCCCATCCGAAGGTAAATATACTGTTACTGTACCAATGGAATCTTGAAGAACAATTTCTATAAGATTAGAAAAGCCATCACCATTTTCATTAGCTCTGGGTTTACTTTCTCCTACCTTTACTACTTTAGCTCGGTCAAAGATTGGGTACATTGATCTTCTGTCTCTTTCTAGAGTAAAGACTGAATCGCCTCTTTGTAATGATTTAAATTTCATTTCTTCCATACTGCATTATTTTTATTGATTAGACTTAATCCCATTTGAACCATACTGGGATTCTGTTTCATAAATTGTCTAGGTGGGCCAAGAAACATCCCAATGATGGGTATTATTCCCCTCTTCAATCCTAAAGTTACCAATTGATAACCATAAACCTCTTACAGAATTATAGGCCCATACATAAACATTATCTCCAACCCCTCTATCATTAGTAGTACTTTGAATAGAATTCACAGTTATTTTACCTTCTACTGAGTCTACCCTAATACCCTCACGTATTAAGCTCATATCATACATAAAGTCAGAAGTATGAGGCATATTAGCCGTATCAAATAATCCCCACGTATCTTGATCATTATTACCATTTGAAATATTTAAACTTAATTCCAATCTGAAATTATTATTTTTAGCTTCTTGAAGAACTCTGAAAATTACTGTTTTTCCAGATGCCTTCTGTCTATAAGTATCGGCTGCTGTTCTTTCGGTATATCCATTTTCAGCTATATATGCCATAAACCTGAATGGGGATTGAGTATCTTGTATCAGTACCCAGCCGATTGATTTCTCTACTATCTCCGAATGGACTACCTCTATATCGTCTGTAGATAAGGGGCTACCATTGTGAGTAGAGATAAGATTCAATACATGTTTATTTGCCAATCCATTTGAGGGAGCTGAGAAGGTGAAATCGGTGTAATGCCCCTTACCATCTGAGTCAGTAATATAAAAACTCATAGACATCTCCTGCTTCTTGAACTATTGTTAGAGTACAAGTTTTACCAGATTCCCCTTGAGTAAAGGTAATAATTCCTGTTCTAGATGAACTACTGTTATTAGTGGCTACCTTATATGTAGCCCCAGCACCTGAACCAGATATAGTAATCCAATCCACATTAGAAGATAAAGCCCAATTAAGGGATTGATTACCATTCTTCCTAGAATATACTCTTACAGGTCTATTGAAGGATGAATCTGAACTTGGCCAACCAGAATAAGTAAGAGAAGTACTCAAAGAATCCCCCGAGTTTTCTCCTAATATACCAAACTCATAAGTTGAAGCACTCTGTTCTACAGTTTGTACTAACTCTCTATCTAAGCCATTAGGTTGATTAGCTCTGATTGTAAGAGTTCTGCTTGCAGGCTTTGAATGCTCAGGTATGGTAATAGTTACTTTAAAGTAATAACCACTCACATTAGTAATAGTTTCGGTTACTCCGGATGGCAAAATAAGAGTAGGTTTAATAGCTTCGGTAGAACTTAAAGAACCGTTAACATATCTAGACCTATAACTTTTTATATAAAAAGAAATATTACCTCCTTTACCTTCAACAGTACCAATGGATAAAGTACTAGTTTTATAACCACTATTCTGTTGAGTACTATGTTCAAATACTATACCGCTACTAGGATAAGTTACCTCAGCCGAATTCTGTGTAATGGTTAAATATACAGGAGTTGCCGTATCGTAAGTAAACTTAATCTTAAAAGTTCTAGGTGATGAGTTAGGGTTTGGTGCTACACTAATACTACATCCACTAGAACTTTTACCAGAGATGGTAATATCAGATGAAGTTCCCTCAACTACTTCAGCTGAAATATAAGTAGTTCTAATGTTTTCTACATAAGTTCCATTTATATATTTATCATAATTGGCATTTACTGTCAATCTAAATCCTGAACCAGTTCCAGGTACATTTTTAGTAGTTGGGTCTATAGACAGGTGATCTACATGAGTTACTTGACCTCCTTCCTGAGAAATTGAGATAGTCTGGTCTGTAGCAGTTGGGAAATCGAAAGTAACCGTAAAATTTCTAGCAGAACCACTATTACTTGGGATAGAAATACTATTCCCACTAATAGAAGCCGGACTAGAAACTCTTACGGTAGCAGTTTCTGATTCTGTATAACTACTACCTTGACCATTCCAAGTATAAGTTCTACTTGCACTCTTAGCAGTTACATTAGATTGACCTCCACTGTAACTGAAAGAAGTTTTATCTACTCTACAGTTATAACTCCATGAAGAATAAACTTTTCTACCTGCTGCCTGGGTAAAAGTTGCCTGTATAGTTTTACCTGAATACTTCTGAGTCCAAGTTACAGTGATTGATTTACTATTAGTAGATGTATTGTTGGGTACTATTCTACCTTTATTACTATTAACGTCGTAATCTGTAATATACCAAAAACCTTCCGAAGTTTTAGTGACATCATTCACCAAACTTTGAGAGATAGTAGTATTAACACCGTTTACTTGCTTAACTCGATTAGAAGCATATGAACCAAAGGGGTATGTACCTCCAGTAGCTGGAGCATTAAAAGAAGGATTACCATTCTGATTCCACTGGAATGTATAAATCCATTGCTCGGCATTGATATCCTCTAACTTGACACATTCATTGTTACCATAGCTAGCAGCATTACTAATTACAATAACCTTGTCAACATCAGAATTCTTACCATTATTGAGTGCTAACAACTCAGCCTTGGTAGGGCACTCATTAGAGGTCTTACCAAGGCCGGTCTTATTCAGAATAGCACTCCAAGTTGCTATTTCTGCCATATTACTTATTGTTTAATTGTTTCTTAAATTCTTCGAATTCTTTTCTCAATAACTTAACTCCTTCGAGAGCCATGACACTGAGCATTTCATATTCTACTACTTTTACTTTTACATATTCCTGACCATCTTCTCCGACGAAAGTTTCGAATCTAGATTGGTTAGGTACTTGAGAAGCAGGTATAGTATTCTCTGATACCAACAGAGGTTCAATTTCCTCTAAGCTCTGAGCAATAGTTCCCACTTGGTATTTACCATTCATCTTGAAGTGAACTGTAGGTATATTGCAGATTTGGTCCAGAGTATGGTTCAAATTCTCTACTTGAGATTTTAATCTACCATCTGATTCCTTCCAGAAACCAGAAGCTGCAGTAGTTTTAGCAAATACTACTTGGTCTGTAGTAGCCAATCCTAATTGAGCTCTAGTTACATTATGAGGATTGTCTTTTCTGTTTGCATGAGTATTTAAATCAGTCTGAGCTTTTGTACCTGCGGCCTTAGCATCTGCAATAGCAGTAGCTTGAGCAGTAGATACTGGCATATTTGCTGGAGCTAAGTTCTGTACATTATCTAAACCTATCTGAGCTTTGGTTACATTGTGAGGGTTACTCTTATTGCCAATATGAGCATCTAAGCTTTCCTTGATTACTTTGTCAGAATCCTGGATTAATTTCTCTAATGCAGTTTTAGCAGCATCAGTATAAGCCTTAGCTTCATTCAGAGCATTGGTAATATCCCCATTTAGACCAGAGTTAAGTTTATTGAACATCTCCCGAGTCAATACTCCAGCTCGATTAGCATTAGCAGCTAAAATTTCTAATGTCTGTGTAGTAGCTTCACCATATACTCCATCAGCTTTAGTAGATTTACTAATCTGTACCCAAACTTTATCCGTATTCTGAACTACTCCTTTACCAGAAATTATAATAGTACCCGGGATAGAATCAAACAGTTTCTTATCTGCTGCAGTTTGTACACCGGCTTTCTCAGCAGTAGAAGCGGGGATATCTACCTGTTTATGAGGTTGTGCCGTATAATGATCATCTTGATCAGTTACAAATTGTTTACGATAATAATGGTATTTTAATTGTATATAATCGGTATACGCTTGACCAAATTCTAGGGTATCTAGAATAGTATTTGGAATACTGTTGGTTATAGCAGTAGCTTTTCTACCTTTAGCACCATCATAAGCAGTACCAGTAACTTCTCCCAAAATCAGAGAAGAAGTATTACTATCTACAAACTGAGTACCTGACCAACGGAATTGATAGGGAGGTTCATCCGGAGTAATATTCAAATATATCTTACCTGATTCTCCAGTAATAGGATTAGCATGATCTGGGTCAGAATATAATTTAATATTGCTTAGCTTTCCAGTTTCACTGATATTATAAGTAGCATAAGCTTCGATAACATCATCAACATAAGAAGGCAATTGACTAGAGGGTACTAATCCATTACCATCCAAAGAAGCAAATCCATTAGCCTTACCCTTAGTTGCTACGAAATCATCATGCTTCTTTTCTAAGTTATTGATATTAGTTTGTAACTTATTCTCAAGAGCAGTATCTGCAGCAACTCTGGCTTCTTCTTCTTCCTGAATCTTTTGCATCTGAACCTGGTCGTATTCAGCACGAGCATCTGCCTCTTCTTTGATAGCCTGAGTAAATTTATTCTCAAGTGCGGTATCAGCTGCTTTTCTATCCTCGATTTCTTTAGCAAGAGAAGCTTCGGAAGAATTCTTCAAGGCTTCAATTGCATCTTTTCTATCTTGGATTTCCTTAGCAATCTGCTGGGGTAAAGTTTCATCCAACTTAACCTTATCAGCAGCAGACATAGTACCAGCTTTAGTAATTGAAGCTACTGGTAAATCAAAAGTAGTATTATCATCTTTATATATTCCTTCGTTTACAGTTTTTCTGTTTACTGATACTGTAACTTTATTAGCATCTGAAGTTGCTCCTTCTCCAACTACTACAGTCTGAGGAATAGAGTTAAATAACTTCTTATCTGCTGCAGTTTGTACACCGGCTTTCTCAGCAGTAGAAGCGGGGATATCTACAGTGAAATCATTAGATTTCTGTATACCTTCATCGGAGTTATATGTACTTCTACTTATGTTAGTAGTAACCACACTAGCCTTAGGTGTATAACTAGCTCCAGTGATATAATCATTGGGCATAGAATTCCATCTCTTCTTATCGGCTGCCGACTGAAGACCTGCTTTAGCATCTGTAGAAGCAGGGATAGCAAACTTACGAGGCATAGGTTCTCCATAGAGATTACCTTCTCCTTTTACAGAACTCTTAAAGTTTACTTCAGCAGAAGTACCATTGATAACCAAGTTCGGATCAATTTCCGTAACCATAGTTAAGGGTAAAGCATTTGAAGTTGCTTCTTCTTTCTGAAGACGCTCATCTAAGCCGTTAGTGATACCATTAAATTTATTCTCAAGTGCGGTATCAGCTGCTTTTCTATCCTCGATTTCTTTATCTATACGTTTACCCAGAGCATTATCAGCAGCAATTCTTGCAGCCTCTTCAGCATCAATATTATCCTGGAGAACTTTATCTGCAGCAATACGCTCATTACGTTCTGTAGTAAGGTCCTGAGTATTCTTATCTACTTTAGCTTCAATACGAATATCCTCAGCCTTTCTAGTCTCAATCTCTGTATTCAACAGTTCCTTGATTCCAAGGTAGCCAGTATCCTGATTACTTTGTAATATCTGAATTAATTCTAGGTTACGTTGAATATTAGCAGTATTCTTAGCAATTAATTCATCCTGAGCCTGAGCCTTTGTTAATAATTCAGAACGAGTTTCTGTTACGAAAGTTCTCAGTTCACTTACTGTAGCATTAAGAGTAGTACTTAATTCAGTAAACTTCTGAGTAACTTGTTCATCAGCTGCAGTTCTATCGGAGATTTCCTTATCTATAATACCTTTAAGTTCAGTCAGCTTATTAGTAATTGTAGTTGCAAAGTTAGGATCATCTCCTAATGCTTTTGCAATCTCTTCTAGAGTATCTAATACTCCAGGAGCAGAACCAATAACCTTTTGGATTGCAGCTTCTACTTGTTCGGCATTCTGATAGTTAGAATCGTTTTCCAACTGAGATACCTTAGTAATGTAGTTAGCAAATTCCTGGATATTATCTAACTTAGCTTTTAATAAGTCGGTAAAGTCATTTGAAGAAAGCTCTTTGCCATCTACTTTATCAACCTTTCGGTCATTCAAGTTTTCAACAGCCTGAACTCTATCTGATACTTCCTGAGTAATCTTATTCTCTAACAGAGTGTCTGCCTGAGTACGATTAAGGGTTTCGGTATCAATATTATTCTGAAGCTTGGTATCTTCTTGTAGTCTACTTTGAGCCTCATCATTGATATCTTTAGATATAGCTACCAAATCATCTTTGTGATTTTCCATAGCTGTAGTCAGAGAATCCTTAAGAACTTGTTCAGCAGCCTTAGCTCTTTCTACTTCGGTTTGAATAGCAGTAGTGTTATTAGTTACTTTCTCCCTGAGCTCATCTAAAGAACCGGTTACTCCACTATTGAGGCTATCTATTCTGGTGCTTAAAGCATCATCACCTGCCTTACGATCTTTAATCTCCTGGTCGATTCGAGCATTGATTTTCTTATCTTCATTTGCCCGGGCAGTAGATTCAGTATTCATTAAGCCAGTGAACTTATTATCTAATAAAGTATCTGCTGAAGTTCTATCAGAGATCTCCTTATCGATATTCTGCTGTAAAACAGTATCACCAGCTTCTCTCTTTGAAACCTCAGTGTTCAAGTCGATATTTACCTTATCTACCTGAGACTTAAGATTAGTATCAGCATTGGCTCTTGCTTCAGCTTCTGCATTAACCATGCCTTTTAATTCAGCATAATCTTCAGCTTCTTTAGTAATCTGGTCATTTAATCTGTCAGTATTACGTTGGATATTTGCCTTGTTAGCATTTACTTCTGTTTGCAAAGCACCTATCTTAGCCTGAAGTTCATTTTTAACGGTATTTACCGCATCCTGAATAGATAAAGCCAATTCTTGTATCTTAGTAGCATTAGCAGTTACTCGAGTATCTAATGCAGCATCAGCAGCCTTACGATCCGTTTCTTCCTTAGTGATAGCAGCTTGTAATGCAGCATCGGCATCTTTTCTATCTTGGATTTCCTTATTCAGACTAGCTTGAATACCGTCAGTGTTACCAGTAATTTTATCTACTTCGTTATCAACGTATTCTTTCAACTTAGCCTCAAGAGCAGTATCAGCTTCCTTACGGTCAGAAACTTCCTTATCTACATTAGCCTGTACCTGGGCATCAGCTTCTGTACGATTAGTAATTTCTTGATTCAACTGTTCGGTAATAGCAGCCAATTTCTTGGTAATTGTAGTTGCAAAGTTTGGGTCATTACCCAAAGCATCTGCAATCTCCTTCAAAGTATCAAGAACCTCTGGAGCTTCCCCAATAATCTTTTCAATAGCTGCCTGAAGATCTGCTTCAGTTTGATAACCAGCATCATTGATAAGCTGAGATACTTTTGTGATATAATTAGCATGTTCTTCAATGCCCTCCAATTTAGCCTTGAGAATATCGGTAAAGTCGTTTTTAGTAAGAGAATAACCTTCTCTTTTATCTACCTTACGATTATCTAAGTCTTTATCGGCAGCAATACGTTCTTGCTTTTCTTGCTCTAGTTTTTCAAGCAATTCGGTTTTATCTGTACCGGCCTGAGTTTTCAAATCCTCAATCTTATGGTCAAGGATTTCATCTTGAGCAATTCGAGTTTCTTTCTCGTTATCAATATTGTTCTGAAGTACAGTATCTGCATTCTGACGGTTCTGAGCTTCTTGAGTAATGTTCTGCTGTAAACCATTATCTGCATTCTGACGGTCAGAAGTTTCCTTTACAATCTGTTGGTGTAATACTTCATCCTGAGCAGTACGAGCTGCAGCTTCAGCATTAATCTTGGATTCAAGTTCTTGGTCTGCAGTTTTACGATCACTGATTTCGGTGTTCAGTTTAGATTCTAATGCTACATCTGCATTTGCTCTTTCTGAAGCCTCGGTTAGAATCTTATTATTTAAGTCGGCAATATCCCTAGTATGGTCTAACTGTACTTGATGAACAGCCTCGGTCAGTTTCTCATCAGCAGCTCTACGTTCAGCAGCTTCTTTATCTACCAATTCCTTAGCATATTCTTTAGCTTCAGTTAAGTTATTGTCAGTTTCTACTTCCAAATCACCAACCCGGTCTTCTACCTTTTGAATACGAGCATTGATTGCTTCTATCATCCTAGTAATATCTTGTACTACTTTAATGATAGTTGCATTCAACGTATTAACCGAGTTAACCAAGTTATCGTTCACAATCTTAATCTGAGAAGCTAATTCGTTTTCACGGTTCTTAGCTCTAGTTACCTCAGCTTCTAATTGAGTACGTAATTCAGTTAATCGGTTAGTGATATTGGTAGCAAAGTTTGGGTCATTGTTTAATGCTTCAGCCAATTCCTTTAATGTATCCAAAGCATCATCAGCACCATCTACTAAGTCATGTATATATTTCTCAACTTGTTCTTGAGTCTGATATTTCAAATCGTTTTCTAGTTGAGAAACTTTAGTAACGTAGTTAGCATGTTCCTCAATTCCATTCAGTTTTTCTAGCAATTCATCAGAGAAGTTATTTTCTGACAAATCCCAACCTTCTTTCTTATCTACCTTGTTTGCAATTGATAAGAAGAATGCCCAGAACTCTTTAAGAGTTCCAACAAAACCATGAGCCAAAGAGTCATCATAATAACCCTGTAATAGCCGTTGGTCAATCTCTTCGCAAGTGTAGTATTTACTAACGTACATATGTATATATTTTAAGGTGTTACTTTATTCTTTCCCAATAACAGTTCTGAGTTATTACCACGGAAGTATTCTTTTTCTTTACCAGCAAAAGCATTTGGGATATCATCTGGATTATCTGGGTCAACATCTCCTCCATCCTCTATATCCCCAACTACTACGGCATAATCGGGTAATTTCCTAACTCTGAACTTAATAACTTGGCCAAAGCCTATATGAGGTATATCTTTATCCCATACCTCTCCAAAGTAATCTTGGTAATTTGATACGAACTTCATACCAGTCATAGATTGCATGGTAGTAGCCGAATTACCAGTACCAGGCATTTCTATGTGAACTCCAGAAGGTCCATTCAAGATTATAAGATTACTGTCCCACCAATCGCCTTCTACATTGTTAAGCTTGGTGAAACGTAACATTAACATTTTCATATCTTTATGGATTTTGTTCTACGAATTTGATTTTAGTATCTCTATCCCTTTTGAGGATTACCAAGAATACCAAAGCTTCATCTTTAGCCTGAGATACTTGAGTATCTCCAGAAGGTTTATATACTATCCCATTGATAACAAATCTATCCTCAGACCAGTTAAAGTTCCAATAACCTTCCTGATTGAGATATCCGATTTGTTCTATGTAATTCTTTGAAATAAGTATAGAAAGGTTCTCATCATCTAATTCTCCAGAAACTGTGGCTTTATTTATGGGCCAGTTCCTAAAAGCATTGTAGTAGCATAAAGCTTCTATGGGAATATTATAATATCTTGGGCTATCATCCTCAGCATGATTTAGATATTGATTAACGTGTTTAGCCCAAGTAATTGTTTGTCTTCCAGCATCCCAGTCTAAGAAATCAGTGATAATCTTTTTATACCTATTCCAAGAATGGTTCTTAACCATTCTCCAAGGTTCTTTTGTCATGATTTCTTATCTATTATGGTTAACGAAGGTTTACTTGCTTTATTGAGAGGAGCTGTTGGATTAGGTCCTCCCAAAGGAGTTGGTTTTCGATGATTTACTACTCTTGGTACTACTAACCGTTCGATTTGATCACAGAATGGTAAGTATATCTCCAACCTAGATGCCAGCATACATAGATTCTTTCTCAATTCATCCATATATCCTCCAGGTTGGATCATCTTTGAATAAGTACTCCATAAGCTAGATATACTTTCGGATATCTTATCATAATACTGTACCTCAGTAGGACCCGTAGTAATTTGTTTTATCCTATCTCCTCTAGCATGTTCTCCAGGTGAATCACCATCTTGGTCTGGTCCATGAGATTCAGTGGAGATAATTTCTCTAAAACTATTTCCTGCAACCAACAGTATATTTTGTATTTGTATATTGAGATAATCCCATACTGCCAATTCCATAATTAATTGGTTTTCTAGTCCCTCATACCATAATTCATCATTATATTTATCTGGTGGTATAGTATGATTTACTAGTGGGAAGATATATAATTGCCATTTAGTGATGTATGCAGTTTTATCTTCTATGGTCATACTCTCATGCAATTCTTTGGGAATATACCTATCTATTAAATTGTAGATGGTATCCTGAAGAGTAGTATGCCCATAATTACATACAACTACGGTTCGAGTACAAGTCAAATCTAAGCCATCAGAATTAGTGACATGTAGTGTTACATCATAAAATCCAGACTTCTCATAAGAGTAAGATTGATGTCTTCCACCATTGAAAACCTCTCCCTTATCATCGCCAAAGTCCCAGTCAAAA
>OJSD01000692.1_pt1 | contig 44428 bp, 40 predicted proteins | sample 1599391 | NCBI WGS metagenome assembly OJSD01 (sample SAMN04168656, study PRJEB22393) | human gut metagenome | biome: human gut microbiome; feature: stool | host: Homo sapiens | collected 2014-03-17 | reverse complement strand
TGCGGAAAGAAAATGCCCTAATAGGCTATGCCTTTTGTAAAAAGGCGCGGGCGCGAAGCGGCCGATGGGTGGGCGACGGTGCCGCCGTCATGTCCGTCAGCAGGGGAAGCCGATGAAAGCGAACCGACGGCCCGGAAGCCCGTGCCCCTGTGCGCCCGGAGGGATCCTCCGTAAATCCCGAAGGGCGCACAAGGGCGGAAGGGCTGTTACTCCGCCAGACGGTATTTGTCGCCGAGGCGTTCGGTGAGCGCCGACATGTCGCGGCTTATCTTTTCATTGGTGATCTTCGCGTAGATTTGGGTGGTCTTGATGTTCGTATGCCCCAACAGGCAGCTGACGGTTTCGATAGGCATACCCTGCGAGAGCGTGATGGTTGTGGCGAAGGTATGCCGCGCGAGGTGGAAGGTCAGTTTGTTTTTAATGCCGCATTGCTTGCCGATCTCGCGCAGGATGTCGTTGCAATGGCAGTTGCACGGCATATAAAAGACATGGTTGTCGAGCCGCTGATCCGCGTATTTCTCGATGATGCGTTTGGGAATATCCAGCAGGCGGATACGGCTTTCGGTATTGGTTTTCTTACGTCGCGTGATGATCCACAGGTTACCGTCGAACATAGTTTGAAGGTTGTCCGTGGTCAGCCCTTTCACGTCGGCATAAGCCAGCCCCGTGAAGATGGAGAAGACGAACAGATCGCGGATGCGGGCATGCGCCTTGTTGGCCGTTTTATAGTTCATCACGGCCTTGATCTCCTCTTGCGAGAGATAACCCCTGTCCACGCTTTCGGGAGAGTTGATATAGCCCGAAAACGGGTTGAACGGCAGGCGCCCGTCGTTGCGGGCAATGGCGACGATATGTTTCAAGACGATCATGTAGCCCCACACGGTATTTGTGCGGCATTTCTTCTCCGTGCGCAGGAAATACTCGAAATCGTTGATAAAGGTAAGGTTCAGTTCTTTCAGCGGGATGTCCTCCCGGTGGTAGGTATGGGCGAGGAACTCCCGCACGCGCTTACACACGCAGCAGTACTTTTTCCATGTGGCGACCTCACGGTTGAAACCCACCTTTTTCCGGTATTCGACATTGTGCTGTTCGAAGAGTTTCAACAGCGTTTCCTGCTTTACTCCGATACCGAGGTAGGCATCCCGCAGTTTGGCGGCCGTGACATAGCCGTCCGACTGCATCAACTCCTGATAGCGGCGGTTCACCTCGACGCGGATTTTATCGACGGCAAGATTGATTTGCATGGCCTCGACGCTCTTGCCCGTCGCCCGGCCGTTCTTGACATCCCATAAACGCGGAGGAACGTCCATTTTGCAACTGAATTGTTTGACCTCGCCATCTACTGTAAGACGGCACATCAAAGGCAGATCGCCGTTGGGGCGGGCGCTGCCTTTCTTCACGTAAAATAAGACCCGAAACGTGCTTCGCATAATAAACCCGATTTTTGGTTACAAAGTTAATACCTGTCGGGCCGTTTGTCAAGATGTAAAATTGTGCAAAACACAGAAAAAGAATGTGTTACGCTTCAATAGCGAAGTAAATTCCGCGTAATGATCTGGTAACGATTCTTTGTCGGCGATAGGCTGTAAAACCGTATCGAACCAATTTCCGCATAACGCAAATTAACGCGCTATTAATTACAAGCCAACACTTTACACCTCTCGTTGCGCTATCCTGCTAATCCGCTGAAAGTTTATTTTATACAACTCAATGCATTTAATGTAAACTTTCCGTTATATATGATTTCTGACTTTTTATTCAGAATCAACATAGTCGGATACTTAGTCACACCTAAAATTGTTGTTGTATAGCCGTTGCGTGCGGTGTAAAGACAAGGGAATGAATGTGATATCTCGTCAATAATAGCTAATTTGTTTTCATTTGGTGTCCAGACATAAACTGCATACAATGAAACGTCTTTTTCGGTCTTAATTTTATCATATAGTATTTGTAAATCAGAGAGTATGTTTTGGTCTTTACTGCTGCATGCATCCCAAAAGAGCAAAATAATATATCGCCCCTCAAATTCTGATAGGTCGATCTTTTCATTTGTCGGAGTGGAAAAAATAACAGGCTTCAATATCCGGTTATAGCCCATTGCATTAAATTTTACTTTTTTTGTGAATGCGTCATATACCGGAACAGATAATATATAGCAAACCAGCAATGAAATTAACGCATATGCAATGCGAGCCGTGTTTGTTTTGCCGTAAAATAACACCCAGCCGGCAAATATTCCCAAATCCCATATGATCAGAGTGGGCAGTGATAGCAGTGCTGATTTGAAATGTGTTATTTGAGTCAGAAAGAATAAAAGATCTAAGAATGATATACCTGCTAATATAGAGATTAAGACATATGCGATTTTTAACTTGCCTTCATATTTATTCAGGCAAAATATTGTCCAGATACTTATTATGATGGCTCCGATGAAAGAACTTATAGAAAAGGCTGATAATTCTCCATACATTATGCGCCCACTTTTCAACGGAGTCAGGATAACTGCTATCAGAAGCGACGAGAGAAATATTTTGATGAACTGTTTCATGGTTTTTATGCGTAACATACACCCCAACATTTTTCTGCCCAAAACATTCCGCACCCACGGCCGGGTTCACAATCTTCTACATGACAATTATACGACGCATAAGGATGATAGCAAGATAGCACTCCGTGTGCATCACCGCAGTTACATGTTTTCCGACCTATATCCTCACTGCGAGTTTTTGCTGTAACGAAATAAGTCGCTGGAATTTTCTTATTGGAGGATAAAAGTTGAGGGGTATAAACTAAAGAATAAATTATTTCTTGATTCCATTTTAATACTTCTAATCCATAATTTATCCATTTGTATAACTTTATATAAGTAATATCGTCTATATCTCCTTCAAGTACATCAATACTCAAAAAAGAAATAAGTGTTTCGATGTGAGCCTTTTCTTCATCTGTCCACGTCAGGGTTAATGCATTTTGCAGTTTGTGCATCCATAGACTTAATTTTTGTTCTGAGGAAAAAGCCCGATATACTCCCCGTTGGTACTCTAAGTCGTTTATTGCCTGCCATGAACCTGCCTCCATATCCTTTATTTGTTGCATGTTTTTTATAACCTGCATGTTGATAGCGGGATCGCAGCTATATACCAATTCATGTTTTTGACATGAGGTCAAAAATATTAGGGATACTAAAAAAAAGAAAAACATCTGGTTTTTCATACTCATATTTTTTAAGATTAGCGAATTTCACCGGCAACTCTCAACAGTACGACATCATTCTCGGCATTTGTCTTAATAAATACGGATTTGTTAAAAGTGCCCGATTGTGCGCGTAGATCCGCCTTAATGATCAGTTTGCCTGTTTGATTCGGCAGTATCGGTGCTTTAGGGTATTCGACCGATAAACATCCGCAGGATACATCCGCTTTTAAGATCACCAGAGGGACTGTCCCGATATTGGAGAACTCGACCTCTATTGGAATATTCGGGATTTTCTTTCTGTTGATTTTTCCGAAGTCGAACCGATTGTTAGGCAGATGAAGATAGGCTCCTTCAATATTATGGGGAAGCGAGTCATATAAAGGGACATTTGTCGCCTGAATTTCAACACTACGGGGATTATTTGTGCTTGTGCAACAGGTACAACTACAGATTAGCAGAATAAAACAAATGCATTTTTTCATAATAAAAACCGGAAAAATGGAAAATTTGCAATAAGTGACGCTCGGTATATTAAAATGTTGATAACAAAAGTATGGATATATTAATTGGATTATCACGCATAAATTAATCGAAGTTGATACTAACTTAATGTTTTAAATTTTGACTTAGTATATTAACTATTTAATATGTAGCGATTTGAACCGTTCGTTTTTGTGCGGGTGCAGCACGGGATGTTCGAGTTGAGGGTGGGGCTGACCGTAATATTTCCATACATTTGCATAACCTAAATTTCGTTTGTTATGAGATTTCTGCTTTTCTTGAATTTTCTCTTCTCCGTTTGTTTGCTTTCCGCTTGCATGTCCCGTCGTAGTGCAGAGGTAATCGAGGCGCTTGAGCTTGCCGGGCGGAACCGCTCGGAATTGGAACGTATACTTGACCATTATGCAGCGTGTGAGGCGGATAGTCTGAAGTTGCGGGCGGCAGAATTCCTGATTGCCAATATGCCCGGACATCAATGCATATATGGTCCGGAAGTCGATTCGTTCTTTTGTGAGATCGACTCGCTGCTGGATTGTGAAGTCAGTGACTCTTATCCGATTGTGGTGGGATTAAACGAAATTGCGGATCGGCATGCTCCACTGGAATCCGTCATACGTAACGATATCGAAGTTATTACGGCGGATTACCTGATTCATCACATCGACCGGGCGTTCCGCCTGTGGGAAAGTCCATGGGCGGACTACCTGACCTTCGACCGGTTTTGTGCGTGGTTGCTGCCCTATAAGGTTGCGGAATTTCAACCGCTCGACTATTGGTGCGACTCGCTGGGCTGCCGCTTTTCCGAACGGCTTCGAACAGCCCCGCAGAATGATGAGAACAGCTATTCCCCTTATTACAGGACTTTACAAATCCTGCCCGAAGTGCGGGCGGGTGTCGGGCCTAATATACCGCTGAACTATGCCGAATACAAAGGCTACAGGCTTTTTGCCGCTGCGGCTTTTTACAGAATGCCTTTCGGAGACTGTTTCGATTATTCGACGCTCTCCGTCGCCGTATTGCGAAGTCATGGTATCCCCGCGGTATTCGACTATTTACCCCAATGGGGGCGGGGATTTCTGCGGCATGCATGGTTCGGTTTTATGAATGACAACGGAGTTTTTATGGCTTCGGAGTGGGGGCTGGATTCCGATCCCGGAACTCCCTTTCATCCGTGGCGCCCGATTCCGAAGATTTATCGGTATAGTTATGCGCCTGTTCCGGCGCGTTCGGATTATCTCCGTAATTCTAAATATCCGCTAGACGGATTTTCTCCTTTCGAAGAGGATGTGACCGACTGGTATATGTCTACCTCCGATCCGAATGTCCCCTTGTTCCGAACCGACCTTTCGGATGATTACCTTTATATAGCCGCATTTAACAATTACCGCTGGAATCCGATTGATGTCGGTCGTCGCAACGGGCGGAAAGGGGTGTTTTCGAAAATGGGCCGCCGAAACGCCTATTTGGTTTTCGGCCATGATGGGAGCGGGCTGGTTCCGGTCTCCCATCCTTTTACGATTGATGCCGGCGGACGCATTTGCTGCCGGAATGCCGATACCACATGCAGAGAGCGTATCCGTGTAACCCGTAAGATGTTGCTGAACGAACATGTCGCACGCATGGAACATCGTATTGTCGGTGCCCGGATCGAAGCCTCCGACTATCCCGACTTCCGGATTGCAGAGGTTTTGTATAGTATCGACAGCGTTGTTTTTCCCGATATGATTCCCGTTCGGGCCTCGAAAAAATATCGCTACTGGCGACTGTATTCTGCCGACGGTTCTCATGGGAGCATTTCCGAATTGCAGTTCTTTATGCCCGGCAGCGATGTTCCGGCGATCGGACGGCCGATCGGAACGCATGGACTTCCGCCGCAGCGGGGGCTGGATAAAGTTTTCGATGGAGATTGGCTTACATCCTATGATCACCCTGACGCGGACGGCAACTGGTATGGCCTGGCTTTCGACAAACCTGTAGTTATAGATCGGGTCCGCTGCGTGCCTCGTACGGACGATAATCTGATTCATGCAGGGGATACTTACGAGTTGAAGTATTGGGACGGAATAAAGTGGGCTTCATTGGGCTGTCAGGTCGCATGCGAAAGATACCTGTTGTTCGACAATGTTCCCGCAAATGCGCTGCTCTGGCTCAGCAATCTCACCCGTGGTTACGACGAACGGATATTTACGTATGAAAATGACCGGCAGGTTTGGTGGTAATACCTGAACCTCGGATGCTAAGTGGTGGACGGCGGGCGCAAATTGAGGTCCCGAGTTCAAGTCTCGGACCCGCTACGGAAAAATAGACCGCGACATTTGTCGCGGTCTATTTTTGTTTTTGCGTTGTTTGTTTCGGTCTTCAGCTGTGCCGCCGGGCCAGCTCTTTTTCGAGGTCGGCGACCGAACAGCCGGTCGCTTCGAGCAGCACCAGCAGGTGGTATACGAGGTCCGACGCTTCGTAAATCATCGCCTCGCGGTTGCCCGCCACGGCTTCGATCACGGTTTCGACGGCCTCTTCGCCTACTTTCTGTGCGATTTTGTTTACGCCGCGGTCGAACAGCCTGCTGGTGTACGATCCTTCGGGCATCTCGGCGTGCCGGCCCCGAATCACGCTCTGGAGGTAACGGATGAAGCCTTCGGTTTCGGGCGCGGCCCCCGCGAAGCAGCTTTTTGCGCCCGTGTGGCAGGTCGGGCCGTGGGGGACGACGCGGATCAGGAGCGTGTCGTCGTCGCAGTCGGCTGTGACCGAAACGATGTCGAGATAGTTGCCGCTGGTCTCGCCCTTGGTCCAGAGACAGCCCCGCGTGCGGCTGTAGAAGGTGACGCGGCCTTCTGTCAGGCTTTTTTCGTAGGCTTCGCGGTTCATGTAGCCGAGCATCAGCACCTGCAGGGTGCAGTCGTCCTGTATGACGGCGGGAATCAGCCCGTCGGCCTGTTTTGCGGAGTCGAGTTCCGCAAAGGGTTTTGCTTTGATTTTCATGGCGTTTATAATCTTACGTTGATATTTTGCCGGTGCAGTTCCCGTTTGAGCGCGGGAATCGGAATTTCGTTGTAGTGGAAGATGCTGGCCGCCAGCGCCGCGTCGGCCCTGCCGAGCGTCAGCACGTCGGCGATATGCCGCACCGAGCCTGCCCCGCCCGAAGCGATGACCGGAATGGGCAGTTCGGCCAGCCGTGCGAACGTTTCGCAGGGGTAACCGTCGCGGGTGCCGTCGTGGTCCATCGACGTGAAGAGAATCTCGCCCGCGCCGCGCCGCCATACTTCGTGCGCCCACGCGAACAGTTCGCGCTCGGTGAGCCGCTTGCCGCCGTGGGTCGTGACGCGCCACACGCCGTCGATCTTTTTGGCGTCGATGGCCGCGACGACGAACTGTAAACCGTATTTCGACGCGATGGCGTCGATCAGCGCCGGATCGCGCACGGCGGCGCTGTTTACCGTGACCTTGTCGGCTCCCGCGTCGAGCAGCCGGCCTGCGTCCGCGACCGACGCGATGCCGCCGCCCACGGTGAACGGAATGTCGATGCGCGCCGCGATGCGCGACACCAGCCCGGTGAAGGTGCTGCGCCCCTCCTCCGTGGCGCTGATGTCGAGATACACCAGCTCGTCGGCCCCTTCGGCCGCGTATTTCGCACCGAGTTCCACCGGGTCGCCGACGTTTTTCAGCTCTGCGAAGTTGATCCCTTTGACCGTCTGCCCCTCGCGGATGTCGAGACAGGGAATTATGCGTTTTGCAAGCATCGCTTCAGTTCTTCGAGTGTGATACGTCCTTCGTAGAGGGCTTTGCCGACGATGACGCTGCGCAGGCCCGCGCCGTCGAGCGCCTCGATGTCGGCCATCGAGCCGATGCCGCCGCTTACGGTGATCTCCACGCCGGGAAAATTGCCCTGAAGTGCGGCGTAAAACTCCGCCGATGCGCCGCAGAGCATGCCGTCGCGGGCGATGTCGGTGCAGATTACCTGCGAGAGTCCCTGCGGCGCGAACTGCGCGATCAGCTCCTGAGCCGAGAGTTCGGACGCTTCCGTCCAGCCCTGAACGGCTGCTTTGCCGTCGCGTATGTCGGCTCCGAGAATCAGCTTTCCCGGCCCGAATTCCACGAGCCATCCGGCGAAAAGCTCCGGCCGGCGTACGGCGACGCTTCCGCAGATGGCGCGGCGTGCGCCCGCGTCGAATACGCTGCGGAGCGCCTCGGTGCTTTTGATGCCGCCGCCGTACTGCACTTCGAGCGCGGTTTTCGACGCTATGCGTTCCAGCACGGCGAGGTTGCGGGGCTGTGCGGCCTTGGCGCCGTCGAGATCGACCATGTGCAGGCGGCGTATGCCCGTCTCTTCGAAGCGGAGCGCCGCTTCGAGCGGGTCGCTGTAATAGGTCGTCCGGCGGCCGTAGTCGCCCTGCGTCAGCCGCACGCAGGCGCCGCCGATAATGTCCGTTGCGGGTATGATTTCTATTTTCATCGTGTTACGGTTTTAAAAAGTTGCGCAGGATCCTTTCGCCCGCCGAACCGCTCTTTTCGGGGTGGAACTGCGTGCCGAAAAAGTTGCCGCGGCCCAGCGCGGCGCTGAACTCCCCGCCGTAATCGGTGCGGGCGATCGTCGCTTCGCAGACCTCCGCCGCATACGAGTGGACGTAATAGACGTAGGTCTCTTCGTCGATTCCTTCCAACAGCGTTCCGCGCAGGCCGCCGACGGTGTTCCAGCCTACATGGGGAATCTTCAGCCCGTTTTCCGCGGGTTTCAGCCGCCTGACGTGCGCCGGGAAAATCCCCAGACAGCGGGCGTCTCCCTCCTCGCTGTCGAGACACAACAGCTGCATGCCGATGCAGATGCCCAGTACGGGCTGCGTCAGGGTGGGGATGACCAGATCGAGTCCCCGCTCGCGGAGTTTGGCCATCGCCGACGAAGCTTCGCCCACGCCGGGCAGCAGCACCCTGTCGGCGCCGCGCAGGAGCGCGGGATAGGCCGTGATCGTGAATTCGGCCCCGATGCGCCGCATGGCGTCGGCGACCGACCGCAGGTTGCCCGTGTCGTAATCTACTATCGCCGTCATAATACTCCTTTGCTGCTGGGTATGTCGTATCCGAATCCGCTGCGGGCCACGGCCATGCGCAGGGCGCGGGCGAAGGCCTTGAAGATCGCTTCGGCCTTGTGGTGGTCGTTGTCGCCTTTGGCCGCAATCTGCAGGTTGCAGCGCGCGGCGCAGCAGAGCGAGTGGAAGAAGTGGCGGAACATCTCCGTCGGGACGTCTCCGACCCGCTCGCGGCGGAATTCGGCGTCCCACTCGAAGTCGATGCGTCCCCCGAAGTCGAGCAGCACCAGCGCGCGGCAGTCGTCCATCGGCAGGGCGAATCCGTAGCGGCCTATTCCGGCCTTGGAGCCCAAAGCCCGGTCGATGGCTTTGCCCAGCACGATCGCCACGTCCTCCATCGTGTGGTGTTCGTCGATGTCCAGATCGCCGCGGGCCTCCACTTCGAGCGCCACGCCGCCGTGGTGGGCGATCTGCGCCAGCATGTGGTCCAGAAAACGCAGTCCGGTCGAAATCCCGTCGCCGCAGTTTCTATTGTCGCCGTTCCCGTTGTCGTCGTTCCTTTCGTCACTGCTGCTGTCGTTGATCCTGCTGTTGTCATTTCCGTCGTCGCGGTTTCTGTTGTCGCCGTTCCTTCCGTCACTGTTACTGCTGTTGCCGTTCCAGACATCGTTGTTCCATTCCCCTGCCGGATTTTTCGCCCCGGCCCGATCGCTGCTTGTCATGTCGTCGGTATGTGAGCGTATGCCTTTCGTCGTGTTTCCGGTATCGGCCCGGTTGTCGTCCGGTCCGTTGTCCGCACCCGTGCCAACCCGATTTCCCGTATCCGTGCCGCTCTCCACGCTTCCGCTTCCGGTTCCGGCGGCCGGACGGTCTGCCGAAACGCCGCCGAACCCTTTGCCGTCGAGGTCGAGCCGGACGGTGATCCGCGTTTCGCGGGTCTCGCGCGTTACGACCACCCGCCGTTCGCCGCGGCGGATGTACTCGGCGATCTCGGACCACGAATCGCTGATCAGCACGCAGGCCTCTTCCGCTCCGGCTTCGCGCAGCATCCGGCGGCCCGCCGTCTCCTGCGCGAACAGAATTCCCCGCGCTCCGAGATTGCGGGCCAACAGGATGTCGGTCGCGCGGTCGCCGACGACGTAACTCGCCGCGAGGTCGTACCCTCCGCCGGTGTAGCGGCCGAACATTCCCGTGCGGGGCTTGCGCGTCGGGGCGCCGTCGCTTTCGAACGTGCGGTCGATCAGCATGTCGTCGAACAGCACGCCTTCGCCCGCCAGCGTGCGGAGCATCTTCTCCTGCGGAATCCTGAAATCCTCCTCAGGAAAGGAGTCGGTTCCCAGTCCGTCCTGATTGGTGGCCATCACCAGCTCGAAATCGAGTCCCCGGAGGACTTTGAGCGCCGAAATGGCTCCGGGCACGAATTCCAGCTTGGCGAGGCTGTCCACCTGCATATCCACGGGCGGCTCGACGATCAGCGTGCCGTCGCGGTCTATGAACAGTGCTTTTTTGAGTGCTTTTTTCATGGTCTGAAGTTTTTGACGGTTTCCAGCATGCGCCCGTTTTCGGCGGGAGTCCCCACGGTGATACGCAGGCAGCCCTCGCATCCCGTGAGCCGCGTACGGTTGCGGACGATCACCCCTGCGGCGATCAGTTCGCCGTAAAGCCGGTCGGGATCGGCGGTCTTCACCAGCAGGAAGTTGGCCTGCGACGGGTAGACCCGCTCGATGCAGCCGCATCCGGCGAGCGCCGCCGCCAGCCGTCCGCGTTCTTCGCGGATTTGCGCGATCTGCGCCGCAATGTCCCGGCGCAGACACTCGGCCGCGGTCTGCTGGGTGAGCGTATTGATATTGTAGGGATACTTGACCTGCCCGAACAGCGCGGCGATCCGCTCCGACGCGAAAGCCAGTCCGAGCCGCAGTCCCGCCATGCCCCAAGCTTTGGAGAGGGTTTGCAGTACGATCAGGTTGGGAAATTCGTCGATCCGCGGCAGGAATCCCTGTCCTTCGGCGAAGTCGATGTAGGCTTCGTCGAGCACCACCACGCCGTCGAAGCGGCGCAGCAGCTCTTCAATCTTCCGGTCGGGGAATGCGTTTCCCGTGGGGTTGTTGGGCGAGCAGAGCCACAGCAGTTTGGTGCGCCCGTCGGCCGCCGCCAGCAGCGCCTCGACCGGAAGCGAGAAATCGGCTCCCAGCGGCACTTCGCGCAGTTCGACGCCGTTGGTCTGCGCCGCCACGCGGTACATGCCGTAGGTCGGCGCGATCGAAACGGCGTTGTCGCGGCCCGGCTCGCAGAAGATCCTGAACGCGAGGTCTATGGCTTCGTCGCTGCCGTTGCCGAGGAATATTTGTCCGCTCCGCACGCCCTTCAGCGCGGCCAGCTGCGCCTTCAGCTCCCGCTGGTGCGGGTCGGGGTAGCGGTTCACGCCGTTGTCGTAGGGGCTTTCGTTGGCGTCGAGCCAGACGCCGATCCCGCCGCCCGCATATTCGTCGCGGGCCGTGGAGTAGGGTTGCAGCGCCAGAATGTTGGGCCGCACGAGCTGCGCCAGCGGTTTCATCGCGCACCTCCTTCCGTCCGGATGCGCACGGCGTTGGCGTGTGCGTCCAGCCCTTCGGCTTCGGCCATGGCCGTAATCGTCGGCGCGAGGGCTTCGAGTCCGCCGCGCGTCAGTTCCTGATAGGTTATCTTGCGCATGAAGCTCTCCGTGTTCACGCCGCTGTAGGCCCGCGCCCAGCCGCCCGTGGGCAGCGTGTGATTGGTTCCCGAAGCGTAATCGCCCGCGCTTTCGGGCGAGTAGCCGCCGATAAATACGCTCCCCGCGGCCGTGATCCGCGCCGCGGCGTCCCATGCGTCCCGCATGGCGACAATCAGGTGTTCGGGGGCGTAGGCGTCGGCGAACGCGATCTGCTCGTCTGGGTCGCTGAAAACCACGATCCGGCTGTTGGCCAGCGAATTGCCGATTGCGTCGCGGCGGCTGAGCCGCGCGGCCTGCTCCCCGACGGACGCTATTGCCCGCTGTGCGAACTCCTCGCTGCGGCAGACCAGCACGGCCTGACTGTCATCACCGTGTTCGGCCTGCGACAGCAGGTCGGCGGCGGCGAATTCGGGCCGGGCGTCTTCGTCGGCCAGCACCAGCACCTCCGAAGGCCCCGCGGGCAGGTCCACGGCGACGTCGGCTGCGCCGGCCAGCTGTTTGGCTTTGGTGACGTAGCGGTTGCCGGGACCGAAAATCTTGTCGACGCGCGGAATGCTCTCCGTTCCGTAAGCCATGGCCGCCACTGCCTGCGCCCCGCCGAGGGCGAAGACGCGGTCCACGCCGCAGAGGTCGGCCGCATAGAGAATTTCGGGTGCGATCCGCCCGTCGCGGCCGCACGGCGTGCAGAGTATCACCTCGCGGCATCCGGCGATCCGGGCCGGCAGGGCGAGCATCAGCACCGTCGAGAAGAGCGGGGCTTTGCCGCCGGGGATATACAGCCCCGCGCGGCCGATCGCCACGGCGCGCTGTACGCACCTGACGCCCGGCATCGTTTCGACCTCGACCTGCGCCGGGAGCTGCGCCCGGTGGAAGGCTTCGATGTTGGCCTTCGCCTGCTCCAGCGCGGCTTTTAACTGCGGCGATACGGCCTTCGCGGCTTCCGCACGCCGTTCGCGCGTCACTTCGAACGTTTCGGGGAGGTATCCTTCGATGCGGCGGACGATCCGGCGCAGGGCCGCGTCGCCGCCCGTGCGCACCTCGGCGAGGATCGCGGCTACGCGCTCCCCGATCTCCTCCTCCTGCCGCGTACAGCGGGCCGTCAGCGCCGGCCATTCGCTGCGCGGGGGATTTACATAGATTTTCGGCATTTCCATTTTTTCGGGTCGTTTTTAGGGGTCAGCGGATCATGTTTTCGAGCGTCAGCACCAGAATTCCTTCCGCGCCGAGGGCCTTGAGCCGTTCGATGCGCTCCCACAACTGCGATTCGCAGATCACGGCGTGTATCGAGCACCATCCCTCCTGCGCCAGCGGCAGGACGGTAGGACTGCGCATGCCCGGCAGGATCGTGATCGCTTCGTCGAGCTTCTCCTGCGGGAGGTTCATCAGCACGTACTTCATGCCGCGGCTTTCGAGTATCGAGTTGAAGCGGAACGTGAGTTGGGCCGTTTCACGGCGTTTATCCTCATCGAGTTCCGGATTTGCAATCAGCACCGCTTCGGAATAAAATACCTTCTCCACTTCGACCAATCCGTTCGAGATCAGCGTGCCGCCCGACGATACGATGTCGAATATCGCGTCGGACATTCCCACGGCGGGGGCGATTTCGACCGACCCTTCGATGGTGTGTATTTCGGCGTCGATGCCCTTCTCGGCGAAGAACCGCGCGAGGATGTTGGGGTAGGAGGTCGCCACGCGCTTGCCGCGGAAGTAGTCCAGTCCGTTGTAATCCGCCGTCCGGTCCACGGCCAGCGAGATGCGGCAGCTGCCGAATCCGAGGTCCATGGTCCGTTCGACCGGGAAGTTCTTCTCCGCGACCTCGTTCAGCCCCACGATCCCCAGATCGGCGACGCCCATGGCCACGGCCTGCGGAATGTCGTCGTCGCGCAGGTAGAGCACCTCCATCGGGAATCCGTCGGCGCGGGAGATGAGTTTGCGCTTGCTTTCGGCGACGCCGATGCCTGCTTCCGAGAGCAGGTCGATGCTCTGCTCGTTGAGTCGGCCTTTGGCCTGAATTGCTATTCTCAGCATGTTTGTTTGTTGTTTTTCAGACACCCGCCTGCGGAACGGACATGAAAAAAGCCCATCCGCAGGGGATGAGCTTCGTTATGATATATAATCCTTATTTACATATGCACATCGATCTTACCCCTTCGGAAAGTGGTTGTGATGATGATGGATATGGTTGAATATTGTCATTTGCAATGTCGTTGGGACAAATGTATGTATTTTTGGATGAAAAATCAAAATTTCTGCCGAAAAGTTTTCGATAATCTTCCGCCGGTGCCGCCGAAAACCCTCTTTGCTTTCGGTGTTCAGTCGTTTGTTGTTTTGATTGTCAGTTGTTTGAGTCGTTTGTAGATTCGCTGCGTCTTTTCGGTTCGCGGGCCGGTGATTTGTCGTCGGACGGCCGCGAATGGCCACCGCCGAGCCGCGAAAGACGGGGTTGCCGGTTTCAATATACGGATTATGCTTATCTTTGGAGGTCTGCCTAAGCAGTCTTTAGTAAAATATTGTTGTTATGGAAACCGAAAAGAAACGTATCGAATATACCAACGGCGAGATCGTCGTGGTCTGGCAGCCGCACCTCTGCATCCATTCGGGCGTCTGCGTCCGCATGCTTCCCGAAGTTTACAACCCGCAGGAGCGGCCGTGGGTGAAACTGGAAAACGCCACGACCGACCGGATCGTCGCGCAGGTCGAAAAATGCCCTTCGGGAGCGTTGTCCTATCGTAAGGCGTGACGCCCGCTCATCCCGTTGAAAAGCCGCCCATGGATGCTGAATTCGTCGATCTGACGGCCGAAAACCTTGCCGACGAGCATTTGTGCTGCATTATCCGCACGAAAAAGGCCCATCCGGGCGTAGAGGCGAAGCGGCGGTGGCTTTCCGACCGGCTCCGCGAGGGGCACGTCTTCCGGAAGCTGAATGCGAAGGGCGTGGTCTTTATCGAATACGCGCCTCTCGAAACGGCATGGGTGCCCGTGATTGGCGACAACTATTATTATATCTATTGTTTGTGGGTTGTGGGTCCTTACAAAGGCAAGGGCTATGCAAAGGCGTTGATGGAACATTGTCTGGCCGATGCGCGGACGCATGGAAAATCGGGCGTCTGCATGCTCGGTGCGGAAAAGCAGAAAGCGTGGCTTTCGGACCAGTCTTTTGCCCGGAAGTTCGGCTTCGAGGTCGTCGATACGACCGACAACGGCTACGAGCTGCTGGCGCTTTCGTTCGACGGAACCACTCCGCAATTCGCACACAATGCGAAAAAACAGCGTATCGAAAGTCAGGCGCTGACCGTCTATTACGATATGCAGTGCCCCTTTATCCCCGGCAATCTGGAAATGATAAGACAACACTGCGAAGCGCACGGTGTCCCGGCGGATTTCATCGAGGTGGATACGCTCCGCAAGGCCAAGGAGCTGCCCTGCGTATTCAATAACTGGGGCGTCTTCTACAAGGGAAGATTCGAAACGGTGAATCTACTGGACGCCGCAGCCTTGGAACGGATCCTGAAAAAGTGATTCCCGCCGGGACTGTCTCCCTATATCGGCCCTCCCCTCGAAAAAATCTCCGAACCCTTCGTCGTTCCGGATGCTCCATCCCGCCCGTCCCCGCATTATTCTGCTTTTTTTGCCCGCTTTTTCGGGACTCTTTTCGTATATTTGTAATTCGAATCTGAACTTACGCTTATGACATCCGCCGCCGTTATCGCTACCGTTCTGGGCTACATAGCCGTCCTCTTCGCCGTAGCATGGGTCTCCGGCCGCCGCGCCGACAACGCCGGGTTTTTCTCCGGCAACCGCCGCACGCCGTGGTACATGGCCGCCTTCGCCATGATCGGCGCCGCCATGTCGGGCGTGACGTTCATCTCCGTTCCCGGCTCGGTCGCCGTAGACGGCTTTTCCTACATGCAGATGGTCGCGGGCTTCACGGTCGGACAGCTGATCGTCGCTTTCGTGCTGATTCCCACGTTCTACCGCCTGAAGGTGGTGTCGCTCTACGAATACCTCGACGACCGCTTCGGCGTGCGGTCGCACCGTACCGGGGCGTGGTTTTTCTTCGTCTCGAAGATGCTGGGGGCGGCCCTTCGCATCTATGTGGTCTGCGCCGTGATGCAGTTGCTGGTCTTCAGCCATTACGGACTTCCGTTCTGGCTCAATGCGGCGGTCACGATGCTCTTCGTATGGCTCTACACCCAGCAGGGCGGCGTCAAGTCGCTGATCTGGACCGATACGCTCAAGACGGTGTGTCTGGTGGGAAGTCTCGTGCTGTCGATCGTCTTCATCATGCAGGCGCTGGGTATGTCCCTGCCCGAAATGACCCGCGAGGTCGCCGCGTCGCCCTATTCGAAGATGTTTTTCTTCGACGACCCGGCTTCGGACCGCTATTTCTGGAAGATGTTTGCGGCGGGCATCGTGCTGCTGATCGCCATGACGGGACTCGATCAGGACATGATGCAGCGCAACCTGAGCTGCGCCACGCCGCGCGACTCGCAGAAAAATATCGTCCTCACGGCCGTCAGCCAGATTTTCGTGATCTTCCTGTTCCTCGTGCTGGGCGTGCTGCTTTACATCTACATGGACCGCAGCGGGCTGGCGATGCCCGAAAAGGGCGATCAGGTCTTTTCGCAGGTCGCAGTCAACGGCGGATTGCCGGTATTCGTTGGCATACTGTTCGTTATAGGACTTATTTCAAGCACCTATTCAGCCGCAGGATCGGCCCTTACGGCCCTCACGACTTCGTTTACGGTCGATATCCTTGACGGCACGAAACGTTACGGCGAACGACGTCTGACCCGCCTGCGCCGCATCGTCCATGTGGCGATGGCCCTCGGCATGGCGCTGGTGATCCTCGCCTTCGAATACCTTGCCGACGACAGCGTCATCAATCTGGTCTACAAGGTCGCCAGCTACACCTACGGCCCGATTTTGGGTATGTTCGCTTTCGGTATCTTCACGCGTCTCAGGGTGCGCGACGGCTGGATGCCCCTCGTGGCGCTCGCCGCTCCGCTGCTGAGCGCCCTGCTGCAATACTGGGCGGATGAGACGTGGGGCTACCGGATCGGTTTCGAACTGTTGATTTACAATGCCGCATTTACGATGGCCGGCATGTTTTTACTGGTCAAACGACATGAAAAATAAACTGTTGTATATTCTCCTGCTGCTCGGTCTTTGCGGGCAGGAGGTCTCGGCCGCCGGAATCGACGGCCCTGCGCGCCGCGAAATCGGACGCACGCTGACGCGCATCGTCGCCCGCGAAGTGTCGGGCGGCTATGTCCGCATCGAGGGGGTGGACGCCTCGCGCAAGCGGGTGCGGATCTACACCTCGGTCGGCCTTTCGTACTATCCGTTCCGCGAAGAGAACCTGCGCGCCATGCGCGACTCGGTGCGCCTGCTCCTGCCGCCGGAGTTCCGCAAGGCGGCCATCGAACTTTACTCCGACAAGCGGGAGGTCGGCGAGCTGATTCCGATGGCCTGCCGAACCGGGGCGGAATACCGGAAACTTTTGCGCAAGAAGAAGATCGTGCCCTTTACCAACCGCTCCGAGCGGCCGCTGGTGACCCGTTCTTCGGCGCCCGTGGTGCCGTCGCAGGGACTCGCCGGGCGGCATATCGCCTTGTGGCAGAGTCACGGCCGCTATTTCGACCAGCCTCAGAACCGCTGGAAGTGGCAGCGTTCGCAGTTGTGGCAGACCTGCGAGGACCTCTATACCCAGAGCTACGTGCTGCCGTATCTGGTTCCGATGCTCGAAAATGCCGGGGCCTGCGTGATGCTGCCCCGCGAACGCGACGTGCAGAAGTACGAGATACTGGCGGACAACGATGCCGCCGGGCAGTACCGCGAGGAGGAGGGACCTGAAAAATGGCAGCCGGGCGGCATGGGCTTCGCGCATGTGCAGCAGGTCTACACGACGGGACAGAATCCCTTCCGGGACGGCACGACGCGCCGCGTGAGATCGGTGATCGGCGGGGCGGAGAGCCGCGCCGTGTGGACGGCCGACATTCCCGAACGGGGTGAATACGCCGTTTACGTGAGCTACGATTCGACTCCGCAAAACGCTGACGACGCGCAGTATACGGTGCATCACCTCGGAGGGGACAGCAGCTTCGCCGTAAACCAGACCATGGGCGGCGGAACGTGGATCTACCTCGGTCGCTTTCTGCTCGACGCCGGTCCGCAGGAGGTCGTGACGCTCACCAACCGCTCGCGTCAGGCGGGCCGCATCGTCTCGGCCGACGCCGTGAAGATCGGCGGCGGTTACGGCAACATAGCCCGCACGGTGTGCGATTCGCTGCGCCGGCCCGGCATGGTGTGCCATCTGGAGACGAGCGGCTATCCCCGCTTCTGCGAGGGCGCCCGCTACTGGCTCCAGTGGGCCGGATTCGACGAAAAGGTCTACTCCCCGAAGGAGAACCGGGACGATTACAAGGACGACTACATGTCGCGCGCCCATTGGGTCAATGCCCTGACGGGCGGTTCGGAGCGGATGCCCGACAGCGCCGGGCTGCGCATTCCGGTCGATATGGCGCTGGCGTTCCACTCCGATGCGGGCGTGCGGCTCAATGACGACATCATCGGCACGCTGGGCATCTTCTATACGCGCGAGAACAAGGGCAAGTTCGAAGGGGGCGCCGACCGCTACCGTTCGCGCGACCTCACGGATATCGTCATGACCCAGATCGTCGAAGATATCCGCAGCACGTACGAACCGGCATGGAGCCGCCGCGGGCTTTGGAACCGCGCCTATTACGAAGCGCGCGTGCCGGGGGTGCCGACCATGCTGCTCGAACTGCTGTCACACCAGAATTTCGCCGACATGCGCTACGGCAGCGATCCGCGTTTCAAGTTCCTCGTGAGCCGTGCCGTCTATAAGGGTATCCTGCGCTATATCAGCTCGCAATACGGATTACCTTACGTAGTGCAGCCGCTGCCCGTGGAGTCGCTCGCCGTGCAGTTTGCCGAAGGTGGCAAGGCGGCGGTCACTTGGTCGCCCGTGATGGATTCGCTCGAAACGACCGCGGCTCCGACGGGGTATGTGGTCTATACGCGCATCGACGACGGCGGCTTCGACAACGGCCGTTACGTCGATAAACCCTGCCTGCTGACCGCGCAGGAGCCGGGGCGCATCTACAGCTACAAGGTGACGGCCGTGAACGAGGGCGGCGAGAGTTTTCCGAGCGAGACCGTCGCCGCATGCCGCATGCCCGACGAGAAGGGGACGGTGCTGATCGTCAACGGCTTCGACCGCGTCAGCGCGCCGCTGAGCGTGCGCGCCGATTCGCTGGCGGGGTTCTATACCGACATCGACGGCGGCGTGCCCGACCGGCAGGATATTTCTTTCATCGGCGCGCAGCACGTATTCGACATGCAGATGGCCAAATGCGAGGTGGACAGCATCGCGTTGGGTGCCTGCGCCTGCGATTACGAAACGGAGGTGATCGGCGGCAACACGTTCGACTATCCCGCCCTGCACGGACGTTCGGTCGCCGCGGCCGGATATTCGTTCTGCTCGGCGTCGGTGCGCGCCGTCGAGCGCGGCGAGGTTTCGCCCGACGGTTATTCCGCCGTCGATCTCATTCTGGGCGAACAGCGTTCGACGACCATCGGACGCGGGGTGACGGGCTATGCCTTCAAAACCTTCTCCCCGGAGTTGCAGGCCGTTCTGCGCCGGTATATGGCCGGCGGCGGTGCGCTCTTCGTGTCGGGAAGCTATGTGGCGACCGACCTCTGGACGGGCGGCGAGGCCTCGGACGACGACCGCAGGTTCGCCGAGGAGGTGCTGCACTACACCTACGACGGCAGTCGGGCGGCGCAGCGCGGACGGGTGCGGGTCGTGACTTCGCATCCCGGATTTTCGCGCGACGAGTACCGTTATGTCAATGAATACCGTCCGGACCGTTATCGGGTCGAGTCGCCCGACGCCCTGCGGCCCGCCGGGGCGGGAGCCTTCTCGGTGATGCGTTACGTCGAAAACGGCCGCACGGCGGGCGTGGCCAGCGAAGCGGGCGGAACGTTCGTCATGGGATTTCCGTTCGAGTCCATCGAGAGCGACGTGCAGCGCGACCGGCTGATGCGCGACGTGCTGGACTTCCTGCTGAAGTAAAAGGATAGATGATTTGTGTATTTATTTAAAAATATTAATTTTATGTCACTCGAACAACAGATTTCGAAAGGGATCATGGAGGCCATGAAGGCCAAGGATACCGTGCGTCTGGGCGCACTGCGCAATGCCAAGAAATACATCATCGAAGCCAAGACGGCGGGACCGGAAATCACCGAACTGCCCGACGCCGACGTGCTGAAGATCATCTCCAAGCTGGCCAAGCAGGGGACCGACTCCGCGGCGATCTTCACCGAGCAGAACCGCCCGGACTTGGCCGCCGAAGAGCTGGCGCAGGTGGCCGTATTTCAGGAATTCCTGCCCAAGCAGCTCACTGCCGAGGAGCTTGCCGCCGAGGTCAAGGCCGTGATTGCCGAGGTCGGCGCGACGTCTATGAAGGAGATGGGCAAGGTGATGGGCGTCGCTTCGAAGAGGCTCGCAGGCCGTGCCGACGGCAAGGATATTTCGGCCAAGGTCAAGGAGTTGTTGGCGTAGGGCGGCGGATGAGACGGTTGCTGCTGGTTGTTTGCTGGCTTGCCGCGGCGCAGACGGTCTGCGCCCGCAAACCCGCCGTGCGCTTCGACCTGCCTTACACGCTCGAACGGGGCAAGTATGTCGTGACGGTCGAGACCGCTGCGGGACCGCGCCGCTTCGCCTTCGACACGGGGGCTTCGAAGACCTGCATCAGCGAACGGCTCAGCCGCGAACTGGGACTCGCGGCGTCTGGCCGTGGGACGTCGGGCGATTTCGAAGGTCATCGTCATGCGATCACCTATGTCCGGGTGCCGTATCTCCGGATGGGCGAGGCAACCTACTCCGACCGGCAGGTGATCGTGCTGCCCGACAGCTCCTATATCTTCCGCTGTCTGGGCTTCGACGGCATTGCGGGCAGCGATCTGCTGCGCGGCTTCGTCGTGCGGATGCCCAATGCCGACTCGACGATCACGCTGGCGGGCGACCTGCGCCAGCTCGGCGGGTTCCGCTGCCGGGGCGGTGCGCGGATTCACTTTGCGGGAAACGCTCCTGTAATCGCCGCCCGTGTGGGCTGCGGCAAGTCCCGGATGAAAACCTACATGAAATTCGATACCGGCTCCGGGGCCTTGTTCGACTGCCGTTACGACGAGTGCCGGGCGATGATCGAAAAGGGGATTTTGCGGGAGGTGCGCCGCACGGAGGGACACTCCGGCAATCTGGGGTGGACCAACCGGTCGGTCGTCGGTGAAGCCGTGCGGGGTGTGATTCCCGAATTCGGACTGGCCGGAAATACGCTTGCCGGGATGCCCCTCGAAGTGACCCACGGCGGACACAGCAAGCTCGGATGCGGAGTTTTCCGCTGGGGAACGGTCGTGATCGACTATCCCGGCCGCCGTTTCTGGCTGCTGCCGCATGCCGAACCGCCCGGACCGCCCGATGTGTCGGTAAGCGGCGTCACCGTCGCGCTGGACGGAGGACGGCTGGTCGTGGGGCAGGTCTGGGACGAGACGCTTGCGGATAGGGTGGCTCCGGGCGACCGGATCGTATTTCTCGGAACGGTGGATGTGTCGCGGGTCGATCCCTGCGCCGTAATCCGGGGTGAAATCCGCGGCGACAAACCCCAGATGACGGTCGAACGCAAGGACGGAACCCGTGTGACGGTTCCGGTAAAAAGGATGAAATAAATGCACGTATTGGAATATCTGCACCGCAATGTCAAGACGGTCGCCATGCCCTCGGCCATGGTGGCGGGCGCCTTGCTGTGCCGTCCGGTGACGGCGCTCGAAGCGTGGACGCACCAGATGATTACGCCCTCGCTGATCTTTCTGATGCTCTTCGTCACCTTTTGCCGGGTGAAACCCAGCCAGATGAAGCCGTCGATGCTGCACGTGTGGCTGTTGCTGTTTCAGGTCGTGGTGAGCGCGGCGCTTTATTTCGCGTTGCTGCCGCTCGATGCGATCGTGGCGCAGGGGGCGATGATCTGCGTGCTGGCTCCCGTGGCGATGGCCGCGGTGGTGATTGCGGGCATGCTGGGGGCCAACGTTCCGACGATGGCGACCTACAGCCTGCTGTGCAATATGGCGATCGCGTTGATCGCGCCCGTCGTGCTTTCGCTGGCCGGAACCGGGGCCTGCTCTTTCACGCAGATACTGGCCCGCATCGCGCCGCTGCTGATCATGCCTTTCGCGGCGGCGCAGTTCTGCCGTTTTCTGCTGCCGAAGACCGCGAAATGGATCGGCGACCACAGTCAGATTTCGTTCTATATGTGGCTGGCGTCGCTGGTCGTGATTATCGGCCGCACGACGGCATTCATCATCGACCTGCACGATGCGTCGCTCTCGGTCGAACTGTGGCTGGCGTTCGCCGCGCTGGTGATTTGCCTGGGCCAGTTCAAGGTCGGCCGCATGCTCGGCCGCTGTTACGGGGACGCGCCGGCGGGCGGGCAGTCGCTCGGCCAGAAGAACACGGTGCTGGCCGTATGGATGGCGCAGTCGTTCCTCGACCCCATCTCCTCGATCGCCCCGACGGCTTATATCGTGTGGCAGAACTTCGTCAATTCCTATCAGATTTACCGCCACGATCAGCGGAAGTCGGATTGAGCGCCCTTCGGCGCCGGGCTTTTCTTCCGCCTGCAATCGTCACGAAAAATAGGACAGCCGCGATTTCGGGTCGCGGCTGTCTTGTGTGTATGCGAGGCTGTTACCGGACGAGGGTTATTTCCGGAAGATGAAATAGACGGCCAGAATCAGGCAGAGAAATCCGGCGAGGTGGTTCCAGCGCAGGGTGTCGGATTTCATGAAGACCAATGCGAAGAGTGTGAATACGGAAAGCGATACGACCTCCTGTATCACTTTAAGTTCCCAGATGGAGAACGGGCCGCCGAACTGCGCGGAGCCGATGCGGTTGGCGGGGACCTGAAAGCAGTATTCGAACAGGGCGATGCCCCAGCTCAGCAGGACGATCGCCAGCATGCCGAAGCGTTCGAGTTTCGATTTGAATGCGATATGTCCGTACCATGCGAGCGTCATGAAGGCGTTCGATATGACGAGCAGAACGACAGTGGAGATTCCTTTGAACATATATGCGTCCGGATTAAAAATCCCGCAAATGTATCAAAAATTTCCGTACGATATCCGCTTCGGGGAAATATTTGCGTCGGCCGGCCGAATCCCGAATCCGGGAGGAGCAGAGGAAAGGTAATGCTGAGGAGGTTGCAAAGGGGGCGCGAGGGGCAGGAGGCGGGGCGTTTTCTTGGGTCGGGCTTCTGAGAGGGGGCAGTCGATCCGCATGATCCGCCGAAGGGGCGCCGGACAAAAATCCCGACCCTATTGTGGTCGGGAATTGCGGCGGCCTTTTGCGGGGCCGTGCGCTTATTTCAGCAATGTTTCGAGGTCGGTGATGTCGCGGAAGTCGCCGATGATGACGTCGGCGTCGGTTTCGGCGGCCAGCATTTGGCGGGAGTGCGTGGACGCCAGCGCGACGATGCGGCCCGCGCCGGCCCGCCGTGCCGACTCGATGCCCGCCTTGGCGTCTTCGAAGACGACGCATTCGGCCGGTGCGAGTCCGAGTGCGGCCGCCGCCGTCAGGTAGATTTCCGGATCGGGTTTGCAGCGCGTCACCATGTCGCCGTTGATTTTGGCGTCGAAAAAGGATTCGATGTCGCACTTCTCAAGCACGAAATCGACATTGGCCCTGCACCCCGACGAACCTACGGCGCAGCGTATGCCCGCATCGCGGAGCTTGCCCAGCAGGGCGACCAGTCCCGGCATGGGTTCGATTTCGGGAGCGTAGATTTCGCGGTAGACGGCCTCCTTCTCGTCGCCAAGCGCCGCCAATCCTTTCTCGCGGATCACCTCTTCGGGCATGATGAGCCGCATGATGTCGTCGTTGCCCATGCCGAAAGCCCCTCCCAGTTTCTCCTTCCAGCCGCGCACGCCGTAGCGGTCGCAGAAGATTTCGAACGCCCGGATGTGGACCGGCGAATTGGCCACGAGCGTACCGTCCATGTCGAATATGGCGCCTTTTATCATATGATTCCGTATTTTAAGCCCCAAAGGTAGTCAAAATCTTCGACACAAGGAACCTTGTGTCAGAATTTGAGGTGCATGCTCAGGTTTACGGCGAAGTTCTGCACGTCCTGTCCCGGCTTGGGATCGCGGTGGGTGAGACGCCAGATGCAGTCCACGCGCAGCAGGCGGAAGATATTTTCGACGCCGAAGCCCATTTCGACGTAAGGGTCCGAAACCGACGTCATGCCGCGGGGGAAGAGCAGTGGGGCCTGCGTGTCGGGCAGACTGCCGTCGTTCTCCTTCGACAGCGTGCCCCACACGCCCTTGCAGACCAGCACTTCGCGCCACTTGAGTTTCTTGACGAGCGGAATGCGGCCCAGCAGGATGCCGTTGAAGTGGTGTTCGAAGAAGAGCGCCACCCATGCGTCCGATGCGAATTCGTAGAAATTCATGCACGAGAAGGCATTGGGATCGTAGAAGTAGGTGCCGTTGCCTTCGTGGAGCTTGAGCAGCGGATAGGGGACCTTGCCGAAGATTTTGCCGCCCTGCAGCGTGATGTTGGAATAGCCCAGCGGCGGCAGTTCGGGTTTGTAGTGGATGCCCCCTTCGAGCCGGTAGTATTCGTAGCTGTCGTTCAGCATGGCGGGAACGCCGGCCGTGAATCCGAGCGTCAGGACGGGGTAGACCGTGCCCATGTACTGCTTGTCGAAGGGCAGGCGGTAGATGCTCTCGTTCTTCGAAATACGCATCCCGACGTGCAGCGCGGCGTCCGATACGGAGTTTACGATCCGGCCGTCGGGACGCACCAGCGGCACGTAGCGGTTGCCGAAGATCTTCTGGATGCGGGCGCCGAGGAAATTGCTGGTGCCGTGGCTCCATTCGTGTTCGTAGCCGATCTCGCCGCGGTTGACCATCGAAAGCCGGGAGTCGCCGCGCGAGAGCAGCGAGCTGAGGATGTTGCTCTCCGTGAGCGCGTTCTGTCCCGCGCCCAGCTGCATCACGTCGTGCCGGCCCGAAACGGTGAGCTTGCGCGTCAGGCGGCGGTTGAAGGCCAGTTCGATGCTGCCGCCGCCCTTGAACATGCCGTCGCGCGTGCCGTAGGCCGCATATCCTGAGAGACGTATGCGTTTGCTGACGGCCGTGGTCGTGCGGAATCCCGGCTGCATGCGGAACCCTTCGAGTTTGTTGAAGCTGGCCAGTTTGTAATAGGGGCCGATACCGATGTATTTGGTGTTCCAGTAACCGACGATCACGGTGTTGATGAGCGTGTAGATGTTGCGGTAGAGCGGCACGTTCTGCACCGAATCGACCATCGAGTAGATGCCCTTCTCCTTGTCGCTCAACCGGTAGGGGCGCACTTGTTCCCAGAAGGCTTCGTCCGTGCGGCTGACTCCCTCTTCGTCGCCGATGACGACGTTGTTGTCCATGCGCGCGACTTCGTCGGGAATGGGAACCCCGACGCGCACGTCGGAGTAGACCACTTCGCGCGTGCCGATGAACGAGGTCAGCTTCGACGAGTCGCCCGTGGCGATCGAAAATTCGGCCGACACCCGGTCGCGGTGGCGGAACCACGTACTGTCGGCGACGATGCGGTTGTCGTTTTCGAGCCGCAGGTGCTTGATCCAGTTTACATTGACGCCCTTAGGCATGCGCGCCGAGGCCGACTGCAGGGCGTACGACGCCGAGTCGATATTGACTTCGCCGTCGAGTACGGGCGTGGCGAGCCGCTTGGGATGGAAACGGATTTTGTAGGTTTTGCGCCCCTCCACCTGCATGCTGTCCACCAGAAAATAGTCGTAGAAGGCCAGACCCGAATCGGAGAGCGGACTGGCGAAGCGGACGTTGAAGATGTCGATGTAATTGGCGTAGAAATTGACGTTGCCGTGCATCCGGCCCGTGAACTGGGCGATGGCGAAGCTGTCCTCGACGCCCGACACGCGGCTGGCGCGGATGATTTCGCGCGAAACGGCGGGGGTGCGCCTGCTGTGGTAATAGTCGGCCGTGGCTTCGGAGATCATGGCCGGCAGGTAGGCCTGTCCGGTGAGCGCCGAGGTGTCGATGTAGTCGAAGACGAACCCGAAATTGCGTTGCAGCCGCTTGCTGCGGAACCGGGGCTTGATGTTCGTCAGGTCGAGCTGCATCTTGGTATAGGTGGCGCAGGTGTAGCTGTCGTACAGGTCGGGATCGTTCTGGGGCTTGCGGCGGATGACGCCCCGCAGAATCGGATGCGCCGGGTTGTCGCCGGGGGTGATGACGACGCTGCCGATGCCGAACTCCACGGCTTCGAGGGCGAAGTCGATCTGGTTGAAGCCTCCCTGCACGAGCGGCTTGGTCTGCGAGGCGTAGCCGACCATCGAGGCCTGCACGCGGCTCACCGTGTCGCGGGTTTCGAGTGTGTAGATGCCCGCCTCGTCGGTGGTGATGCCCGTCGTGGTGCCGGGAAAGACGACGCTCACGAACTGCATCGGCGTGCCGTCGGCGGCGTCGGTGACGCGCCCGCGGACACGGGTGCTCTGCGCCGGCAGGACGGTGGGGAGGAACAGAACCGCGATGAGAAAGGCGAGCGGTTTGTATGTGATTTTTCGGCGAAGCATCTGACAAATGTAGCTAAAATGCGACAATCCGGGTAAAATAAACTACCTTTGCGCAACTTAAGCCGAAAAATTGAACATCAAGAGCTGAGATGGCACACGGAAAAGTCGAAAAGACGAATGCCGCGCGGCTGCTCGACCGTGCGAAGATAAATTACGAGCTCGTTCCCTACGAGGTGGACGAAGAGCATCTGGCGGCGACGCACGTCGCTGAACAGCTGGGCGAGGAGATCGCCACGGTTTTCAAGACCCTCGTGCTGAAAGGCGACCGGACGGGATACTTCGTCTGCGTGGTGCCGGGGAATCACGAGGTCGATCTCAAGGCCGCGGCCCGCGTGTCGGGCAACAAGAAGGCCGATCTGATTCCGATGAAGGAACTGCTGCCCGTGACGGGTTATATACGCGGCGGCTGTTCGCCGGTCGGCATGAAAAAGCGCTTCCCGACTTATATCCACTCTTCGGCCGGGGAGCATCCGTTCATCTATATCAGCGCCGGCGTCCGGGGCCTGCAACTGAAAATCGCCCCGGCAGAGCTGATAGCATTCGTCGGGGCGACCGTGGCTGAGATCAGCCGGGAAGGGTAGTGTCTGAGTTTACCGTTCCGGCCGGGGCTTTGCGCATTTTTCATATACTGCGGCCGTTTGTTCGGCGATAGCGTCCCAGTCGTATTTTTCCATCGGATATTCCTTTTGCCGATAGGGTGCGTCGATGTTCTGCTGGAGCTTCTGCGCCAGCGCGGCTATGTCGCCGACGGGGAAATAAGCCTCTTTTTCAAGACCGACCTCCAGATTGGCCGGAATGTCGCTTACGATGACGGGCAGTCTGTAACTCATCGCTTCCAGCAATGCGATCGGAAGCCCTTCGTGCGAAGAGGGCAGCACGAAGCAGCGGGCGTGGGTGAGAAGGGCGTGCAGCTTTTTCCCCTTGATGAAGCCGGTCAGGACGACGCCCTGTTCCCGTGCGTATTTTTTGAGTCCTGCGGAGTACTCGTCTTCGAAATCCGTATCTCCGGCCAGCACCAGTCTGCACCCCTTGTTGTCGGTCTTCGAGAAGGCTTCGATCAGGTGGTGCAGGTTCTTTTCCGGGACGAAGCGGCACATGCTGAAGATGTATTTCCCCTTTTCGACGCCCGTTTCTTCGAGATATTCCGGAAAATCGACGATCTGGGGAGCCGGAACCCCGTTGTAAATCAGGTGACACTCTTTGCGGTGGTATTTGCGGATCAGCATGTCGTTTATGACGTTCGAAATCACGATGATTTCATTGGCGAAGCGTGCGCCCATCATTTCACCCAGTCTGAGTACCGTTTTGGCCGCCGCACCCCATTTGTCCCGGTCGTAATCCGGTCCGTGGTGGGTAAATACCACCTTCAGTCCCAGCAGGCGTGCGACCGGCGTCAGCAGCGCCGGGCCGACGGCGTGGATGTGGATGATCTCGGCTTTCAGCTTTTTGGCTTCGAGGACGGCCCGGAACGTATGGACGATCGCTTCGAACGACTTCTTTTTCGGGGTTGCGAGATCGACGAGCGTGATTCCCTCGTATTGCCGCAGCGTGTCGTGCACGTAGCTTTTCCGCCGTATTACGGTTACGTCGAATCCCTTCCGGGCGATACGCGGAAACAGCTCTTCGCAGTGCGTTTCCACGCCGCCCATGATGCCGGGAATCCCACGGGTGCCGGTGACGACTATTTTCATAGCCGGAAAACGGTCATTCTTTTTGGCATTCACGACTTGGTTAGAATTTTTCCCGCAAATCGCCCTGCATCGGGTCTTGGCCGACATCGCACCACTTCTTGTCCAGACTGGCCGGTTTTCCCCGCAGGCTGCGGAGCTTGTTTCTGAGCGCCCACTTCAGCGGGTATTTCATGTATTTGTGCATTACAGGACTGGCCGTACCGACCATCCAGCAGTTTTTCGGGCATTTCCGGACCATGGCGCGGACTTCCTGCGCCCGGTCGCTCTCCCAGATATCCATGAAGTCGGGCGTTTCGTGGATATTGCCCATAGATTTCTGCCAGTATTTCTCTTCGAGACCGTTGCACGGATATACTTCGCCGAAAGGATCGATGAAGAAGTTCGCCGAACCCGCTTCGCACGGCAGCATGCGGCGGCCGCCTTCGATGTAGTTGATCAGCCCCATATTGAACCATGCGCGGAACCAGCTTTTCGGATGGTTCTCCTGCAACTGCCATTCGATCAGCTGTTCAAAGTTTTTGCACACCTCGTCCTTGTTGGTGATTACGTTGTCGTCCTTGTGGAAATAATAGGAGTTGTGAAAAGCCGCCGTAGCGAACTCCATGCCTAAGGACAGCGACAGCTGATAGAGCGAGAGCATATCCTTGGAATTGTTGTTCGACACGGTGCAGCCGAATCCGATGTCTTTCAGACCCATCTGCTTCAGCGTGAGCAGTGTCCTCAGCCCCTTGTCGAAGCCGCCGGCATGTCCGCGCAGTTCGTCGTTCTTGCAGCTCAGTCCTTCGATCGAGATGCGGATGCCGATGTTCGGGAATTGTTTGGCCAAGGCCACGACTTTATCTTCGAACCATCCGGACGTGGAGATGACGATGCGGTCCGTATGTTTGTAGCATTCCTCCACGATTTCCGCCAGATCCTCGCGGACGAAGGGTTCTCCGCCGGTCAGGTTGATGAATTTCAGGCGCGGCAGCGTACGGAGGTCCGCAGCTTTGATCTCGGCGTCTTTTTTCGTGGGGTTGAACCAGATGTTGCACATCTTGCATTTCATCGGGCAGCGATAGGTCAGGATAATGCTGGCGTCGGTGGGGTGCGGGATATTCCGGGTATTCATCTTATATGTTGTTGTAGATTTTCATAAGTTCTGTATAGTACCTCTCTGCCGAATATCTTTTTTGGGCGTCGAGTGCGATCTGACGGTATTCGAACGGGGTTGCGAACATTTGGGCGATCTGAGTTTTCAGCTCTTCTGCGTTTCCGGGCATGAACAGCATTCCGGTCTTGCCTTCGTCTATCAGTTCGGGGATGCCGCCGATCCGGGCGCCCAAAACGGGTGTGCCCAAGCACTGAGATTCGATGACGGAAAACGGGTTGTTCTCATACCATTCCGAGGGGAGTACGCAGAACCGTGCCTTACCGACAATCTCCTTTATCTCGTCCCATTGTCTGTATCCGAGTAGTTCGATATCCGCTCCCGCAGCCTGTGCTGTCAGTATCTCCTGCAGTGGACCGTTGCCGATGATCTTTAGTTTGAGGGGTAGTCCTTTCGCTGCTTCGATCAACGTTCCGATGCCTTTTTCGTGCGACAGTCGGCCGACATAACAGTAATAATCGTCCTTGTCATAGTTTTCCCGTCGTACTTTCGCGGTATTTATGAAATTGCAGCATGTATGTATCTTATCCTTTGCAAATCCACCCTGCACCATTTTGTCCTTCAGGAACCGGCTTGGAGAGATGAAAGCATCCGTGTAGTTCTCCAGTTTTTCACGCGGCCATTTCAAGGCTTCCCGATAAGCGATGTAGCTGGCTATGCGCGAATTTTTCATACACTTGTATTCGAGGACCTTGTGTTTGTCCGAGAAGCATGCCTCGCAGGGTATCTCGCCGTTGCGCAGGCAATCGTAGCGTGGACACAGGAGTTTGTAGTCATGCAATGTCCAGACAACTTTTATCCCTTTTCCGTGCGCGATCTTGGCGAGAACGGGCGAGAGTTGCGTATGAATATTGCCCAAGTGTACGATGTCGGGGCGGAAGTCGTCCAGCAGTTTGGTGAATTTGCGCTTGACCTCTCCCGTGCCGAATGGCCGGAAGAAGGCTTCCAGCATTTTCAATCCGGGCGTGAATTTTATTTCGCTTGGAAAATAACCGCTCCATGGGGAGGGGATGTTTTCCGGATATTGCATGGCGAAAACGGCCGTTTCATGCCCGTGCGACTCCAAGAGTTCCTCTATGTTCAGGAGGTAAGTGCAATCCCCGCCCCGGGGATAATAAAATTTATTGGCTAACAGTATTTTCATGGATCATGGATTTGGGAAACGCAATTGTACAAGGCAATCCGGCCTGCTGAAAACGCCGATGGGCTTTATAACCCGAAGCATCTGGCCAGCGCCTTGCTGCCTGTTTTCCGGATGGCTTTGGAGATCAGTACCGGCATATACAAAGCCAGCAGGATGCTCACGATATACAGAGGCCAGTAGAGGCATGCGATTCCGAGTTTGGCATAGATGAACCGGATTGCTATCTGGAAGAATATCCCCATCAGGAAAATCTGGAACGTATACTCCCTGAAACTTCCGAAAAGGCCGGGTAAGTGCCGTGATAAAAACATGCAAAGGGTCAATGAGAAAAATATCCCGACGAAAATATTCAATAGCGGAATGCCGGGATACAGTGAACAGCCCACCATCAATGCCGTGCAGCACCAAAGGAGCACGGGAGTGTCCAAAAATTTCCCCCCCCCGTATTTGGAGATCAATATTCCCGTATAAAAAAAGAGCAGATAGCTGGACGCATATGAAATGCAGAATAGTTCTATATCCTTCGGGAAGAAGAAATAGATAAGCAGGGCGGCACAAAACATGAGAACGCTTTTCATCTTGCCGCCCAGCGACCATTTGTATATGGGGAAGAACAGGAACAGAACGAAGAGAGTCGATATGAACCACATTTCAGCCAACGGGTTGGATCTAAAGGTGACTATGTCGAGGATTTCCGACCATGAAAAGTCTACCGGCCGTCTCATTAGCGGATTGAAGGCATATTTCAGAAAGAACGTTGCGCAGGTGAATGCGGCATAGGGGATCAGCAACCTTTTTGCCTTGTCTCCGATGGTCTCCACGTATCTCTTGTTCCGCCCTATTTTTGTCAGGTAAAACAGAAATCCGGAAATGAACATGAATAGCGGCATGTGAAAACTGTATATGATCCGTTCGATCTCCGCACTAACGGGGGTTTCGGGATCTTGGAACACATTCGTCAATGTCACATGCCCGATGACGACCAGTAACATGCTCCACCCTTGAAGGACGGATAGCCAGTTGATTCTGTTTATAGCCATCTGTTTTTATTTTATATTTTCGGCTATTTTTTATCCTGAAAGATGTCTAGGAAAGTCTGGGCAATATGGCTGTTGGCCAGATTATCTCGGTATGCAATGCAGTTTTTTACATAGAAGGAATTATTCGCAATAATCTCTTTCAAATCGTGTTCATCCCAATTATCTTTTGCTATACCTAATTGATGGCTGTTTATAATATAGGAATTCGTAGGAACGGTATTCGAAATGACCGGAGTTCCGCAGGAGAGTGTTTCAGGAATGGAAACCATGTTATTGTCTTGGTATGTATTGATCAATAACGCTTTTGCGTGAGCTGTATATTCGCTCATTTGGACATGGGGCAGGAACCCGGTAAATATTATATTGTTTTGTGTGTCGGAAATTATGGATTGTCTTTTGAGTTGTTCCTCCAAGGGGCCTTGTCCTATGACATACAATTTAAAGTCTTTATATTGTTTATCCTTTATCAAGGCTGCGAATTTCGTAATAATCGAGGAAATGTTTTTACGTTCTATTAATTGAGAAATGACGATGAAAAAATCTTTTTTTTCTGCCGATACCGCAAATTTCTCGATATTAACCCCATGTTCAATACATTCAGTCGTTGTTTTTTTATGGTATCTTTTTATGAAATCATAAGCAGCTTCGGAACGGGGGACTACAAGTATTTTTCGCATGAATAGCGGCGCAATGCAATTGTACCATATCTTCGACGGCAGCTTATGCAGTTTTCTAGGATGTAAGGCCAATTCATGCCATACTATGGTTTTGCGAGGGTATAATAGCGACGCAAATAGACTTTGAAAAGAAAATACCTCGCTGCTGATTATGAGATCGTATTGTTGACTGTTCTGTTTTAGGTGTTTCCACAGATCTCGTGAGAACGGAAGTACGGACGGTGGAAAGATTCTTTTCAAGTCCGATTTGAAAAACAAAATTTTAAAATCATATTCTTCTTTCTTGCATGGTTGGTATTCCATTGCTGCCGCCAATGTTATGTCATGCCCCAATTGTTTAAATCCAAGACATAAATTGTAGATCATCGTGTCTTTAATTGAAGATACGGTCGGGATTGCATTGCTTTCGGCGGTATAAAGAATCGGATTCAATATTAAAATTCGCATGGATCGTTATTTTGTTTGTTCATAGATATGGGGCGATCTTTGGATGTTTTCTTGTGTCTCTATCTTCCCATTATCCCTAATAAATAGGTTTTAATAGCTGAACCTAATTTCCATCCGTTGCGGATGATCTTGTTGCTCCAAGCCGGGGTTCGGTTCAGAATTCGAAGATATAATAGCTCTGTTCTGTTGAATTTGGTGTAATTGAATTTTTTCTCAACACTCTTCGATACGTCTTTATTATTTCTCAATGCCTGAAAAATAGCGTCTGTAATTACCAAACGTGCAATGATTTCGTTCAGATATGTATTTTGGGACTCGCAGAGCTTTTTGAATAAATCACCTTGTATATATATGTTTTTTTCGAGGCGGTCATTGAATGTCGATTCCTGATACTCGTAACTCATCAGGATATTTGGCGTAACACATACATTATAGTGTACGGCGATGGCCATCCACATATACAAGTCTTCGCCTGTATGCAGATTCTCTGGAAAATAACCAACTTTCCCGAAAGCTTCCACCGGGATTACAGCACACGAAGCATTGCAAAATGGACTTTTGTGTTTGAAGTATTCTTTGAAATAATCTTGTATGACACCTTCGGTCGGATAGGCATATCGGATCTCCCGGTGTTTTTTCCGTAAAATGTATCCAGCCGAATAGATGCCGCATCCGGGATACTTATCTATCAGGCGTGCGATTTCGCTAAGATAATCCGGATACCAAAGGTCGTCAGCGTCGAGAAACGCAATATACTTTTTCCGGGATTGCCTTATCCCGTAATTGCGGGCGGACGATACGCCGCCGTTCGGTTTGGAAAAGACCCTGATCCGGGGATCATCGAATTGGCGTGCGATTTCCAAGCTGCGGTCCGTCGATCCGTCGTCTACGATATTTATTTCAAAATCGGGGAACGTTTGATTCAATACGGACTGTACGGTATTGCGGATACAGTCTTGTTTATTATACAAGGGGATTACAACGGAGAACATCAGAGCGGTCAATTACTGAATATATTGGAATAGGGTACGATCTCGCTGAGATTTTTAAAGAGATAATAAATATAGACGGAAAGCCCATACGCAATGAATATCACGGTATACAAATATTTCTGGAATGTTTTTTTGACCAGATATAGAAGGTTCGGGATAGCCACGATCTGCATCAGGCTGAAATAACTGACAACACGGCCTGAAAATGCACCCAGTCCGGCAAGTAAGTTGACCATGATTACTCCGAGGATATATAATTTGAAATATATATTGTTCGCGTCCTTATTGATGTACAGCATGAATACGGCTATCAGATTGAGTCCAAGGTTGGAGAGCAGGTTCCTCGATTCGTTAACGCTTCCCCCGCTTAGGTAATAGTCATAGTTGCTCGAAGCGAATAAATTGGCTATGGGTTTGAGAGTCTCCTTGAACCATGCCGTAAAGAACATGCCGATAGTGAAACTGATGGCTATTGCGAGCGCATATTTGAGTTTGTTGTCGAAATTCAAGTTCGCTTTATAAAACGCCCAGACGAACAGGAAGACATATAAAGCAGACATGTGTATGGCCATTGCCAATAGCATCAGCAGCAGGTAATATTGGTTTTTGCCTTTCTCCAAAAAGGGGATGGCCAACAACAGGAAGGACATTGCCACCGACTGGCGCATCGCGTTCATGGAGTTCCCGTAAAAGTACAGCGAGATATAAAGGAAAACCGAGAACAGCGGCCATTTGCTTTGCTTGTTGAGTGCATAGAAGAGCGGTATGGCGTTCAAGGCAGCCAACATGACCAAAACTCCCCTGTAATTGTTCGCGTTGCGGAAATACCTTAACATTGCCAGCCAGATGAATTCCGCGGTTTTATAATTTTCGTTGGCTGCTACGTAGGCGTCGTTATTGGCATATTGGTAATATATTGTGTAATACGCCTCGGAATCTGTTCCCACCCCCAGACTCCGGTAGGCGGCCAGAAAGAACAAGGCGAAAGCGACTCCTATGTATACGACTTTGTTGTTGGCCCTTTTTACGAGCGATAAAAAGAGTACGATCAAAACAAGGTAAATGTAAAACTCCATGTCTATTTGTTAAGGTTTGTTCGGAGGAAAAGAAGGGCTTTTCTCCGCTCCGACTGCAATATTCCGTTACATCGCTCCCAATCGACCGGAGCTGTTATCAGGCTGTCGGTCAATTCCCCGACACTATGAATCAACCGGCCTTCGAGGCCGAACGTCCTTAACAGGGAAGTGAAACGGGTTTCGCCTCTGCTGCAGTTGGCTATGGCGATGAACGGTTTGTTGAACAGGATGGAGAACACGCAGCCGTGGAAAGAATCGACAACGACATACCGGGCGTCCATGAACCCGCGCAGCCATTGTTCTACGGCTGGGGAGGTACACTCTTCCGGATACATCGCGCAGTTCAGGACGTCCGCTTCCCGGTGCGGCATCACGCTAAACGGAGTCAGACCCAATTTCCGGGACACGTTGCCGACGATCGTTGATTTTTCCGGGGACGGGTCTAGGATATAGGTCAGCAGGTTCCCTTTGCTTGCAAGGGTGTGCCGATCCGTTGCCAGTTTCTCGTACTGTTCCCGCCTGAGCAGCATTGTTGGGTCGAGGACATGTTCCGCCGCGACTCCCAGATAATTTCGACACAATGTAACTCCGGAGTCCTCGCGCACGGATATGGCATTGAATTTTTTTGCGTAACCGGCACACACCTGTTGCGTTTGCCGGTCGTATTCCCATGTATCGACCCCGAACGATGCTGCGTAGGCGATCCGAACGATATGGTCCCGTTGGTCGAAATCAATGTAATAATTGGCGATGCAGGGGGAGAAGACCGGACGCCATACTTGGTCGCTACCCACGACATATGCATCTATGTGCTCGTTGCCGGCCGCCTGCCGGAGCGCTTTTGTTCCCAAGAGCGGCCGGGTATGAGGGATATGCCTGTCGATGAACGCCGAGGTATGCCGGCTGATTGTCCGCATTTGACCGGCGGTCATCCATATGGACAAGATGTTTTCCTTTTTTTCTGCGCCGAGACAATAAAGTAGTATTCTTTTTGCGCTGCGGAGCACTTTTCGCAGGAAAGGGGTATGGTGGTGTCTGTCCAGCACGCACACTTCATGCCCCAATCCCTTCAATACTTCGCACAGCGCGTAGCATTGGAGTATCCCGCCGTAATTTCTCTGCAGCGGTTGGGTCAATATGCCTATTTTCATCGTAATTTTTTAATAAGCCGTCTTGCCGCCCGACGCAACCTTATCGTGAGCGGGACTTTCGTAAGCCGGTTTACCAGCCGGGAAAAATCCTCTTTTCCGAGGTTCTCGAAAAAACATTCCCTTTGCGGCGGGACGGGAGCTGAAATTTCGATCGCATGGTTTCCTTTCAGAGCCTGCCCGTATATAATCTCTTCCGAAATAATTGGCAATTTATCGTATATGCGTTTCCCTTTGACCGTATTGACCAGTATCAATCCGGTTCCTTTGTCGTCATCCAGCCTTGGCGCTATATGTTCGATTCCCCAAAAGTCCGCCAATGTAATGTCGGCTCCGGTACTTGTTCCGGTAGAACTTTTCGGTATGCAGAACCTCTTTGTCCGGTGACGAAATATGGAGTGAGAAGCTGTACTCTTTCCAGCCGGTGCGCTTGTCGCGGAAATTTATCCCGACGATACGTCCGATCGGAGATAAATTCTGAGTTGTTTGTTTCAAATACTCTTTCCATACACCCGGACTGGGAACTCCGTGGCATACGATGTCCATAGAGAGTAAATTGTCGTATTCTTTTCCGAGGAACCGGCGTAATCCCGCAATCTGGCACGGGGTTCCGGTGAACAACACTTCACGGCCCTGTTTCAGGAACTCCTCAGCCTGACTGAATGTCTCCCCGATCCTGCTTTGTACGTATTTGCTGCCCCGGAATGCAGCCAGTCCGTCCGTACATTCGGTGTAACCATGTACGACATTCCAGTTCTCGTCGAACCGGGCACCGAAGACAACCCCGCCCCGGCCGATGATCTCTCCGGCCAGCAAAGTGAAAGCTCCACCCGACGAACTTACCATCCGGATTTCTTCATTTCCGTTTCGGCCGGCCATGACTTTCAAAGGTTTGCTTTTGGGATTTTGGTTGATGACCGGGCATACTTTTTCGCATAGGCCGCAACCGACACACCGGGCCTTATCTACTTGAGGGTAAATGAATCCTTCGGCGTCTTCGGACTGTCCGATGCACTGCTGGGGACATTTTTGTACGCATGCGTTGCAACCGCAGCAATCCCGTTTATTCCGGATTTCGATCATGTTATGAAAAGCCTATGTATTTGCGGATGGAAGTCGGCACCAATTTCATGGTGGCAACGATGACAACAATACTTATTGTCAGAACCAATATGAAATTGAAGTCGTGGTAGCCGCATAATTTGTTCAGTACCATATTTACCAGCATGTGGATCAGATAAATGCCGAAGGATATTTCCCCGACCTTGGCGATGCTGCGGACAATGAAGCGATCTTTACGGGCAGTTAGATAGCGTTGCAGGGGACTTGCGAATAGCATGATAATGAAATAGAGCGAAAAAAGGAACGAAAAGACCTTGATGCCGAGCCCCGTTACCTGTCCTGTGCAGTGCATGATGACGAAGCTTTCTGCGACGGACAGCAGGAAGAAAAGAAGCACCAGCGGGTAAACGTATTTCATTTGAACCGTATGGTTCCGTAGATAGATTCCGATCACGAAGAACATGATCCACAGCGGGAACGGCCCGGCATATACGATCAATGGTATTTCCATCCGATATACATAAAGCAGGATTTCCAAACAGGATATGCAGGCGATGCTGATTGCGACGGCTGCCAGCACCCCCCCCCTTAGGGAGCGTCCCATTTTCTGCATTAAGGGCAGCAGTGCGTAATACTGGACGATAAGGATAATGAAGTAGTAGATGGAGAATCCGCCGAAGAAAAAAAGTAGCCACGAGGTCACGGAATTTTCCCGGTGCAGGTACGCCAGGATCAGATAGGGAACCGACCAGACCAGCATGGGAATGTATACCTTTACCGCCTGTCTTTTCAGGAACTCTTTATATGCAGTCGGGGTGTCTGTTTTTTTATTTGCCATGAAATAACCCGATATCGCCAGAAACAGCGGGACGGCCGCATTCAGCAGGTTCCTGAATTCCACCCCGAAAAGATTCAGAACGGGACCTTCCATGGCGGAATAGTCGATGCAGTGAAGACATACGACCATGATAATGGCTATGCCCCTGAGAAAGTCGAAATAAACTATGCGTTGCATTTAGTAATTTTCTTTTTCAGCCCTCTTAGCATCCGTTCGAGACGGGTGCCCCGTATGCAGGATACGAAAAAGTCTTTGGAGAATTTTATATAGGCGGCAATGCGGATTGCCGGAGTGATCTGTTTCTTGAAAAAGGGATAGAGTTCGATATAGGTATGGTTTTTCAACCAACGTTGTCCGTATAAGAATATCAGATAATCCCTCTTGTGCGATTGGTAACAGCCGATATCGAAGACATTTTTATATAACTCCAGTTGCCCCAGTGCCTCCAGGGACAGGAGCGTGCGGGAACATTTCTCGCATTTGCCGCAATTTGCGGCTGTGATTGTACACACGTTCAGATAATTGTACGATGGGGCATAAGTGATAACGCGTTTTGTTTTCTCCAATCGGGTCAGTGCTCCGCCTTCCGAATGGATCCTCAGATTCCGGGTCGAAAACGCTTCGGCCAAAAGCAGGTCGTAATAGGCGCAATCCCGATCGTAATTGTCCGAAAGGGAAAATTCTGCAAATGGCTGGCCTGAGGCATAATAGTATACCGAATACAATTTCTGGAGACAGTAGATTGCAAAGGAACTGGTAAAAGTATGGGTTTGGTAGTGATCCTGCGGAATTACATCCATGATATTGGAGTTCGATTCGACGAACTTGAACCCGAATTCCTCACAGAATTTCCGCGAATGCTCTTTCCTTTCTGCAAACAACCGACGGGCGTGTTCCCCTTCCCCGTGTGATCCCACGTTATTGAACGTGAGGTGTGTGATCCGGTGCTTCGGGTATTTTGCATCGTTATTCCCGGCCAGGGCGTGAAAGGAATCTATGCCGCATGAGATGCCTGTCCCTACGGCATTGTCACAGGGCAGTTCACTGTGGTCGACCTCTGCCGTAATGCGGGTGTGGTACATGCGGGCGTCACCTTTGGCAATGGCCTCGATCAGGTAAGTCGTTATTTGGTAATGCAGATCTTCGCCCATCGGGGCTTCGCACGTGATGTCATGCCCGTTGCGCATCGCATAGTTCAGGAGACCTATGACGAAAGCATCCGAGCGTTCCCAGCAGAGATATTCCCCGTATTCCCTGCGGACTTCAAACCAGATGGTATTCCTGTTGCCGTCGATGTCGACCAGTGACTGTATTCTGGCATATTCTCCTCTCTGGGAGAAGTCAGGGCGATGGATAGTGATCATATTTTTCTGTGAAAATAACCGCGTATCTTGTTCCGTATATACAGCCGTTCTTCAGGGCCGAGCCCCCAGCACCATGTCGTGCCTGCAATAGAGACGGACGAGATCAGAACGGTAATTGCGAAATGAAAAAAAGTAGGGGAGGCATAGTACACAAATACAGCCGGGATGACGATGGCGATAATCCCGACTTTCGCCTGCACGAGGAAAACCTTATGGATATATTTTTTCGAAGGAAAATGGACGGAATGTCTCAATACGTACAAACGGGCGAACAATCCGATGAAGGATATGATTATCGCTACGACGAAGGCTACGTAGGACGGGAATCCGAGTTGGTAAAACAGCAGGGTCAATGCGAAAGTGAGCAGGTAGCCTGCGGAAACGACGAGCTGGTAATTGCGTATTTTCCCGGATGCGAAGGCTACCGAAGCAATCGGGGTGAACGAAGAGTTGATCAACAGGTCGATAACGACCAGTTGCGTGAACAGCACGGAGTAGTCGGGCACGTTTTTCAGCCAGAGTTGCAATAGATACTGTGTTTGTAGTAAAACCGGCAGTGACAGCAGGAACAGCAGGTAAAAAGAGTATCTGGATGCCATGAAGACCAACTTGTACATATAACTGTAATTCCCCTGTGAATAGGATTTTACGATCTGAGGCTGTACGGCTACCATGAAATTTGTGACGAAAGCATTCACTGTCCCCTGTATCTGGTAGGCTATTCCCCGGGCCGCATTCTGGATAGGCCCGAAGAACATGTTGATCAGGATATTCACGCCCTGGCTGCTGAAGAGGTTGGAGAGGGTGCCGGTAAACATCCATCCCGAGAAGCAGAACATCTGGGCAAAAAGGTCTTTCTCGAAGATAAAGCGGTACTTGCACTCTGTGAAATTCCGCTTGCAATAGGTGGCATAGATCATTCTGACAATGACTGCTACGACAAGCAGCAGGAATGCGTAGAGGACCAATTTGTCGAAAGACAAGTATACGAGCAGGAAAACGACCGTCAGTTTGAGCGAAACTTCCGCGATCGAAACGTAGGCGAAGACTTTCATTCGCTCGTGGGCGATGATCACTGCATTATACGGGACGCTGATGATCGAAACGGCCAGGGTCAGGATTGAAAATTGGTATACCCACAATGCTGCGTGCATGCGTTCCGCCGGAATTTCCAACTGGGTGCTGACGAACCATAGTCCGATCGTCTCGGCCAACAGAATGACGGATAGCGCGATCAGGTAGTGTCCGGTCAGTGCAATCGAAAAAACCTTTTCCAACTTCAGGGCATTGCCCTGTCCCATTTCGTAATTCAGGAAGCGTTGCGTGGCCGTGGCCAGGGAGCTGTTTAAAAAGGAGAACATGACTACCACGCCCCCGACCACGTTGTAGATGCCGAAATCCTCTACACCCAATGTATTCAATACCACGCGGGATGTATACAAAGATACCCCCATGGTGAATAGCATGCGGAAATACAGCAAAAAGGTATTTTTTGCGATCCGTTTGTTGTTCTCGGATTTCACCGACATGGTTTCCCCCATGTTAATCTGATGGATGTGTGTGGTTGTTTGCCAGCGATTTGCATGTCATGCGGTCGGAACTACCTCTCCTTGTACATGCTTTGGTAGTATTTTTCATACTCTCCTGAAGTAATGTCGTCCATCCATTTTTGGTTCTGGAGGTACCAGCGGACGGTCTTTTCGATCCCCTCTTCGAACTGCAGGCTGGGCTGCCAGCCCAGCTCGTCTTTGAGTTTGCGCGAGTCGATGGCGTATCTCAGGTCGTGGCCCGCGCGGTCGGCGACATACGTGATCAGCTTTTCCGAAGCGCCTTCGGGATTGCCCAGCAGCCGGTCCACGGTTTTGACGATCACCCGTATCAGGTCGATGTTCTTCCATTCGTTGAAACCCCCGATGTTGTACGTGTCGGCGACCTTGCCCTTGTGGAAGATCACGTCGATGGCCCGTGCGTGGTCCTCGACGTAGAGCCAGTCGCGGACGTTCTCCCCGCGGCCGTACACGGGCAGCGGCCTTCGGTGGCGGATGTTGTTGATGAACAGCGGAATCAGCTTCTCCGGGAACTGGTAGGGCCCGTAGTTGTTCGAGCAGTTCGTAACCAGCGTCGGCATGCCGTACGTGTCGTGGTAGGCCCGCACGAAGTGGTCCGACGAAGCCTTCGACGCCGAGTAGGGGCTATGCGGGTCGTACTTCGTCTCCTCGGTGAAGAACTCCTCGCCGAAAGGACCGCCGCCGCTCTCGCAGCCCGCAGGGTCCCCCGCGGGGCGGGTCAGCTCCAGCGCACCGTACACTTCGTCGGTCGAGATGTGGTAGAACAGCTTGCCCGCCCAATTGCCGTTCCAATGCTCCCGCGCAGCTTCGAGCAGCGACAGCGTGCCCATGACGTTCGTACGCGCGAAGGTGAACGGATCCCTGATCGAGCGGTCCACGTGGCTCTCGGCTGCGAGGTGGATCACCCCGTCGATGCCGTACTGCCGGAACAGTTCACGCATCGCCTCGAAGTCGCAGATGTCGCCCCTGACGAAAGTGTAGTTCGGCCGCTCCTCGATGTCTCGAAGGTTGGCGAGGTTGCCAGCATAGGTCAGCTTGTCGAGGTTGACGATCCGGTAATCGGGGTATTTGGTCACGAAAAGACGGACCACATGCGAGCCGATGAAGCCCGCGCCGCCCGTGATGAGGATAGTGCGTTGCATATATTCAATATTAATGAATTATTTTCTTTTCTTATATAAAATCCTTTTTATATAATCTTTCATTCGGGTTTTCAGAGTTTTTTCCCGCCAAGACCCGTCACAATAATGCATGGAATAGGACTCCTTGCTTCTCGTCGCAGGATCGCCTGCGAATATGCTTGAGCTATACACCATCATATTTCCGTCAAGGAGCTGATCCTCGTCTTTATAGCGGAATCCATACTTCGTTGCCAACATCGCCATAATGCCCGGATTTATGACATCTACATATAAGGACCCGTCCTCTTGAATAAAATGCCGGGAGCCATAATAATCCAAACATTCCTTAATAAAGGGATTAGCTTTCTTGGAGGCTATCAAAGCTGCCAACAATCCCAGTCCTGCGACAATATCCCCATCCCGTCGGACGACTCCGGCATCGTCTATTTGATGAATACCTTGTGATAAAAAATAGGTCGGATGATATTCAACAGAAGAAAAAAAGTCCCAAGATAAAAACTCATCAAAAGGTCTGAATACTTTGACATCAGTATCCATATAAATACCACCTTCCGTATAAAGGGCAAAATGTCTGATATAATCTGAGGCTAAAGACCATTTCCTCATTTGAATAGCCTCCTTTACCCACGGAACAGAATCTATATCGAAATTCGTTTCATCCCAACGCTTTATGGTATAATCCGGCAAGATCCTCTTCCAAGAGTCTATGCAATCCTGAACCGGGGGGGGGTATTTCCCTCCTCCCAACCATACGAAATGGATGATTTTAGGTATCATAATGATTTATTTTTCAATTTGTTTCAGACAGTAGATCATGGACTCCCTCCAGTGGGGGATGTCCATCTGGAAGGTGGTCTTGATTTTGGTTTTGTCCAGCACCGAGTAGGCCGGGCGTGCGGCCTTGGTCGGGAATTCCGACGTGTGGCAGGGGATGATGTGGCATGAGTCGTGACCCGCGGCCGCGGCGATCTCCGTCGCGAAGTCGTACCACGAGCAGACGCCCTCGTCGGTGAAGTGGTACACGCCCTCGTTGCCCGCGTAGCGTTCCGACTCGATGATCGAGAAGATCGCAAGCGCCAAGTCCCCGGCGTAGGTCGGAGTGCCGATCTGGTCGAAGACCACCTGCAGCGTATCCCGCTCCGAAGTCAGACGCAGCATCGTCTTCAGGAAGTTGTGTCCGTACTCCGAATAGAGCCACGCCGTGCGGAAGATCAGATACCGGCACCCGGACGCCATGACGGCGCGTTCGCCCGCAAGTTTCGTGCGCCCGTACGCCCCCAGCGGCGAGGGCGTACCATCCTCCGTATAGGGCGTATGGGCCGTGCCGTCGAAGACGTAGTCCGTCGAGACGTGGAACAGCGTCGCGCCCGTCGCCTTGGCCGCAGCTGCCAGATTGCCCGCGGCCTTGTGGTTCAGCAGCTCCGCCGTCGGTTCGTCCTCCTCGGCCCGCTCCACGTCGGTGTAGGCCGCGCAGTTCACGATAACGTCGATGCGCCGCTCCTCGACCGTTCGCAGGACGGCAGCCGCATCGGTGATGTCTAGTTCCGCGACGTCCGTAAAAAGGTAGTTGTGGGGCGAAACGCCGCCCAGACGCCGCAGGGAGCGCCCAAGTTGTCCGTTCGCTCCCGTAATCAGGATATTCATAAGTTTAATAAAAAGGAATATAATCTCCGGAAAATTCGTATCGTAGATCGTGTGTACGTTCGCCTATCTTTTTTGCGGGAACCCCACCGACGATCGTGTAGGGAGCAACATCTTTTGTCACTACGGCGCCGGCTGCGACGACGGCGCCTTCACCAATTGTAACCCCGTGCAATATCGTCGTTCTCGGACCGAGCCATGCCCGATCCTCTATGACGACGCGAAAACTGTCATCTGAATTGCATTTGAAATCCGGATCTCTATGGTCATGCTGCTCTGTCCAAATATGTACTTCTGTAGAGAGATTGACATTCGCACCTATCGATATTCCATTTCGCGCATCTAAAACCGCCCGATCCCCAATAATGCTCCCCTCTCCGATTTTCAGTTTATAAGGCTCTCTTATCTCCGCTCCAAAATAAATAACAGCTTTAGGACCGATTTCGACCAGACAAACTTTCTTATAAAGAAAATCCCGGATTATATGTGACGGAATATAAGCGATTTGGAACAAGTTATAACGGAAATATCCACTGCATAGAAGTTTGATTCGACCTGTAATGCCTCCTTTTTGTTGCCTAACGAGGGGGGGGGAGACGGATTCTGACGACTGAAATTGTCGGTTCCTTTTGAACCTGTAATAAAAAGCCATCGGAAATATCGAGGAGACTAGTATTATTTGTTTGAATAACACTAGGAACAGAAATACAAAAAATAAAGTCGTCATAAACTATAATAGTTCGTATTATAGTCGAACAGCTCCCCGGCCTCCGACAGCAGCGGATGGGCGCTGTCCTTGGGCGAGAGGATTACATCTTCGGGGGCCAGACGCCAGTCGATGCCCAGCGAAGGGTCGTTCCATGCAATGGCGCCCTCCGATTCGGGGGCGTAGGGGTTGTCGCACTTGTATTGGAACGTCGCTTCGTCGCTCAGCACGGCGAAGCCGTGCGCGAAGCCCCGCGGAATGAAGAACTGACGCTTGTTGTCTTCCGTCAGCTCCACCGCCACGTGGCGGCCGAACGTGGGGGAGCCGCGGCGGATATCCACCGCGACGTCGAGCACGCGGCCCCGGACCACGCGGACGAGTTTCGACTGGGAGTACCGCCCTTTCTGGAAATGGAGGCCCCGCAGCACGCCGTAGCGTGAGTGCGATTCGTTGTCCTGCACGAAGCGCACGGGACGGACCTCTGCGTCGAAACGGCGCTGCGAGTAGCTCTCGAAGAAGTAGCCCCGCGCGTCGCCGAAAACCTCCGGCTCTAGGATAACAACGCCGTCTATGGCGGTTGTCAGAACTTTCATGGGATTATTTTTCGTCGAGGAGTTTCAAAAGGTATTGTCCGTACTGGTTCCTGAGCATCGGCTCG
>OJSD01000653.1_pt1 | contig 46231 bp, 30 predicted proteins | sample 1599391 | NCBI WGS metagenome assembly OJSD01 (sample SAMN04168656, study PRJEB22393) | human gut metagenome | biome: human gut microbiome; feature: stool | host: Homo sapiens | collected 2014-03-17 | reverse complement strand
GACGCTCTTCCGATCTGGACTGCGGAATTATATGGTCTATTTCACAATCTTTTAAATATCCATTCAGATTTAATTTCTGTTTTGTGTACATACATTGACCGTTTTGCAAAAAATATAAATAAACTTTTTCGTCATCAAGTTTTTCTTTATATTCACCCAACTCCTTTAAAACCTTTTCATTATACACATCTATTTCTTTTTTCAAAACTTTGTATGCAGCTTCTAATTTATTTTTTCGTTTTTTTGTTCTTTTTTTATCTTCTTCACTTCTGGCAAACTCTATATAAATATTTTGAGGAAGTACACCATTTTCAATCTCTATTACCTCCTCTACCAGCTTCATACTCTGCCATATTCCTCTCCGTACCTCAGGCGAACAGTGTATTTTATCAATAGCATCTTTAAGCACCTCTCCCTCATCCAGCTTAATTCTGTTTTTCTCTATTATTTCATTAAATCCAAACTCCTTTTTATTTATAATCTGCATTAAATTAGGCAATTTGTTATCTTCTTTTAAAACATCCATAATTGTTTTCTTTTCGCCATAATAATCTCCATATATCCCTGTTAAAAATTTTTTGGAAAATCTTCCCCAGCCGTCATATTTCAAATCAAGTATTCTTGATAATTGCTTTTCTGATAATTTATCACTATATTTTTGTATCATTTTACGTTTTACTATGCTTTTTTCTTCAAAAACAGTAAGCCAATACACTATTTCTTCAATCATATCCAAATTTCTAACATCAACACTTCCTAATATTTTTTTAAAATCAATATAGCTTCCCATAGAATTAGCAAATTGCTTATCACCCTGGTATCCTTCAATCTTATATTCTTCAATTATTTTTGCTCCCAGATAATTAATAGATAACAAATAGGTTTTTAATGTTTTTTCATTTATATTTTTTTGTTTCTTAAACACTCCCTCAATAATGTCATTTCTTGTTTTTATATCTAATCCTTTATCATTCACCTTTATTTTATTAAGTTCATTTAACACCTTGTATTCCTGATAAATCAAAGAATTTTTTGGTAATACTTTTTCTTCCGGTAAATATGTACAAAATCCGGTCATATTATCAATAAAACGCTCGGCAGTTACATCAATATCTACAATTTCTTCTAAGTTCCACGGATTAACAGTTTCTGTCTCATGCCCCTCTTTCTTCTTTACCCACGCAAATTTATTATCATTTTTTCTTGGATTTACCGGTCCAATATAATATGGTATTCTAAATGTAAGTAATTTAATTATTTTTTCTCTATTTTCCAGCAATACAGGATAATATTTTCCCTGATTATCAATTATTTTTTCTAATTCAATGAGATTTATCTGATACGGAATATTTGAATTATTTACATCTTTTTGCTTTAACAAAAATTCATCATTATCCATTTCCTGTAAAATCAACTGATACTCCGCATCATTTTCAGCCATACCTTTAAATTTTCCTTTAATCTCATTATAAAGATTTTCTCTTGCTGTCCCTTTTGTATTTGCACATCGCTTATTTCTTTTAATATAATTTACATAATTTATAATATATTTTTCCTTATTTTCATCTTTTTCTTTACCCTTTTCTTTTCTAAAAAATTCCAAATAATCATCCCTTGATAAATACTTTCTAAATAATCTTTTAAGCATATTTAATTGTTTATTATGTCTTTCATATTTATCAACCATTGCATCGGAGATATATTTATATCCAGATAAAATGTCTTCCATAACAATCCAGCTATAAACATTTTGTAATATGTTAATTATTTCAATCTTATCATTTATTTTTTCTGCAAGCTCCAGTATTTTTTCTTCATATTTACTGTCATCAAATTGTATTTTTATACTTTTTCCATCCTCTCCTTTAAGTTCACTTTCACCAATTACAGTTCCTACATTAAATTTATACCCAAGACAGGCTTTGGCTATTTCTTTACTTATTTTTTTATCCCATTTATTATCAACTAAAATCTTCTCTAAATCTTCGCATTTTTCAGCCTTACTTTTCTTATGTTCATTATTTACCCCTTCTTTTGTTTTTTCATTGAAAATTTCTTCCACTTTTTCTATAACTTCTTTTTCTATTTTAAACTCTGCCCCTTCAAAATTACATTTTAAACAGTCACTTAATTCATTTATTATATCTGACAAATCACTTACTTCCTCGAATTTCTGCCCCTGATACAAAAAATGACCCCTATGTTTAATAATATTATGTATTGCCAGATAAACCATTCTTGGATCAGCTTTTTCATTTGACTCAATCAAATGTTTTCTTAAATGATAGATTGTTGGATATTTCTTATAATATTCTTTATCCGTATAATCCTTATCTGCAAACAATAAATAATCTGATTTTTCTGTCTTATCACACTTCCACAAAAAACTTTCATTAAGCCTTACAAAAAAATTCTTATCTTTTTGATTAACCATATCTCCCAATAAATTTTGAAGTAAAATTATTCTCTGCCTTCTTCTCGCATATCTTCTTCTCAGACTTCTTTTTAATCTTCTTGTTTCCGCTGTCTGTCCTTTATCAAATAATCTTGCTCCCCACATATTTCTTCTCTTAAACTTCATCAATTTGCCATTCATATCCGTAACACACCATCCAACTGATGAAGTTCCAATATCCAAAGCAATATTATATAACTGCTCCATTGTTTTATTTGTACTATCACAAACATTTGCTCTATCCATTAAAACCTGTTTATTTCTGTTCATATACATCCTCCTATTTTCAAACCATAATGAAATGACATTGAATTTTATTTTGCACTTATTTATAATATACAACATTCATTTATATTATTCAAGTATTTATACCACCTTTTTTATTCCCAATCCCTCTTTGAATACACCTCTTACCTCTTTTTAATCAGAATATTTCTACCGCTTTCATCATGGTTAATTTGACATTTTGCATATATCATGTTATATTTTGATTACTATTCACGATTTGGCATTTGTCGTTTCATTAGTTTTAGGAATATGTTAAAAATCACTTGCATTATATTGATATATATCATATAATGAATTTGTTATTACCATTCAAAATTACATATACAAGATTAAAATAAGTTTTTTACAAAATGATTTTCAGACTGCGTATGGCGGTCAAAAAAAAGATTATACATTGCGTATAATCTTTTTTGCATTTATATATTAGTTATAGTTATGGCTGACTCTCGACCCCAAACCTCTCCTTCGCCTCTTTTACATACTCCCCCGCATTTTTTATATTCGCTTCTAGTTCTTCGTCTCTTATCTTTCTTACAACCTTACCCGGATTTCCAAGCACTACCGAGCCGTCAGGCACATCAACACCACCCGTTACAAGTGCACCTGCTCCTATCAGGCAGTTTTTCCCTATCTTACAGCCATTAAGCAATATTGCACCCATACCGATAAGAGAGCAGTCCCCAATCTCACAACCGTGTATTATCGCACCGTGTCCGACGGTCACTTTGTCACCTATACAAACCGGATACCCCTCATCGACATGAATTACGCAGTTATCCTGAATATTGCTTTTCTTTCCTATATAAACCTTGTCCGCATCAGCCCTTATGGTTGCATGATACCATACATTGACATCCTCGTCCAAAGTGACATCCCCGATTATATCAGCACTCGGAGCCATATAACAATTTCCTTTTTTTATAACAGGCATAATTCTACTTCCCTTTCCATTCTTTATTTAGCCAAGCGGATATTCACAATCCACTTAAAGCCATATAGTTATTGAATACACTTAATAGCCGGCAAAGTGTTTATTTCACTTCTAAAATATATCTATCATAGACAATTATAACAAAAAAACATAATCACCTCAAATACAAAGTATCTTTTATTTGTTAAAAATCTCCTTTACCACATTGTAAGCAAGTTTTTTTCTACGAAATTCATCAACAATCCCCTTATTGTTCATCGTTCTTGGTCTTATGCCAAACCACTCATCACTTATCCTTATATCACAGAACTGCCAGATATAAACACCAATACAGTCTTTATAACCTAATACCGCCGTAAGCTGTTTTCTAAGTGCTTCTGCCTGATACTCCTCCGTCCATTTTGAATCATAATTGTTTCTATAGCCGTAAAGCCCACCTGCTCCTATCTCCGTTATCATAAATGGTTTTCCCACACCTTTAGTTTCATTTTGCACCCATTTATAAAGGTCATCGAGATATTCATCCGGCTCAGTGTCATGATACCACAGAGGATAAATATTATATGAAACCACATCCGGCAGCTCAAAGCATATGTCCGTCTTAAATTTACAGCTTGCAAATGAACACGGTCTTGATGTATCAAGTTTTCTTATTATGTCAAACTGCTTTTTATAACACTCTTTTCCATACTCCGTGTCACTCGCACACTCATTTAATATCCCCCATATATAAATTGACGGATGATTATAATGTGCCGGTATCATCTCCTCTATCACCTTTTCTGCCTGCGGTTCAAAGTTAGGATTTCTCATGTTCTCCTCACTAAGACCTCTCGCATGATTTTCCTCCCACACAAGTATTCCCTGCTCGTCACATATATCAAGAAAAATCTCATCATTTGGATAATGTGATGTCCTTATCGAATTTGCACCCATATCCTTTATAAGCTCAATATCTGCCGCAATAGCCGCAAATGGGAGTGCACACCCAAACTGAGGATGATCCTCATGACGGCAGACACCTTTTATCCTTATTTTCTCCCCGTTTAAAAGTATTTCTTTTCCCGATGCTTTTATCTCCCTGAACCCAAATCTGTCAATAAGGTCATCAAACGCCTTTTCATTTCTTAAAAGTTTAACCTCAATATAATAAAGTTCAGGTGTTTCCTGTGTCCATTCATTTATGTTATCAAATTCCATTTCTGCCTTAACAATATTATTTTTTTCTGCATCAATATTTTTTATTATTAAATTTTCTCCTGCCACATTTACCAAAACATCCACGCTTCTGTTTTCAGAATTTTTTATATCATTCTCTCCATCTGACACACATCTGTTATTTTCACTTATATTTTCTGTCTCATTTATTTTAAAACAATCTTTATCTCCATATTTATTATCCTTTGTATTTTCAAGATAAATTTCAATCTTTGCTTTCCATTTTCCGTCTGCTTTGTAAGGTGTAACATGAACATTTCTAATATAAACATCTGATATTTGCTCAAGCACTACGGGGCGGCTCACTCCACCATATGACATATAATCATTTGGTATATGTAATGCACTTTTTTCGCTGAATCTGTTATCGGCTCTTACTGTCAGCGTGTGCTCGCCATATGAAAGATTAGTGCACACGGCATCAAATATCGTATATGCATTATAATGTTTTGCAATCTTCCTTCCGTCAAGCCATACTTCTGCTGTGTGGCTTATCCCCTTAAATTCAAGCCTTATATTTCCACCAGTTTTAAATGTCGTGGTATATTCTCCCTCTCCACGATACCCTGCAAACTTCGGATGACTCTCCCAGCAGCAAGGCATTGCAACCTTAAAATGTTCACCTGCATATTTGCCCTCGCAAGGAGAAAAATTCCAGTATTTTCCCGTTAATTCCTGCTGTTTTCTAATATTATGTGTATTAAATGTCCTTACCATATCAATCTGCCGCCTTTCTTTGTTAATGCACTCTCTTTATCTTCTCAAAACGAAGATAAAGAGAATATATGTTTTAATAACCATTTGCAAACTTCTCATTATCCTCAATTAAATTGCATAGATAGTAACAGTTCAGCCATAAAAAGGTAATTGGCAATACAATGAGCTTGTTCATTGTATTGTTAAGTACCTTTTTATGGTAGAATAGCCTTTCATTTCTGAAATGAAATAAACAAAAGCTGCAAAGCAGCGACTGACAGCTCGCTGGCAGGTTTATGAATGTAAGAAATGCAAGACTGAACTGTTACTTAAATCTTATTTCACAAACCTGTTTATACATCCTGCAATCTCAAATCTTCTCGGTCTGCTCATATCAGGCACACTTCCTCTGCCCGTAAGTGCTTCAACACCTTTTTTCTCCATAAGATTTTCAATATCATCAAGCAATAAATTAAGTGATATTTCCTTACCGCCGTATTTTTTTATAAGATATTCAAGTGCTTTTGATATAGCAAGCATCTGCTCTGCATCAGTTATCTGTTCCAGATACCTCAGATCCACATTCGTCTTGTTATATAAAAATCCGTCAGTGCCCATCACCTTAATCTTTGTCCTGTCATCAGATTTTGGAAGTTTTACTTTTCTTTCTCCGTTTATCTCTATCTCAGGATTTTCATTTATGTTGTCCATATTTTGTGAATTATCCGTGCTTTTAATACACATACCGTCTTTGGAAATCCCGTGCATTTTCAGAGGATAGTCTGCCGCTGCTTCTTTTGCCGCTTTTGTTATCTCCTTTGGCATATATCTGTCCATTTGTATGACCGTGTCAGCCACATGAAAAAAAGCACCACAGCTTCCGGCAACAAGTATCGTTGATATACCGTTCTGCTCATAAAGCTGTCCCACCCTTTTTATAAACGGAACAATAGGTTCTTTATCCGCTGATATGACACGCTCCATAAGTTCATCCCTTATCATAAAGTTTGTCGCACTCGTGTCCTCATCTATAAGAAAAAGCCTGCTCCCAGCTTCAAGTGCCTCAATAGTGTTTGCAGCCTGCGAAGTTGAACCGCTCGCATCGAGTGTCGAGAAGTTTTTTGTATCTTTTCCATTAGGAAGGTTTCTTATAAAAAGACTAATATCTTCATTCTTAACGCTTCGTCCGTCCTCGGCACGAAGTTTCACACCGGTCGCATCGGTCACTATATACTCCCTGCCATCACCCGCTATATGCGGATATACGCTTTTTTCAAGTGTCTGAAGAAGCGTTGACTTGCCGTGATAACCTCCTCCGACAATAAGCGTAACACCTTTTTTTATTCCCATTCCCGTTATTTTTCCCTTATGCGGAAGTTCAAAAGTAACTCTCATCGATTCAGGTGACTTAAACAAAACAGCATTTTTCATCGGTCTTTCTGACACTCCGCTTTCTCTTGGCAAAATCGAACCATCCGCTATAAATGCCGCAAAACCGTTTTCGCCTACCGCCTTTCTCAATGTTTTCTGATCGTCTGAAAGTTCTATCTGCTCTTTTAACTTAACTTTCTCATTTTCCGTAAACAGCTTAAATATCCCTGATTTTTCAACAACACCCGGCAAAAGCCTGAACAATATCTTTTCAAGCTCTCCCGCATCTATCGAACGCCCTCTTGCAGGAAATCCCACAACAAATCTGAGTATTATATCGCCCGTACTCTCATCAACCTTGCACGCACTACGCTCCATAATCTCCTGCCCCGGCCGGCTTGCTGATACCATACCGCTCTTTCCTGAACCTTTTGCCTTAAAGCTGATTCCTGCAGCAAAAAAGCTGAACCGTCTTAAGATAAAATCCTCAAAAGCCGTCTTTCTGTCATACCCGTTATAATATTCCTTTGGAAAACCCGCCGCCTTCCCCTTTATCTTCACACTCAAAGACGATGGAGACGCAAACGGATCCCCCTGAATATGCTCAATATTTAAAATATACTTACCAAAATCATAACTTCCACGCAAATCCTTATATGCCGGATACCCCCTGTGGTCAATTCTTCTCAATTCACTCTGTAATCTGTTCATCTAAAATTCCTCTTTTCTATCTATTGATATTTTTACCTAAACTGATGCCACGGATTGCTCCATTGCTATGCAATTTGTATGTAAACATACATTGCTATTTGCTTTTGACCCTTGCATCATATGTTCTTATAATTCTTAATTATATGATTATACATTGTCCTGACCGCCGGTGCCATAAAATCAGAATTCATCGTCGCTATCCCCACAATTCGATATGCATCAGGCTCTATCTGATAGCAGTCAACCTCGTACGGAATATCTCTCATTACAAGTTCGGGCATAAGACATATTCCAAAGCCGTTTGCGACAAGTGCTATAGTTGAAAGATCATCTACCACATGATAATTTGACTGGACATTCAATGAGTTTTCTTTTAAGAAATTCTGAATATCTGCATCCGTCGACTCTCTCTGTGTAACAAACTGATGATTCCTGAGTTCGCTTATGTGCATTACTTCATCCGTATTTTTGTCAAACAGACCTTTTGGAACAACGCAGACAAGTTTATCTTTGTAAAGGGGTTCTATCGGAATATCGCCTGCACTCGACACCGACAAAAATCCAATATCAACAACACCGTTTTTCAGCCAATAAGAAACATCATCATATGTCCCCTGAAAGACTTCTATCATAATATCCGGATATTTTTTCTTAAATGAATTCATAATGTCAGGCAGCCAGCTTGTGCAAATACTTGAAAAACACCCAACCTTTACCTTTCCTTTTTTTAATCCGTTAAACTCTGCTATTGCCTGCCATAAACTTTCATCACTGTTTAAAACAGCATTTACATATGGGAGAAGATTTTCTCCATAATTAGTGAGAGTAACACCCGATTTACTTCTGTTCAAAACAGAAAAACCAAGTTCATTTTCCATTGATGAAATCGCATGGCTTATTGCCGACGGCGTAAGACCAAGTATGTCTGCCGCCTTTCTGAAACTACCGTGGTCTGCCACTGTCTTAAAAACCTGATATGTTAATAATGTCATATACTACTCCATTTCTGTGCTTTTATTGTAAAACGGACATTCAAAATCCGCTTTCTCTGCCTGCTCATGAACGCAGCCGCTTTTTAACCTGTCAGTATAGAAATATTTATTCTGCGTTCAATTTCTTTTATGATACCATCTAAAAAATCCAAATACAAGAAAAGCCGCATAACTGCGACTGACAACCTGTTTGCTGATTTATAAATATAATAAGCAAACAGCTATTCTACCATAAAAAGATAACGCTTTCCAATCATAACGATTGCCAATTATAATAATTTGTGCTATATTCAATTTAATACCATCAGGCATCCAAAAGGTGCCTGATTTTTTAAAAGGAGGGACATCATGCAGCCTGACAAAAAAGATTTGGAATTATTTAAGAAATGGGTATCTGAAAGCAGTCATATAGTATTTTTCGGTGGTGCCGGAGTTTCTACCGAAAGCGGTATCCCTGATTTCAGAAGTGTTGACGGATTGTACCACCAAAAATATGACTATCCGCCGGAAACAATTTTAAGTCACTCATTTTTCATCAGAAATCCTAAAGAATTTTATAAATTTTACCGGGACAAAATGCTTATTGAAAATGCAAAACCGAATATTACACACTTAAAACTTGCAGAACTCGAAAAATCCGGAAAACTTTCGGCAATCGTCACTCAAAACATCGACGGACTTCACCAGGCAGCCGGAAGTAAGACCGTTTATGAGTTACACGGCTCAACCCTTAGAAACTACTGTGAAAAATGTCATAAATTTTACGATGTAAACTACATAAAAAACAGTCAGGGTGTACCTCTCTGTGACTGCGGCGGAATTATAAAACCTGATGTGGTATTATATGAAGAGGGACTTGATGATTCGACCATAAGTAATTCCATCAAAGCCATAGCAAATGCGGATATGCTTATCGTCGGCGGTACATCACTTGCCGTATATCCTGCAGCCGGATTATTACAATACTACACCGGAAACCGTCTTGTACTTATAAACAAATCGTCAACTCCACTTGACAACAATGCAGACTTACTGCTACAGTGTGGTCTTGGTGAAGTATTTTCGCAAATTTGAGTTATCACTCATTTTGGCATACTTAGCCTGCGTCAGTATTTGTTATATCTGCAAAATTAACACAACATACAGACAATTTCGCAATTAATAATATGTACTCTTAAAATCTTCTGATTGAAGAATTTCAATATGTTTTTTTGATATACAATGACATTTTCGCAATGAAAATGGAAACAGTATATCGGAAATGCAGCCGAAACGACTCGTTTTGAGAAAATACCGAGAGCACATTAACAAATTAAGGAGGAATATCATGGAATATTCATACAAAACAAAAGGAACATGCTCAACACAGATTGATTTTGAATTAAACGGAGACATTGTCTCAAATGTAAGATTTACCGGAGGATGCAACGGAAACTTACAGGGAATTTCATCACTTACAGACGGACTTACCGTAGAGCAGATTGAAAACAAGCTTAAAGGTATCAGATGTGGTTTTAAACCTACTTCCTGTCCTGACCAGCTTGCTATTGCCGTAAGAGAAGCATATGAAAGTGAAAACAAATAAACATTTTAATATTTTAATTTATGCTTATCTAAAAAAGAGTAAAACCAGCGTTTTGCTCCTGGTGTCACACTACTTTACGGGCATTTTCCTATACAATAAAAACAAAAAGTACCGTACCTGCATCAATTAAGATGTAAGTACGGTGCTTTTTTAACTAATGACAATTTATTTAATAAGTCCTTTAATCTTTTTCTTGTCCTCAGCAGTAATTGTATCTAATTTAAGTACTGCCTCGACAAAGTCTGCTACAGAATCATTAAACCAGAATTTTTTAGACTGCTTTAAAAGATCTGTTCTGTAATCTTCTTCCTTACGAATAGGTGTATAGTATGTAATTCCTTTTTTCTCTGATGATACAAAGCCTTTATTGATAAGGTTTTTCAAAAAAGTATATACTGTAGTGTCTTTATATGTAAGACCATAATCTTCTTTTAGCTTTTCCATGACCTGTGCACATGTAACCTCACCTGTCTCAGCCTTAAGATCCCAGATACACTTCATTACAGTAAGTTCACACTGTGAAATTTCCGTAGTTCTTCTATTCATAGTAAAATTGCCCTTCCTTTCTTCCACTCTCTTTTAAAATAGTATGCCTTATCTTTGCATTTCATTTACATATTACCATATACATATAAAAAAATAAAGCAAAATTTACACTAATTAATCAAAAAAAACAAAAAAAATGTAAAAAAAGGCTGTTTATATGTAAAAAAAGTCAGTTTTCAATTTTTTCACAGAATTTTAACAGCATGAGACACTGTCATCAAATTTATGCATTGTGTTTTACCAGCCATTCCCTAAAACTTTTCTTGTATGATTTGCTTATCGGTATCCGAGCTGAATCGCACATTATAACCTTATCACTCTTAAATACATCAACATAAATTGAATTGATAACAAAAGATTTATGCACACGGCAAAATTTATTGTCATCAAGTTTATCAATAACTTTAGATAATTTATCATAAAATTCAACATCACCATCAAATGTCTTTGCCACAACTTTCCTGCCAATGCTTTGAAGATAAATAATATTGTCCTGTTTTATAATATGGTCCTGCTTAAGCCATCTGTAATGCAGATATTTATTTTTACCCGAAAATATACTGAAATATGTATCTAACATCTTAAAAAGCTTTTTTTTATCTACCGGTTTTACAACAAAATCAAATGGTCTTGTCTTAAACAGCTCCATAGCATAACTGGTATCTCCTGATATATAAACTATCTGAATTTTATTATTTTTTAATTCATCGCGTATCTGTTTGCCTATCTCAAAACCTTTCACATCTCCGAGGTCTATATCCAGAAAAAGTATATCATATTCATTCTGTGCTATTTGTAAAGCCGCATTTTCACCACCCTGAAAGATTTCCACATCAATCTCTTTATCATTTTCCTCTGCATATCTATACAATAGTTTTTCAAACAATAACGAAAATTCTATATCATCATCATAAATGCACATTCTCGTCATTTTACCCTCTCCAATCCTAAATAATGTTTATTTCATTACATTGTAATGTTTATCCAATCTGTTATCTTTATCAAAAAGATAATTATACTGAATCATTTCATATTCCTTCAACATCTCTGCATACTTCCCGGTACTTTCCTTATTGTCATGCAATACTCCGTTTTTGTCATAAAATCCGGTTGCACTCAACGACGGAATTTCCTTATAAAGTTCCAGCAAATACCTGTTATAATCACTCATCTTAAGACCAGCCTTTTCAAGAAGCAGCGAAGAAAGATAATTTATGGATGTCCTCTCTATATTTTCTTCTCCTATATCATAATTTGCCCATATCATAAAAGGAATCAAGTGTTCTTTCATACTATCCTCCCTGCTAAACTTCACCGGATTTTTTCCAAATAGTTTTTCATAAAATGAATCCGGCAAATGCGGCTGATGATCTCCAAATATTAAAATTATGGCAGGCTCATTCACCTTCTTAAAATAAGTGATAAGCTCCTTTAAGGCATCATCCGACTTTCTCATAAGAGAAAGATACTGTTCCACTTGTGATGAAACTGAAAAATCTGTCACTTTCACATCACTTACATAATCGAAATTGTATGGATTATGGTTTTGCATTGTAACATTAAATACACACAATGAACTGTCTTTTTTCTTATTCTTATACAAGTCTATTATCTTTTCATAGTCTGACTTATCACTTATATAATCTCTTATAAGCAAAGGATTTTTAAAATCATCTATGCTTAAAAAGCTGTCGAAATGCAATAACGGATATACTCTGTTTCTGTTATAGCCTGACGGGTTGTAAGGGTGCACGGCAACCGCCTCACCATAACCTTTCTGGCTTTTTATGTTTCTTATAACAGATGGCAGGTAGTCATCAATATATTGCAGATACGGATTTCCAGGCAGAAAAGTTTTTGTACATCCTGTCAGGAACTCAAACTCAGAGTTTGCCGTATATCCTCCATAAACTGATGATTCGGCATAACCCTTTACCACATTTTTATTAAGGCTGTCAAAAAAAGGCATAATTTCTTTATTTGTAGTGTATTTTCCTAAAACCCTTAAATCTGAAAATGATTCATTCATCACCATTATAATATTAGGATGCTTTTCTTGCAAATCCGATGTTTTTTTCTTATCCTCATATTTTGATAATATCTTATCGACTTTTTCTACTGAATAGCCATCAGGTGCATCTACCGTTGACTCTCCTGCATTTGCAACAAAATAAAGAAGATAACCATAGTCATTTATCCCTATACTGTGATCCCATGAAAGCGAACTTACATTATCAAAGAATGTTGCTGAGGTGTTCAGCCATACAACAAACACTGCAGCTATAAACAAGGCAGAAACAGATGCACACATATCTTTTACATTAAAATACATTCTCTTTTTTGACGGCAGGATAAGGCTTATTGCAATTCCCGCTATACAGCTTAAAACTCCTGCAATAAGATAAATATCAACCCCGTATTTATATCCGCCTGCAACAGCTGCCGCCGTCTTTATGGCATAAAAATCCATAAAAACTATACCATACCCTCTAAATGATATGACATAATAATTTGCTATCCCTATGAACATTGTCAAAATAAACGATATTAAAAATGCCGGCTTCATTCTGTGAAACAATGCGACAAGCACAATATTGGCAGTGGCAAACAATGCCATATTTTTAATTATAAGTTCCGTATTGAAATTATTGATGGTCTGTTTAAAAAATAATTCCAGTGATGAAAACTGCCATAATGTAAGCACCAAAAACAGCAGAATAACACCCAGTCTTTTTATATCGTTTATAAACTTTTTCCTGCCTGTTCCCATTTCCGGTTCATAACCAATGGCTCCATTTGTTGTTTCCGGTACATTTTTTCGGGCATCATCCTTTTTGTTATCATTTATTTTTTCACCCGTTGTCACATTTTGCATTATTTTATTCCCCTTATCCGCTTTAATTTTTGTCTCTTATTCCTAAAAACGCCAAATGCCAGCCGTGCATTAATCATCACGGCTGGCTGATGTTATCCACAGTCCAAACACTATATGCTTAAACTGAATTCCACTATTTAATTTCCAAACGGATTAGAGAAGAAATTGCCAAATCCGCTGTCGTCACCACTGTCCGAACCGTTGTCCGAACCGCTGTTTCCATTATTGTCATAACCGTTACTTCCGTTTCCACTGTTTCCGTTACCCTGATTATAACCATTGCTTCCGTTATTACTGTCATTATTTGAACTGTCAGAACCGCTGCCATTTGACAAGCCGTCAAGAGACTTTGAACCCTGAAGTTTTACTTTTACTTTCTTCTCTTTATAAGTTCCATTGTCACTTCTCTGTATCGTAAGCTCAACTTCTGTTCCCTTGCGGTAACCGTTTGCTTTTTCCTTAAGACTTTCAATACTTCTGACATCCTGATTGTTGATAGCTGTTATAATATCTCCGACTTTAATGCCGCCTTCTTCTGCGGCACCGCCCTTTGATACTTCTGCGACATATACACCGCTCGGAATATTGTAGCTGCTTGCTTCACTTCCGACTGTTCTTCCTGATATACCAAGATAGCCTTTTTGTGAATCCGATAATTCTTCTTTGTCCTTAAGCTCATCAATGATAGGTGTTGCCTGTGAGATAGGAATCGCATAACCTACACCCTCTACTGACGAATCAGCAATCTTTGCTGAATTTATACCGATAACTTCACCTTTGAGGTTGATAAGCGGTCCTCCACTATTACCCGGATTGATAGCAGCGTCTGTCTGGATTGCCTTGATTGAATTTGTTGAACCATCTGTCTCTGAAGTCTCTGTTATCTCTCTGTTCTTTGCACTGATGTATCCAACTGTAACTGACTGTCCGTAACCAAGTGAATTTCCAATTGCTACAGCCATCTCACCAACCTTAAGTGAATCTGAATCACCTACATCAGCAATCTTTATTTTATTCATTGTTGATTTTTTAATCTTTTTAAGTTTTACGGCTACTACTGCAAGATCATTACTTGAATCCTTACCTTTAACCGATGCTTCATATACCTGCTCATCAATAAACTGAACTGATATTGTCTTTGCTCCGTCAATTACATGATTGTTTGTTGCTATAAGAAGCTCGCTGTTACTCTGACCGATTATAAATCCGGTACCACTGCTCTGCTGTTCCTGCTGCTGACTATTTCCAAACAAACTGTAATAGTTTGTAGCCTCGCTTGTGCAAGTGATAGCAACAACTGCCGGCATTGTCTGCTCAACGATTGAAGACACATCATTTGTACCTCCGGCTATTGCAGCTCCTGTTGCAACCTTTTTGCTGCTTCCCGTTGTCGTTGTTCCTATCTGTTTACTTGTGGTTATTGCCGGTGTGTTTATACCAAGAACTTTCCTTGAAAAATAACATACACTTTCAAAACAAACCGCCGCAACAATACCAAATACCAAAGCACACGCAGCACATATCAAAAGCTTTTTTCCTAAAGAAGACTTCTTGTCATCTTTTTTAGAAGATTTATTTTTCTCCTCATTATCATTAAAAGAATAGCTCTGTCCGTTTCCCCCATTGTTTCCATATGGATTTGTATTATTATAATTATTATTCATATTCGTTTCATAAGGATTAGCTTTCTGATACGGATTTTCATTTCTGTATGAAGATTCAAATCCGTTCTGTGTGTCATTGCTGCTTTGGTAACCCTGCTGTCTGCTGTCATTCATTGTACTCTCTGCATTATTGTTTCCTGCATAATAATCACCTGAATGTGTAGACTCTGCATTGTTTGCACCCTTTTTATATGAATAACTGTAAACAGAATCAGCAGAACCATCTGTTTCTACAGAATTTCCATACTCTCCGGTATATTCATTCTGTGGCTGACCGCTATCTGTTCCATTTAAATTGTTGTTCTCATCCATCATCGGTACCTCCCTTTACTTTTTGTTACTGTCCACATCTATAGTGAGGCCTGTAACCTCTTTTTCTTATCTGTAAAACAGATTTTAGCAAGTTTTTGTGTTTAACTTGTGAAAAAAATATAATTTTTTCATTTCATATATTATATTAAATTTTATTGTTGCGCAAAATAATTATACCTTATATAATGATGCAAGGGGAAAATTCATATAACAAAGAAGCAATAAAAAGCTTCTACCCAAACATCTATAATAATTAATGCACATACAAACATTTAACATTTTAGCACATTTTGTTTTTAAAAGCCATAGGTTTTAAAAAGTTACAAGAGATTGAGAGGATGAAAAATTGATTAAAGAAAACCAGCGATTACTAAACATTTTACACATTATTGTTGATGCAATAATAATTTATTTATCGTTTAACTTAGCATATATTTTAAGACTTGATGAATTTAACAGCCCACTTATCAGATGGCATATTATTTCTCCACCGCTCGGATATTACAAAGATATGTCACAGTATCAGAATCTTCTGACTATGATAGTTCCCTGCTATCTCATCATATACGGTTTCTGCGGGATGTATGACCCAAAAAGAACAAGTGGCAGGCGTGCGGAGCTTTTCTGCCTTATCAAGTCAAACTTTTTTGGTATCATATACTGTCTTGCAGCACTTTACTTTTTCAAGCAGTGGGATTACGCAAGACTTTTGCTCGGTTTCTTTGCCTGCATAAATATTATTATCGACTATGCTTTCCGACTTGTTGTTATTTCTATCTTAAGAAAAATGAGAAAAGACGGAAAAAATCTTAAACATGTCCTTATCGTCGGCTACAGCCGAACCGCCGAAAATTATATAAGGCGTTTAAGACTGCATCCTGAATGGGGTTACAAAATACATGGTATTCTCGATGATAACAAAAAAATAGGCGATGAATACCGTACCATCAAAGTTGTAGACAGGCTCGGTGCCCTTGAACATTATCTCTCATCAAATGAATTTGACGAGATAGTCATTACACTTAGCATCGATGAATATTCAAAACTTGAAGGACTTGTAGCAATCTGCGAAAAATCAGGTGTCCATACAAAATTTGCTCCTGATTACAACAACATCATTCCTACAAAACCTTACACTGAGGATTTAGATGGAATACCTGTTATCCATGTGCGCCATGTACCACTCAGTTCTTCATACAATATTGTATTAAAGCGTGCCGTTGACATTTTCGGTGCTACAGTCGCACTTATACTCTTTGCGATTCCTATGCTTATAACAGCAATAATCGTAAAAACAACATCCCCGGGTCCGCTTATATTCAAACAAAAACGAATCGGACTTCACAACAGGGAGTTTGATATGTATAAATTCCGCTCAATGAAAGTTCAGGAAGCAAGCGAAGAAAAGAAAGCATGGACCACTAAAGATGACCCTAGAGTCACCCCTATAGGAAAATTTATGCGTAAGACAAATATTGACGAGCTTCCTCAGATATTTAATGTGTTAAAGGGTGATATGAGTCTTGTCGGTCCAAGACCTGAAAGACCATTCTTTGTAAATAAATTCAAGGAAGAAATACCAAGATATATGATAAAGCACCAGGTTCGTCCGGGCATGACCGGCTGGGCACAGGTAAATGGCTTTAGGGGCGATACTTCCATAACCGGCCGCATCGAGTGTGACCTTTATTATGTTGAAAACTGGACACTTGCACTTGACTTTAAAATACTTTTCCTTACATTTTTTGGACGAAAAGTAAATAAAAATGCTTACTAATATTTTTTTCACAAAGCTATTTGCTCTTAAACGGGCAGATAGCTTTGATTTATGGAGGTTTTTATGAAGATTAGAGGTAAATTGATTATTTCGTTTTTGATTATCGCAATTTTTCCGCTTTGTGCGGGTCTTGTCTGTTTTCACCTGATAGTGCAGAACCAGACGGATATATTATCATCTTATTACAGTACCGAAAGTGAAAATAGCTATGATTATGGTCTTGTCTTAAATCCTGTACAGCTTCTTTATAAACTTACCCTTAATGATTATAATAAACTTGTTACGCTTGCTGACGAATATCCTGACAAATTACTTGACAAAAATTTTTTAAATGATACTTCCCGCTCTATTTCCTCAAAGGATTCTTTTATCGTTGTGTTTAAAGGTGAAAACGAATATTACATAGGCAATAAAGATTTTTATGGCTGTGTTTCCACGCTGCCGTCTTTTGGTGAATATTCCTACGGTAAAAACGATAATATCCTTATTGACCAGAAAAGTTCGACACTTACCCGTGGCAAAGACTTTTATTTTTCTGATGGAACTACGGGACAGCTTTTTCTTATAACAAAACTTTCTAATCTCATACCAAGGTGGGAAAGTTCAGTCAGAGACATAGCCATAGCGTTTACACTTATCCTGTTTATGACTGCGGCTCTCCTTCTAATATGGCTATACCACAGTATCATAAAACCTTTGAACATACTTCGTATCGCCACAATGCAGATAGGTGCCGGAAATCTTGACAATCCTGTCCATGTAAATTCCTGCGATGAGATAGGTGTGCTATGCCGTGATTTCGAGGAAATGCGTATAAGACTTAAGTCAATGCTTGAGGAACGAATCCAATACGAAAATGACACAAGAGAAATGATGAGCAATATATCACATGACCTCAAGACACCGCTCACTGCCATAAAGGGCTACTCTGAGGGACTTATTGACGGTATTGCAAAGACACCTGAGAAACAGCAGAAATATCTTAAAACCATTCATTCAAAAGCAAATGATATGACATATCTCGTAGATGAATTGTCGCTGTTTTCTAAAATAGAGCAGAATTCTATCCCGTACAATTATGTTACATTTGATATTTCAGAATATCTTGAAAATTATATTGATTCAATTTCTTTTGATTATGAGTCAAACAATATGAATGTATCTTATGAAAATAACGCACCACAGGGTATCATGGTATCTGCTGACCCTGAGCAGCTTCGCAGGGTTTTAAATAATATTACCGGAAATGCTCTTAAATATAAGGACAAAGAACATGGCAATATAAGAATTGCTCTTTCCTACAAACCGCACAAACAAAAAAAACCTTTATACCGCCAGATAAACAAGGATGGCACGGATGTAAATCCACCGGTAAAACCGGATGAATTTGTACGCATAGAAATCTCCGATGACGGCCCTGGAATTTCGGAAAAAGACCTGCCAAACATATTTGACCGATTTTTCAGGGCAGATGCGTCAAGAAATTCTGCCAAACGTGGAAGCGGTCTTGGTCTCGCCATAGTAAAAAAGATAATACTCGACCATGGTGGAAAGATATGGGCAAAGAGTACACCCGGAACAGGGACAAGTATTTATTTTACATTGAAAGTAAAAGACGGGCAAAAATGATAATTGCCCGTCTTGTGGTATCAGACTTTAAATCTGTAACCGACTCCCCAGATAGTCTCAATATACTGCGGTTTTGCCGTGCTTTCCTCAATCTTTTCCCTTATCTTCTTGATATGTACCGTCACGGTAGCTATATCACCGACTGACTCCATCTCCCATATTTCTTTGAACAATTCCTCTTTTGAATATACATGATTTGGATTTGATGCAAGAAATGTGAGAAGGTCAAACTCTTTTGTCGTGAAATTTTTCTCAACACCGTTGATATAAACTCTTCTCGCAGTCTTATCAATCTTAAGGCCTCTTATCTCGATAACATCATTCTCCTGTGTTCCCGATGCCGTAAGTCTTTTGTATCTTGCAAGGTGAGCCTTTACCCTTGCTATAAGTTCACTCGGACTAAACGGCTTAGTGATATAATCATCTGCACCAAGTCCAAGTCCCCTTATCTTGTCAATATCATCTTTTTTTGCCGAAACCATAAGGATAGGCGTGTCCTTTTTCTCCCTGATATACTTACAAATTTCAAAACCATCCATCCCCGGAAGCATAAGGTCTAAAAGGATAAGGTCAAAATCCTCATCAACGGCATGGGCAGCACCCGAACTTCCGTCAGACTCAATGGCAACCTCAAAATCGCTAAGTTCAAGATAATCTTTTTCAAGCTCTGCAATAGCAGCATCATCCTCAATTATTAAAATTTTACTCATATCTATATCACCTTTCATTCTCACAAATTCACAGGAAAATGCAAAACCGCATCTGCTATTATCTTAACAGATGCGGTTTTGTATGTCAAAGCGACTGTCAATCGATGCAATGTAATTTTTATTTGCACTTCACCGAAACAGGCAAACTATAAACCTTGACACCGTTTACTTTTTTATATGCAGTAACATATATCTGCACTGCCCCCTGAAGTTTACTTTTATTAAAGCTGCATGAACTGTTTTTATAACCTGTGATGCTCTTTAATGTAACCTCCGTGTTTACCCCATCTTTCTTCACAAAATAATATACTTTGTAGCCGTCTGCTCCCGCAAGTTTATTCCAGCTCACTTTTATATTGTGACCTGTCTTTTTTGCCGTCAAACCTGTAACCTTTCCGGGTGCTTTTCCAAGACTTTTATATTTGTAACCGTATTTTTTAACATAATCCTCTAACTTTGTCTTGAAATATTCATCATCAGAACTGTAATAAAGTGTTTTATCATATCCGTGTACTGTTGCTCCCCTGCCAGAGCCGCACAGTGAAATATATCTCAAAGTTCCCGGAAGATATATATTATTTATCGCCGTACTGTTTGTTCTGAACAATGATACACTCGTAACACCCTCACTATAAGTAACCTTTTTCAATGCTTTACAACCGTCAAACGAAAGACTTTTCTCATAAGACAATGTAAGTTCCGTAAGTCCTGTTGCATTTGAAAATACACCCATATCCGCTGTTTTTATACCTTTTGGCATTGTATATTTACCTTTTTTAGCCTGAGGATATAATACAAGCTCTGTCATGTCATTATTATATAAAATGCCATCCTTAGATTTAAAATAACTGCTCTTCTCATCCGCTTCAATACTTTCAAGATTGCAGGCACTGCGGCTAAATCTGTCATATCCGTTATCACCATCATCTATATACATACTGCTTGTTATCGTCGATACATCATTCACTGTAGCAGGAAGTTTATATGAAGTTATAACACTTGGAAAAATAACTATTCTTGTCATGCCTTTATCATAAAGGACATTATCATTTACAAAAAAATTTTTATTTGTATCAGGCAGGATAATCTCATTATAATTATTTTTATCAAGACCTATCCTCTCATCTATCTCCTCTACATTTTCATTCAGCTCAAGTTTATCCATAGCATCAGGTATAAAATACAGCTTAGTAAAATCTTTTGAATACAAAGCACCGCCATATGAAGCATAGCAGTCATTTTTTTCAGATACGCTTATCTCCTTTAAACTGTCAAGTTCAAGAGAATATTCTTTTGTGAAATTCATCTTTACCTCTTTAACAGAAGCACCTAAAACAAGTTTTTCAAGAGCCGAGCATCCCTCAAGTTTTCTTATATCAAACTCCGTTACTTTATCATTTAAAATAAGTGCCGTAAGTTTTTTATTTTCCTCAAAACCAGCCGTAAGTTTTATATCAGTTACCGTGTCCGGAAGAATATATTCACCGGCTTTATTTTTCGGATAACACAAAAGTTTTGTACCATCCTTTGAATACCATACACCATCATCAATTTTATACACTTTGTTTTCAGGGTCAACTTCATATGATGCAGCATAATCATCACTGTTTAGACTTATACTTTCAACATTTTTGCCTATCTTAACTTTAAGATTTTTACAACCGTAAAAAACATCCCATTTTATTTTTTTCACACTGTCAGGTATAACAAAATAATTTAATTTCGTACAGTCGTAAAACAAATTTTCCGGTAATTCACTTGTATTAAATTCTCCCTGAACTTTTTCAAGACTCTTGCAATTTTCAAATGCGTTCTTTCCAATTTCACTTACCTTAGAAGAAATCGTGACATTTTTAATATTTGCACCTGCAAAGGCATATTCACCTATCACTTTAACACCCGACGGAACAGTATAAGTTGTATTCTTACGCATATTCGGATATAAAATCAGCTTAGTCTTATCCTTGCTGAAAAGTATGCCGTCTTTAACATAAAAATACTTGTTACCACTCTCAACCTTAATACTTGAAATACTGTGCTTTCCTGAAATTGTTGGGTCAACAGCTATACTCTTAATATTTTTGCCTATTTTCAAAACACCACTTCCACTGTAAGACCTTATTTCATTTTTACTGACTGAAACCTTAACAGCCGCCGAAGCTCCGTGACTATCTGCCGTCACACCAATCCCGACACAAAAAACACCAGCCGCCATCACAAAAAATAACTTTCCTAACTTCATAAAAACCGCCTCCTAAAACAATTAAATCTCATAAAAACCGCCTTCTTAAACAATTCTTTAAATCTCGTAGAAATTGCCTGTAATCACTGTCACTTGCACCATTGATTTAAATGAAAGCAATCTCTTCTTACATATAAAGACAGAAGTTAGAAAAAAATGTTGCAGGAAACAAAAAATAAATAAAATCAAAAATTTAAAATCCAATCAATCCTCATATTAATAAATTAATAACTTTTATATGGAAATAAATACAAAATCTATTATAATGTCTATGTTGTCACAAACCCAAACTGGACAACAGGGAGGGGTGTCATATATGTTGTTATCAATTATAAATGCTGTCATGGTAAATATATTAAGTTACTATATTTGCAAATGGTTAGACGAAAAAATCCAGTGACAATTAGCCTGATAGTTACTTTTCTATCAAACAAAAAAGAAAAACTCTCATAAGTTAGCGGCTTATGAGAGTTTTGTTTTTGTGCCATATATGACACTGTTATCAATTATTTTTGCTAATCCAATAATAACATATTCAATCAGCTATTTCAAGTATTCCCATATTTAATTACAAAAAAACATATTATACATAATATAACAAAAATAACTATATTCTCACCAACAAAACAGAAAGTCAGGGTGCATATATGTTCTGCAAGCGGCATTTCAAACACGCCGGCACTTGCGCACCGTATTTTGGTGCGTTAGTACCGCTGCGTGTTTGCATAGCAAAAGCGTGCCGCCTAAGAACATGTGTCACCCTGACTTTCGTCCGTCTGCCAAAAATCAGTTAAAATAAACCAACTCATCCTCCGGTTTCTGTGCCGGAACTATTTCCTCCGCATAAAATACTGGTCCTTCCTCGCCGTACTCAGCCATAAACTTGTACTCCATGCGTGCCGTTACTGTCACATACTGTCCGCTCTTTATCTGCGACCAGTCATCTGCCTTGCACAAAAATCCCATAAACTGAACATCATCTGCACAACAGGTCATTGCGTATCTTCCAAATACCGCAAAACCTTTATCAAGTCCACCCGGTTTTTGTATCATTCCGGTAAGTTTTAATGTCTTTCCGTTGTATGTTTCCTGATGGTCTATCATATCGACATACCAGAGTCCGAAGTCACCCTCATTTACTTCTATAACATCAGCATTTACATCAAATGGCATTTCTTCTTTCATCTCATAAAATGCATCATCTTCTGACTCGTAAACTATCTGTGCACGAGGATTTACGGCTTTTACACTTCCTCTTATCGCAGATTTCTTTGTATTCTCAACAGTACATCTGTTTACGATTATCATCTCCGCAACCTTAAACTGTTCAACCATCAGAGACGGCATATTCTTCATATAAAGTGAAAATGTCTCATCATTGACAACATCAAGTGTCTGCATAATGACTTCCCTGTCAAAACAGATTTCCTCAAGTTCATCATAAAGCTCAGGAATTTTTGCCGCAGACCACATTCCATTGTACTCGATGATTATCCTGTCAGGTCTGTGTTTTTTTAGGAATTTCTGGATAACTTTTCCGTTGAAAGACTCCTCGTCCTCAATATACTCGCAGACAGCACAGCCTTTCTTAAGGTCAGCCTCCTCATATTCTTCCTCACCCTCCTCGCAGGCAAGAATAAGTGTCTTTATCTTATCATCAAACATATCGTCAACTATAAGATCTCTTACAAGGCTTGTCTTACCAGCCTCAAGAAATCCCATGACAACATAAACCATCATTTCTTCTTTTCTCTTACCAAACATATTTTTCCTTCCTACTTACTAACTATAAATTGCACATACCACAAAACTATAAATAAATCTTAGATTGTGCAAGTATATATTTAGTTTTATATCTGTTTATGCCACATGAAAAAGTTCTTTTATAGCATCCTCATTGAGATTTGAACCGATTACGCATATTCTTCCTGTATAATCTGCGGCACCTCTTCTAAGCTCAGTCTCCTCAGGTACAAGGTCGAAGTGGAACCATTCACCCTCATCTGAAGCAACAATTCCCTTAGCACGGAGAACATCACCAAATGACTTATCACTTGCAAGTTTTGATACAATATCCTTAAGTTCTTCCTCTGTAAACTTGTGAGCTGTCTCAACACCCCAGCTTGTAAACACATCATCTGCATGATGATGGCCATGTTCATGGTGGTGTCCGCAGCCACATTCTCCGTCATGGTCGTGATGATGGTGCTCATGTCCGCAGCCACACTCCACGTCATGGTCGTGATGATGCTCATGTCCGCAGCCACACTCTTCGTCATGGTCGTGATGATGATGCTCATGTCCGCAGCCACACTCTCCGTCATGGTCGTGATGATGGTGCTCATGTCCGCAGCCGCACTCTCCGTCATGGTGATGATGTTCCTCAAGAAGTTCTTTCTCAAGCGTATTTACTTTTTCCATAGCATCAAGAATCTTCTTTCCATCTATCTGATCCCACGGTGTCGTGATAACAGAAGCTTCATCATTCTTCTCTTTTATCATTGTAAGAACTTTTGCAAGCTTCTCCTCTGAAACATTCTGTGTGCGGCTTAAGATTATCGTTCCTGCACTCTCAATCTGGTTGTTGTAGAACTCACCATAGTTTTTCATATACATCTTGCATTTTGATGCGTCAACTACTGTTGCCGTACTATTTATCTTCACATCATCTCCAATATTTTTAACTGCTTTTATAACATCAGAAAGTTTACCAACACCTGACGGCTCAATGATAACTCTATCAGGGCTGTATCTTTCAAGTACATCTTTAAGTGCATTTCCAAAATCTCCAACAAGAGAACAACAGATACATCCTGAATTCATCTCTGTTATCTGGATGCCTGACTCTTTAAGAAATCCACCATCTATTCCTATCTCACCAAATTCATTTTCAATGATAACAAGTTTTTCACCCTGAAATGCATCTGCTACAAGCTTTTTAATAAGTGTAGTCTTTCCTGCTCCTAAAAATCCTGAGATAATATCAATTTTTGCCATTTTTATAACTTCCTTTCTCAATTTTATTATATATTAATATTGTGATGCCACTGATACCGCATATCTATACAGTTACCATGTTCCTGCAAACAGCTCTAATCTTATTGCTATTGTCTGCCTGACATTTGCATCATATATCTAAAAATCTGCCTTAGTTGCTTCGTACATTGCTATACTTGCTGCAATAGGAAGATTTAAACTGTCTATCCTGTCTGAATGAGGTATTATGACCGACTTTCCTATCTTAGAAAACTCATGTGGAAGTCCTGTTGCCTCATTACCAAATATAAGTGAAAATTTACCCTGTGGCTTTACATCATGAAGTTTTATCTTTGCATCGAGCATGAACGGATATAACTCTCTGTCACCGTATTTTTTCATGTATTCATCAAAAGAATCAAAATAAACAAACTCCGTTGAGAATATTGCTCCCATAGATGCTCTTACTACTTTTGGATCAAATGCGTCAACGGCAGGCCTTATAATAGCCATACGGTTCATTCCAAAGCCGAGTGCACTTCTCATAATCGTGCCCATATTTCCTGCATTTGAAGGATTTACGAGAACTATGTGCGAACTATCCTTATCAAGTCCGGACTCAAATTTTCTAAACTCACCTATAACATAACAATTGTCTTTCTGTGACAAAACATTAAATATTTTATCCGCATAAACAACCTCTATATCTGAGTCCTTGCAAAGTTTAAGAAGTTTATCCAATGTGTCACCCTGCTTCATTGCCGAGTGAACAAATACCCGGTTCACATACTCAGTCTTAAACTTTAAAAGTTCAAAAGTAAGTGTTATACCAAGTGAATAAGACACACTGTCTTCCTTTCTGTACCTTTTATAAGCTGCCATCCATCATTCCTCCAATTCTGTCTTTACATCTTTAACTCACGGAAAAGAGAGGATATAAAAATCCTCTCCTAATCATTAAAATCCAAAAATCATTCTTCAATAAATATGTTTATTGATAATTCTCCTATATCAGATTCAAACGGAATACAAAACACCTGCTTACCGCTGCCTGCGTAATCTTTTCCCACACAATAATCCGGTGTCGTTATGTCTATAATAATACTGTCATTTGCAAATACCGTAGCCGCATTCCCTGCAATCATATTTCCAAGCTCTGATATGGCACTTTGTCCGATAGCATCAATCTCATTGACGGGCATCATCATCATCTTTGAAATAACCGCAAGTGCTGTTTCATAGTGGAGACTGAGAACAACTTCACCCTTTAAGGCACCGATAATTCCAAGTTTAATCAAAGAACTATCCCCCTCGTATTTATCATCTTTTACGAAAGGCTTACCCATCTTTAAATCAAGCATACATATATCTTTCATAATTTTACATACTGAAATAATAAACGGATTGATATGTTCTGCCTTCACTTAATCACCTACCTTTTCTTTTGTTTCATTTAAATGATGTTGGGACAAAATTTATTTTGCCCCTTGCATTATATAAATTTAATTATAACAAATCGTGTACTTTATGTAAATGAAATTTTACATCTAAAGTTTAAACACATCCCAGAACTTATTGCTTATATCGACACTTGACTCTGAGAGCCACTTAGAATACTTTTCTTTAAACATCTTCGTCTGGCGTTCTTCAATAATAGCCTCTTTTCTGGCATATGTCGCATCTTCGTCATTATCATTTTCACAATAAATGATGTAATATCCGTTTTTGCCTCCTATTACATTGCTCATCTTACCTTTTTTCAATGAAAATGCTGCATCTACGGCTTCCTTATCCAGAAGCTTTGTATCCTTTCCTATCGTAACCTCACTCTGTCTGCTTTCCGTATTGACAGCGGCATAGTCGGAAAAATTATCAGCCTTTTTCGCTTCTTTAAGCATCTCTTTCATTCTCTTATAAGTCTTTGCTTTCCCGGCTGCATTCATATTTACTTTTCGTCCGTTTTTGTCCGTTCCCTTAGTGATAAACTCAATATAACTGATTTTTATCTGCTTTGCCTCATCATCGGTCACATTTGTATCCGCATCATCCGTTGCAACATAAAACATTTTGTTTGCAAGTATATTGTCCTCGAACAGCTCTTTTACGCTGTTTACATTAAGCTCATATTTTTTTCTGTCAGCTTTTGAAGCCTTTTTTATAAGCTTCTGTGCATCCTGCAATGCCTGATCCTGCTCGTCATTATCAAGAGTCACACCCTGTTTTGCAGCATTTACACCAATAAGCTTTAACTGTGTAAGTGTACTTACAATTTCTTTTTTAGCTTTATCCCCTATCGTTGTCTTATCATCAATCTTATATTTCCATAATTCACTTCCAAAGCTGCTTTCATATTGATTTTTGAGAAGATAACAGTAGTTTAACACTTCACTGTACTGAACACCGGCATTACCTACCTTTATCACATATGAATTTGCCGTAATATCTCCTCTTTCAAGACGAATTGTTTTTGTCGTCTCCGCTTTTTTATCTGCGGTCTTTGTACCCTCTTTTTTTCCGCATCCCGTAAATATCATCGACACGGCAAGCACGGCACACGCTGCCGCTTTTGTATATCTATTTTTTATCATATAGCCCTCCAATGCTTTTTATCACACTCTCAACAATATTAAATATTTCGTCTGCTGTCAACTTTTTTTCTTTTTTTATCATATTTTTTGACGGCATTCTATACATATTTCTCGAAACCGCCTTTTTTTTATCCTTTTGCATCATATATAAAAGATACGGCTCTTTACTTCCGGCATATTTTATTTTGCCCTGATATTCATCAAGCATTTTCTTAAGTTTTTCCGTATCCGGAAGTTTACCCTCATACAGATAAAACCTGACACCGTCCTCTTTCTGTAATATCCTGCTTATATATGCCTTATGTGCATCAGCTTTAAGAAGTGCTACACGCAGCAGGTTATCGGCTGACTGCGGCATATCTCCAAATCTGTCGGTAAGTTCTTCCTGCATATCGTTATATTCTTCCACATTCTCTATCGCTGCTATCCTCTTATACATATCAAGTTTCAGGTATTCACTTCTTATATAAGTTTCAGGAATATACGCATTTACATTTATATCTATCTCTGTCTCAAATTCCTCAGAAATATCGGTATCTCCTTTTAGATGGTGCACCGCTTCGTTTAACATCTTGCAATAAAGGTCATAACCGACAGCCTCCATATGCCCCGACTGTGCTTCTCCGAGAAGATTTCCAGCTCCTCTTATCTCAAGATCACGCATCGCAACTTTTATGCCTGAACCAAGCTCGGTAAACTCTTTTATTGCGGCAAGTCTTTTTTCTGCAATTTCTTTAAGAACTTTGTTCCGCTTATACATAAGAAACGCATATGAATTTCTGTTTGACCTTCCGACACGCCCTCTAAGCTGGTAAAGCTGTGAAAGTCCCATCTGGTCGGCATTATCTATGATAATCGTATTTACATTTGATATATCAAGACCGGTTTCTATGATAGTCGTTGCCACCATAACATCTATTTCACCGTTGATAAATGCCATCATTATCTTTTCAAGCTGTCTCTCGCTCATCTGCCCATGTGCATATGCAACATTCGCATCAGGCACGAGTTTTTGAATTTCCATAGCTGCCTCGTCGATTCCTTTTACCCTGTTGTAAACATAGAATATCTGACCGTTTCTTGCAAGCTCCCTGTTTATTGCTTCTCTTATTATCTCAGGGTTGTGCTCCATAACAAATGTCTGGATAGGCAGTCTGTCAACGGGCGGTTCTTCAAGCACACTCATGTCCCTTATTCCTGCAAGGCTCATGTGGAGCGTTCTCGGAATCGGTGTCGCACTAAGCGTAAGAACATCCACATCGCCTTTTATCTGCTTTATCTTTTCCTTGTGAGCAACACCAAAACGCTGTTCCTCATCAACTATTAGAAGTCCCAAATCTTTAAATTCAACATCTTTAGATAAAAGTCTGTGCGTTCCTATTATTATATCGACATCACCTTTTTTCAGTCCCTCCAGTGCTTTTTTCTGCTGTGCCGGGGTCCTGAATCTTGAAAGCATCTCTACCCTGACCGGATAATCACCGAGCCTTTCCTTAAAGGTGTTGTAATGCTGTTGTGCGAGTATCGTCGTCGGAACTAAAAACGCAACCTGTTTTCCGTCATTTGCAGCCTTAAATGCCGCCCTTATCGCAATCTCCGTCTTTCCATATCCAACATCACCGCATATAAGCCTATCCATTACCTTGTTGCTTTCCATGTCTTTCTTTGTTGCATCTATCGCATCAAGCTGGTCTTTTGTCTCGTCAAACGGGAACATATCCTCAAATTCGGTCTGCCATACAGTATCTTTTCCAAAGCAATAGCCTTTTGTCTGCTGCCTTTTCGCATAAAGAAGCACAAGTTCCTTTGCGACCTCGTTTACTGCGTGTTTTACCCTGCTCTTTGTCTTTTTCCACTCAGAAGAATTAAGTTTATTTAGTTTAGGCTTCTTTACAACATCCTGTCCTGCATATTTTTGCAAAACATCAAGCCCCGACACTGGAACATAAAGGTTTCCGCCGTCACCGTACTCTATCTTAAAAAAGTCTTTAGTAACATTCTCGACCCTTATCTTCTCTATTCCTCTGTATATTCCAAGTCCGTGTTCTTCATGTACGACATAATCACCGACATTGAGTTCATTAAAACTCTGAATTGATTTTCCGTCAAATTTTTTTATCTTTTTCTTTCTACGCTTCTGCTTTGCACCGAATATATCTCCCTCGGTGACAACAATAAATTTCTGTGCCCTGTACTCAAAACCTCTGCGGAGCCATCCGTAACTCGTCATAACTTCACCGGATTTTAATTCATCACCAAGAGATTCACGGTAAAATGCAGGAATTTCATATTCATTCAAATCTTTCGCAAGTCTCTCGGCCCTTATCTTTGAACCTGATAATATAAGTACCCTGAACTTTTCACTCCGCCACTTTTTTATATCCTCAATAAGCATCTCAATGTGCTGGTTATACGATGGCAATGATTGTACTGCTATATTTGCTTCATCTTTTACTTTAATTTCCTTAGGAAGCATATCAAGCAACGAAAGATACACTGTTCTTTTTTGTTCGAGCCTTGCCATGACATAAGACGATGAATATATGACATCTGCCTGTCCCGGCAGAATATAACCCTTCTCAAGCCTGCCCTGCATACTCTCCCTGAACTCACTCTCAACCGACCCTAGCTTTTCTATACAATGTATCGGTTCATCAACAAAAAATATCGTATCTTTATCATCAAACAGGTCAAAAAAACTGCTTGTCGATATATCAAAATATTTTGTGAAACTCTCAAGTCCCATACGGCCGTGGTACATATCAAAATTTACTTTTATCTGCTCTACAGTATCGGTAAGCCTGTTAATCGCATCATGATTTTTTTCTTTTCTGAACTTTTCAAGCATCTTCTGATATTCTTTTTCAATCTTTTTCAAAGCCGCCTTTAACTGTTCATCCGACAATGTCATCTCGGCGGCAGGTGTCACCTCAACCTTATCCATTCTCTCTATCGAACGCTGGCTCTGCACATCAAATGCCCTTATCGTATCAACTTCATTATCAAAAAATTCTATACGGACAGGACAATCCATAGTTATTGGAAATATATCGGTTATACCTCCACGAACAGAAAAATCTCCCGGCTTTTCAACCTGTGTCTGTCTCTCATAACCCATATCAACAAGTTTTTTTTCAAGATTATCCATATTCACAATATCGGTTTCTTCAATAACAAATCTTGAACTTTTTGAAGCCTGGCTGTCCATAATACAGTCAAGTCCGGCATCTATTGTAGTCACTATCGTTCCGGAATCATTCTTTAACATTGCATCGACAACTTTTAATCTCTCAGTGCTTATCGCACTTCCCTGAATGTCCGCACCGAAAAATATTATGTCTTTTGCAGGATAAAAGAGTACATCCCTGTCAAAGAGTTTGTAATCATCGTATATTTCCCTCGCCTTTATCTCATTTGAAGCAATAATAACTCTCCAGTGCTCTGAATGTGATAGTCCATATATCAGATGACACTTCTGCGTATCGATACAGCCTGATATATGAACTGGAAACTTCTCCCGCTCTATATCCTCAGCCACCGTTTTGTAGGCATTTATCTCCTCCAACGGCTCTAGCAGTGTTTTGAGCAGCTCAGCCATCTCTTTTCCTCCTTTCATTAACCTTAACAACAAAACTCACAGACCCAAAATGTCTGTGAGTAATTTTAATTAACAGTTCAGCTTTTCATTTCTTACATTTTAATTGAATTTATTCATCGCCGTTCTAATCTCATCATCGACAATAATGCCACAAGCTTCGGCTGCATTGTCAAGTGCTTCTCTTATAACAGGTTCTTCATCCTTTGCAAATCGTCCAAGTACATAGTCTGCAAGGTCCCAGCCTTTTGGCTTTTCACCAACTCCTATGCGTATTCTCGGAAATACCTGCGTTCCAAGGTGGCTTATGATATTTTTAATACCATTGTGGCCTCCCGCACTTCCCTTTTCACGGATACGCAGTCTGCCCGGTGCAAGATTTATGTCATCATATATAACTATAAGTTCACTCTCAGGGTCTATCTTATAGTAATCTACAAGTTCTCTCACACTCTCACCGCTTAAGTTCATATATGTCTGCGGCATCGCAAGTATGACTTTCTGTCCCTCTATATAACCTTTTCCGCAGACAGCCTTATGTTTCTTAATATCCATTGATATGTTATATTTATCCGCTATAACTGTTATTGCTGAAAATCCTATATTATGTCTTGTGCCATCATATTTTCTCTCAGGATTGCCAAGACCAACTATAATAAACATATTTTTCCTCTTTCCTGCAGCTGTTATTTCTCACCCATATGTAAAGTTTTACCCATGTACTGACTGAGAAACTCTTTGTCAACGACATGACGGTTATCCATTGTTTTCATTATGTCTTTTATCTTCATCTGCTCTGCAACCTTGCTGTCAGCAAGATTGTAAAGCTTATTATCTTTGAAAGATAATACAAACGGCTCTAATACATTACTGTCATTTGCAGTAACCACAAGTCCTTTATCACCATTTGTAAACTCTACACAGACACCGGGACTTAAAATATTTATACTATCTAACAGTGCATCAACTATTTTCCTGTCAAACTGGTCTTCCATCTCTAAAAGGTATCTTATTGCCGCTATCTCCGATAACGGCTCATCACCAAACTTCATAGCTGTCATATTATCAAAACAGTTTGCGACTTTGAGTATCTCTGCCCCGATAACCTTAGGTACATTTTCTGTTGCCGACGGTATATCAGGATGCAGAAGCATTAATCCCGCTGACAATATCCTTTTTATATCAGGAGAAAGATCTAAATTTGCCTTGAACGCATCATATGAATTCTGATAACACATAGTTATCTTCTTTTCATCCTCCATTGTCAGATCTATAGTCTTTTTTCTTCTGATATTATTTGGTATTTGCAATCCGCCTATATCATGCAAAAGTGCCGCTGCCGTAAGATCAAGCTGTGTCTTAAATTCAAGACCAAGCCTGCTTGAAATCAACGCACACAATATTGCTGTATTGAGTGAATGTTTATACACATAGTCATCATTGCTTCTGATATTCTGTATAAAGTTAATCTTATGATGAAGTGAGCCATATTTTTTCAAAAGCTGGTTTATGAACTGATACATATTATTTTCTTTTTTACCCTCGGAATATGCATCAAGTATTTCTTTTATCTCAAATATAGACATGGCCTGAAATCTCTCAAACTCTATATCATCCTCTGACATAGGCGGTACCGGTTCGGCAGGCTCAAGTATATAAATTCCTATCAGTCCAAAATTGTTTACGCTTATGATACCTTGACTTGTGATTTTAGAATTGCGTTCATAAAGCATAACCCCATTTCTGTTATATATAGGTTTTGCAAGTCTCATCCCGGGTTTTAAATCTTCTGTTTTTACAAATAACATTTCTTCCCTCCATTTTCATTCTCTTTCACTTCATCATTTATTGTTTTTGCGTTTTTCAGCCAGATTATTTGTAACTCTGTTGTAAAGCTCTACCGCTGCGTTATATCCCATCTTTTTCTGTCTGTGGTTTACTGCTGCGGATTCGCAGATTATCGCAACATTTCTACCCGGTCTTATCGGAATCGAATGACACACTACCTTGCTGTCAAGAAACTCTATATACTGCTCCTCAAGTCCGAGTCTGTCATATTCCTGTTCTTTATTAAATTCTTCAAGCTTGATTACAAGATCTATCTCCTGCCAGTCCTTAACACTCTCAACACCGAAAAGTGCTTTTGCATCAATAATTCCTATGCCTCTAAGTTCAATAAAATGTCTTGTAATATCAGGTGAACTTCCTATAAGTGAGTTGTCACTCACTCTCTTTATCTCAACTACATCATCCGAAACAAGACGATGACCTCTGTGGATAAGCTCAAGTGCTACTTCTGATTTACCAATTCCACTCTCACCCATGATAAGTACACCCTCGCCGTATATGTCTACAAGTACGCCGTGAACAGAACATCTTGGTGCAAGCTCAGCTCCAAGCCATCTTATAAGTTCAGCCATAAACGGTGATGTCGCTTTGCGGCTTCTAAGAAGAGGTACACGATATTTGTTTGCAAGAGCAACTATCTCATCCTCTACCCATATCTCCCTGCAATACACGATACATGGTGGCTGCCCTTTATCCTCGCTTCCTGCCATGATTCTTTCCATCATTGCCACACTATGCTCCATGCCTTTCTGCTGCATATATGTGTGCTCTACATGACCGATTATCTGAATACGGCTTGAATCAAAATAGTCAAAATATCCTGCAAGCTGTAATGCCGGTCTGTTTACTTCATTTTGCGTTATCATAATGTCGTTTATATCGACATCCGGTGTGCAATTTTCCAATTTAAGTGCCTCTATCATATCTTTAAGAGACACGCTGTATTCTCCCTGCATCATTCCTTTGCTCCTCCTTGATGAAAAAATTTATAAACACTTGCCGCTGCTTTTTCATTCATACTTTCTACCTGTGCAAGTTCATCTATCGCTGCATTTTTTATCGCTTCTATTGATGCGAAATGTTTCATAAGAGCTTTACGCCTTTTCTCTCCGATACCCGGAATATCATCCAGTATCGACTTTACCTGCTCTTTGCTCCTGAGTGAGCGGTGGTATTCTATGGCAAAACGATGTACCTCGTCCTGTATTCTTGTCATCAGGCGAAATCCCTCACTGTTTGTATCTATAGGTATCTCATGTTCATCAAAAAACAGTCCTCTCGTCCTGTGATTGTCATCCTTTACCATTCCACACACGGGAATGTCTATGTCAAGCTCTGAGAGAACCTGCATTGCTATGTGAACCTGTCCGACACCTCCATCCATCATTATAAGATCCGGAAACTTTGTAAAACTTCCAAACTCAGTAGAAAAATTTTTTTCATTTAACTGTTCTATCTCCATAAGACCATGACTAAACCTGCGTTTTAGTACCTCATACATACTGGCATAGTCGTTTGGTCCCTCTACTGTTTTTATCCTGAATTTTCTGTATTCACTTTTTTTAGGTTTGCCATCGTCGAATACAACCATTGAGCCGACCGATAAAAAACCACTTATATTTGATATGTCATAAGACTCAACCCGTGATGCATCTTCAAGACCCAGCCATCCTGAAATCTGTTTCATGGCTCCCGTAGTCCTCTCCTCCTCACGCTTTATCTTTTCCATATCCTTTGTGAGAACCATAGCGGCATTTTTATGTGCAAGCTCGACAAGTCTTTCTTTCTGTCCCTTTTTCGGAACAATGATACTGACTTTGCCGCCCCTTTTTTCACTGAGCCACTTTTCTATCAGCTCAGACTCCGTCACTTCATATTCTACCATGACTTCACGAGGAATAAAAGGTGTTCCGGCATAAAATTGTTTAATAAATGCCTGAAGCATATCATTTTCTTTCTCGCCGTAACTTCCCTTTAAGTGAAAATGATCCCTGCCGATAAGTTTTCCCTCTCTTATAAAGAAAACCTGTACTACAGCTTCCTCATTTGTCCTCGCAAGTGCAACAACATCCCTGTCCATTCCGCCAAAATCATTTATCTTTTGTTTCACGGACATTTTCTTTACACTCTCTATCAAATCCCTGCAGACTGCCGCCTGCTCATATTCCATTTTTTCAGATGCCTCATACATCTTTTCCTCAAGATATTCGATAACCTGCTTATAATCGCCCTCTATCAGCTTTAAAGCCTTATTAAAATTCTTGTTATATTCCTCTTTGCTGATATAGCCCTGACACGGTGCATTGCATTTTCCGATATGATAATTAAGACATGGTCTTTCTTTTCCTATATCTCTCGGAAGAACTCTGCGGCAGGTTCTTATCCGGTATATCTTATGTGCAAATTCAAGCGTATCCCTAGCAGCCGTCACATTCGTAAACGGTCCGAAATATTTGCACTTATCTTTTTTCTGCTGTCTTGAATATATAAGTCTCGGAAAATCTTCATAAACCGTTGCCTTTATATAAGGATAAGTCTTGTCATCCTTAAGCATTGTGTTGTATTTCGGCTCATGCTCTTTTATAAGATTGTTCTCAAGAACGAGAGCCTCCACCTCGGAGTCAGTTATTATATATTCAAAATGGTCTATCTGGGAAATCATCCTCTCAATCTTTGGAGATACTCTCCTGCCCGCCTGAAAATACTGTCTCACCCTGTTTTTAAGGCTTATCGCCTTTCCTACATATATGATGGCATCACTCTTGTCATGCATCAGATAAACACCGGGCTTTGCAGGCAGTTTCTTTAATTCTTCTTTTATGTCAAACACTTTTTTAACCACCTGCCCCTCCCTTTTTTATAACAGCAATTTATTAAAATTTTTCTTCGTCAGTGTCCTCTGCATTTTCCTTTGACAATGTAACTGTTTTGTTTTCTGTGCTTTGAGCTTCCGTATTCTCTACTTCTCTGTTCTCTGCTTCTGCATTTTGAGCCTCTATATTTACTGCTTTTTTATCTTCACTGTCCTGTGCAGCTTCTTCATTTTCTTTCTTCTTTGAAGCAGGTGTCATAAATTTATTTATAACATTTGCAACACCGTCCTCATTGTGTGAGAGTGTTACATAGTCTGCCGCCTGTTTTACTTTGTCCTGTGCATTGCCCATTGCAACACCCATTCCGGCATATCTGAGCATTGGCATATCATTTATGCTGTCACCGACGCAGATAACTTTTTCCCTGTTTATATCGAGATAACGCATAAGTTTCTCAACTGCAACTCCCTTGTCAACATACTTTGGAAGAAGTTCAACAAAGTGAGGGTCTGAACGGAACACATTGACCTTGTCACCAAACATCTCTCTCATATGTTTTTCAATATTTTTCATGCTGTCAGGCTCACCGCTGAGCATTATCTTGTTAAATCCAAAGTTTACGACTTTGACAAAATCGTCTGTCTCCCTGACAGCAACATCACAAGCCCTTGCATCAGCGTCTATATATCTCGTCACACCATTTGCGGCGATAAGTTCTTTTTCGGCATCATTATAAACAGCTATTGAAACCTCTGCCTTAACTGCTTCTTTATATACCGGTTCTAATATCTCACCAGGAACCATCTGATTATAGATGCACTCACCTGTCTTACAGTTTACTACAGTAGTTCCGTTGTAAGCGATAACAAATCCACCGAACTTTTCAAGCTGTATTTTTGACGCATTTTTTCTGATACCTGCTATTGAGCGTCCCGATGCTATGGCAATCTTCTTACCTCTCTTCTGAGCATCAACGATTGTCTCTACCGTCTTTTCGCTTATCTGCTTGTCCGAATCAAGCAAAGTTCCGTCAACATCGATAACTATCGCATCATAAAGGTCACCCTCAGGTTCTTCTATTCCTTTTACTTTGCGGAATATCTTCATAAATTCCTTACCGGTGATTGTCTCATGCTTGATAAGAAATTCTGCAAGTTTGTCAAGTGCATCCCTGTCACCTCTTAAAAGCTCCTCAGCTTTTGCATAGCACTCTTTAAGAATACGCATAACTTCCTGGTCTATCTCTGCTTCTGTCGCATCACCACAGTTTAATACAGTTCTTCCGTCAAGATATTTATTCTGAACCGATTCTAGTCCTATCATTCCAAACTTGTCCGTCATTCCATACTGAGTTACCATCGCTCTTGCAAGTGATGTAGCTTGTTCTATATCATTTGACGCTCCTGTCGTGATTGAGTTAAATACAATCTGCTCTGCGGCACGTCCACCGAAAAGTGTCGTTATTCTTGTCAATATCTCATCTTTGCTCATAAGATACTTTTCTTCCTCAGGCACCTGCATAACATAACCTAAAGACCCCATCGTTCTTGGAACTATTGTAATCTTTTGCACCGGCTCGGCATCTTTTTGCAATGCCGTTACGAGAGCATGACCTACCTCATGGTAAGCAACTATTCTCTTTTCTTCTTTTCCTAATATCCTGTCTTTCTTTTCCTTACCTGCAATGACAACCTCGACCGCCTCAAAAAGGTCTGCCTGACTTACTGCTTTTCTTCCTGCACGGACCGCCATTATGGCACCCTCATTTATCATATTGGCAAGATCTGAACCTACGGCACCACTCGTTGCAAGTGCAATCGCATCAAAATCTACAGAATCGTCCATAAGTACATCTTTTGCGTGAACCTTAAGAATATCAACACGACCCTTAAGGTCAGGTTTTTCAACGATTATCCTCCTGTCAAATCGACCCGGACGAAGAAGTGCCTTATCAAGTACCTCAGGTCTGTTTGTAGCACCGAGTATTACAAGACCTTTCGATGAATCAAAACCATCCATCTCTGAAAGCAACTGGTTTAGTGTCTGTTCTCTCTCATCATTTCCGCCACCGTACTGGCTGTCCCTGCTCTTTCCTATCGCATCTATCTCGTCAATGAAGATGATACACGGAGCCATAGACTGTGCCTGTTTAAACAAATCTCTTACTCTCGATGCACCTACACCGACAAACATCTCAACAAAATCTGAACCTGAGAGTGAGAAGAAAGGTACTCCCGCCTCACCTGCAACCGCCTTTGCAAGAAGTGTCTTACCTGTTCCCGGAGGTCCTACAAGAAGTGCACCTTTAGGAAGTTTTGCACCTATCTCAGTATATTTTCCCGGATTATTAAGGAAATCAACGAGTTCATTAAGAGACTCCATAGCCTCCTCCTGTCCCGCAACATCCTTAAATGTAACACCTGTTGCCTTTTGCACATACATCTTTGCCGTGCTCTTTCCGACTCCCATCATACCGCCTGAATTTTTTGACATCATGCGGAAAACAAAAAACAGTCCGCCCCAGAGCAATAATATAGGCAGCAATGTTGTTATAAGCATATACATAAGGCTTGAAGAACCTGACGAAACTTCTTTTGAAAACTCAACATTCGCTTTTTCAAGCCTTGTTATAAGGTTATAATCCATTGATATAACACCTGTATAATATGTTACTTTATAAATATTATTTGCCTGCTGTGCCGGTGTTATCTTAATCTCATCTGATGTTATAACTACCTTTGACACCTGACCATTATCAAGCATCTGTAAAAACTGGTCGTAAGTTATCTCCTTATTTGAAGCTTTCTCAACCTGACTGTTCATAAATGAGAACATGAGAAATATAACTAATGCCACAACCAGACAAACTATTATGCTTCTTCTATTTTGATTTTTTTTCGGATCCTGATTATTATTATTTTCCATCTGCAAGACCTCCCCGTTTTATTCTATGATGTTGAGGTCAAAAAGTCTTTTGACCCTAACTGATGCTTAGGATTGCTTCATTGCTATCTACTTTTGACCCTAACATCATTCTATCCGTATTATTATAAAGCTACTTGCCGTATAAATCAATAACCTACAATCTGAATAAAATGTGAAATAATCTTTATAAAATATAAACCGCATACATTTTTGTGTATTTTATACAAAAAAAATCATAAATACTGTCATAAATACTAATTGAACAAAATATACTTTATGAGTTATAATAGAAGATATTTGTTATTGACAAATAAGGAAAACGATAATAAAAACATTTATTTATGAAAAGCAAAATCTACGACTAGCGTACTGTATCATTGATACAATGCACTAGAGTCGATAACAATCTGATAACATTTTTGGACATACTAAAAGTAATAAAATACAAGGAGGATATTTTAATGGCAGTCAAATATGTATTTGTAACTGGTGGCGTTGTTTCCGGTCTTGGAAAAGGTATCACAGCAGCATCTTTAGGAAGATTGCTCAAAATGCGCGGATACAGTGTAACAATGCAGAAGTTCGATCCATATATCAATATTGACCCGGGTACTATGAATCCGGTACAGCATGGTGAGGTTTTCGTAACAGATGATGGTGCTGAGACAGATCTTGACCTCGGACATTATGAGCGTTTCATCGATGAAAGTCTTACAAAACAGTCAAATGTGACAACCGGTAAGGTTTACTGGTCAGTTCTTAACAAAGAACGCCGTGGTGATTATGGCGGAGGTACAGTTCAGGTAATCCCTCATATCACAAATGAGATAAAGAGCCGTTTTTACCGCAATGACGGCTGCAAGGATACACAGATAGCCATCATCGAAGTGGGCGGTACGGTAGGTGATATTGAAAGCCAGCCTTTTCTTGAGTCTATCCGTCAGTTCCAGCATGATATTGGACACGACAATGCTATCCTTATCCATGTGACACTTATTCCTTATCTTAAAGCCTCAGGCGAGATGAAAACAAAGCCTACTCAGGCGAGCGTAAAAGAACTTCAGGGAATGGGCATCCAGCCTGATGTTATCGTATGCCGTACAGAACTCCCTCTTGAAGAAGGGCTTAAGGATAAGATTGCACTTTTCTGTAATGTTCCTACAAAGAGTGTTTTGCAGAATCTTGATGTGGAGACACTTTACGAAGCTCCTCTCGCAATGGAAAAAGAACACCTCGCAGATGTAGTATGTGAAAAACTCTGTCTTGACTGCCCAGAACCTGACATAACTGAGTGGCAGAATATGGTTGACACACTTAAAAACCTTGATAAAGATGTCACTGTCGCACTTGTCGGCAAATATACATCACTTCATGATGCTTATATCAGTGTTGTTGAATCCTTAAAACACGGCGGACTTGCACATAAGAGCAATGTCAACATCAAATGGATTCCTTCCGAAGAATTAAATGAAGACAATGCTTCAGAACTTCTCGGCGATGTCAGCGGAATATTAGTTCCGGGCGGATTTGGTGACAGAGGAATAGACGGTAAGATAACTGCCATCAAATATGCGAGAGAAAACAACATTCCATTTCTCGGTCTTTGCCTCGGAATGCAGCTTGCAATAGTTGAGTTTGCAAGACATGTTGTAGGTTTCCATGATGCACACAGTATCGAGCTTGATCCTCAGACCACACACCCTGTTATCCATCTTATGCCTGAGCAGGATGGTATCGAGGACATTGGCGGTACATTAAGACTCGGCTCTTATCCATGTGTACTTGATAAAACTTCAAAAGCCTATGAGCTTTACGGTGAGGAAACTATCCATGAGAGACACAGACACCGCTACGAAGTAAACAATTACTACCGTGAAGATTTAGAAAAAGCAGGACTTCTCCTCTCAGGCCTTTCTCCTGACGGAAGAATCGTTGAGATGTGTGAGATACCTACTCATCCGTGGTTTATCGCAACACAGGCTCACCCTGAATTCAAATCAAGACCAAACAGACCACATCCTTTATTCAAGGGATTTGTTGGTGCTGCACTTAAATATCAGGACGAAAACAAATAAAATGATGCAAAGGTCAAAGGCAGATAGCAATGCTGCAGTCCATGGCATCAGTTGGGGGCAAAATGCCATTTGACCACAACATTATAAGATATATGCATACAAATGAAGTGCCTGCCCCTGTTTTTCAGTGGCAGGCATTTTTCCTATACATTAAAACAAATTTTGTGTCTGTGCACACCCGACACAAATATGATATTAAAAAGTGTGCAGAAATGGGGATAAATATGAAAACAACAAACACTAACAAACACAACTCAGGCCGCCAGCCGTTTTTTATGGCTCTCGCCCTCTTTCTCTGTTGTGCAATTATCGTATGTATAACCGGACAGCAAAATGACGGCTATGCATCATCACAGAATAACACACAGGTAAATTCCGTGAAAGCGGCTGCCACTGCTGCTTCGGGAAGTGCTGTCTCCAGCGGAAGTGCTGTCTCATCTAAAGAGCTTCGCGGTGTGTGGGTGTCATTTTTAAGCTATAGCAGCAAGGGATACACAAAGAAAAGCTTCACCAACTACATAACAAAAGTTTTCAAAAAGTGTAAATCAAACGGATATAACACGGTATTTGTCCACGCACGAATGTTTTCAGATGCAATGTATCCATCTAAATATTTCCCGTGGTCAGTATATGCATCAGGAACTGCCGGAAAAAATCCGGGATTTGATCCGTTAAAGATAATGGTCGATAAAGCTCATGGAATGGGACTTTCAGTCCATGCATGGCTCAATCCTTACAGAATTTCTTCATCGACAACAAACATAAATACACTTCCCAAAAGCTCATATGCATATAAATGGGCGAAATCTTCTTCAAAGGCAAAGAGAAGAAATGTATTAAAATACAATGGTGGACTCTATTACAATCCCGCAAAACCTGATGTGCGAAATCTCATCAACAACGGAGTAAAAGAGATAGTTAAAAATTATAATGTAGACGGAATACATTTTGATGATTACTTCTACCCAAATCTTGGAACTGCATACAAGAAAAACTTTGACCGACCTGAATATAATTATTATGTCAAAGCCAGAAAAAAGAGTGGCAAAAAATATTACGGCATCGTAAATTGGAGAAGACAAAATGTTGACCTGCTTATCAAAAAAGTTTACAAAACAGTAAAAACAATAAGAAAAAAAGCTGTCTTTGGTGTAAGTCCTGCCGGAAATCTTGACAATCTCTATCTAAACAACAGTTATTACTGTGATGTTAAAAAATGGATGTCATCAACCGGCTATATCGACTATATCTGCCCTCAGATATACTGGACATTCACACATACTGTATGCCCTTACAAAGCAACTTGCAAACGATGGGCAAATCTGAAAAGAAATAAAAATGTAAAACTCTATATAGGTCTTGCCGGATACAGAGCCGGTCTTTCAAAGTCACAGGCAAAAGCCGTGTACGACATAGGCTGGTCAAAAAGCAACACCATCTTAAAGCGTGAAGTTTTATATGGAAGAAGCACAAAGAAAGTCAGCGGTTATGTTCTTTTCTCATATGCCGATCTGAATAGAAAAGCAGCTGCAAAAGAGATTGCTAATCTAAAGAAAGTTTTTAAGTGATTTATTTGGCCAACGGATAACGGACGGAGAAGCCGTATATATAATTCCTCGATGGCACGCTTGTAAATGCCATTACAGAATTATATATACGGCTTCTCCTGTTTGTTATCATAATTTCAAAAAATATACTATAATCCAAAATCAATCCACAAGACATTCCCTATTGGTTCCGTAGAAAATATCGTCCCTGCCTGCCATCATCTTACAGAATTTTTCTATTCTGTCCCAGTTATTGTTTACATCAAATTCATAGCTGTGCCCCCACACATAAAACAACATCTGCTCATCCTCTTTTGGTTCTGCTTTTATAAATTTTTCGGCAAGTTCAAACAGCATTTCATCATCGTGGTGACAGGTTGCTTTTAATTTTATAGGTTCTTTTGGTATTTCAAACGAATGTGATGACTCTACTGTTCTTCCATATTTTATTCCGATTGATTTGAGATACTCAGCTACCGTATCATTCACACAGCCATACGCATATGCCATTCCTACAGGATATGTGCCATATATTTTTTCAATATTTTTCATATCCGTTATAAATTCTTTGTCAAGTTCCTCTTTTGTCATATCTGTTGGTGCTGCATGAGTAAGACCATGTGTTGCTATCTCATGTCCTTTATAAAGCTCGGCAAGTCCATCCTGTTTCATCCTGTTTATGTGCACACCCTCTATTTCAAAATTACTTTCAGGAGACTGTATTCCTGTGTTTAGATTAAATGTTGCTTTCATACCATATCTGTTAAATATCTCAACAAGTTTTCTGTCCTGCTCTATTCCATCATCATAACTGAATGTAAGTGCTTTCCTATATTTCATTATATCTTTCTTCCTTTCTGTTACATCATTATATACTTATAATATTGGGACAAAAATTTTTTGTCACCCAGCTATTCTCATATACACTGAAATTTTTGTAGTTGAATTTTCACATACACACAACAAAAAATTCTCTCTAAATATATTTGTATGTGGAATTTTTCTGTCGTAGTCTGCTTTATTTAATAATGTTTTTAATCACCTCAATATCATCTCCTGTGATTTCAACTATCTGCTCTATCGTAAGATTAGCTTTATACATATTTTTGATAACTTCCTTTTCTTTTTTGTCCTGTTGCAACTGTTTCTTCTGAAAATCAATTATCTTGTCATTTAGTTCTACATTCATTCCCTTAAGTTCCGTATTCTCTCCTTCTAGCTGAGTATTTTTCCCCTTCAGTTCTGTATTCTCACCTCTTAACTCCTTGTTCTCAGCCTTAAGTTCATCTACCATATACTTTACCGTATTTTCATCTAATATTCTTAATGCTTCTGAATACATATCAAACACCTCCTCAGGTTTTACAAGATATTCTGCCATCTCAATATATATTTCTTCCAGCCACGGATATTTTTCGATATTTCTATCTATCTTCTCTATATCATCAGTTACAAGAAGTGACAGCCATGCATTTACATCCGTTCTTTTATTATTTCCTTTATCATTACTTAAATAATATTCGCTTTTCTTAAACTCGTCAAGTGCTATTATATAACATTCCTGATACATTTCCATATCAAGTCCAGTGTCAAATTTCATTCTTCCCTTATGCAGATATTCACCTTTTAAATTCTCAGATTTACAGATTGACGGTGAATTTTCGTATATTACTATTGTTATCACTTTATTAAGATCTTTGTATGTAAAATAATTTCCTTTTTCTGATTTTACCTTTGCATACTGTCTCGTCATTGTGTCAGCCAGGTAGCAGGCTATCCTTTGCCCCGGAAATGTATATGGAATTTTTTGTATTTCTACATTTACAAGTGAACCATCCTCCAGTTCAACCAGCATATCCATTATGAGAAGTGATGCTTCATTAACTATCCTGTTTTCATTTGGCAGCATACATTTTACTGTTACTTTTTCACCCAGCACCGAACTGATAAAATCTGATAATCTTTCTGAATGAATGTCAACTGAAAACAGCTTTTTGAAAAAAGGGTCATATGTAAGCGGTAATGTTTTCTTTCCCGCCATATACTCCTGAAACCGCCTTTTCCATTCACCTGAAAGGGCAAGATAACCCTGATATAGCAATGGATTTTTTGATAATCTTCGTTCAAGTTCTTCTGCCTGACATGAATTTTCTTCTATATATCTTTTTAGTTTTGTTATGCCTTTTGTTTCTATATTATTACTTTTGATATTACTTTTTGTATTATCACTTTTGATATTATTGCTTTTTGCATTACTACTTTTTGCTTTGTTACTTTTTACATTATCACTTTCTGTATTGTTATTTTTTTCATCATTACTTTTTACATTATTACTTTTTATATTGTTGTTTTTGACATTGTCACTTTTTACATTATGTGTTTTTATTATCTTTTTGTCTTCCATATTCCTCCTCATTTTCGTATAAATGCTGTTAGTTACATGTCCACACCTACGGCATGACCGATACTTATTGTTTTTGTTGAATTTTTCATTGAACATCTGTGATTTTAGATGATTAATTAGAAAATTATAATTCATGAATTATTTTCGTTTTCCTTTAGTGATTTAATCATATCAGATATTTTTTAATTTTAATATGTATATATTGTATGAAATAATTTATATGTTTTATTGCAACATAGATAATTTTATAATAATCAAACAAATAGTATTTTATGCAATGTGCATTATTTTCTCTGACTTTTTTGTGAATATATGACAAAAAAATCGACGCTTATCTACTGTAAACGCCGATGTAATCATTGTTTGCTTTACTTTTCTTGTTTGCCTCGCTTTCCGACCTGCTCTACTCTCTTGCCTGTATTATTACTTGTCTGTTTTACTTTCTTATTTGTATCACTTTTCTTTTTACTCTACTTCCTTGTTTGCTTTTCTATTTACACTACTTTCTTGTTTATATTATTACTTTTGGCATTATTAATTTCCAACCTACTTTTCTTTCCTGTCTGCCCTATTTCCCCTTTGCATCATTCCCTTTCTAAAAAAGAAAAACCAGCCACACGCTATTGCGTGTGGCTGGTATATAATTTGTATTATCAAGATAAGTTTATCAACTTTTTAAAGTTTTCCCTCACTATCGCTCGGTCAATTATTTAACTTTAACAGTTACCTTTACTTTCTTGCTTCCTACTTTGATTGTTACAGGTACTTTGCTAACTTTCTTCTTCTTAGCCTTAAGTGAAACAACTACTTTACCCTTAGAAACTTTTGCTGACTTGTATGTCAAATATTTCTTCTTAGACTTAGGAATTGTAACCTTAACTGTATCTGTTGTAGCTTTCTTCTTGTTCTGAGCTTTAACCTTAACTGTAACCTTAGCTGTCTTATTCTTCTTAACTGTTACTTTCTTCTTAGCAGCCTTAGCTTTAGTTGTCTTGTTCTGAACATAAATCTTAATCTTAGCTGTCTTCTTTCCAGCCTTAAGTGTTACTGTACCATAGTATCCCTTATATTTCTTAGCTTTCTTAGGTACTGTAATCTTAATCTTCTTGCTTGATGTAACCTTAACTGTAGCGTACTTCTTGTTAGCTTTCTTAGATACTTTAGCTTTGATTGTCTTACCCTTTGTATCCTTAGCTGTGTACTTAATTGTCTTAGACTTTCCTGCTGCGATAACAACTTTCTTAGCTACTGTAAATTTAGCTTTACTCTTTGCAGGCTTCTTTGTAGGAGCTGTTGTAGGCTGCTCTGAAGGAACTGCTGAAGGTGTTGTTGAAGCTGCCGGAGCTGTTGCTGTTGCTGCTGGAGCTGTTGCTGTTGCTGCTGGAGCTGTTGCTGTTGCTGCTGGAGCTGTTGCTGTTGCTGCTGGAGCTGTTGCTGTTGCTGCTGGAGCTGTTGCTG
>OJSD01000433.1_pt1 | contig 58440 bp, 56 predicted proteins | sample 1599391 | NCBI WGS metagenome assembly OJSD01 (sample SAMN04168656, study PRJEB22393) | human gut metagenome | biome: human gut microbiome; feature: stool | host: Homo sapiens | collected 2014-03-17 | reverse complement strand
AACGGCACCCCGCGTGAGGACGGCTTTGACATCACCGTTGCCAGCGAGGTCATGGCGGTGTTCTGCCTGGCCACCGATCTGGAGGACTTAAAGGCCCGCCTGTCCCGCATCGTCTGCGCCTACACCTACGACGGCCAGCCCGTCACCGCCGGACAGATCGGCGCGGCGGGCGCGATGACCGCACTTTTGAAGGATGCGCTCGACCCGAACCTTGTCCAGACGCTGGAGCACAACCCCGCCATCATCCACGGCGGTCCGTTCGCCAACATTGCCCACGGCTGCAACAGTGCCATTGCCACCAGGCTGAGCCTCAAGCTGGCCGACTACGTTGTGACCGAGGCCGGCTTCGGCGCGGATCTGGGCGCGGAGAAGTTCCTTGACATCAAGTGCCGCGCGGCCGGGCTGCATCCCGCCGCCGTTGTGCTGGTGGCCACGGTGCGCGCGCTCAAGTCCCACGGCGGCGTGGCCAAGCCCGATCTGGGCAAGCCCAACGCCGAGGCCGTGCGTGCGGGCAGCGTGAACCTGGCCCGCCACATTGAGAACCTGCAGGGCTTTGGTCTGCCGGTCTGCGTTGCCATCAACGCCTTTCCCACCGACACTGCGGAGGAGATGGATGTTATTTATGACGTCTGCAACAAGGCCGGTGTGCCCTGCGCCCTGAGCGAGGTCTTTGCCAAGGGCGGCGAGGGCGGCAAGGCGCTGGCCGAGACCGTGCTGTCCATCCTGGACGACAGCGCCGAGGTGCAGTACACCTACGAGCTGGACGCGCCGCTGACGGATAAGATCGAGGCCGTCGCCACGAAGATCTACCGCGCGGGCCGCGTAAGCTACACCGCCGCCGCAAAAAAGGCGCTGGACGAGCTGACCGCGCTGGGTTATGGCAAGCTGCCGGTCTGCATTGCCAAAACGCAGTATTCCTTCAGCGACAACGCCAAGCTGACGGGTGCGCCCGAGGGTCACACGCTGAATGTGCGCGAGGTGCGTTTGAGCGCCGGTGCGGGCTTTGTGGTCGTTGTCTGCGGCAGCATCATGACGATGCCCGGCCTGCCCAAGCACCCCGCCGCCATGGACATTGACGTGGATGTACACGGGAAGATCACGGGTCTGTTCTGATTGGTAAAATTTTGGTAAAATCGTAAAATAAAGAATCCCCCTTCCGGGAGGCTGTAGGGGCCGATGACGAGCATCCGCCTCTACAGAGTTCCCGGAAGGGGGATTTTTATTAATAGTTATCACCCAGGCTTACAAATTTTCGCCGTTCGCACCAATGGCCCCGGCATACCATGCGGCGCTGTCCCCCGGGGGACGGGCCGGCGCTATTCCGCCATGTCTCCCGCTTTTGCTTCCGGGGTCTCTGCGTCCTTCTGCTCCATGTCCGGGGCAATTTCGCCGCCGGGCATCTTGTGGCCGAAGGACGGCACAAAGAAATACTTGCGGATGATGAAGATCAGCGCGATGGCCACCACGCTGACCAGGTTCTGCACGGCGTCCTCATGACCGACGATCATGTGGCGGGCAATGGCGTAGAGCAGCACCTCCAGCACGCTGCCGGGGCTGTGCTTGGCCAGCATCTTGATAAACTCGATGCCGATAACGATGTCCAGCGCACGTTCCAGAAAGGTGCGGATCTCCAGGCTGTCGGCATCGGTCAGCAGACCGGGCATCAGCTCCACCAGCGGGACAATGCTCATGAGCAGAGCCGCCAGCACAATGCCGGAGAGCACGACTTCTAGGATGCCCGCAGCCTCGGCGATCTGGTCGCGGAAGATGCGCTTGACCCATTCCTCCCTGCCGTGCAGGGCGTGATTTGTCAGGCGTCGTTTGGGTGCAATCATACAAAGCTCCTTGTTTATGTATTTTTTCTATTTTATCATATTTTTGTGCTCTGTACCAGCAAAATTTTACAGGCCGTTTTAAAGTATGACAACTGCCCCCCAAGACCCATCAAAAACGACAAAAAGCGACGGTCAAAACCCTTTTGCACCGTTTTTTGGCTGAAATGTCCGCCGGGCGCTTGCATTTTTTTTGCCCAGCGTTTACACTACAATTACAGGGCACATCTTACTTTTATTAAAGGGGGATCTTCCGTGGCAAACGCAATGCAGCGTATTGGCTTCTTCGCGGGTGTTCTGTACCATCATACCCTTTTTACGTCGACACCACAGCGCAGTGTATCCTGATGCGGAGCACTGCGCTGTTTGCTTTGTAAGGGAGGTTTCAAAACGTATGAAAAAAGTTGCGATCATCATGGGCTCGGACAGTGACTGGCCGGTGGTCAAGGGTGCCTGCACGGTGCTGAAGGATTTCGGCGTGCCGTATGAGGCGCACATTCTTTCGGCCCACCGCACACCGGAGGCCGCCGCCGCGTTCGCCAGGAGCGCCCGTGCCGAGGGCTACGGCGTCATTCTCTGCGCTGCCGGCATGGCCGCGCACCTGGCCGGTGCCTTTGCCGCCAACACCACCCTGCCCGTTGTGGGCATCCCGATGAAGGGCGGCGCCATGGACGGTCTGGACGCCCTGCTGGCCACTGTGCAGATGCCCAGCGGCTTTCCCGTGGCTACCGTAGCGCTGAACGGCGCGAAGAACGCCGCGTATCTGGCTGTGGCGATTCTGGCCGTGGCCGACGACGAGCTGGCCGCGAAGCTTGACAGCTTCCGCGCCGACACCGCCGCCGCGATTGCCAAGAAGGACGCCGCCATTGCCGCTGAAGCCGCAGCACTGTAAAAGAGCTTTCCCCCAAGGGGGAAGCCAAAGACAGGTACACATACATACTTTACTATATTATACAATAAAAAGGAGCGTTTCTCATGAATTACGAAGTTAAAGAGCAGCTGTACGAAGGCAAGGCCAAGCAGGTTTTCGCTACCAACGATCCCGAGATCGTCATGGTCCACTATAAGGATGACGCCACTGCCGGTGACGGTGAGAAGAAGGGCACCATTCGCGACAAGGGCATTGTCAACAACAAGCTGTCCAACGCTCTGATGCAGAAGCTCGAGAAGGAGGGCATCCCCACCCATTACGTGCAGGAGGTCAATGACCGCGACACCTTTGTGAAGAAGGTCGAGATCGTGCCTCTGGAGGTCATCGTCCGCAACGTTGCAGCCGGTCACTTCAGCCTGCGCATGGGCGTGCCCGAGGGCAAGGTCTTTAAGACCCCCATCCTCGAGTACAGCTACAAGAACGACGATCTGCACGACCCGTTCATCAACCACTACTACGCCCTGGCCCTCGACCTGGCTACCCAGGAGGAGCTGGACACCATCGCGAAGTATGCCTTCAAGGTCAACGAGGTGTTGAAGAAGATCATGCTGGACGCCAACATCCGTCTGGTGGACTTTAAGCTCGAGTTTGGCCGCCTGTCCGACGGCACGATCATCCTGGCCGACGAGATCAGCCCCGACACCTGCCGTTTCTGGGACGCCACCACCGGCGCACATCTGGACAAGGATCTGTTCCGCCGCAACATGGGCGGCGAAGCCGACGCTTACCAGGAAGTCATGAAGCGCCTGCTGGGCTGATTGCACCCGCACAATTTACCGCGCGCTTTCCCGTAGGGGCGCATTCCATATACGCCCGCAAGAGGCAGCCGACCCACGGGCGGATATAGGATCCGCCCCTACGGCTTTACCATTCCGACAATTGGAGCAAATAAATGAGCGAAATTTCCCAATACACCGAGTCCCTGCACGAGGAGTGCGGCGTGTTCGGTATGTATGACAAGACTGGCGAGACCGATATGGTCAACGCCGTCTACAGTGCGCTGTACGCCCTGCAGCACCGCGGCCAGGAGAGCTGCGGCATTGCGCTGAACGTCGACGGCGTGCTGTCCGGCTACCGCGATCTGGGCCTTGTCAGCGAGGTCTTTACCAAGCGCGTGCTGGAGGAGCTGCCCCGCGGCGCAAAGATGGCTACCGGCCATGTCCGCTATGCCACGGCGGGCCAGCGCAGCCGTTCCAACGCGCAGCCGATGGTTCTGCATCACTGCAAGGGCGCTATGGCGGTCTGCCACAACGGCAACCTTGTCAATGCGCCGAAGCTGCGCCGCAAGCTCGAGATGAGCGGTTCGATCTTTCACGGCACGTCGGACACCGAGGTCATCGCCTATCTGCTGACCCAGAACCGTCTGCTGACGCCGAACATTGAGATGGCCGTCAGCCGCACGATGGACGACATCGAGGGCGCATACTCCCTCGTCATTATGACCCACACCAAGCTGATCGCGGCGCGCGACCCCAACGGCTTCCGCCCGCTGTGCATCGGCGAGCTGCCCGACGGCAACGGCTATGCCTTTGCCAGCGAGAGCTGTGCGCTGGACGCCGTGGGCGCGAAGTTCGTCCGTGACGTGCGCCCCGGCGAGATCGTTATTGCCGACCGCAACGGTCTGCGCACGATGGAGGATCACTGCGGCGCCGCGCCGCACACGATGTGCGTCTTTGAGTACATCTACTTTGCCCGCCCGGATTCCGTCATCGAGGGCACCTGTGTGCATGAGGCCCGTCTGCAGGCGGGCCGGTTCCTGGCGCAGGAGCATCCCGTGGAGGCCGATGTCGTCATCGGTGCACCGGACTCTGGTCTGGATGCTGCGCTCGGCTATGCGCAGGAGAGCGGCATCCCCTACGGCGTGGGCTTTATCAAGAACAAATATGTAGGCCGCACCTTCATTCAGGGCAGCCAGGCCCAGCGCGAGAGCAGCGTGCGCATCAAGCTGAACGCCATCACGTCCACGGTCAAGGGCAAGCGCGTTGTGCTGGTCGATGACTCCATCGTCCGCGGCACGACGAGCGCCCGCACCATCCGCCTGCTGCGCGAGGCCGGTGCTGCCGAGGTACACTACCGGATCAGTGCGCCGCCGTTCGCTCACCCGTGCTACTTCGGCACCGACATTCCCGACGAGAAAGACCTGATTGCCACCGGCCACACCGTCGAGGAGATCAACGAGCTGGTCGGGTCTGACACGCTGGGCTATTTGAGCATTGAGCATGTGCAGCAGCTGGCCATCCACAGCAAGTGCGGCTTCTGCACGGGCTGCTTTACCGGCAAATACCCCGTCGCCCCGCCCACCGAGACGATGGACATTGTCTACGACAAACCGCTGAGCCAGTCTAAGACGAATAAGAAGCTGTAATCATAACGATGGAAGCGCAGCAGTAGCGCAAACTTCTCTCCCCCACCGCCTCCTTGCCTCCCTCTGCGAGGGAGGTGGCGCGCAGCGCCGGAGGGAGAGAGCTTGCCGCTGCCACCCGATTTTCCGAGTAATGTAACACATTTAGGAGTTCAACATGGAAAAAAGCTATTCTGCCAGCTACGCCGCTGCAGGCGTGGATATTACCGCCGGGTACCGCTCTGTTGAGCTGATGAAGCAGTATGTGGCCCGCACGATGACCGAGAGCTGCATCGGCGGTCTGGGCGGCTTCGGCGGCCTGTTTGAACTGGACTGCACCGGCATGGAGCATCCCGTTCTGATTTCCGGCACTGACGGCGTCGGCACCAAGCTGCGCATCGCCATGCTGCTGGACAAGCACGACACCATCGGCATCGACTGCGTGGCCATGTGCGTCAACGACGTCATCTGTGCCGGTGCCAAGCCGCTGGTTTTCCTCGACTACATCGCCTGCGGCAAGAACATCCCGGAGAAGATCGCCGAGATCGTCAAGGGCGTGGCCGAGGGCTGCGTCCAGGCGGGCTGCTCCCTCGTGGGCGGCGAGACCGCCGAGCACCCCGGCATGATGCCCGAGGATGAGTACGACCTGGCCGGCTTCACCGTCGGCGTCGTGGACAAGGCAAAGATTTTGGACAACTCCACGATGCAGCCGGGCGATGTCATCATCGCACTGCCCTCCACGGGTGTACACTCCAACGGTTTCTCGCTGGTACGCAAGATTTTTGATATTGACAACAACCCCAATGTGCTGAAAAAGACATTCGACGGCATGGACAAGCCCCTGGGCGAGGCTCTGCTGGCCCCCACGAAGATCTACGTCAAGCCCGTGCTGGCTGTCATGGACGAGATCACGGTCAAGGGCGTGTCCCACATCACCGGCGGCGGCTTCTATGAGAACATTCCCCGCAGCCTGAAGAAGGGCTGTGCGGCCCGCATCGCCAAGGCCGATGTGCGCACCCCTGCCCTGTTCGACGTCATGCAGCGCGAGGGCGGCATCTCCGAGCACGATATGTTCAACACCTTCAACATGGGCGTCGGCATGGTGCTGACCGTCGCGCCCGAGGATGCGGACAAGGCCATTGCCATTCTGAAGGCCCACGGCGAGGACGCCTACCGTCTGGGCACCATCGTCGAGGGCGACGGGGTCGAGCTGGTATGAAGCGTGTAGCGGTACTGGTATCGGGCGGCGGCACGAATTTGCAGGCCCTGCTGGAAAGCGAGCGCCGCGGCGAGAACCCGAACGGTAAAATCGAGCTGGTCGTTGCCAGCAAGCCCGGCGTCTACGCGCTGGAGCGCGCCGCCAATTTCGGTGTAGAATCTGCTGTTGTCAGCCGCAGGGACTACGCTGACAGCGCTGCGTTTGACGCCGCCCTGCTGGACACCCTGCAGAAGCACAGTATTGACGTGGTCGTGCTGGCAGGCTTTTTGAGCGTGCTGGGCGAAAAGGTCATTGCGGCCTACCGCAATAAAATCATCAATGTTCATCCCAGCCTGATCCCCAGCTTCTGCGGCCCCGGCTTCTACGGACTGCGCGTGCACGAGGCCGCGCTGGCCCGCGGCGTGAAGCTGACCGGCGCTACCGTCCACCTTGTAAACGAGGAGTGCGACGGCGGGCCCATTCTGCTGCAGAAGGCCGTGGCCGTGGAGCCCGGCGACACCCCCGAGACGCTGCAGAAGCGCGTCATGGTCGAGGCCGAGTGGCAGCTGCTGCCCAAGGCGCTGGCGATGGTGTGCAGTGACGAGGTGTAAAATCGTTTTCCACCACTGCACGGCAGGGAATCCCGTTTCCTGTTTATGCAAAACGAGGTTTAACAATGAAAAAGAATCTGTACAAATATCTTGCCGGGAATGACTACCCCGGGCGCGGCATTGTGCTGGGCAAAAGCCCCGACGGCCAGAAGGCGTTCGTCGCCTACTGGATCATGGGCCGCAGCGCCAACAGCCGCAACCGTGTGTTTGAGCCTGTCGACGGCGGCATCCGCACGGTGGCCGCTGACCCGGCCAAGCTCGAGGACCCGCACCTCATCATCTACAACGCTGTGCTGACCCTGCGGGAGACCACCGTGGTCACGAACGGCGACCAGACTGACACGATTGCCCGGTTCATGAACGGCAACCTTTTCCCCGGCTACAGCTTTGAGGCTGCGCTGGCGACCCGCACCTATGAGGACGACGCGCCGAACTTTACCCCGCGCATCTCCGGCGTTGTCGATATGCGCCGCGGCGGCTACAAGCTGTCCATCGTCAAATCCGACGAGGGCAACGCCGAGAGCGTGCAGCGCCAGACCTTCGACTACCCGCAGCCCGTGGCCGGTGAGGGACACTTCATCAGCACTTACGTCAAGAACGGTGCGCCGATCCCCAGCTTTGCGGGTGAGCCGCTGCGCGTCGCCATCGACACGAACGACGCGGACAAGTTTGCCGACAAGCTGTGGGCGAGCCTGAACGAGGACAACAAGGTCAGCCTGTTTGTCCGCAGCATCGAGCTGGAAACCGGCGAGTACGAGGACATTATCCTGAATAAATACACCGCTGTGGAGGGTTAATATGAACGAATTTCAGCTGAAATACGGCACGAACCCCAACCAGAAGCCCGCCCGCATCTACATGGCGGACGGCAGTGACCTGCCCGTGCAGATTTTGAACGGACGCCCTGGCTACATCAACTTTCTGGATGCGTTCAACTCCTGGCAGCTCGTGCGCGATTTGAAGAAGGCACTCGGCCAGCCCGCTGCCGCCAGCTTCAAGCACGTCTCCCCCGCCGGTGCGGCCATCGGTCTGCCGCTGGATGAGACCCTGCGCGCCATGTACCACATTGCGCCGGAGACCGAGCTTTCCCCGCTGGCCTGCGCCTACGCCCGTGCCCGCGGTGCGGACCGTATGTCCAGCTTCGGCGACTGGATCGCGCTGTCCGATGTCTGCGACCTGAGCACCGCGAAGCTGATTCAGCACGAGGTCTCCGACGGCATCATTGCGCCCGGCTACGACGCCGACGCGCTGGAGGTGCTGAAATCCAAGAAGAAGGGCGGCTACGCCATCGTCCAGATCGACGCCGACTACGAGCCGAAGCCGCTGGAGACCCGCACGGTCTTTGGCGTGACCTTCGAGCAGGGCCGTCAGGACCTGGACATTTCCAATGAGACGATGCTGCAGAACATTGTGACCGAAAACAAGGTCATCAGCGACGAGCAGCGCCGCGACCTCATCATCAGCCTGATCGTGCTGAAATACACCCAGTCCAACAGCGTCTGCTACGTGCAGGACGGCCAGACCATCGGCGTCGGTGCGGGCCAGCAGAGCCGCGTGCACTGCACCCGTCTGGCGGGCCAGAAGGCCGACAACTGGCAGCTGCGCCACATGCCGAAGGTGCTGGACCTGCCGTTCCGCGCTGACATTGCCAAGCCGAACCGCGACAACGCGATCGATGTTTACATCGGCGACACGCCGGAGGATGTCATCGGCGACGATGTCTGGGCCGAGACCTTCACCGAGCAGCCGGCCCCGCTGACCGCCGAGGAAAAGCGCGCCTGGCTGGATGCCGTGACCGGTGTGAGCCTGGGCAGTGATGCCTTCTTCCCGTTCGGCGATAACATCGAGCGCGCGCGCCGCAGCGGCGTGACCGCCATTGTACAGCCGGGCGGCTCCATCCGCGACGCACAGGTGATCGACACCTGCAACAAGTACGGCATTGCGATGGCGTTCTGCGGCATTCGGCTGTTCCATCATTAAACGCAAAAAACAACTCGCCTGCGGCGATTTTTCGTCGCGGGCTGTTGTGCTGTCAAGGAGGACGCTTATGAAAATTCTGGTTGTAGGCGGCGGCGGGCGTGAGCACGCCATCATCCGCGCGCTGAAAAAAAGCCCCCGCTGCTCCGAGATCTGGTGTGCGCCCGGCAACGGCGGCATCAGCTATGACGCCCACTGCAAGGCCATCCCGGCCACCGACGTGGAAGCTATGGTCAAATTTGCCAAGGAAGAAGCCTTTGACTATGTCGTCGTCGCCCAGGACGACCCGCTGGCGCTGGGCATGGTCGATGCGCTGGCCGCTGTGGGCATCCCGGCATTCGGTCCCGACAAGGCCGCGGCCCGCATTGAGGCCAGCAAGGTGTTCAGCAAGGACCTGATGAAGAAATACGGCATCCCTACGGCCAAATATGAGACGTTCGACGACCCCGAGAAGGTCATGGACTACATCAAAGCCGAGGGCAAATACCCCGTCGTCATCAAGGCGGACGGTCTGGCGCTGGGCAAGGGCGTGCTGATCTGCCAGAATGAGCAGGAGGCCGCCGACGGCGTCAAGGAGATCATGCTGGACAAAAAGTTCGGCGCGTCCGGCAACCATGTGGTCGTCGAGGAGTTCCTGACCGGCCCCGAGGTCAGCGTGCTGTCCTTCTGCGACGGCAAGACCGTCAAGCCGATGGTCTCGAGCATGGACCACAAGCGTGCTCTCGACCACGACGAGGGCCTGAACACCGGCGGCATGGGCACCGTGGCCCCGAACCCCTACTACACGCCCGCAGTCGCCGAGCGCTGCATGCAGGAGATTTTCCTGCCCACGGTTGCGGCCATGCAGGCCGAGGGCTGCCCCTTCAAGGGATGTCTGTATTTCGGCCTGATGCTGACCCCCGACGGCCCGAAGGTCATCGAGTACAACTGCCGCTTCGGCGACCCCGAGACGCAGGTCGTGCTGCCCCTGCTGGAAAGCGACCTGCTGACCGTGATGGAGGCCACAACGAACGGCACGCTGGACAAGACCGATGTCAAATTCAGCGACGGCGCAGCGGCTTGTGTCATCTTAGCCAGCGGCGGCTATCCCCTCGCCTACGAGAAGGGCAAGGAGATCACCGGCCTGACCGCGGGCCAGCTGAACGCCGCCGATGTGACGGTCTACCACGCCGGCACGGCCATCAAGGACGGCAGGCTCGTCACGAACGGCGGGCGCGTGCTGGGCGTGACCGCCACGGCCAACACCCTGCCCGAGGCGCTGAAAAAGGCGTATGCTGCCACGGAGAGCATCCATTTTGACAAGCTGCACAAGCGCAGTGACATTGGGGCAAGAGCGCTGGCGGCGATGCAGTAAAAAGGCTTCCCCATCGAGGGAAGCTGTCACCGAAGGTGACTGATGAGGGCAAACTTCCCGCAGCTTTCCGTCAACGGGATACAGCGGTACACTTTCCCCTCATCCGGCCTCGGACGGGGCCTCGGCCACCTTCCCCCCAGGGGGAAGGCTTTCCGTCCGTCACTTCCTGCAAATTTAACTCTCAGGAGGAAATACAATGGTATATCGCATTTATGTTGAGAAAAAGCCCGGCTTTGACGGCGAGGCACAGGGGCTTCTGCATGAGCTGGTCGATCTGGTCGGCATCCAGAATCTGACCGGTCTGCGCCTTTTGAACCGCTATGACGTCGAGGGCATCGACGCAGTGCTGTTCCAGCAGGCTGTGCCCACCGTGTTCAGTGAGCCGCCTGTTGACGTGACCTACGACAAGCTGCCCGACGCCAAGACCGTTTTTGCCGTCGAGTACCTGCCCGGCCAGTTTGACCAGCGCGCCGACTCTGCCAGCGAGTGCATCCAGCTGCTGAGCCAGGGCGAGCGCCCCGCGGTGCGCTCCGCCCGCGTCTACCTGCTGGACGGCGACCTGACCGACGCCGACCTGGCCGCCATCAAGAAGTACGTCATCAACCCCGTCGAGGCCCGCGAAGCAAGCCTTGACGAGCGCAGCACCCTGAAAATGGAGTTTGCCATCCCGACGGAGGTCGAGACGCTGACCGGCTTCACCGCGCTGGACGACGACGCGCTGGAAGCGTTCCGCAATGAGAGGGGCCTGGCGATGGACCATGCGGACATCGTGTTCTGCCAGAACTACTTCAAATCCGAACACCGCGACCCGACCATCACCGAGATCCGTCTGATCGACACCTACTGGTCCGACCACTGCCGCCACACGACGTTCGGCACGATCCTGGATGACGTGAAGATCGACGATGAGCTTGTGCAGGCCGCATTTGACCGCTACATGGCACTGCGCGCCGAGACGGGCCGCGACAAGAAAAACCGCACCCTGATGGACTGCGCGACCATCGGTGCCAAGGCGCTGAAGCAGCGCGGCATTCTGAAGAACCTTGACGAGAGCGAGGAGATCAACGCCTGCACCGTCAAGATCAAGTGTGACGTGGACGGTGAGCAGCAGGACTGGCTGTTCCTGTTCAAGAACGAGACCCACAACCACCCCACCGAGATCGAGCCCTTCGGCGGCGCGGCGACCTGCATTGGCGGTGCCATCCGTGACCCGCTGTCCGGACGCAGCTATGTCTATCAGGCCATGCGCGTGACCGGTGCGGCTGACCCGCTGAAGCCTGTTTCCGAGACAATGCCCGGCAAGCTGCCCCAGCGCAAGCTGGTCACGACGGCTGCCGCGGGCTATTCCAGCTACGGCAACCAGATCGGCCTTGCCACCGGTCAGGTCGCAGAGCTGTACCATCCCGGCTACGCCGCCAAGCGCATGGAGATCGGCGCAGTTGTCGGCGCGACGCCTGCCAGCCATGTCCGCCGCGAGGAGCCCGCCCCGGGTGATGTCGTTATCCTGCTGGGCGGACGCACGGGCCGCGACGGTGTCGGCGGTGCCACCGGTTCCTCCAAGGCGCACAAGTTGACGAGCCTTGAGACCTGCGGTGCCGAGGTGCAGAAGGGCAACGCGCCCATCGAGCGCAAGCTGCAGCGCCTGTTCCGCCGCGAGGACGCCTGCCGCCTTATCAAGCGCTGCAACGACTTCGGCGCAGGCGGTGTGTCTGTCGCCATCGGTGAGCTTGCCGACGGCCTGCACATCGACCTGAACAAGGTCACCCGCAAGTACGAGGGTCTGGACGGCACCGAGCTGGCCATTTCGGAGAGCCAGGAGCGCATGGCCGTGGCCGTCGCCGCCGAGGACGCCGAGACCTTTATGAAGTACGCTGCCGAGGAAAACCTTGAGGCGACTATCGTTGCCACCGTCACCGAGGAAAAGCGGATGCGCGAGGTCTGGAACGGCAAGACCATCGTTGACCTCTCCCGCGAGTTCCTGAACTCCAACGGTGCCGAGCGCCACGCTGATGCGCACATCCTGCCGGGCCATGTCTGGCAGCCCCAGTTTGCCGGCGCAACGTTTGAGCAGAAGCTGGAATCCATGGTCAGCGACCTGAACGTCTGCAGCCAAAAGGGCCTGGGCGAGCGGTTCGACTCTACCATCGGCGCAGCCACCGTGCTGATGCCCTACGGCGGCAAGTACCAGCTGACCCCGACGATGGCCATGGCCGCCAAGCTGCCCGTGGACGGCGAGACGACGACCTGCTCCGGCATGGCTTGGGGCTTCAACCCCTACCTGACCGAGGCTGACCCCTACCGCGGCGCGTATATGGCCGTGGTCGAGAGCGTGACCAAGCTGGTCTGCGCGGGCTTCCACCACGAGGATATGTACCTGACGTTCCAGGAATATTTTGAGCATATGAACGATAAGCCCGAGCGCTGGGGTAAGCCGCTGGCCGCCCTGCTCGGTGCGCTGGATGCCCAGATGGGTCTGGGCATTGCGTCCATCGGCGGCAAGGACTCGATGTCCGGCAGCTTTGAGGGACTGGACGTGCCCCCGACGCTCGTCAGCTTTGCGACGGCCATCGGCAACACCCACGACGTGCAGAGCCCCGAGTTCAAGAAGGCCAACAGCTCCGTTGTCATCCTGCGCCCCAACTACAAGAACGGTCTGCCCGAGATCGGCAGCCTGATCGCCATTTACAAGACCGTCGAACAGATGATCGACGAGGGCAAGGTGCTGGCTGCCGCCACGCCGGGCTACGGCGGTGTAGCCGAGGCACTGTTCAAGATGTGTGTCGGCAACCATGTGGGTCTGCAGCTGTCCAATGACATCGACCTGAACGATCTGTTCAAGCCCGCCTACGGCGCGGTCATTCTGGAGCTGCTTGATGCCTCCGCCGGTGAGTTCCTCGGCTTCACCACCGTGGACTACACGCTGGAGGCCGAGGGCAAGGCCATTGACCTGGCCCGTCTGCAGGAGCTGTGGGAGCAAAAGCTCGAGCCGGTATTCCCCTACCGCAAGGCCGGTGAGTTCGTCCCCGCGCTGGAGCATGACTGCCCCGCCAACAAGCGCGTGGCTCCCTCTGTGCGCCTGGCGACGCCGCGGGTCGTCATCCCCGTATTCCCCGGCACGAACTGCGAGTACGACACGGCCCGCGCGTTCCGCCGCGCAGGCGGCGACCCGCATGTTCTGGTGCTGAAAAACCTGACCCCCGCCAACGTGGCCGAGAGCTGCGAGGCGCTGGTGAAGGAGCTGGACGAAGCGCAGATCCTGATGCTGCCGGGCGGCTTCTCCGGCGGCGACGAGCCGGACGGCAGCGCCAAGTTCATTGCGGCGTTCTTCCGCAATCCGTCGGTGGCCGACGCAGTCAACCGTCTGCTGAACCAGCGCGACGGTCTGGCTCTGGGCATCTGCAACGGCTTCCAGGCACTCATCAAGCTGGGCCTGGTCCCCTACGGCGAGATCCGTCCCATCACCGAAAGCGACCCGACGCTGACGTTTAATACGATCCACCGCCACCAGTCCATGCTGGTGCGTACCCGCGTGGCCAGCAACAAGAGCCCCTGGCTGAGCAAATGCGACATCAACGACGAGCACCTGATCGCCATCAGCCACGGCGAGGGCCGCTTTGTCTGCAACGAGCAGCTGCTGAACCGGCTCATCGACAACGGCCAGATTGCGACCCAGTACGTTGACCTGCTTTGCCGCCCGACGATGGACATGCGCTACAATCCGAACGGCTCCGTGCTGGCAATCGAGGGCATCACGAGCCCGGATGGCCGTGTCTTTGGCAAGATGGGCCACAGCGAGCGCAGCGGCGAGCAGCTCTATAAGAACGTCACCGGTGACAAATACCAGCCGATCTTTGAGGGCGGCGTGAATTATTTCAAGCTTTGATATTTCGGGAAGTTTCTGCTATACTGGAACTATCAGCTTAAAAGATTGTGAGGATTTGACCCAATGGCACAACACGACAAATATATTTCGCCGTTCTCTACCCGCTATGCGTCGGATGAGATGCAGTACATCTTCTCTGACGACAACAAGTTCCGCACCTGGCGCCGGCTGTGGATCGCGCTGGCTAAGGCCGAGCAGAAGCAGGGCTTGGCCATCACCGATGAGCAGATTGCCGAGTTGGAGGCGCACAAGGACGACATCAACTATGAGGACGCCATTGCGCGCGAGAAGCTCGTCCGCCATGACGTGATGAGCCACGTCTACGCCTACGGCCTGCAGTGCCCCAAGGCAAAGGGCATCATCCATCTGGGCGCGACCAGCTGCTATGTCGGTGACAACACCGACGTCATTATCATGCGCGAGGGCCTGCAGCTCGTGCGCAAGAAGGTCATCGGCGTGCTGGCAAATCTGGCCAAGTTCGCCGACGAGTACAAGGCCATGCCCTGCCTGGCCTACACCCACTGCCAGCCCGCGCAGCTGACCACCGTCGGCAAGCGCGCCACGCTCTGGATGAACGAGCTGTACATGGATCTGGAGGAGCTTGACCACCAGATCTCCCAGCTGGCGCTGCGCGGCGTTAAGGGCACCACCGGCACCCAGGCCAGCTTTGTGGAGCTGTTCAACGGCGACTCCGCCAAGATCAAGGCCGTCGAGGCCGACGTCTGCGCCCAGATGGGCTTTACCAAGGTCGTGCCGGTCTGCGGCCAGACCTACAGCCGCAAGGTTGACTACAATGTGCTGTCCGCCGTGGCAGGCATCGGCCAGTCCGCCATGAAGATGGCGACGGACATCCGCCTGCTGGCGAACTTCAAGGAGATGGAGGAGCCGTTTGAGAAGAACCAGATCGGTTCCTCCGCTATGCCCTACAAGCGCAACCCCATGCGCTGCGAACGCATCTGTGCGCTGAGCCGCTACCTGATGGTGGATGTGCTGAACCCCGCCATCACTGCCGGTACCCAGTGGTTTGAGCGCACGTTGGACGACTCCGCCAACAAGCGCATTGCGATGGCCGAGGGCTTCCTGGCTGCTGACGCCATCCTGAACATCCTGCTGAACGTCTCCGACGGGCTGGTCGTCTACCCGAAGGTCGTCCGTGCCCGCGTCATGGCCGAGCTGCCGTTCATGGCAAGCGAGAACATCATGATGAAGGCCGTCAAGAAGGGCGGTGACCGTCAGGAGCTGCACGAGCGTCTGCGTGAGCACGCCGTGGCCGCTGCTGCCGTTGTCAAGCAGGAGGGCAAGCCCAACGACATGATTGCCCGCGTTGAGGCTGACCCCGCGTTCGGCCTGACCCGCGAGGAAATCGAGGCCGAGCTCTCCCCCGAAGCCTTTACGGGCCGCAGCGCCGAGCAGGTCACCGAGTTCCTGCACGACGTCATCCAGCCCGTGCTGGACGCCAACGCCGAGGACGTCGGTCAGCATGTGGAGCTGAACGTGTAATTTTTATTCAGCTGTTTATCCGTTGGGGCGGATGCTCGTCATCCGCCCGCGGGTCGATGCAAGCATCGACCCCTACAACATAGTAAAAGCCCCGCAGCGTCTTTTGTTGAACAGCACCCCACTTGTTAGATAGTATATCATACTGTCTAACAAATGGGGTGCTGTTCCATACTAAACTACTATGGGATTTCTGTTCATCGGTTCAAGAGTTTGCCAGCCAGCATTTTTTGTTAACATCTAGCTCCCTTCAGATTTTTTTCCTCCCCCCACGTTTTGCCCCCGTGCCTTCGGCTAACGCTTCCTACTGCCAAACGCGTAGTGGTCTTTCATCACCTAGCTGTTGCCCATGCTGGGCGCACCTAAATAACAACACCCCAAAGTACCTTTTCCAACTTTGGGGTGTTGTTTGTGTTTTACTTGATACTCACCGGATGCAGAGACGCAAAATGAATTCCTAGCTTTGCATTGTTCCTTGCTTCCCAGTGGTATCGCTGTTTTGTTGGCAACTGTATTTTTTCTTGCTGTGGCAATAAGTGAAGACACAAGCATCCACTATTTTCAGGACTAATCAATTGGAGCCAGCGAATAATATATTGTAAATGTAATCTTATTCGGATTCATAGAGTTCATAAGAATTTTCGAATATGAATATATATTATTTACATATCCATTGATTGTAAAACTTGCGTATGCTTTAGAATAAGAGCTTGTCTTCACATCATAATTTTTGTTTCCAGTTATGCCAGATCCAGAATTAACATATCCAACTGATGGCTGCTGGTATTCAACGCTCGCAGATGTTATGTAGAATTCGCATGTAGGGGATAATGCGGTTATCTTGAAGTTGATTCTATGACTATAACTCCCAATACTTCCATAGTTTATATTTCCCCAATAAATATATAGTCACCATTTGAAGTATAGTTATAGCTGGCGCTTGTTGTTCCGCTTGTCAATGTAATTGGTGTGCATCCAATCTCAAGATACGCACTTTCTCCATTTGACAGTGGTATTTCAATCCGCTTTGATTCATTGGGCGCAACATCTATTGTCACACCGTCTTCCAAATACGAAACAATTTCCTCAAGAATCTTCGCTTCTTCAATAACTTCTACATCATTCTCCTGCGCAAACGCAGTCGTCACGAATAATGTAGAAAGCGCCATTGTTGCCATCATCAGTGCGACTATCTTTATTAACCTTTTTAAGCATTTTTTTCATCTCCTTGCAGATTGTTAAATAGTGCCTTCGCATCATCTATAAGCATTGGATTAACAGTTGCCATACTGTTATAATAAGGTTCACTTCCGTCAATAGAGAAAAGCATCTGATAACTACTTCTCCCTTGGAGAAAATACAAATCCACCCCATCATATTCAGTACCACCACGGTATTTTGCAATGAATCGCATATGTAGCGGATCTGAAACGAGGCTTGCATCCGATGCGTCCGTCACCTGATGTCTATATACAATATAGAGGCAGATTGTCTTATCTGACGGCAATTCAATACATTGCCCATAAATATCAGGTCCTATCGTTTTGCATTCATCAATCCACTCATTAATTGCCGAATATTTTTTTAGTTGTATAGCAGGAACAGAATAAAAAGCTTTATGTTGATAATTTTCTCTTAGAACAAACCCACTTGCAAGTATAGCAACTACTGCCAGTATGGCAAGCCCAATAAAGCATATTCCGCCGAGAAGAATCTTCATCGGTGAATCTGTCTTCTTTCCCCTTACTTCCTGCACTACAATAGCAACTAATATTAGGACAACCGATATTGCAGGGATAAAAAACAATGCCACAATTCCAATAGAAAAAAAGCAGAGAAATGCTATCCCAACATATACTGCCCAAAGTTCAATCAACAATCTCTTTGTTAATCTCTTTTTACAAATAGTTCTTGCATTGCCTTCATCTTCGGCAGACGATTTATTCTCCATTTCCTGTAGGCCTAGAATATCTATCAGTCTATGTGCATTTGTAACACTGGGTGTTGAAATTTCTTGTTCCCATTTTGCAATCGTTTGTCTCGATACTCCAAGTTCTGCCGCCAAGGCCTCTTGCGTTAGTCCTTTTCGCTTTCTTGCCTCGGCAATTTGTTTTCCCGACAACATGCACTACACATCTCCTTTCTATTATCTTCTTCTAATACTAATTAAATCAAATTCGTCGCATACTTTCAAGCAATTTTATGACTACTTTATGTTAACTCCTTGATTTTTTGCTTATTATCTTAATATAGTTTCCTGCATTCTCCACAATAGTCTGATAGCATCCGCGCTAATTTCGCTCTGCCCTTTTTGGTTTCCGCTTACTCTCGCCACGATGTACGAACACGACACTGCTGCCATCAACTGCTACAATGCCACCTTGACCACAGACGGCAACTTTGCAACGGGCAGGGCCTCGGCTGGTGCCGACCGATAATGCGCAGAAATATCGCCTGTTTGAATTCATCACAAACGGAGAAAGAATTTGGATGTGTTAGACACATGTGCGTTGCGGATTTTTCTGAATCGGTGAACAACAACAATCCCAAGTTAGCTCATGTGTAAGGCGCTGCGGGGTGTTTTTTATGCGATTTTTTCTGTCGGTTTGTACAAAAAACGCCCCGACGGTTTGTCGGGGTGTTGGGGTTATTCTGTGGGGCTTTCGGGGTCGGTCTCCTCCTCGGGGGACGGGGTCGGCTCCGGGGCAGGTGTCGGTTCGGGGGTATCGGGGTCGAAGTAGGCGCGGATGTCGCCGTCGCTGCGCTGGGTCGAGATGTCGAGCACGCCCTTATCACCGGCGGCCAGACCCTTTTCCGGGTCGGTCAGCGCGGCAGCGGCCAGTCGCAGCTTGTAGGCGAGGTTCGTCTCACTGCCCAGCAGCACCTGAACGCGGTTTTGGTAGGTGAACTCAATATCACTCAGATCCTGGATGTTCAGCGCCGTCGTGCCGTCAAACAGATTGTTCTCCTGCAGGCCGTCCCGCATTTCGGTCAGCGTTTGCAGTGCGCTGGCCTGCAGACCCGCTGTCTCCGCTGTGGCCTGCTGGGTCTCACTCAGGAGTGAGTTATAGCTCTTGGGCTCGATGTTCTGCCCCACCACGGGGGAGAAATCTGTGGGCAGCGACATGGTCAACAGAATCAGGCCGTCCGGCTGGCTAACGTCTGTGCGCAGAATTTTGAGGGAGTCGCTCAAGACCATCCACCCGCCTGGGTACATACAGGCGAACCGCTCCGTGGCGGGCTCGACTTTGATGATGACCGCGGCGGGCAGCTGAATCTCCACAGCGACATGCTCCAAATACGGGAACTGAAGCGCCAGCTGCTGGGTCTTTTCCGCGGTGGAGAAGGCGAACAGGTTGGAGTTTTTCTCGATGCCCAGCGCCTCGATCAGCTCGTCGGACGTGTAGATGCCGGTATCGACAGGCTGGGAGCGGTCATAGCTCTCCACCCGGAAGATCGTGACCTTGAACAGAAGGTTGATCGACACAAACGCACCCACGGCCAGCACGGCCAGCACGCCGAGCGCCCCCAGCAGACGGCGGCGGCGCTTTGCCCGTATGATCTCCGCCTGTGTGACGCGGCGCGTGCGCCTTGGCGTGCCGGGGCGGTAGCCTGCCTTCTGGGGATTGATCTCCTGCGCAGGGCGCTGCCGCGGGGGCGCATGGAGAGCAGGCGCGGCCTTTTCAGGCGGCGCTTTGGGGCGCGGGGCGTTCCTTTTTTCAAGGCCCAAGCGGCTGCCCATACTGCGGCGGGGCTGTTGGGCGTAGGAGCCGTTTGCGGATTTTTGCCTGCGGCTGCGCTGGTTGCGGTCCATAAGCGGCTCCTTTCCGGTAAATTTTGGGGCGGCTGCCCGTGGGTGGATGGTACGTTGGGCGGGCGCATATAGAATGCGCCCCTACGGGGTGTGGCCCGGCGACGCCCGTCGCAGCGGGCGGGCGAACGATGTTCGCCCCTACAGGGTGTATGCAGCCTTGCTTAGCCGTTGACCAACTTCAGCAGCTTTTCGGTAATCAAATCAAGGCTGTGCGGGTTGCCGAGGGTCTTGGCGTTGGCGCCCATCTCGGCCAGCTTGCCGGGGGAGGTCAGCAGGGTCTCGACAGTTTTGACAAGACCGTCACCGGTCAGGTTCTTTTCCTCGATGACGACTGCCGCACCGGCCTTTTGCAGCTCAAGGGCATTGTAATACTGGTGGTTTTCGGCCACGTTCGGGCTGGGGATCAGCACCGATGCGCGGCCCACGGCCTCAAGCTCGGCCAGCGTCAGTGCGCCGGAGCGGGCAATGACGAGATCTGCCGCGGCCAGCAGCTGGGGCATGTTGTTGATATACTCCGTCACGACAAGGTTCTCGCCGGGGGCAAAGCCCTTTTCCTTTTCCAGCCCTTCAAACAGCTTGACGCCGCGGCTGCCGGTGGCGTGCAGGTGAAGCACGTTCCGGTGCGTCTGCTTTTCCCAGGCGCAGAGGTCGGCCACGACCTGATTGATGCGGTCCGCACCGAGACTGCCGCCGAAGCTCAAAATCACGGTGCGGTTTCCGGCGTTCAGCTTGGCGCGCGCTGCGGCGCGGTCCGCGGTCAGCACCTCGGGGCGGACAGGGTTGCCCACGACGGTGGTTTTTTCCGGCGCGCCGAGCTTTTCAACCGCGTCCGCGCTGGCGGCCAGCACAATGTTGACCTCCTTCGCCAGCAGCTTGTTGGTCACGCCCGGGAAGGCGTTCTGCTCATGGATGGCTGTCTTGATGCCGCGCCGGGCTGCCGCGCGGACGATAGGCCCGCTGACGTAGCCGCCGCAGCCGATGACAAGGTCGGGCTTGACCTCGTTCAGAATCTTCCGGGTGCGCGGGCCGGACAGCGCCAGATGCCAGATGGCTACGATGTTGCGGCCAATGTTTTCCAGGCTCAAATGGCGCTGGAAGCCGTTGATCTCAATGTGATGGAAGGGGTAGCCTGCCTTGGTGACAAGGCCGTACTCCATCCCCTCGCGGCGGCCCGCAAAGTGGATCTCCGCCGTCGGGTCCGCGGCCTTCAGGGCACCGGCAATCGCCAGCGCCGGATTGATGTGACCGGCTGTACCGCCGGCAGCAATTAAAACGCGCATGATGGACCTCCATGAGAATAAAATATAGGCTGTGCCCGCCGTGCCGCGGGCGCCGGGCGTCCCCCTTACCGCGCGGCTCTGCTGCGGTAGCGGGTGCGCTGCAGCATCCGTTCTGTCTCGGCGCGGTGCTGCTCTGCCAAGCGCTGTTCCCGGGCATTTCCGGCGCGCGAGATACTCAACAGCACGCCCATCTCGCTCAGCAGCAGCAGCAGACTAGTGCCGCCGGAGGAGAAGAATGGCAGGCTGATGCCGGTGTTGGGGATCAGTGCCGTGCCGACGGCGATATGCAGAAACACCTGCCAGGCGATCTGCGAGATGATGCCGATGCCCAGCACCGTGCCGTACAGGTCGGGCGCGCGCAGGGCGATCATAACGCCCATGATCAGCAGCACCGCAAACGCACCGATGAGGATAACACAGCCGAAGAAGCCCAGCTCCTCACCGATGACGCCGAAGATAAAGTCGTTTTCGGCGTAGGGCAGCCACTGGTGCTTCTGCACGCTTGCGCCGATGCCCACGCCGAACATACCGCCTGTGGAGATAGCATAGATGCTCTGGCGGGTCTGCCACAGCATACCGGCGGTATCCAGCGGCGCAAGGCCCCAGGCAGCGTCCATACGGCCCGCGGCGTAGCCTTCCCCGCTGGCCAGCCCCTTCAGGAAGTACGCGCCGACTACTACACCCGCCGGAATGAGCAGCAGCAGCCAGCGGCCGGGCGAGAGGGTGCAGATGAGCATCGTGGCAAAAATCAGGCAGAGCAGGATCATGCCGGAGTTATGCGACTCCTTGTGCAGCAAATACAGGATGAGCAGCAGCGGCAGCGCAGGCTTTATCGCGCCGTACCACAGCCTATTCTTCTTGTCATAGTCGCGGTCCAGCATATCTGCCGTCCAGAGCATGAGCGAGAATTTTGCCAGCTCAGACGGCTGGAAGGAGGCACCGCCCGGCAGATACACCCAGCGGTAGGTGCCGTTGGTGTCCTCCGGGCTGAGCAGCGTCAGGATCAGCAGCACAACGGTGATGATGTACAGACTCTCACTCATCAGACGCAGCGCGCGGTAGTTGATGTTGGACAGGACCCACATAAAGAACAGCCCTACAATTGCAATCATGACCTGCGGTTTAATGATACTGTACAGTTTACCGCTGGTGGCGTAAGCGCTGGAATAACTGGCCGAAAAAAGCATTGTCAGCCCGAAGAACAAAATGCCCAGCAGCAGGGCGAGAAAGCCCCGGGAGACCGGCCCCCGCTCCAGCTTGGGCAGGCGTATGATGGGTACCATACGCACAATATTTCCGATGGTATGGTCAAACAAAAGGCCCAGCAGTGTACGCACAATGCTCACGGCAGTGCTCATGGGCGGTCACCTCCCTTAGGGGCAGAAACAGGCAGAGGCCGGGTAGGCCCGGCCCCGCTGCTTATGCCACACAGATGTAAAAAATTCCCATTGCCACACCGATGACGGCAATCAGCGCAAAAAAGCCGTCGATCTTGACCTCGCGCCAGCCGCGCATCTCAAAGGCGTGGTGGATCGGCGTCATGCGGAAGATGCGCTTGCCGTGGGTCGCCTTAAAATACGTGCGCTGGATGACGACGGTCATCGCGTCCCAGATGTAGACAATGCCGAAAAAGAGCACCAGCTCGGGGCGCTGCATCACAAAGGCCAGCGCCGTAACGATGCCGCCGAAGAACATGCTGCCGGTGTCGCCCATAAAGACCTTGGCCGGGTAGAAGTTCCAGACCAGAAAGCCCGCGCAGGCACCCGCCGTGGCAGCGGCGATCAGCGAAACATGTACAAAGCCCAGCAGACTGCCGGCCAGCAGATAGCCGATCATCGACACGAAGGTCACGCCGGTGCACAGGCCGTCCAGACCGTCTGTCAGGTTGACAGCGTTGACAAGGAAGATGATGCCGAAGAAAGCGATGGGATAGTAGAGCAAGCCCATGTCCACCAGCCCAAAAATCGGGAACTGGACCTGCGTGGTCAGCAGCCCGAGGCTGTGCAGGCCGAACATGAACCCGAAGGTCAGCGCGATCTGCAAAATCATCTTCTGCGCCTCGGTCAGGCCGAGGTTGCGATGCCTGATGACCTTAATGAAGTCATCCAGAAAGCCGATGAGGCCCGAGCCGAACGCGAGAAACAGCACCAGCATACCGGCCTGCAGCTGCGGCATACCAAGCACCTCCGGCAGCTTGGGGCTGTACATGACCCAGACGATGCCCAGCGTGGCCAGAATGCCCAGAATAAAGCAGAGGCCGCCCATGGTGGGGGTGCCGTTTTTCTTGCTGTGCCATGTGGGGCCTTCCTCGCGGATGGTCTGGCCAAAGTGCAGCCGGTGCAGCGCCGGGATCATGAATTTGCCCGCCACCGCCGTGATGGCAAAGCCGCCGACGGCTGCCGCCGCCAACAGGGATGAGATTTGCTCCATGCCGTTGATTCCTCCAAACGTGTGTTGGGGTGCTTACCCCTGCGGCAATTCCTTATAGTATTCCTGCAGCAGCTGCTCCAGGCCCATGCTGTGGCTGGCCTTGACCAGCACAGCGTCACCGGGGCGCACGAATTGCCGTACATATTGTAGCACTTCTTCCGCCGTTTGGCAATGCACCGCCGCAACCCCGCGCGCTTTTGCGGCCTCGGCCATGGCGGCGCTGCGCGGGCCGTAGGCGATGAGTGCATCAACGCCCGCGTCAGCAGCCCACTCGCCGGTATGGCGGTGCCCCTCCTCGCTCGCACCGCCCAGCTCAAGCATATCGCCGAGCAGCGCGATCTTCCGGGCATTGGGCAGTGCCTTGAGGACAGAGAGCGCAGCCTTCATGCTGTCGGGGCTGGCGTTGTAGCAGTCTTCAATGAAGGTGATGCCGCCCTTTTCCACGATATGCTGGCGCATGCCCGTCGTCCGGTAGGTCGCCAGCGCGGCAGCGCAGCGGGCAGCATCCAGACCCAGGCGGGTCGCGGCGGCGTAGGCGGCCAGCGCGTCGTAGACCGTGTGGATGCCCGCTGTCGGGATGGCGGCGTCGAACGTACCGTACTGTGTATCGACGATTTTGAAGGTCGTGCCGTTTGCGCCGGTGACGACATCCACCGCGCGGACATCGGCATTCGCGGCGTCAATGCCGAACCAGACCGGCCGCAGGCGGCTGGGGATGCTTGCCGTGGGCAGCAGGTCGTTGTCCGCGTTCAGGGCCAGCGGTGCGCCGTCGGGCAGGCCGGTGCAGATCTCCAGCTTTGCCTTCAGTATATTCTCGCGCGTGCCGAGATTTTCCAGATGCGAAACACCGATCATCGTAATGATGCCCGCGCTGGGCCGGGCACAGCGGGTCAGACGCTCGATCTCGCCCGCGTGGTCCATGCCCATCTCGACAACGGCGTACTCGGTGTCGTCGGTCAGGCGGAACAGCGTGTTGGGCACGCCGATGTCATTGTTCTGGTTGCCCTCGGTCTTGAGGGTCTTGCCGAAGGCGGAGAGCACCGCGTAGCAGAACTCCTTCGTCGTCGTCTTGCCGACGCTGCCCGTGACGCCGATCATTCTGGGGTTGAACAGCATCCGGTAGTTGGACGCCATGCGGATCATGGCCTTGCCGCTGTCCGGCACAATGACCGTGCGGTCCGCAGGCACGCCCTCGACGGGATGGTTGGCAACGATATATTCTGCGCCGCTCCGGTAGGCACCGGCGGCGTAGTCATGGCCGTCAACACGCTCGCCGGGGAAGCAGACAAAAACGCAGCCCGGCTCGACCTTGCGGCTGTCGGTCACAACGGCGCGGATGGCGACCGGCTCGGCCAGCGTCAGTCCGGCCAGCAGTTGATTGGCAGGAATGGTTTGCATGAAAAAGACCTCCTATACAGAAATGCAGCGTTTCGCAAAAGCCCGGGTGTCCCTGCGGGGATGCTTACCCCTCCTCGTTTGCCGGGTCGATCTCCTCGGTCACCGTCGGGGCGTCATTGGTGGTATCCTCTCCGCTGTCCATCGTCAGCGTTATGATCGTGCCGTAGGCAGCGGAGGTTCCGGCCTCGACGTCCTGCGCCACGACCTTGCCGCTGCTGTCGCCGGCGAACTGCACGTTCAGGTTGGCGGCCTTGAGCATCTGCTCGGCAAAGGTGCCGGTCTTGCCGACGACGTCGGGCGTTGTGGTCATCGAGTTCTGGTCAGTGGCCGTGTACAGGTAAATGGTGGAGCCCGCGGGCACCACGCTGCCGCCGACGGGGTACTGGTAGACGATATTGCCGCTGCTGGGGCCGATCAGCTTATGCTTGAGGCCCAGGCGGTTCAGCGTGACCTGCGCGTTCGTCCAGGTGTAGTCCAGGCAGGTCTGCACGGTCACAGTGCCGGTGGGGTTGTAGTCAGCGTCCTGCTCGATGCCAAGATAGGGCGCGATCTCGCTGATGATGTTGCCGACAACGGGAGCCACGACCTGGCTGGCATAGTCCTTGACCCAGCGCGGGTCATCCAGCAGGACGAAAACCTCGATCTCGGGATCGTCGATGGGCAGCACAGCGGCAAAGCTCATCATTTTATAGTAGTCGCCGTCGCCGCGCAGATGGCGGTCCGTGCGCTCTGCCGTACCGGACTTGCCGCCGATGCGGTAGCCCGCCACGTAGGCATTGGCGCAGGAGTGGTAGTCCCCTGCCCCGTGGACGTTGTTTTCCATCATGGCCAGCAGCTGCCGGCTGACTTCTTCGGAGATGACCTGGCGGCGGATGTTCGTCTCGGTCTGGGAGATAATGTTGCCGTCCTTGTCAGAGATGGAATCCACGACATAGGGCGTAACAAGGTAGCCGCCGTTGGCGATGGCCGCTACGGCGGTGGCCATCTGCATCGGGGTGATGGACTCGTTCTGGCCGAAGGCCGCCGTGTACAGGTTTGTATCGACCTCTGCCATCTGCTCGGCGTTGTAGACGCTGGTCCAGCGGGTCTCGTTGGGCAGGTCGATGCCGGTGGGCTGGGTGAAGCCGAACGCCTGGATATAGTCGTAGAAGATCTGCGGCTTGAGCGTCTCTGCCGCCTGAATGAACCAGAGGTTGCAGCTGTGGTTCAGCGCGCCTGCCATGTCCTGTTCATAGTGGACCTCGCCGTTGGCACAGCGGTAGGTGTGCTCCCACAGCTCGCTGCCCTCGTTGACGGTCAGGCTGCCGCCGCAGTAGAAGGTCTGCTCCGCACTCATAACACCGGAGTCCAGCCCTGCCGAGGCCGTGATGAGCTTGAACACCGAGCCGGGCATATACAGCTCGGTAATGTTCTTATTCTTCCACTGAGCCTCGCGCATCATACCCTGCAGCTGAGTAGCCTCGCTGGAGACCTCCTCGCCCTTCTCGTTCGTCGTCTTTTCATGGCTGATGATTCCGTCTGCAATGATGTCCTTGACGGCCTTCTCGCCCAGACGGCTTTCCAGCCAGTCAATGTCCTCCGCGTCGATCTCTGTTTTAGCCAGGATCTCGTTCATCTTGGGGTCGGTGATCGTCTTGGGGTCGTTGGGGTCAAACTGCTCAAGGGACGCCATCGCCAGGATCGCGCCGGTCTTGACGTTCATGACAATGGCGCTGCCGCGGCCATGGACCGTAAAGGTGCTCATCGCCTCGGTCAGGTACTCCTCGACGATGGACTGTACGTTCTCGTCGATGGTCAGGTTCAGGTTGCTGCCGTCGATGGCTTCATGCACGTCGGCCTGACCGCTGGCCAGCGGTTCACCGTAGGCGTCCGTTTCGGCCACGCTGCGGCCCGGCGTACCGGCCAGCGTCTCGTCGTAATATTTTTCCAGTCCGTAGGCACCCGAGCCGTCCTCATTGCAGAAGCCCAGCACCGAGGCCAAGAACTCCCCATAGGGGTAAGTGCGGGAGGCTGCCTGTTCGCTGGTCAGGTAGAGGATACGGGTTGCCTTGCCGGTTTTGGCCTCGCCGTCCTTCTTGTCCTCCTTTTCCTCGGTCTGCAGGCTCGTGTCCACCGCAGCGCCGTCCTTGAGGCGGTAGCTGTCTGCATAGGCCAGGATAGCATCCGCCACGGGCTTTTCGACACCCTTTTTCACCACACGGTACTGGTACGGCTCACCGGTATCCTTGTTGGACGCCGTCAGCGCCTTGTACACAGTATCCGCCGTTGTGCCGTCGCCCAGCAGCTCGGCAATGTGCTCTGCCGCTGTGCGGATCTGGTCCTCCGTCGCCCCGCTCTTTAAAATGGAGGACGGGTCGGCCACGATGTTCCATACCGTGCTGCTCTTGGCCAGCAGCTTGCCGTTGGCGCTGTAGATCGAGCCGCGCACAGCGGGCAGCGTCGTGTCCTTCAGCTGCTGGGTCACAGCCTCGGCGCGGTAGCTCTCGGCATCACGCACCTGCCACACATACAGCTGGTAGACCAGCACGCCGTAGCAGGCGAGGATAAATACTGTCATGCAAACCAGCGTCCAGTATTTTATGCCCTTGCTTGCCCGGGGACGATGCCGGGGGGAATGGTTGGGTCGTTGCTCTGTCATGGATACACCTTGTTATTTCAAAAGCCTTTTTGCCGACGGCAGCAAGGCCGTGCAGCAAAAAGGCTCGTAGCTGCATATTTTTGGTTGTTTTACGGGTTCAGGCTGTCCAGCAGGCTCAGCGCTGCCGTGCGCACCTCATCCAACAGGCGGCCCGCGGCGCCGGTGTTCCGCTCAATGATGCTCTGGTCCTCCAGCTGGACGTAGGTGATCTGGCTGGGATCAGCCTTGACCAGTCCCAGCTCACCCTCGGCCACCTGCTGCAGACTGGCGCGGCTCGTGATGTCGTTCATCCGGGTGTTCAGGTAGTCGTATTCGCTCTGGGCCTCGGCCAGCTGGGCGCTGACCTCATCGACCTGTGCGTTCAGTTCCATCAGCGTTGCACCGCTCATCAGGCTGCTGATTGCCAGCCCGCCAAACACGGCAAGGATCAGCACGATCACGGCAGTCCGCATCACATGGCGGACACGGTTCAGGCCGTGGTTGCCGCCGCGCACCGCACGCACCTGCGGGCGCGGCGGGGGCTCCAGTTTCGGTGCTGCCGAGCCCTCGTGCAGCAAAACAGTTGTCATGAATAATGCCTCTTATGCTTTCTCCAACACTCTCAATTTGGCGCTGCGGCTGCGACGGTTGGTCTCCAGCTCCGCGGCGTCAGCCTCAATGGGCTTGCGGGTAATCAGCTTGGCCTTGGCCACACCTCCGCAGGTGCAGATGGGCTGCTCCGGCGGGCAGGTGCAGCGCTGTGCCCAGCGGCGGAACTTGTTCTTGACGAGCCGATCCTCCAGGCTGTGAAAGGTGATGACGCAGAGCCGCCCGCCCGGGGCCAGACAGTCAAAGATGGCGTCGAGCCCCTCGTTCAGGGCGTCCAGCTCGGAGTTGACCGCAATGCGGATGGCCTGGAAGGTGCGGCGCGCCGGGTTCTTCGCCTTGCGGCGCTCTGCCGGGGGCACAGCGGCGGCGACGATCTCGGCCAGCTGCAGCGTGGTCAGGATGGGCTGCTCCGCCCGCGCGGCGACAATTTTGCCCGCGATCTGCCAGGCATACGGCTCCTCACCGTAGTCACGCAGGATACGGGTCAGCTCTTCACGATCCAGCGTGTTGACCAGATCCGCGGCGGTGGGGCCCTGCTGGCTCATGCGCATATCGAGCGGCGCGTCGGCATGGTAAGAGAAGCCGCGGGCCGCGTCATCCAGCTGGTGGCTGGACACGCCGAGATCGAGCAGGGCCCCGTTGACCGCCGGGATGCCAAGCTCCGCAAGGACGCGGGCGGCCTCACGGAAATTGACCTGCACCACCTGCGCCGGCAGACCCTTGAGCCTTTCGGTGGCGACTGCCACCGCATCCGGGTCCTGATCGAGCGAGATCAGACGTCCTGTGGTCAGGCGTTTGGCGATTTCTCTGCTGTGACCGGCGCCGCCGGCGGTGCCATCCAGATAGATACCGGCAGGGTCGATGTTCAGCCCGTCCAGACAGGGCTGCAGCAGTACGGGGATATGTGAAAATTCCATGTGTTATCGTCCTGTTTTGTTAAAAGTCAAGGTCTTCCATCGCAGCGGTGAAGTCCTCATCGCTCGTTTCCTGGTTGGCGGTCCACGCCTCGGTGTTCCAGATCTCGGCAAAGCTGCGGCTGCCGATGATGGTCACATCGTGGTCGAGGCCCGCGTACTCCCGCAGCTTGGCGGGCAGCTGAATGCGGCCCTGCTTGTCCGGGGTGACCTCGACGGCGGAGGCGTAGAGCATACGGCTGACCTTGCGGCCCTTGACGAGGCCCTTTTCCTCAATTTTGGCGGCGACCTTTTCGAACTCCTCCGCCGGGAAGGCGGCCAGGCAGTGATCCAGCCACCGGGTCACGATGAAGGTCTCCCCCATCGCGTCCCGGAAGCGGGCGGGAAAGTTCAGACGTCCTTTTGCGTCGATTGCGTAATCATACTGACCGACGAGCATCCGGCTTTCCCTCCCTTCGTCATACTGCACAAATCTTCGGCAAGATTTTTTACGTCGCTGCGTTCAGTTTGTTAATAACTCTGTGGAGAACGTGGAAAACTACCCATTCTTCCCCACTTTTGTTGTTATTCACACCACAATTACCCACCTGTGGTAAAATAATAGTACCATTTTATTCAGCAAAAAGCAAGGGCAGGCGGGGAAAAACTGCGCCATGAATTGATTTTTCACAGTTTGTACAAAGGGATTGGGATGCAGGTCAACAGTTTGCAGCAAATGCGCACGCGGCAAAATTCCTGCCCCCGGGCAAAGAAAAGCGCCGCACCATATTACACGGTGCGGCGTTATTTTTTGCATATTGTGCTGCCATGGGCAGAAATGTGCCGTGAATAACAACACCTCTGCATTTTTTACTTGGGCATGTTATTCTTGGGGCGGGCGGCGCTGCGCAGATTCATGCGGGTGTTCTTGATGTCCGCCATGCTTCGGCCCAGCACCTCCTCGGAGTTCTTCAGGATCGTCTCGCAGTACAGGGTCGCCTTGCGGGTCAGTTCCTTGGCGCTCTTCTGGGCAGCGGACAGGATCTCCGCCGCGTGCTGCTGACTGCGCTTGACGATCTCCTGCTCGCTGGTCAGGACGCGGGCGCGCTCCTCTGCCTGCTGAATGATGTTTTCGGACTCAATGCGGGCGTTCTGCATGATTTGCTCGCGGTCATTCACGATTTTTTTGCTCTCACGGATCTCGTCGGGCAGATTGTTGCGCACCTCATCGATAATATCGCGCATACGGTCCACATCGACCATGCGCTTGGAAGCGGAGAACGGAACTATCGTCCCGGCCTCCAGCGTTTCCTCCAGCATCTCCAACAGTTCTTCAACGTTCATACCTCTTCCCCTCTCTCATAGCGGCTGACCTTGATCTTGCCGTAGTTGTACTGCTTCACCAGCGTCAGAGCGCCCGCCTGCTCGGGCAGGTCGGCCTCGCGCTCGGTCTCGCAGAGCACGACCCCGCCGGGGGCCATCTTAGCGGCCAGCAGCGGCAGCACGGCAGCCACGGTATCATGGTGGAACGGCGGATCCAGCAGAGCCAAGTCAAACGGCCCGCGGATGTTGGCGAGAAAGCTCTCGGCCTCGCCCTGGCGTATATCACTCTGGCGGTCCACCCCTGCCGTTTTGCAGTTGGCCTTCACAATGGCGAGCGCCTCGGCGGAGCGGTCCACAAAGAGGCAGCTTTTGGCACCGCGGGACAGAGCCTCGATGCCCAGCTGGCCGCTGCCTGCGAACAGATCCAGCACCCGTGCCCCCGGCACCAGGAACTGCACGCTGGAGAACATAGCCTCCTTCACACGGTTGATGGTCGGGCGGGTAATGTCCTCGCCCGGCAGGGCCTGCAGATTTTTGCCGCGAGCTGTTCCGGCAATCACGCGCATGGTGCCGCACCTCTTTCCTCTCAAAATTTCGTTTATACAGATTCAGTATTTATTATGGTGCTTTGGCGTAGGATTGTCAAGGGTGCAAAATGTAAAATAAAATGGCAAAAGGGTAACAGAGGCAGGAAAACACGGCCCGGTGGGCTTGACAAACACCCCCGCAGATGGGTATAATAGGTATTGTTGTTATGCGGCTGTCGTACAACGGCTAGTACATCAGCCTTCCAAGCTGAGGACGTGGGTTCGACTCCCATCAGCCGCTCCAATAAAAAATAGCGTAGATTCGTTAGAATCTACGCTATTTTGTTTACGAAGTACACACTTTAGTACACACTTCGCTTATTTCCTGATCAAGTTGTGTACCAAATCTTTGTACGTTTCCGGTTGTGCTTCTTTCAGCGCATCCATAAACTCATCCAGCACACGCCACACTCGCCCGGTATCGGCCTTTTTTACAATCTCCAAAAATTCACTCATCCTGTAAACGCTCCAATTTCCGCATTACGCCATTATAAACTTTAGGGTTCGCCACATATAAAGCCGACATAAGCTCATCCAGCACGCTCATCGCATCCGTAAGGTTTACATTTGACACAGCCCGTAAAAAGTCACTGCTGCCAATAGCAGCCCTTGTAGGCGGCTCTGCCGCTTCGTAGTAGTGCACAGGCTCTTGCAGTTCTGCTTTCTGCGGAGAATAGGACGCATCTGCAAGACGCTGATTTTTCACAACATAAAGCGCAGCCAAATTTTTAACTCTGGTCATGGTGAGTTCGCTGTTTTCGATTTCGGCTATAGCGCCGTCAATCTCTCGCACGTCAACCATAGCCCTTACACCTCACTTTAACCGTTTCGCATCGTGTCAATGCAGCGCTGGATGACTTCCCTGTCTTTGCTGTCAGCCCCGCGCATAATATCTTCCATGCGGGAAATCAGAGAATCGCGCCCATCGTCCATGCTGTAGTGCCCGCGCACATAATGCGAACCGCGCCGCGCATAGCTGCTGCCGCGTCCATAATTGCCGCGCATGTTGGCGCTCCAATCACCATCACGGCTGTAATCTTCATCGCGGCTGTAGACGCCTTCTTCCAGCATGGTGATTTTGTCGATGTTCTTGATGGTGTCCGTGAGCTTATGCACCGTTTCAAGGTCGCCCGCGCTCATTTCGCCCTTTTTCCCGATTTCGTCAAGTTCTGCGCACAGCATGTCTTTCAAGTCATACAAAACTCTTTTACTCATGGTTTACTCCTTTCAGCTCACTCTCTCGACCACAAAGTTTGCGTTTGCAAACAAAACGGTTTGTGTGCTTGTATTTTCGGCGGCAACGGTCAGGCAGCAGCCGCGCGGAACTTCGACAAAAGCCGTGACGTAAATATTAAAATAGTTTTCTACTGCTGCCGGTGTCACGATTGCAGTCGCACTGTTCAGCGGTTCACCGTTGATGGCAAGCGCAGCCGTAATAGCTCCCACTGTGCCGCCGGTAGGGATAGCAATGTTTGCACCAAATCCCACTTTGAAACGGGCTTTGCACTGGTTTGTAATGCCGCGCAGCGTAACAATACCGGCGCCCTCTCTGTGTACGACACAGCCCTTACCCGCTACTGCCGTTTCCGTCAGAGGCACGTTCTGGCCTGCTGCTACGCTCACGGTATTGGCGTTTGTAAATTCAGCCATAAAATCATTCCTTTCAAAAAAAGATAGTGGCGGGACGATTGCCCCGCCACATTTTGCACTATCGGCACGGGGCCGAACATGTCAGATGTTCCGACAAGTTGCCGTATTCATTTTTAGCATCCGCAGCCGTTGCAGGTGCCGCAATTCCCATACTGATACGGAGCAGGGACGGGGAAAGCCGGAACAGGGCGGGGGTTGTAGTAAGCAAGCTGCCCGCTCATATAGGCTTTCAGCGTTTCATTCTGCGCAGCCTGACTTGCGGCAAGCTGTGCGGCAAAAAGCTGCTGGTTCTGCTCGGCAATCTTGGCATCCTTTGCCTCAATGCGCTGCGCCGTCAGTGCGTCAAGCACAGCGCGGGCGTTCGCGTTCTGGTTTTCGATGATGTCCCGAGTGCCGTTCTGAATGGTCTGGCGCGTGTCGCAAGCCTGCGTAGCGAGGTTGTAGTTTACGCCCTGGATAGCCTCGCGGGTCTCGCAGCAGCAATTCGCCTGCTGCATCTGCATGGCATTTAGCTGCTGCATAAATGCGGCCTGCTGGTTTGCGCGGCTGATTTCAGCCGACATAAAGCCCTGCTGCATAGCGTTCTGCACACCGTTGACAAGCTGTGCCTGAGCATAGAAGCCATCGCACAGGCCGTTGTTCACGACGTCGATTTTGCGCTCAACGTTGGCAAAATCACTGGTGAGGATGTATCCATCAACTGCGCCGGTGCTGCCGTTGCCGCCAAAGCCGTTGTTGCCCCAGTTGCCGCCCCAGCCGCAGAAAACGAAGAGGAAGAGAATAATAATCCACCACGCACCATCGCCGCCAAAGCCCCAGCCGTTGCCATTGCCCGTATTTGCGGGCTGAACAGGCATTGTCATAACAGTGCCGTCCGAAGAAAGACTCATGTTTAACTCCTTTCAAAAGTTGAATGTATTGTTCACCGTGCGCACGGGTTGAACCTATTTTAAAAAGCTCTGAAACTGCTGCGCCATCGCTTGCAGCTGGTCTAGCTGCTGCTGGCTCATTTTGCCAGATTGCAGAAGCTTTTGAACTTCTTGCTTCGGGTCGCCTTGGAAATTTTGTCGGAACTGCTGAAACTGCTGCATCATTTGCTGAAATTGTCCCATTGCGCCCGACATTTTGCCGCCGCCAAGAGCGTTAAACAGAGGGTTGCTCATTGTCTGCCTCCTTTTTCTTGCGCGTCAAAGGTTTATCCGCCGCCAGCGCGTCAAAGCGGGCTGTCAACGCGTTGAACTCTTGCCGTGTGACATATTCCTCTTTCGGTTTTTGCGCGGTCTGTGCGGGCTGTTTCTGGCTTGCCGTGCGTTCCGAGTAGTCAAAAACGCGCAATGGCTGCGGCATACCGCTGGCGTCGGTGGACTTAATGTAAAATGTACTGTTTTCGCTGTCCATCAGCAGTACGCTGTTCCCTGCCGCCACCATATACGCTTTGGCTCCTTCTTCACCTTGCACCCAGATAATAGGCGAGCTTTGCTGTGCCGGTTGCTGCTGCGGATATGCCGCCTGTCGGAGCTGTGCGAGTTGATCGGGCATGGCAGACGGCATCTGCTGCCCCATTGGATAATAGTTCGGCATATAGCCGGGCTGATATTGTACGCCAAACGCCATAGTCAATCATCCTTTCTGCCAGTAGTACAGCGGCACTTCATCTCCGCTGTCCCATGTATCCAGCCAATCCCCATTTTGCACGCACACAACATGCGTAGCCATTGCCAAAATATACGTGCCGTACAAGTGGTCTTTTGCAAACTGCGCCACTGTGTAACAATCCGGGCAGCTGTTTGGCAACGCGTAGCGCTTCCAACCACATCGCCGCAGATAACTGCCCCAAACATAGTTTGCAGACGGCATATCATGCAGTTCAAATCCTGCCAACACAAGCGCCGCATATACAGTCGCCCACGATTGATGCGTTGCGGCTGCAATGGCTCTTACGGTACAATCGCCGACGCGCTTTTGTTCTGGATTCAAGTTTAATTCTCTGTACATGGTTTTATCCTCTATCTTTATTGTAATATTTTACACAATTTCGCGTGCGCCACATTTGCGCCGACTTTACGCCATTTTTTGCAGAAAATTCTAAAAATCTTTGCAAAAAGTCTTGACTTTGCATCGCTAGCGATGTATAATATAGACACAATAAGAGATAAGCAACCACACAACAGGAGGAAAATAAAATGACCACTATTTATAATGCCATCTACGCCGCCACCAACACTTCCGTCAACAGCAACGGTGTTATCGATGAAATCCGCGAGGCAATTTCCAGCGCCGCCATGGACAACGGCAAGCAGTGGGTCACTGGCCAGGATGACGCCCTGTGTCGCTGGGAGTACTACGTCGACTACAACCGAGAGGATGAGCTTGACGAAAACAGCGAACTGATCCAGTCTGATGAGACCATAACGCTCCTTAGTATCCGCATCCTGCCCCGCTCCGCTAGCTCTGCCTTTGTAAAGGCCGGCAACCCGGTAGGCGTAGAAATCACCGTGGACGTCAACATCGAACTCTAATTAAGGAGGCCACAATGGAAATCACAATCACCGAATACGCCGCCCGCCACAACCGCAGCCCCGTCACCGTCCGTCAAAAGGCCCTGCGCGGCGGCTTCAAAACAGCCCGCCGCGTCGGTCGTGACTGGCTCATTGACGAAAGCGAACCCTACACGGACAACCGCCTTGCAGCACCCCCGCCGCCGGACCTGTGGCAGCTGACCAGCGGCCACCGCTGCGACACCATCAGCGACGCGGGCGCGGTAAAAATCGCCAATGATTCCTTCTCTGTCCTGATTCCCACTGGCGCAGGCGACGGCGACTCCGCGTTTTGCATCTATAACGACGGCGAGATAGACACCGCGCCCCTCACCTACTTCACGTTGATTTCCGGTAAATTCAACATCTTCGACTACGATTGCGGCAGCACCGTCGCCGAAACGGTTGAGGGTTCCTTCCAGGTCTACTACTCCTCCGGCATCGTATTTTTTATAAAAACAGAATAAAAAAAACAGCGGTCGCACCGGGCAAACGCCCAGCACGACCGCTGTTTTATATCTTCCTGATTTTATCCACGACCGCCCGCACCAACCGATTGACCGTGCGTTCGCTGCAGTTCATTTCCGCAGCGATCTCCGCGTTGCCCAGGCCGCGCCGCCTGTAATCCAGCACCGCCCGCTCATCGTCGGTCAGCATAAAGCAAATTCTGTTATACGTCGCCAAGTCAACACAAAAGTCAAACCGGCGCACGCAGTGGATTATTTATCTTTTGCGCTCTGCTTCACGCACTGGTTGGCATAGACCGCCCCCGCCGCGCACAGCACGCCTTGAATGATAGCGGTGAAAACCGCCATGGTCGCGTCCTGCCCGCCGCCGATGGGCGACGTCGCCAAAACGTACAGCGCGGCCAGCACAATGCCCACCGCGGCCAGCACCGCCGGGATGAGCTTGTCCGCCACCGCCGTGCTGGTTTTCAGGCAGTACCCAACGAAAATCAGCGCCGGAATCAGTACCAGCAGTTCAGGCTTGATGTAGTTCATGTAGTCGATGTTCATAATAGAACCCCTTTCTTAATGAATCGGCAGCACCCGCGCCCGGTTGTACAGTTCTGTGCCTGTTCCGTTACCGCCCAGCGCATGGTAGCTCTTGTACAGATATTCCAGATTTTTAAGGCCCGCCGTATCAATCCAGCCCTGCGCGATATAAACCGTGCAGACCTGGTACAGGCGGTCGTGCAGGATAGCCAGCATCCCCGCCTTGATGGCAGCCCTCTCTTCTGCGTCGTCCTTGATTTTTTTCGCCAGCCGCCTATAAACGACCAGCAATCCAGCGGCGAGCACGCCAAAAGCCCACTCGACCCAGTATTTTATAATCCACTCCGGCACGTCAAACCTCCGCCCATTCAGATTTGTACAGCCCGGCATCGGTTAGGCCGCGCTGTTTGCACAGCAGATAAACCGCATCTGCGTCCCCCTGCGATACAGGCCCAATGGTAATCACTTGCAGCTTGCTTGTGGGCTTGTCCGTCTCCGGCAAAGATTTGACCAAATGGTTAAGGTCAACCACCTTTGTAATGCCCGCAACGTTGCCCTGCCCATACTGGTGGATGTAGCGCGGCAATGTCTTGTCGTAGTTTGTGCGCGTGTCGGCCAGCCAACCGATATAATCCTCACACAGGTAGGTGTAGTCGATGTTTGCGCTTTGCTGTCAGTTCACTTACAGCCGCTTCCATCTTTCTAGTTATCGGCTAGCAAATAATCAACAGGCACGCCGAAATAGTCAGCCACTTTCTTTAGCGTCGTGATGCTGGGGCCGTAAGACGATTTCTCCCACTTTCCAAGTGCACCGTTTGAGATTCCGGCGCGTTCCTCAAGGATTGTGCGAGAAATATTGTTTTTTCGGCACAATGCATCAATTTTCGAAATATTCACCTAGCAAAAGCTCCTTTCTAGTTGACTATTGCTAGAAAATATGCTACTATGAACTTGCGAGATTTATAACAGCATATTTTTAGCTAGTCCGCTGAATTTTAGTGGGCTTGGTTCTTTGTTGCCCTCTACGCTGTCTATTATACTAGCATTTATGCTAGATGTAAATAGTTTTCTAGCATTTTCTAGCGAATTGGCAATATGCACAAAGAAATGGTGTGATTTGTGTGCGATACGTTGAAAAAGCCAAGGAAATAGCAAAGAAAAAAGGAATTGCATTCACGCATATTAGTACAGAGCTTGGGAAAAGTCGTGGCTATTTGTCTGAAATGCTAGCAAATGGGCGCGATTTGCCAGAACATATGCTAGCCGATGTTGCCAGTTTGCTAGGAGTCACCGTTGCCGACCTGCGCGGAAATACCGAAAACGAAAAAAAGCCCACCGCACAAAGCGATGGGCTTACAGAAAAGCAGAAGTATGCTATTGAGTTAATAAAGTCAACGTCAGACGATGACCTCGACAAACTAATAGAGATGTTTAAAATCTGGGCAGGTAAAAAATGATGGATACCAAAACATGTATCAAGCTGCTAAAAGAAGCGCAACAAAACGAGGGCATTGCCGCAACAGACGAGAACCGCGATTCCCTTATGCAACTTTGCCAGATGGGGCTTCTGGATTGCATGGGAGTTGCACCAAAAGGGGAAAGCAAAGGCAAGAAAGTCTACATCATTACCAATGACGGGTGCAAAAAGATTGATGCCTATGAAGCGGTTAAAACACAGTTATATACGAGAATTGCTGCCGTTTCAGGTGTAATAGCTGCCGTTGGTACTATTATAGGATTGTTTTTACATTAAATGCTTTATAGTATTGACTAAAGGAACAATAATCGTGATTGTAAGTGAGATTCCAAGGCAAAACCACGTTATGATTTGGTAAAGTACCATGTCGCGCTGGCGGCGCAGCTCGTCCCTTGTATCGTGCAGTTCCTGCTTTAATTTTTTGTTTTCTTCATATAGGTTTTCCGTCATGGTTTTCTCTCCTTTATATAATTTATGAAAGCGTCAAGTTGCTCTGCATTTAGTTTCATAAGTAAAGAAATTGCAAGTGCTTCCTTTTCTTTTCGCTCTTTTGTTTTTATTTTCGCATTATTTTTTGTAGTTGTCAATGGTTCTTTTTTCATCATAATTCCCCCAAAACTAAATAAGGTTGTGATGCTTAATGAAATTTGGTGTACGAAAGCCTTCATTTAAAAAATCTATTAAGGCCAGAACAACAGGTCGCATAAACCGCGCTGTAAAACGTGCCGTAAATCCTCTTTACGGCAAAAAAGGTGTAGGCTTTGTAAAAGACCCATCTCGATCTATAAAAAATGCTGTGTATCAAAGAACGACTTTTAGCGTTTTTGGTCATGGCGGTTCTTCTAAAAAAGCACCTTTTTCTTCACTCTCAAACATGGGTTTCGGGTGTGCGCCAGCAAAAAAAGGAAAAAAGCCGCAAAAGCATATTCAAATCAACTGGAATGCAGTGGGGATTGGAGCGCAATGGTTTTTTGCTATTGTATTCCTATTTTTCGCATTTGGCGCTGGCAATGTAATCGCTACCGTATTAGCAATTGCATCTGCCTTGATGCTATGTCCGGCTTTCCCTATTAGAAAAAAGCTGAATACAATGCCGTGCGTTGCAATTTCAATTGCTTTAATGATGATTGCAACAAACTTATAATTGTGTTTTACACAACTCGCAGTTGTATTTCAACAGTTTCACAAAAGTACTCATTTGTCAAGTCTTTATAATCCGCTTTTTCGGTCTTCTGCGCCCGTGTCTTGGTGGAGCATCCAAATCAGGCAGTTTCTTCATGGTCTGCTTCCCTCCTTGCACGGTCTTGCAGCACAGCACGGTACAGGGCTTCAATGGTTGCCGCATTACGGTTTTGGTAATTCTTTAGACGTTCCACGTTGTTCATTGTTGATTCCTCCTGTGTTTTCTGACTACAGTAAGAATCTTAACATGTTTTTTATGCCATAGCTTCCATTTATTCCCATAGCATTTTTTGAAGAAATATTTCTTTATATTTTATTGATTGCTACGGTAGGAAAATTTTACCGCATTTGAAGTGCAAAACATGTAAAAAATTGAGGGTGATAAAATGGAAAGTAGAGCTGATTTCCGAGAACGTGAAGGACTTATTCTTTCGCAGTGCCGGTTGGAATCCGGGCTTTCGCAAGAATATGTAGCCAGGCAGATAGATGTGAACATCCGCACGGTGCGCAACTGGGAAGATGGGCTTTCCCCTATCCGAAACGATGATTTGTTGATGTGGTTCACCGTCTGCAAACAATCCCCCTGGCGCTGGCTGCAGCGCATCTGGATGCCGTCTGCATTCAGCGATACCGATACTCCAAACTGGACGGACGAGCAGGTAGACAAGGCACTTTCTGATTATATCGCTCAGATGCCGAGCCTGTACAAGCGCCGCCTGCAAATATGCCTGCAAGCCGGAGAAGCTGCCGTTTTGGCCGGAAACGGAGAATATAACGCAAGAGAAAAATAAAAAATCCCCTGCCGGTGGTGCCACACCAGCAAGGGATAAAGGGCCGTCAACACAAAAAGTTGACGGCATTATTATAACACACAAAAAAAGGAGCCGCAATATGAAAAGGACAAATACCGCAAAATGGATTGAAAGCGCCAAGCGTTGGCAAATCAATGTGCAGAAGAACGGAGTGCGCAAGACATTTACCAGTGCGAAGCCGGGTCGCACTGGCCAGCGAGAAGCAAATAAAAAAGCGGATGACTGGCTGGAAAAAGGCTTGCAGACGCGCGGGAAGACTGTGGAGAGCGCGTATGCAGAGTATTTGGAAAGGGCCTCTAAAATATCAGGGCAGAGCAACTACAGGCCAAAAGAAAGTCGATGGCGCATCTGGATTCAGCCGGAAATAGGCCACAGACGGCTTGAATCGCTCACACAGCAGCAAGTGCAGGCTGTGTTGGACAACGCCAAAGCAGCAGGCAAGAGCCGCAAGACGCTGCAGAACCTTTACGGAGATATAACTTCTTTTTTCCGCTTCGCCAGAAATTCCGGGTACACAACATTTACGCCAGACGCGCTGCACATACCAGAGGGGACGCCGAAGCCCAGAAAGAAAATATTGCAGCCGGAGGATTTGGCAGTACTCATGACAAGCGACAAGACCATGTTCCGGGGCAAGGAAATAGTAGACCCCTATGTAAACGCATATCGCTTTGCAGTGCTTACGGGCCTGCGTCCCGGCGAGCTTCTGGGCTTGCAATGGAAAGATGTAAAAAATGGCTGCATCTATCTGAAACGCGCAATCAATGTTTACGGAGAACACACGACTGGGAAGAACGACAATGCGATTCGCGCCATTGAACTGTCAGACATGGCAAAGAGCGTGCTGGAAGCACAGCGTGAAGTCACCAATAAAGAAAAAAGCGTGTTTGGCGTAACCGACGAGCATCTGCTTTATAAATGGTGGCGCAAGTATTGTGCTCACAATAATATACAGTATGTATCCCTGTACGAACTGCGGCACACATTTGTGTCAATCGCCAATGTGCTTCCAGAGGGGCAAGTCAAGGCTCTTGTCGGCCACAGCCGCAACATGGACACATTCGGCGTGTACGGCCACTCCGTAAACGGACAGGCAGAAAAGATTGCATCTGCGCTGGATGCAGCTTTCAGAAGCGCCTTAGAAAGTACACACTAAAAGTACACACTTTTTGTTTTCAGACGGTAGCAAAAACAGAAATGCAGTATGCCAAGTAGCATTATATAAAGTATAAAAGACAGAAAATACCCACGGTTTGCAATGTGGCAGGGTTCGACTCCCATCAGCCGCTCCAATAAAAAATCCCTGTGTCACATTCAGACGCAGGGATTTTTTTATTGCAGAACGCAGCCGGGGCGAACAGCATTCGCCCGCTGAGCCGGTTGCCGATTACAGCTTCACCAATTCCGCCTTCAGGTTCTTCAGTTCCTTCTCCAGGCGGTCCTTGTCCTTGTTGTAGTCCTGGTAGGCCTGCAGGCGGGCTTCGACGTTGGGGTCCTCGGCGGAGAGATAGCCGCTGTTCATCGAGGCTGTGTAGCTGAACTTCTTCAGCGTGCCGTTGAAGTCGATGACCATGAACTGGCCCTCGGCGGGCCGGACCGTGCCTGCGCCGAACATTTTATGGTTGATTTTACAGCCGGTCAGGTCGGGCAGCGCAGCAGGGTTTGCCAGCAGCTCCTGCAGCTCCTGCTCACACTCGCCGATGCGGATGCAGAGCTCGGCACGGTCCGCCTTCTCCTTCACAGCCTTTGCGCGCTCCCTGCTCGTCGAGCCGCGGGTGTAGCCCTTCGGGTAGAACTGCTCGGCGTAGGCCGTGTGCAGGATGTCGTACACAAGCAGGTGCAGCGCGTCGTCGATGCCGCCCAGCTCCTGCTCCGCGTAGGCCTTGTGCAGGGCGATGATCTCCGGGTAGTTCTCCAGCGCGTGCAGCAGGTCGTTGCACATCGTGTAGTAGCGCGGCAGGTCCAGCGCCGTGCCGCCGCCAAAGTCTGCCTCATACCCAAAGTAATCTGCCCATGCCTTCGCCTCGCTGGCCTGATAGAAGTAGTTCGCGTGCGGCTCCCACAGGTTCAGGAAGAACACCGCGTTGGCCGTGTTCATTGTGTACTTGGTCATGCGCGGGAACACGCGGCGGAACCGCCCGTTGATCTGGTCAGCGAACAGCTCGGCGCGGCCCCGGCGCTTGGAAATATCACCGCCGTCCTCATTGTACAGCCAGCGGAAGCACTCGCGGACGAGTTCGACCTCGCTGTCGCGCAGCATCAGGTTCTGCAGGCCGCCGATGGGCTGCAGGGCCGGGTTGTCCAGTGTCGGCTGGGCCTGCTGCATGGCATCGGCAAACATGGCCGGAAAGTCGCTGTCCTCGATGTCCCAGTTCACGCCAAAGCAGTCCACCGCGCGCCAGACCGTTCCCTCATCGGCTGCCGCGCGGGCTTTGCAGTGCTGAACGTATTGTGCAAGGATCCCATTCAAATTCTCAGTATTCAAACCAATTCCTCCTAAAAAAATCAGCCTTCCCATTATAAAAGACCCTGCGCGGAGCGTCAAGACCGCAAAACGACAAAAAGCCCCCTCTTTCGAGGGGGCAAAATCGTCAGAAAATTTACAGGCTCGAGTAGCCGAAGCTGTTGACAAGCGCATCAATTTTCTTGCCCTGCCTGCACCACGGGCAGCTGTGGGAGTCGTAGGTTTCGTAGTCGGGAAGGTCGTGGGTGTCAAAGATGCTGGCCACGGGGTAGCCTGCGCACTCCTTGACCGACGCAAAGATCGACGCGATGCCGACGGGATCGCCGCCGTAGTAACGGATGGCCTCGACAGCGCCCTGCACGGTGAAGCCGGTGGTAACGGACGCCGCCAGCACCAGTACATGCTTACCGGCGATCATCGGGGCGGTGTTTTCGCGGAAAAGCAGCTGGCTGCCGGTGGTATGCTCCGGCGTGACGACGTAGATCGTCTGGTGGGCATTCATATTCGTATAGCCGGCCTTGGTCAGCTCACTGGCCATGCAGGCGCCGATGACCTCGGTGCCGTCCAGGCAGAGGATCGTGTCCACAATGGTCGTCGACTTGTACTCTCGCACCAGCTCGGCGGCGGCAGCGCGTGCCTCCGACAGGCGGAACTTTGTCAGCGTGACATCAATATAGTAGTTGATATGGCTGTGGCTGGTGGCATAGTGCCCCTTGCTGACGCGCAGCTGCAAATTCGATTTGCCGGTGGGCAGTTTTACAAGATTCATCGCCATAGTGGTCTCCCCCTTAATGCTTTAACTGTTTATGGTACTATTGTACAAATTTGTGTATCAAAATACAAGGAACGCATTGCCCAAAATCCGGCGCTGATTTTTGGGCAGTTTTTCTTCGAGATTGACCAAACGGCACTTTTGTGGTATAATAAACCAACAATTTATAGTGGGGAGGTTTGCGGATATGGGCTACAAATTGGCGGCAAGCAATGGCGACACGCTGGCTGTGCCGCAGCTGGTCCTGACCCATCTGACCCAGACCGACGGCGATACGATCCGGGCCGCACTCTACATTTTGCAGACCCACGACACCGACCCGCGCACGATGGCCCGCGCACTGGCACTGCCCAGCATTGAGGCTGCCAAGCGCACCCTGCAATACTGGGCCGGTGCCGGGCTGCTGGTCAGTGAGCGTGGGGCCGCCCCCGCCCCGGCAGCCGAGCCCGCGCGGGTCGATCTGGCCAGCGTGGCCAACGACCCCTATGTTGCCGTTCTGTGCCAGGAGGCGCAAAGCATCTTCGGCAAAACGCTGAGCCGCAGCGAGATGCAGCGGCTTGTGGGGCTGTACTTAAACGACGGCTGGCAGCCCGATGTCATTCTGCTCTGCTGCGCCGAGGTCACCCGTCTGGGGCGGCGCACCATTGCCGCCGTGACCCACCTGCTGGCCCGCTGGCGGGAGGACGGCGTTGAGACCGGCGAGGACGCCGAGCGCTGGCTGCAGCGCGCCAAGCAGCGCGAGGCCTGGTGCCAGGATGCCGCCGCACAGTTTGGCATTGAGCCGCGTGTACTGACGAACTGGGAGCGCCGCACGATTGCCCGCTGGCACGAGGAAATGGGTATTGGGCGCGAGATGATCGACGAGGCACTGCTGCGTGCCAACGGTAAAAACACCGTGCGGTACGTGGACGGCATTCTGCGGGCCTGGCGTGCCCAGGGCATCACGACGATCGACGCCGCGCGCCGTCAGGGCCAGCTGGAGGGCAGCAACATCGTGATGACCGAGCGGCCCAACGCCCAGCCGCCCGCCGCCAGCGCCCAGAAGGACCTGTTCAACCGCAACTGGGCGGCCATGTTTGACGAGGAGGGGTAACCTATGCGCACAAAAGACGAACTGTTCCGCGCCGCGCAGCGCGAGGTGGCAGCCTACCGCCAGCAGGCCGTAATGCAGGCCGAGACTGCCCGCCGCGCCGCCTACGCCGCGTACCCGGCGCTGGCCGAGGCGGACAGCGCCCACCTGCGTGCGGGGCTGGGCCTTGCGAAGGCCGCTGCCCTTGGCGGAAACATGGATACAGCCCGCGCCGCGCTGACCCGCGCAGAGGAAGCGCTGGCCGCTGCGGTCAGGGAGGCCGGGTTCAGCGCGGACGATTTCAAGCCCGCATACCGCTGCCCGCTGTGTGAGGATACCGGTATGCGCGGCGGTGTCCCCTGCCGCTGCGTGGCAGACGCCGCCCGCCGTCTGCGCCGGGACGAGATCAATGCCGCCAGCCCGCTGGGCCTGTGCCAGTTTGCCAGCTTTGAGGTCGAGCGCTACAGCGACGCCGTGGAGCCGGAGCTGGGCATCTCCCCGCGGGAGTACATGGGCAAGCTGCTGAACTACTGCCGCGGCTACGCCGCCAAATTCAGCCAGAACAGCCCGAACCTGCTGTTCATGGGCCACACCGGCTTGGGCAAGACACATCTGGCGCTGGCGATTGCCGACGCCGTGCTGGAGGGCGGCCACGACGTACTGTACACAAGCGCCGCCGCACTGGCCGCGCAGCTGGGGCGCGAGCACTTCAACTACACGACCAACGACGAGTGGCTGGCCGCCTGTCAGGAGGCCGACCTGCTGATTTTGGACGACCTGGGCACCGAGTACATCACGCCGCTGACCATCAGCGTGCTGTATGAGCTGATCAACACCCGGATGCTGACACACCGCCCCACGATCTACACGACGAACATCACCGACCAGAGCGTTTTTGTGGCCCGCTACACCGAGAAGGTCGCCAGCCGTATGCTGGGCGGGTGCAAGATGTTCAAGTTTTTTGGAACGGACCAGAGGTTGAAATAACTTCATAAAAAACCAACCCGGCGTGTGCCTGCCGATGGGCACACGCCGGGTTTGTTGTATCATGTTGCAGGGGCAGCCCGCGGCCTTCCGCAGGCTGCCCTGTATGGGTAACGGGCGGGCCAGGCATGCCCGGCCCCTACAGGCGGCAAAATTGTCAGTACCTCGCATACAGGAAGCTGCCGCCGCCGAGGAAGCGGCCCATGAACAGGAAAACAAAAATGCAGACCTCATAGACGGCCCAGCGGGCGGGCGTGGGCAGGGCGGCGATTTTGGTGCGCAGCGAGAAACCGCGCTCATGGGCGGCGTCCACGGCCAGCAGAATCGCAATGCCCGCGTAGAGCAGAATCTCCTCCTGCAGGCTCGTCAGGCCAAGCTCCCAATAGTTGGAGAACACGGCGTGCCCGCCATTGCAGAGAACACCCTTAAAAAGCTCTGCCGCGTTGGCAAGGCTGCTGGCGCGGAAAATCACGAACGCACCCGCCAGAATGCAGAATGTGCCCGCCACGCGCAGCACATGGCGGAGCTTACCCGGACGGCGGGGCGGCAGGTGGTTTTCCGCCGCCTGGCACAGGCCGTGCAGGCCGCCCCAGACGAGGTAGGTCAGCCCCGCGCCGTGCCACAGGCCGCTGACGAGGAAGGTTATAATCAGGTTTCCATCCTTGCGCGCCTTGCTGCACCGGCTGCCGCCCAGCGGAATATAGATGTAATCCCGCAGCCACTGCGACAGGCTGATGTGCCACCGCGCCCAGATGTCCTTGACCGAGTCGGCAAAGAACGGCTGGCGGAAGTTTTCCGGCAGGTGCAGGCCCAGCACCTCGCCGACGCCCAGCACAATGTCGGTGTAGCCGGAGAAATCGGCGTAGAGTTGCACGGTGAACAGCACGCCGCCCAGCAGCAGCTGGGTGCGGTCAAAGGCGGCGGGGTTGGCAAAGACTGTATCCACAACGACGGCGGCGCGGTCCGCCACGGCCAGCTTTTTAAAGTACCCCCACGCGCTGCGCTGTACGCCGCGCCAGACCCGGTCCGTATCCCAGACAGTGGGCCGGTCCAGCTGCGGCATCAGGGCGTCATAGCGGTTGAAGGGGCCCTGCGTGATGGAGAGAAAGAACGACGCATAGCACAAAAGGCGGGCGTATTTTTCCTCAGGCAAAATCCTGCCCCGGCGCACGTCACACAGATAGCTGACAAGCTGCAGCGTAAAATAGCCGATGCCCAGAGCGTTTGCCAGCGTGCCCTGCCAGCCCAGTGCAGCGGGCAGGTACTTGAGCAGGGCCAGCGGCAGCAGTGCCGCCGCAAGCCCCGCAAGGAACACAGGCTTTTTCGCGGTGCGCCGCCCGCACCACCAGACCAGAAAGCTGCTGCCCGCCAGCACCGGCAGTGCTGCCGGGCAGAGCACCGCGTAAAATAGTAAGTTTGCCCCCAGCAGCAGCTGCCAGCGGCGCGGCGGCGGGCAGGCATACCAAAGCCCCGCCAGCAGCGCCGCGAACAGCACAAAGCCGGGTGATGTCACGGCGATCATGGCAGGGCCTCCTTCTTATTCGTCTTGCAGCTTTGCATAATAGGCCATCAGGACGGAGTCGTCCGGGGTGAGGGTCAGCTTTTCCTCCACCGTCTGATAGAAAAGATCGTCAACGCTCTCCCCCGCCGCACGGCGTTGGATCGTTTTGCAGAGAATGGCGGTGAACTTTTCCGCCCCCGCGCCGTTCAGGTGGTGCGCGTCGGAGAAGTCCTCGATTTTCAGATTGATCTCGCTTTGCAGCTTGTACAGCGAGAAATCCCAGTATTCCAGCCCGTCATGCGCGGCGCAGAAGTTCCGCAGCGCATCGACGTAGGACTGATAGTTTTCGGTGTTGTACAGGTAGCCGCTGGGCAGCGGGGCCGTGAACAGCACAAGCCGGATGCCGTTTTCCGCGCAGAAATCGGTGATTTTGTTGAGGTATTCCCAGCCAAAATCCGACAATGGCGCGTCGGCATCTACGTTCAGCAGCGTGGCAAAGCCGTCCTGCGGGATGCCGGTGGTATAGACAAAGCCGCGGCCCCGGTACGCCTCACCGCTGTCCGGGTAGGTCACATAGCCGTAGCTGTCCGGCGTGTAGCCGTCAGTCAGCTTGGCCTTCCAGAGCGCGGGCATTGAGGACGGCGACGCAATGCCATGGCGCGCGGGCAGCAACAGGTCGGCATAGGCCGCCAGACCGCCCATCTCCGACAGGTAGGCGTACCGGTTGGGTGAGCGCCAGTCCATGTGGTCGGCCAGCAGATAGCAGGCCAGCGGGATGTTGGCGGACGCGCTCTCATTGTAGCCGGTGTAGAACATTTCGAGATAGACGGTTTTCAGCGGGTTCTGCGCAGCAGCTTCTTTCAGCATATAATAGGAGCCGTCCGGCAGCTGCTGGGACGACCCGGCGTTGAAGCTGTGGGTGCCCAGCGCCGCGTCCACCTGCGCGGGGTCAACGCTGCGGTAGCAGTGGGACGAGCCCAAAAACAGCGTATCTATGTTTCCGGCGTCGGCATACAGCTCCTGCAGCATGACGCGGGAGTAGGAGTGTACATCATCCACCAGCAGAAAATCCGCAGCCGCCAGCAGTGCCGCCGTGAGCAGCACAAACAGTGCGGCGGCTGCCGCTTTTTGCAGGATGGTTCGTTTCATACGGTTTCCTATCTGTCAGCGTTCGATCTTCATGTGGGGGTGCTTCGGCGTGTAGGCGGCGACGTCCAGCGTCCATTCCGTATTGCCGTCGGCATCCTCCGCCGTTTTGGCAAAGTCATATTGCGCGTAAAATTCGCGCACCATGGCGTTTTTGGCTGTCGGATAATAATGGCCGACGATGGTTTTGACCCCGCGGGCGGCGGCCTCGGCCACGACGGTGTCCATCATGGCGTCCTCCATGCCGCGCTTGAGCACGCGGCAGCTCATGAGCCAGAGCGTCAGGTCGAGCACATCGCCCTGCTGCCGGCCCGCCACAACGGTGACAATGCCGTTATCACCGAATTTATCCACGAGCTTGCCGCAAAGGCAGAGGTCGTTTTTGTCCCCGGCCATGGCGCGGATGTCATCCTCGGAGCAGCGCAGCGTCGTCAGGTTGAACTGGTTGGACTTGTTCGTCAGCTGGGCAATGCGCTGGATGTAGAGCGGCTCAAAACCCTTGATTGCCGCCGTCATTTCAAGGCTGTCGAGATACTGGCCGTAGTCGGCAAACGCCGCCTGTGCTTTGGCGCGCTCGGCGTTCTGGTGGTAAAGCTCGGTCTTTTTCAGGTCCTCTTTGGAAAGGGCCGTGACCTCAAAATAGCCGCCGTGGTCGAGGGTCTTGATGTAGTTTTCGGCCCCGTCCAGCGCGGGCACAGCGACGCCGGGCACCTGCGCGGCCACGATGGCGCGCTCCGCCGGGTTGTCGTCGGCAAAGACAAAGCTGTCCGCGCCCAAATTCAGCTCGGACGCGATGGCCTTCAGGTTCAGATCCTTCGGGTCCCAGTTGGCCTTGATGGCGACGAAATCATCGGGGCGCAGCACGCCGTCCGGGTGGTTCAGGCCCGCCAGCGCGTTGGCCTCGTCGTTTTTGGAGTCAACGGCCAGGATGACGCCGATGGATTTCAGCGCCTTGCAGTAGCTCTGGAACTCGGCGTAGACCTGACCCTCGGGCACCTCGGGGCCGATGGCCAGGCCATCCACGCCGTCGTCGCCGACGATACCGCCCCAGAGCGTATTGTCCAGGTCGAGCACAAGCGCCTTTTTGTTGCGCCCGTACAGGGACTTGATGATATTGGCCACGCTGTTGGCCAGCGACGGGATCGCGTCGAGGCAGATGGCATATTTGTACATGTGCCAGAAGAAGGCGTCGCCCCACGCCGTCAGGCCGTAGTCCGCCGACAGGTAGTCGATGTCGTTGATGTAAAAGTGCTCATGGGACGCGGCATAGGCGTAAAATTTCTGGTTCAGGCGGCTGATGAAGTTGGAGCGGCCATGGGGGTCCCAGATGTCGCGGTTGCCCATGAGGCGGAAGTTCGGGCGGTCAAAGTTGTTCTGGATGACCGGGCAGGCGAATTTTTGCTCCAACGCCTGCCACATCGTCTCAAAATGGGCGTACTGCTCGTCGAGCATCGCGTCGATGGCAGCCTCGCTGTCGGCCGTCGTGGGCAGGGCGGTCAGGTTGCGCCAGTTTGTGTGGATGTAGATGACGTCGGGGTGGAAGTCGTCCAGCTCCGGCGTGCCGAACATGGCGTCCTGCCAGTACTGGGCGTACTCGCTCTGATAGAACTCCGCCTCGATGCCGTATTGCAGCAGAAACAGCCCCAGCTGGTCGGCCACTTCGTTTGTGGTGGACCCGCCGAGGATGGCAATTTTTTTGTGCAGCGGGTGCGGGTTCCGGGCCAGCAGCTCACGCCGCAGCTTACGCTTTTTGCGCAGCAGCGTTTCGGTATCGAGAGGGTAATGGAAGCAGTCCATGGGAAGCTCCTTTTATAGTAATAAGCCTTGTGGGCAAAATGTAGGGGCGCATTCTATATGCGCCCGCAAGGTGTGCGGCTGCCGCAGACGGCCCGGGCGGATATGGAATCCGCCCCTACGGACCTTTATCAGCCCATCTCCGCCAGTGCGCCCTTGAGTGCCTGGGCAATCTGGTCGGGGCAGCTGGTGGGCTTGCGGCCACAGGTCGTGCCCTCCATGCGGGCGATGGCGTCCTCGGCCTTCATGCCGGGCAGCAGCTTGGCGATGCCCTTCAGGTTGCCGTCGCAGCCGCCCAGGACCTGCACGCTCTTGATGGTATGGTCGTCGTTCAGCTCCACGACGGTGCGGACGGAACAGGTGCCTTTATTGTTGTAGGTGTATGTCATTTTGATTTGCTCCTTATTTTTGTCTCTTGTAGGTCGATTTGCGCGCCTTGGCTATGTCGCCGATGCGCGCGATCATCTCGTCACTGGTCGTAAATGCTCCCACCGGGCGCGGCGTCACGGTGTTGATGCCGTGGTAATCGGTGCCGCCCGTGACGATCAGTCCGTTTTCCTTGGCTAAGCGGGTCAGCTCGGCCCTGTCCTCCGGCGTGTTGCGGGGATGGTCGATCTCGACACCGTCCAGCCGCCCGGCGGCGATCAGCTCGCGCGCCAGCTCCATACTGTGGTAAACGCTGGGGTGCGCCAGCACGACCACTGCGCGGCTTGCCTTGATGACATCCAGCACGGTGTCCACCGGCTCATACCGCGGCGTGTGCAGGATGCGCCCGCGCACGGGCTTGAGCCCGAACAGTGATTTGTATACGGTATTATACATGCCGTCGGCCAGACCGTACTGCCACAGCACCCGCATGACCTGCGCCTTGAACAGCGTGCCGCTGTCTTTGGCAAGCTCGAGCGCCTCCTCGGTGTGGAACTGGGGGCAGATGGCTTCCAGCTCCTTGCAGCTCTGCAGCATGGCGGTCAGGCGGCGCTCGGCCATCATGGCGGAAAAGTCCGCCAGCGCGGCGCAGTCGTCGGGCCAGTAGCAGAGCAGATGCACGCGATGGGCACGCTCATAGTCGTAGGCGGTCAGCTCGGTGGCCGGGATGAGGTGGACACCGTTCTGCACGGGATGGGCATAAGCGTAGCGCACGCTCCGGATCGAATCGTGGTCGGAGATGGCCAGATGGGTCATTCCCGCGCAGGCCGCCAGAAACGGCAGCTTGTCCGCCGGGGTCGAACCGTCGGAGAAGGTCGTATGGGTATGCAGATCACCGGGCATGGGCGTCACCTCACTTGCGAATGTGGATACTATGGGACATATTATTATACTACAAGTCGAGGGAGAATTGCAAGTAGGGGCGAGCAATGCCCGCCCCTACAAATTTTACGCTACTTTCTCTCTTTTTTCAGTTCCTCCAAGTATTCCGCCAGCTCGTCTATGTCGGCGTCGGTGAGGGTGTCGGTTTCGGCAAGGGCGGCTACGAAGTTGCGGGGGCTGCCGCCGAAAAGGCGACCCCACAGACTGCAGCTTTCGGCGGGCAGGTACGCGGCCCGGGTCAGGGCGGCGGTGTAGAGGTAGCCCCTCCCCTGCTTTTCACGGGTGACGCAGCCCTTTTCCTCCAGCCGGGCCAGCAGGGTCAGCAGCGTTGTGCGGGCGCGGGGCGGGCCGGGCAGCGCCGTTTCCAGCTCGGCGGCGGTCAGCGGCGCGTCGGCATCCCACAGGGCGTTCATGATTTCCAGCTCTGCGTCGGGCAGGCGTTTGATTTTGGACATGGGATGTCTCCTTTTTAAGACAGGCTGCGGCCCTGTACACAGATGGTGCGGGCGTCAAATTTCAGGCTGGCGTTGCCGTTATGAACGTAGAAGGTGTAGCGCTCCACACCGGGCCATTCGGCAGTAATATACAAGCCCTCGCGCGTGAAGGTCCAGACGCCCGGGTCGTCGCTTTCGAGACTTTCCGGCGGGGTGTAGCCCGGGAGTGCAGCGGTCTTGGGTGCCGAGAAATCCAGCGCGTTCACTTCGTCGTAGGTCAGGTAGAGCAGCTGTTGGTTCCAATCATTTGCAGGAGTGAAATCAACGTTCAGCATCAGCAGGGCGTCGGCCCCGCCGTAAAAATACCGGTTGCGGTAATAGAGGTAGGTTTCCAGCTCGTCCTGCGGCCAATCGCCGGGGTTGCCAAAGTCCCGCGCTCCTGCCTGTGCCAGCGCATCGCACTGGTGCAGCAGCATGCGGTACTGGTTGTTGGTCAGATCCAGCTCCCGCGCCATCGGCAGAATCTCAAAATGCGCCGATTGGTTCGGGTCGTCGGCAGACTGCCAGCCGCTGATGACCTCACAGGGCTGCGATTCGTCGAACGGCGCAATCAGATAAACATGAAAGCGTCCCTCGCCGTATTGTTTGCCTAGATACCAGGCTTCGGGCGTCAGCTCGGCTTCAAAGGTCGCTTTGACCAGCGCGCCCCGGCCGTCGTTCAGGTAGTCGCGCCAAGTCGTGCCGTCGTCGCGCCGGGTTTCCAGCAGGGCGGATATATATTCCGTGTCGTAATCCTCGGGTTCCACAAGGCCGCACGCGCCGCTGTGGTAGTAGTAGCCGTTTCCGTCGGTCAGATACTCACTCCAAAGGAAGTCCGCACCACGCCGCACGGCTGCGGCCCCCGCCTCCATTGAGACGGGCGGCGGCTCCGGGGTCACGATGGGTTTGGCGGTCTCGGACGGCGCCGGTGCGGCAGTTGCGGCGGGTTCCTGCTCGTCTTGCGGGGCCGCGTCGGCGGGCTTGCAGGCGACCAGCCAACCCGCACAGCAGGCAGTCAGGGCCAGCACAGCCAACAGGGCGCGTCCGCGGTGCTTGGGGGCTGTGTCCCACAGGGCGGCCAGACGCTGCTTGAACTGGCGCTTGTTCAGGGCAAAGCCGCTGGTCAGCGCGGGGCCGCGGTTCTGGCGCACGGCGGTCAACAGGGCGTCGGCGTAGGCCGCGCGGCAGTCGGCATCGCGGCCACACAGGGTCTCGGCGTCACAGGCCTCCTCAATGTCGCGGCCCGCGCGGGCGGCCAGCAGCCAGACAGCAGGGTTATACCAATGCACGGCACACGCCAGCGTAAACAGCAGCTTTTTGGCGACGTCATGCCGCTTTATGTGGGTCAGCTCGTGGGCCAGCATGTAGTCTGCGCCCTTGGGAGCCGTGCCCGTGGGGGTCAGAAGTACGGGATGCAGCGTGCCCGCCACCATGGGGCTGCGTACCAGCGGCGTGGCGACCATGCGCGGGCACGCCACCTGCGGCAGGGCGCTGCGCCAGCCGGGGTCAACGGGCTGTGCGGTGCGGCGGACGCGGATGCGCCAGACGGCATAGCCGCCAAATTGATAGAGCGCAACAGCCAGCACGCCGAGATTCCACGCAAGGGCCAGCAGGTTCAGCCGCGTTGCACCGACGGCGAGGCGTTCCAGCACCGTGCGGTGTCCCGTCTGCAGCTCGGCGCGGGGCACGATGTAGCCCGTGGGCGCAGCCATGTAGGGCACGCCGTCGGCGGGGCGCTCGGTGACTTCCTGCGAAAGGGCGGTCCGGCTGTACAGCGGTGTGGTATCCACGGACACCGCCGCCGGGGCCTGGGGCACAAGCGCGTGCAGCGGCATCAGAAGCAGCACCGCCAGCGTGACCCACAGGCGGCAGAGCCACTGCGGGCCGTAGCGTTTTTGCAGCCGGGGCGCCGCGGCCAGCAATGCCAGCGCGGCCAGGCCCAGCAGAATGCCCTGCACGAACAGCGAAGCAAAAAGTGTGGCGAACATGGGGTCGACCTCCTTTGTTCTACAGTTGTAGAAGATAGCTTTATTCTACAAGTGTAGAAGGGCGGTGTCAAGGGGTGAGGGTGACAAAATTTGACAGGGTTGTTTGGTGGAATTGCACAAGGGCGGCAGCGGGCAGGTGGAGGGCCGGGCATGCCCGGCCCCTACAGCGCCACGCTTGTTGAACAGGCGTTGAAGGCAAGGTACACAGGAGGGATGAATCCCTCCCCTGCAAATCGTTACCGGGTGGTTGTAGGGCGGCCAACCCTCTGGCCGCCGCGGACATTTGCGGTACTATAGAACTTTATGGGCTGCCACTGTAGGGGGCGGCGTCCTCGACACCCCGCGGAGGGGTCAAGACCCCTCCCTACAAATCGCTCGAAAACGGGGCTGCGCACCAAAAAAAGCGCACCGCCCCCAGTCGGGAGCGGTGCGCAAAATATCTTTATGCTATGCCAGACTTACGCCAGCAGGGGCTTGCAGGCCTCGGCCAGCTTTTCCTTCTGGGCCTCGGCCTCGGCGAGATCCTTGCCCTTGGTGGTAAAGTAGGTCTTGATCTTCGGCTCGGTGCCGGAGGGACGCACGACAACCGTCGCGCCGCTTTCCAGCGTGTAGATCAGGACGTTGGCGGCGGGCAGGCCGGTCTCCTCGGGCTTCTTGTAGTCCACGACCTTGACGACCTTGTCACCGGCAAAGTCCTTCGGCGGGTTGACACGCAGGTTCTGCATGATGCCGGTCATCTTATCCATGCCGGACAGGCCCGGGAACTCAAAGCTGTCCACCTTGTTCAGGTAGCGGCCATATTCGGTGTAGATGCGCTCCAGTTCTTCCTTGATGGAGGAGCCCTTGGCGCGGTAGTAGGCGGCCATCTCGCAGATCAGCATCGAGCCGATGATAGCGTCCTTGTCACGGACGTAGGGACCGGCCAGATAGCCGTAGCTTTCCTCAAAGCCGAAGATAAAGCGGTCCACCTCGCCGTCGGCCTCCAGCTTGGCGATCTGGTCGCCGATCCACTTGAAGCCGGTCAGCACGTTGCGGCACTCGACGCCGTAATGCTCAGCGACCTTGTCAGCCAGCGGCGTGGAGACGATAGACTTGCACATGACGGGGTTCTTGGGCATCGTGCCCTGCTCGATGCGGCCCGCGCAGATGTAGTCCAGCAGCAGAACGCCGACCTCGTTGCCGGAGAGCAGCTCATAGCTGCCGTCCTTGCACTTGACGGCGATGCCGACGCGGTCCGCGTCGGGGTCGGTGGCCAGCATCAGGTCAGCGCCGGACTTCTCGGCCAGCTCCAGACCCAGGCGCAGTGCCTCGAAGATCTCGGGGTTGGGATATGGGCAGGTCGGGAAGTTGCCGTCCGGGTTCTTCTGCTCGGGCACAATGGTGATGTCGGTGATGCCGATGTCGCCCAGAACATGGGTGACGGGCACAAGGCCGGAGCCGTTCAGCGGGCTGTAGACGAGCTTCAGACCCGCGGTCTTGCAGATGCCCGGGCGGATGGAGCGCGCCTCGATGGCGGCATACAGCGCGTTGATGCAGTCGTCACCGACGTACTCGATCAGGCCCTGGGCCATGCCGTCCTCAAAGGAGATCAGCTTGGCGCCGGTCAGGATATCGGTTTTCTGAATTTCGGCGTAGACGATGTCGGCGGCCTCGTCGGTCATCTGGCAGCCGTCCGGGCCGTAGGCCTTGTAGCCGTTGTACTTGGCGGGGTTGTGGCTGGCCGTGACCATGATACCGGCGTTGCACTTATAATAGCGGGTCGCGAAGCTCAGCGCGGGCACGGGCATAAGGGCGCTGTAGATGCGGACCTTGATGCCGTTGGCGGCCAGCACCTCGGCAGCGGTCCTGGCGAACAGGTTGCTCTTGATGCGGCTATCATAGCTGATGGCAACGGTCTGGCTGCCGCCCTGGGTCTTGACCCAGTTGGCAAGGCCCTGGGTCGCCTGACGGACAACGTAAATATTCATACGGTTGGTGCCTGCACCGATGACGCCGCGCAGACCCGCGGTACCGAACTTCAGGGCCACAGCAAAACGGTCCTGAATGGCGGCATCGTCACCCTTGACGCTTTCCAGCTCGGGCTTGAGGTCAGCGTCGTCCAGCTCGGCAGCGAGCCAACGCTCATACATATCCTGATACATAAGTAAAACACCTTCACTTTCCATAGGAAATACTAACTTGGCTTACTCTAAATATACCAACATTCTGCAAGCCTGTCAATCGAATTTTGGTTAATTTTGCCTGATTTTTCCCGTTTCGTGCTTGTGCAAGGGCACGCTGTGCGGTATACTGATAAAAAAGCAGGAAAGTGGGAAAGAGGCCATGTATGCAAAAGTGACAAGCCTTGGTGTGACCGGTCTGGCGGGGTACATCGTGCAGGTCGAAGCCGACCTTTCGGGCGGGCTGCCGCAGTTCAATCTGGTGGGTCTGCCGGACTCCGCCGTGAAGGAGAGCAGTGAGCGGGTGCGCAGCGCCATCAAGAACCTGCACTATGAGTGGCCCGCCAGCCGCATCACCATCAACCTGGCCCCCGCCGACGTGCGCAAGACCGGGCCGGTGTACGATCTGCCGGTGTTTGTGGGCATCATGGCCGCGCAGGGCAAGCTGCCCGCCCCCGGCAGTGAGCGGGCGTTTCTGGGAGAGCTGGGGCTGGACGGCACGCTGCGCCCCGTGACCGGCGTGCTGCCAATGGCGCTGGCCGCGGTGCAGAACGGCGTGAAGGAGCTGTTTCTGCCTGCCGAAAACGCCGCCGAGGCCGCCGTGGCCGAGGGACTGACTGTCTACCCGGCCCGCAGTGCGCAGGATGTGGTGCTGCACCTCTGCGGCGCAACGCCCCTGACCCCGGCAACGCCCGAGGGGTACGACGAGGACGGCGTCTGGCTGGGGCCGGACATGGCCGACGTGCGCGGCCAGAGCGAAGCCCGCCGCGCCATGGAGATCGCCGCTGCAGGCGGGCATAATTTGATCATGATCGGAAGTCCCGGAACCGGAAAATCCATGCTTGCCAAGCGGCTGCCGGGCATTCTGCCGCCGCTGACCTATGAGGAGGCGCTCGAGACCAGCGCCATCTACTCCGTGGCCGGGCTGCTGCGCGGCGGTACGGGGCTTATCAAGCAGCGGCCCTTTCGCAGCCCGCACCACAGCGTCAGCTCAACAGCCATTGTGGGCGGCGGGTCTGTCCCCCGCCCCGGCGAGGTCAGTCTGGCGCACAACGGCGTGCTGTTTCTGGACGAGCTGCCCGAGTTTGCCCGCGATACGCTCGAGGTGCTGCGCCAGCCGCTGGAGGACGGCAAGGTTACCGTCAGCCGCGTACACGGCACAGCGTCCTACCCGTGCAGGTTCATGCTGGTGGCCGCCATGAATCCCTGCAAGTGCGGCTATTTAGGCCATCCCACGCGGGAGTGTACCTGCACGCCGAGCGCGGTGGATGCCTACCGGCGGCGCATCTCCGGCCCGCTGCTGGATCGCATCGACTTACACGTCGAGGCCCTGCCCGTGGAGTACGACGACCTTGCGTCCGAGCAGGGCGGTGAGTCCAGCGCCGACGTGCGTGCCCGGGTCATGGCGGCGCGTGCTTTGCAGCGGGCGCGGTACAAGGCCCTGCCCGGCGTGCGGTGCAACGCGCAGCTGCCGTCCGGCGCCCTGCGGCGCTACTGCCGCATGACCCCTGCCGCCGAGAAGATCCTGCGCAGCGCGTTTGAGCGGCTGGGCTACAGCGCCCGCGCCTATGACCGCATTCTGCGCGTGGCCCGGACCGTGGCCGATCTCGACGGCAGCGAGGTACTGGACACGGCGCATCTGTCCGAGACGCTGCAATACAGGACGTTGGACAGAAAGTTTGGGATGTAAAACACTGCCCGCCGTTTTCGGGTTGAAAGCGGCGGGCAGTGTTTTATTTATTGAGAATTTGCAGCAGTCTTTCGGCGCTCTTGTCCCAGCTGTATTTTTCGAGAAGGGCGGCGGTGGGAGCCGTGGCCGGGGTGACGTCATCGACGTCGCCGGGGTTCGCGGTCAGGTCAATGTAGGCGGCGCAGGGGCCGTAGACCTCCCGCATACAAGGGGTGTCGCTGACAATGATCTGCGGCGCACCGCAGGCGGCGGCCTCCAGCGGCGGGATGCCGAAGCCCTCATAGAGCGTCGGGAAAAGAAAGGCTTTGCAGTGAGCCATCAGCGCCTTGGCTGCGCCGTCGCTGACATACCCCAGATACAGCACATTGGGCAGGTCGGCCAGGCCGAGGCGCTCGGCCTCGGCGGCAAGGCTGCCGCCGCCCGCAATGGCAAACACGGCGTCGGGCTTGGCCCCGGCGGCGCGCAGCACCCACGGGAAGTTCTTGTTTTTGAGCAGGTTCGCCATGCTGAAATAGTATTGGCCGGGCTTGAGCTGCGGGTGCCGGGCAAAAATGCCCTCGTCGGGCGCAATGCGCTGCATCTGCTGCCAGGCGTTGTAGACAACATCCATTTTTGACGCAGGAACGCCGTAATATTTGGCGATTTCCGATTTGGAGAACTCCGACACCGTGATGATGCGCTCAGCCCTTTTGGCAATGCGGCGGTATTGCAGGCAGTGCCATGCAGCGCTCAGCCGCCCGCGGGGGTCGGTGTAAAAGTCCGGGCGTGCGCGGTAGCAGACATCGTGCACAACGGCAATGCCGCGGAAGCCGAACAGCGGGATGACATTGCAGGTGGCAAGTCCCCCGGCCCCGCGCTGCCGGAGGTAGCGCGGGTAGTCGAGCTGCTGCCAGACGCCGCCCCTGTGCGTGCCGAAGGAAACGACCTTTATATTGGTATAGTGCGGCGTTTCAACGCCCGGCGGGGTGACAATTTCGACAAAGCCCGGCGGGACGATGCGGTCCAGCGCGGCGAGCAGCTCGATGGAATAGCGCTGGATGCCCGAAAGGCGCTGGGCAAAAAACGAGCCGTCAACGGCCCAGATGGTGTTGGACATAGAGTACCTCTTTTGTTACGGCGCGGTTGGCGGCGGCCAGAGGACTGGCCGCCCTACGATGCAAATTGCTGCTTGTACAGCAGGATTTTATTGACACTCCGGTCCAAGCGTTCCTCGGAGATCGTGCCGTTTTGCACAGCCTCCAGGACGGCGGCGTAGGCCTCGGGCAGGGAGTTGGGCATCAAAAGTACATCACAGCCCGCCTGAAGAGCCTGCACGGCGGCCTCGCCGGGGGTGTAGGCGGCGGTGATGGCATCCATCGCCAGCGAGTCGGTGACGATGAGGGTGTTTTCCGCGTCGGGGATCAGCGCGACAAGCTGCGGTGAAAGGGTGGCCGGGGTGCCGTCGCCGGTCACATTCGGCGCGGCGATATGCCCGACCATGACGGCGTGCAGGCCGGTGTCCGCCGCAAAGGGCAGCAGCTCGCAGGCTTGCAGCTCGTCGAGCGTTTTGTAGGTCACGGCCAGCGCGGTGTGGCTGTCCTCAGCGGTATCACCGTGGCCGGGGAAATGCTTGAGCGTCGGCAGGATGCCGCCGGTGCGCAGGCCGTCCGCGGCGGCAGCGGCCATTTCGGCGGCGGTGGCGGCGTCCGACGAGAAGGCCCGCGTACCGATGATGGGGTTATCCGGGTTCGTGTTCACATCGGCGTCAGGCGCAAAGTCCATGTTGAAGCCGTACTCCTTTAAATATGCGCCGATGGTCTGCCCCATGGCGCAGGCGTCCGCCGGGTCGCCGGACGCGCCCACCGCGGCGGCGCTCTCATATTGC
>OJSD01000430.1_pt1 | contig 58615 bp, 50 predicted proteins | sample 1599391 | NCBI WGS metagenome assembly OJSD01 (sample SAMN04168656, study PRJEB22393) | human gut metagenome | biome: human gut microbiome; feature: stool | host: Homo sapiens | collected 2014-03-17 | reverse complement strand
CTGTAGGCTCGTTGATGATACGCTTTACATCAAGACCTGCAATCTTACCAGCATCCTTTGTTGCCTGACGCTGTGCATCGTTGAAATATGCCGGAACAGTGATAACTGCCTCAGTTACCTTCTCACCCAGATAAGCCTCTGCATCTGCCTTTAACTTCTGAAGGATCATTGCGGAGATCTCCTGAGGAGTATATCTCTTATCATCAATTGTTACTTTATAATCAGTGCCCATATGTCTCTTAATAGAAGAAATGGTATGGTCTGCATTTGTAACAGCCTGACGCTTTGCCGGCTCACCTACCAGACGCTCACCAGTCTTTGTAAATGCAACAACGGATGGTGTTGTACGAACACCCTCTGTATTTGTGATAACAACTGGCTTTCCACCTTCCATAACTGCTACACAAGAGTTTGTAGTACCTAAGTCAATACCAATAATCTTTCCCATAATCTAATTTCCTCCTAGATTGATCTTTTAATGTTTTGTAATCAAATCTTTCTTTATCAAATATGCAGCTTTTGCTGCGTCTAATATGCTAACTTTAATTTGCAACCTGTACCATAGAATGTCTTACAACGCTTCCATGATATAAATAGCCTTTCTGGAACTCCTGAGCAACTGTGTTTTCGCCAAGGTTTTCATCCTCAACATGCATCACAGCGTTGTGCAGGTTTGGATCAAATGGCTTGCCAACTGCTTCAATAGGCTCAACACCCATATCTGCAAGTGCCTTTACAAGCTGCTTGTAAACCATATCCATACCGCTTACAAATGGATCGCTCATCTGCTCTTCGCTAAGACCTGCGAATCCACGCTCGAAGTTATCTATAATTGGAAGAAGCTTCTCTACAACTGACTTTGCTCCCATGTCGAACATGGTTGATTTTTCCTTTTCAGTTCTCTTACGGAAGTTCTCAAACTCTGCAAGATTACGTTTTCTCAAATCATCAAGCTGTGCTGTCAGATCTTCGATCTGCTTATCTTTCTTATCTTTTTTCTTGCCAAAGAAGCGCTTCTTATCTTCTGTCTGCACATCTTTGTCATCCGGCTGATCCTCAGCAGCCTGTGCATCTGTCTGCTCCTGACTCATATCTTCAGCAGCCTCCTGCTCAGTCTCTTCAAGAATCTCATCAGTAACTGTTTCTTTTTCCATGTCTGTCACGATACATCCGCCTTTCTATCTCCTGTTTTTTCAGGATCTTTCCTCAGGCCTGACCTAAGGTTCATTTTTTTTATAAATTGCATCCAGCTGATCTCTTAAATTCTTCAATGTGCCTACAACCTTTTCGTAATCCATACGCTTTGGTCCTACCACACCAAGAGTTCCCTGAACGCCATCACCCAAATCATATCTTGCGGTTACTACGCTGCAGTCCTTCATGTCCTGCATGCCGTTCTCCTCTCCGATATAAACCTGAATGCCCGAATTGCTCTGTGAACCGCTCTCCGAGTTCTTATCTAAATTATCCTCAAGCAGCTTTGCAAGCTCTTCCTTTTCCTCAAATGTGGAAATCAGACGCTGTGCATTTTTCTCATCCGAAAGTTCTGGGTAACGGAATATATTATTTGCACCGCTCGTATAAATTACCGGTGCCGATTCATGTTTGATCGCCTCTGCGACCGCCTCAAGCACACTTCCTACAACGCAGCTGTAATCTCCTGCCTGCTCCTTTAACTGTGTAATGATTCCCAGATTAATCTGGTCTATCGTCAAACCATTCAAGGCACTGTTTATGAGGACATTTAATTTAAGAAGTTCTTCCTCGCTGATGTCGCTTTCGATATTTAAAATCGTGTTCTTCACAAGATTTCCTTCGACTACGATAACAGCTAAAAGCTTTCCTTCTTCCATTCGTGAAAGCTGTAAAAACTTAAGCTTATTTGCACCAACCTGCGGTCCTGTAATCATCGTCGCATAATTGGTATTTGCTGCAAGAACCTTAACCATCTGCTTTAGCAAAAGCTCAAGCCGGTCTACTCTCTTGACTACAACTTCCTGAAGCTCATTGTTTTCCTTTTCACGTGTCTTCATCAGATGATCCACATAAAGGCGATAGCCCTTATCCGACGGGATTCGTCCGGCGGATGTATGTGGCTGAATGATAAGCCCCATCTCCTCAAGATCTGCCATCTCATTTCTAATCGTGGCTGAACTTAAGTTTAAGTCCGTGTACTTAGAAATCGTCCGTGAGCCTACCGGTTCACCAGTCTCCAGATAATTTTTAATGATTGCTGTAAAAATCTTCCATTTTCTGTCATCTAGTTCCACAAGCTCACTTCCTTTTCCTTTGTTTCTATTAGCACTCATCATCCCTGAGTGCTAACGATTATAAAATAGCACTATCGGGACGTATTGTCAATACATTTGTGAAAAAAATTTGTGAAAATTTTGAGAACGCAATAAGAGCCGGGCAGCACTGCCCGGCTCTTATTAATATATTTATTATGTTGGGAGGATTATACAATACCCTGTGCGTTCATAGCTTCTACGACCTTCTCGAAACCTGCGATGTTTGCACCCATTACATAGTTTCCTTCGTAGCCGTACTTCTTTGCTGCTTCGTCTACCTTCTTGAAGATGTTGATCATGATGTTGTGCAGCTTCTCGTCTACTTCCTCGAATGTCCAGGAAAGTCTCTCGCTGTTCTGGCTCATTTCAAGTGCAGATGTTGCAACGCCGCCTGCGTTTGCAGCCTTTCCTGGCATGAACATCATTCCACTCTCTAAGAAGAAGTCTGTTGCCTCTCTGGTGGATGGCATGTTTGCACCCTCTGCTACAAGGAAGCATCCGTTTGCCTTTAACTGCTTTGCATCCTCAAGGTCTAACTCGTTCTGAGTTGCGCATGGAAGTGCGATATCACACTTAACGCTCCATACACCCTTGCCTTCATGATACTCAACACCCGGCTTTGCCTCTGCGTACTCTTTGATTCTGCCGCGGCGAACTTCCTTGATCTGCTTTACAAGGTCAAGATCAATGCCGTTTGGATCATAAATCCAACCATTAGAATCACTTAATGTAACAACCTTCATGCCGTATTGCTGAGCCTTCTCAGTTGTGTAAATTGCAACATTTCCTGAACCAGAAACAGCAACTGTCTTTCCTTCCATGGTCATGCCTGCATTTAACAGCATCTCGCGAACCATATATACAAGACCATAACCAGTAGCCTCTGTTCTTGCAAGAGAACCACCGTATGTCAGACCCTTACCAGTTAAAACGCCCTCGTACAGACCAGTCAGTCTCTTATACTGTCCATACAGATAGCCAATCTCTCTTCCGCCTACACCAATGTCACCAGCCGGTACATCTGTATCTGCGCCAATGTGACGATACAGCTCTGTCATAAAGCTCTGGCAGAATTTCATAATTTCACGGTCTGACTTGCCCTTCGGGTCGAAATCAGAACCACCCTTGCCGCCTCCGATTGGAAGTCCTGTCAGGGAGTTCTTAAAGGTCTGCTCAAAACCAAGGAACTTGATAATACCAAGATTTACAGATGGGTGAAGACGAAGTCCACCCTTGTACGGTCCGATTGCACTGTTAAACTGTACACGGAAACCTCTATTTACATGAGCCTGTCCGTTGTCATCTACCCACGGTACACGGAATGTGATAATACGCTCTGGCTCTGTCATTCTTTCAAGCAAAGCATCTTTGCGGTACTGCTCCTCATTTGCCTCAATTACCGGACGAAGGGAATCAAGAACTTCCTTAACTGCCTGCTGAAACTCTTTCTCGCCTGGATTCTTCTCTGCAACCTTCTGCAGCACTTCATCTACGTAAGACATTATGACCTCTCAATCTGCCGCTCTGGAGCGACCTCTTACAATATCCAACTCTATTTTTCGGACATCGGAGTGAATGCTGATTTTCACTCTACTCTACCTGCCCACCCGAAACCTAGAGATGTAAAATGCAATGATGTCGATCGGGTGGATTTTTGTTACCGGCTTTGAAAACCGACATGTATATGGTACTACATGAATTAAATTACGTCAATATGTGTTTTTTAAAAATAAAATAAATTTTTTAGCGTGTTTTTGTGTATTTATACAATGCACTATGGTAAAGTGGCAAAGTGCCGATTTTTTTCTTTCTCTTCCGTTCATATTGCACATATAAAAAAAGCCCAAAGACAGGCCGGATTTCTCCGGTACCCGCCTTTGGGTTTAGTTACAATATTTAGAAATCAAACTTTTCTTCGAAGTATGCCTTCAGATCTGCGATAGCAACACGCTCCTGCTTCATGGTATCACGATCACGAACAGTTACGCAGCCGTCAGTCTCAGAATCAAAGTCATATGTGATGCAGAACGGTGTTCCGATCTCATCCTGTCTTCTGTAACGCTTTCCGATTGCACCGCGGTCATCAAACTCACAGTTGTACTTTTTGATCAGCTGCTCATATACCTTCATAGCACCATCATTGAGCTTCTTAGAAAGCGGAAGCACACCGATCTTTACTGGTGCCAGTGCCGGATGGAAATGAAGAACAGTACGAACATCACCGCCCTCTAACTCTTCCTCATCATATGCTGCACAAAGGAATGCCAGTGTTACACGGTCAGCTCCAAGAGATGGCTCGATAACATACGGAATGTAACGCTCCTTCTTCTCATCATCAAAGTAGCTCATATCCTCACCAGATGTGTTCTGATGCTGAGTTAAATCGTAATCGGTACGGTCTGCGATACCCCAAAGCTCGCCCCATCCAAATGGGAATAAGAACTCGATATCAGTTGTTCCCTTAGAATAGAAGCACAGCTCCTCAGGAGAATGATCTCTTGCACGCATCTCGTCTTCCTTGATTCCAAGGCTCTTTAACCAGTCGATGCAGTACTGACGCCAATACTGGAACCACTCAAGATCAGTACCTGGCTCACAGAAGAACTCTAACTCCATCTGCTCGAACTCTCTTGTACGGAATGTAAAGTTTCCTGGTGTAATCTCGTTACGGAAGGACTTTCCGATCTGGCCAATACCAAATGGAAGCTTCTTACGTGATGTTCTCTGTACATTTTTGAAGTTTACGAAGATGCCCTGTGCAGTCTCCGGACGAAGATATACAGTATTCTTTGCATCCTCAGTAACACCCTGGAATGTCTTAAACATCAAATTGAACTGACGAATATCAGTGAAATCATGCTTTCCGCATGTCGGACAGCAAATATTCTTCTCATCGATGAAATCCTTCATCTCCTGTGTTGTCCAGCCGTCGATTGGCTTTTCTGGCTCCTGTCCCTGCTCAGCATAGTAATCCTCAATCAGCTTATCTGCACGGAAACGCTCGTGGCAGCACTTACAGTCCATTAACGGATCAGAGAAGCCGCCCAGATGACCTGAAGCTACCCATGTCTGCGGATTCATCAGGATTGCGCAGTCTACACCTACATTATAAGGATTGCCAGTAACAAACTTCTGCCACCATGCCTTTTTTACATTATTCTTAAGTTCAACACCGAGATTACCATAATCCCATGTATTTGCCAGACCGCCGTAAATCTCAGATCCTGGATATACAAAGCCTCTGGACTTTGCAAGAGCTACAATTTTCTCTAATGTCTTTTCCATAATCGTTCTTCCTCCAAAAATGTTTTATAAAGTTACTGTTCGCAAAACGAAAGATTGCGCTTTGCTCACTGTGACTACTTGAAAATGATATACCCACCGTCATTGCCAGTGATCTGGGCACAGTTTGATGCCAGAACTGTAACATTTGGGGAAACATATGCAATATCATGCTCACCAAATACAGTTACAGGGTAATCTGCGTACACAAGACAATAATCTGTCTTTTTCATCAAATCTTCACTGCTGATATGCTTTTGACCATCGCTTGTGACAAAATCACCGCTAAGTGCCATGGTACTGCTGCCAAGCTGTGATGTGTAAAGCTTGCTTCCACCGGCATTTTGAATCTCAGCAGAATTAAAGCCTGTATAGGTATCACCATTTGCATACGTAAATACGACGCTTGCTTTTTTGTCCTTCACTACTGCCTTTTCGTAGCACACTGGAAGAAGAATACTTTCTTTTTCTTCCTTTGTCATCTGATCATAGCTATAATAGGAGCAGTCATAAACATTTTTGTTGAAAGACAGCGCCTCCTGCTGTGCCACACCTGCAAGCTCGTCGATACTGTAGTAATCCTTATCAAAGTCAGAAATCATGGCAGCACGGATTGTAGCATTGTCTTCCACGTAAATGCTGTTTTCGGCTTCTGTGAAGTCATATGACTTCGTAAGCAATCCACAGCCTTCTAAACTGACCGCCGCCACAAGCCCTGCCATAAGACTGGCTATTTTTATCCGTATCATCCTGTTTCTCATACTTTTCTTTCCTCTCATTACTGCCTCTTTTCGGCAGAGACTTATCTTTTATACATTCTATGGTATCTTGGCGAATATTTCAAGTATAAAATCTTCCTATTTCTTTAACATTTCTTTACAAATGTGTCAGCAATCTGCTCTAATCACATAAAAAGCAGGCAAAATGGCTTACAAAGTGCCCATAAAGTGCACCATCTCCTCAAGAACCTGCAATGATTTAAACTCTCTTGAAAAGTATCGTCTGCGCCATTTCACTGTCAGATCATAAAGTGTACGCTTAACTGGCTCTTCAAGACAGAATGTGTAAAGTCTGCCGATTGGAGCTGTCAGAATATACTGAAGCGTATACATAGCTGATTCATCCAGATAAAGACGCGCCGATGTATGTGCATCATTTTTTCTTTTTACGCATTCTTCACAGACACAATTTCCCCGCTCGACAGACAGCCAGCCTTTTGTGAGTTTGCTTTTACATACACTGCACTCAAATACCTGCGGATAAACGCCCATCACTAAAAACAGACGAAGCTCATAAACAAGACGCACAAGCTCATCTGGAATAGCCTGATTTTCCAATGCCTTTAATGAGAAATAAAGAAGATTCAGCAATTCTCTTCCATCATCATTTTCCTCTGAGGCAAAACCTGCTGCCTCAAGGAAATAGCAGCCATATGCCATCTTAGTCACGTCAGAGCTGACTGCCTCAAAATACTCCTTTATTGAAGCAGCCTGTACTGTGTACGAATCTCGTCCGGCATGCAGTGTAAATATACCCATGGAAAATGGACGTGCCGCAGCTAACAGCGAACTATTTGGCCGTCTTGCCCCACGCACAAATGCGCTGATTCGCCCAAGATCTGTTGTCAAAAGCACAATTCGCCTGTCATATTCACCTATTGGCATGGCAGACAGAACCATTCCGTTCACTGTTACGGTATCCATTTGTTTTCCTTTCTATAAGCTTACTTCTCGTCCTCGTGATATCCAAAATTCTTCATGTAAAGGTCGCTGTCGCGCCAGTCCTTACGCACTTTGACAAACAACTTTAAATTAACCTTCATCTCAAGCATATCTTCGATGTCACGACGTGCATCACTTCCGATTGCTTTTAGCATCGAGCCGCCTTTGCCGATAATGATTCCCTTATGAGACTCACGCTCACATATAATGGATGCTTCGATATCCATCACAGAGCCATCCGGGCGCTCTTTCATCTGATCGATTGTAACTGCAATGCCGTGCGGAATTTCTTCCTGAAGACGTCTAAGTGCCTTCTCTCGAATCATTTCTGCTGCAATCTGACGCATTGGCTGATCAGTGACAGTATCCTCATCATAATACATTGGGCCATACGGCAGATAACGAAATACAGTATCAAGCAGTGTATCTGTATTGACACTTCTAAGTGCTGAAACGGCTACCACCTCATTAAAGTCTGCAATTTGACGGTATGCCTTGATGCACTCTGCCACTGCTTCCTTCTTTACTGTATCAGTCTTGTTGACGATCAAAAATACAGGACACTTGAGCTGGCGAAGCTTCTTTGCAATCTCCTGCTCGCCTCTTCCGATAAAGGTGGTCGGCTCAACAAGCCACATGACAATGTCAGCCTGTGAAAATGTTTTCTGCGCAACCTCTACCATATATGTGCCCAGACGATTCTGTGCCTTATGGATGCCCGGCGTATCCAGAAAAACGGCCTGACCGCGCTCATCTGTATAGACGGTGCGGATCTGATTTCTCGTTGTCTGAGGCTTTCTTGATGTGATCGCAATCTTTTGTCCAATCAGGTGATTCATCAATGTGGATTTTCCCACGTTTGGACGTCCAACCAGTGCAATAAAGCCTGATTTTTTCTGTTTTTCCATATCTTATTTCCTTTCCAGTGCAGCAAACTACAGAGATCGTACCGTTGTAAAAAGTGAGCTGTTTTCTTTTATCTTGTTTTCATTTCCAACTACGCAAAGGCAATTCTTAGAAAGTACCGCTTTCGCATATGGCACAAGTGCACGAATTTCCTTGGCATCTGTATCAATCACTTCATCTCGCTCCTTTTGAAGCTGCTCTCTTGTGATTCCACTTAAATATGCAGTAAGACCACGCACACCAAGCGCAGCAGGATTTTTAGGAATGTCCATCTCACTAATTGCACCTATAACATATCGGTCCATACTTCTCTCATCCTGATCAAACTGCTCAAGATAATCTGGAAGCTTATCATATACTTCATTTGTTTCGGCAAGCTTAGGATCAAGATAAGATACCATATAGCAGTCACCATCACGTCCAAAACCGGACATACAGCCATAAGCACCGCCTTTTACGCGCAGACGTATCCAAAGATAATCATAATTTAAGATGTTTTGCAGTACAAGAAGTGATCCTCTAAATGGCAGCCCGGCATCCTTATAATTGCCTGTTCTTCCCACAAATTGAATCTGTGATGCACAGCATATGCCCTCGTTTTTCTTTTCAAGCGGCATATTCCAATCTGCCTTTACAAAAGGCTCATCTGGCATCTGCTTTATAAGCTTGTCCATTGCCTTTTCTAAAACATCATAGCCTTCCTTATCTGCGGTAAAGCTGACAAGAAGCGCTCTCTTATTAAACAGTTGATGACTGACAGCACGCAGCTTCTCAATTATCATACCCTTTCGCTCTTCAAAGTGATCATACAAATCATTTAAAAATTCATAGAACGAAATACCTGTCATAATCTCATTTAAGTAACCTGACTCACTGTGATACGACGATGCTCTCTTGATTGACGTATTATGTCCAGCACTCTTTAGACGCTCATACAGCTGTGAACGCGTCTCACCGATTATCTCTAATAGACGTTTCTCATTTGCAAGATCAGATTGATACATCATCTTAGCTGTAAGACTGACTGCTGTCTCAAGCTCATGATAAAATGCCTTTATGCGGAAGGAGAAACGCACAGTTGGTCTTCCTGTCTCTGGCTGCAGCACAACAAATCCCGGATCAATGCCGCCCGTATGAATATTAACCTCATCCATCAGCTCTGTATAGCTGTATTCCCCTGCTGCCACAACACCTAAAATCTGTTTTAATAAAGACAAATACGGAAGCTCTGAAAGATCTGCAAAATCAGCATCAAATACAAGCTCCAAATAGCCGATCTTTTTTGTTGACATCTCGTGAAATAATACCTTCACTCCATCCATGCTTCGCTCTTCATTGTAAAGCGGCAGCACATCACGCTTAATATCTGCGCGTGTCAGCATAGGAATAGTCTCAAGTTCTTCTTTCGTGCTTGGAGTTTCCTGATATTCCTTTAACTCCTTTGTGTGACGCACAATTTCTTCAATCTCTTCTTTTGAGAGAGAATCTTTATAAACACGAAGCTTCTCTGCTGTCTTTTCTTCATTTTCAGCATCAAGACCAACCTTTGGCACAGCCATTGCCACAACACCAAATGAATTGTCAATCAGACACTCTTTTATCAGCTGCTCAAAATAGCTTCCCTCTGCCTTTTTATAGAGTTCATCCATCGCATCCTGCGTCTCTAAAAGCAAAAATGCAGCATTGTCATCATAAAGCCAGCTGTCAAAAAGATCCAGTCCATACATAAGACCTTTCGGCCAACGGCCAAAATCGCCTTCTTTTAAGCGAAACTGTAAGCTGTTTAAACCAGCAAGAAGTGAACGCTTCTGTAAGCCTTCCTCTGCAAGCTTTCTTAACGTTGCCTCAATTGTCTCCACAAAGACTTCTCTTTGCTCTTGTCTGGCACCTTTTGTAGTAACCTCAAATGATGGCTGCAAAATACCATCCTCGAAGCCTCCATAAATATCTACACCGATTCCAGCATCAAGAAGTGCCTGTTTAAGAGGCGCACCAGGTGCATCCAGAAGAACATACTCTAAAACCTGAAATGCAAGATACTTTTCAAGATCAAGTGCATTTGACACAACCTTTGACCATGTAAAATAAGTACCCTCATCGTCATCCTCAGAAGCTGCATAACACAGCGAAATCTCCTTCATCTTGTTGAACGGCTTTTGAAGTGTAACTGCTGAGTCAATCTCTTTTTTCTCGTAATGACTTAAGTACTCATGATCCATCCAATTGAGTGCTTTTTCCATATCAAGATCACCATACAGATAAATATAGCTGTTTGAAGGATGATAATAAGTATGATAAAACTCCAGATATGACTCATATGTCAGATCTGTGATAAATTCTGGATCTCCGCCTGACTCATATGCATATGTCGTGTCAGGATAAAGTGCAGCCTTAACCTGACGGCCAAGAATCTCGTCTGCACTTGAGAAAGCGCCCTTCATCTCATTATACACAACACCGTTGTATGTCAGCTCACCATCCGGACTGTCCATCTCATAGTGCCAGCCCTCCTGCTCGAAAATCTTTCTCTCTTTTGTGATATTTGGATGAAAGACACCGTCCATATAGACAGACATCAAATTAAAGAAATCCTTATCATTTGTGCTTGCAAGAGGATACATTGTCTTATCTGAATATGTCATTGCATTTAAAAATGTATTTAAAGATCCCTTTGCCAGCTCAACAAACGGATCCTTGACCGGGTAGCGGTCAGATCCGCAAAGCACAGTGTGCTCAATAATATGAGCCACACCTGTGCTGTCTGTCGGAACAGTTCTAAATGCAATGTTAAATACTTTATTGTTGTCATCATTTTCCAGTATAAAGACACGTGCGCCTGTCTTTTTGTGGCGCATCAGATATCCCTCACTTTCAAGCTCCCTGACATAATGATGTTCAAGCAGCTCATACTGCGGTATTTTCGTTATATCCATTTTTATGCCCTTCCATCACTGTTTTTCATCTGGCTCTTGTCTTCGCAGAATATCCTGCGGCTCTGTCTCGCCATCAAATACAACATGAAGCATCTGCTTTGGATGAGGTGCGCTCTCCTGCGCATTTCCATCCTCATCAAAAATTCCGATTACCTTAAGAGAAACATTAGTTCCGTCTGGCTTCATGCGCTCAATCGTCTCGCCAACAGTAAATTTATTCTTCTGTTCAAATACACTTCGTCCATTCTCGTCAATAGACTCTACTGTTCCCAGATATGTGTAATTCTTAACATAGGTATTGCTGTTGTAAATCTGCGCATCACTAGAAGGCTTTCCATAGAAAAATCCTGTCGTGAACTCACGGTATGTGCACTTTCCAATTTCTTCCTTGTACCATTCCATGTTTGCTTCATATTTCTTCGGATCCTCAAAATAATCGTCAAGTGCTTTTCGATAAGTGCGCGCTACAGTTGCCACATAAAGAGCAGTCTTCATGCGTCCCTCTACCTTTAAGCTGTCGATACCGCTTTCTGCCAAGTCCGGAATGTGTTCGATCATGCAAAGATCCTTTGAATTAAAGATGTATGTTCCTCTCTCATTCTCGTAAACAGGATAATATTCGCCCGGACGTGTCTCCTCCACGATAGAATATTTCCAGCGACACGGATGTGTGCATGCACCCTGATTGGCATCGCGTCCTACCATATAATTGCTTAAAAGACAGCGTCCTGAGTAAGAAATACACATCGCACCATGAACAAACGTCTCGATCTCAAGATCGTCTGGGATATGCGCACGAATCTGCTTTAATTCATAAAGAGAAAGCTCTCTTGCGGAAACAACACGCTTTGCACCAAGCTGATGCCAGAAATTAAATGTTCCATAATTGCAATTGTTAGCCTGGGTACTGATATGAAGCTCCATCTCTGGAAGCTCACTCTTTGCAATCATAAAAACGCCCGGATCAGAAATGATAAGTGCATCTGGTCCAATAGTCTTTAATTCGCGAAAATAAGCGCGCACACCGTCAAGGTCATCATTATGAGCTAAAATATTAGCTGTCACATAAACCTTTACGTCATGTGCATGCGCAAAGGCGATTCCCTCTGCCATATCCTCTTTGCTAAAATTTTTTGCCTTTGCCCGAAGACCAAATGCCTCACCGCCGATATACACCGCATCTGCTCCATAGGTAACGGCAGTCTTTAATACGTCAAGACTGCTTGCCGGGATCAAAAGCTCTGGCTTTTTTCTCGCTGCCATATCACATTTCCTCCGTGTTTTTCTTCATTGTCAGTGAGACGCCGTCTCCAATCGGAATAACTGATGTTGTAAGCTCTGGCGTATGTGTCAGCATCGTCAGGTATTCTCGCATTCTGCTGTGAATCGTGCGGTTGCGTCTCGTCACCGCAAATCTTGACTCCAAAACATCTCCGTCCTGAAGTACATTATCTGAAAATAAAAGTCCGTCCGAAGCTAAAAGTCTTAGTACATCCGGAAGGAAATGAATATACTGTCCCTTCGCCGCATCCATAAAAATCAGGTCATACGGCTTGTCCAACGTCTTTAATATATCAGCTGCATCTCCCTCAAGAAGCGTGATGTCGCAGCCTCGCGGTGCTCTTGCAAAATTTCTTTTTGCCTCCTCAATTCGCGGCGGATATTTCTCAATCGTCGTAATCGTTGCACCAGCTGGCATCACCTCGCTCATGCGAATCGCCGAATAGCCCACTGCTGTCCCCACTTCAAGAATAGAAAGCGGCTTTTTCAAACTAATTAAAAACAGCAGAAAACTGGCAGTCTCCGGCCGAATAATCGGCACGTCTCCTGCCAGCGCATCTTTTTGAATTTCTTCACAGAGAGTGCTCCCTGGTAATTCCAGGGAGCGAATATAATCGGTTGCCCGCTCAAAATCAAACATTCACTTACTCCACTTCCATGATGATCGGAAGAATCATCGGACTGCGCTTCATCTTCTTCCACAGGTAGTTGCTTAAGCTGTCGCGAATCTCATTTTTGATCTTTGACCAATCAGAAATTTTGTGATCCAGACAATCAAATACAGCATCCTCTACGACCTGCTGTGCCTCAATCATCAGATTCTCAGACTCACGTATATAAACAAATCCTCTTGATACAATGTCTGGACCTGCAAGCAGGTTGTTGGTGTAACGCTCCAGTGTCAGAACAACAATAATAATACCATCCTGAGACAAATTCTGACGATCACGAAGAACTATGTTTCCAACGTCACCAACGCCAAGTCCATCTACAAGAATACCGCCGTGCGTTACCTGTCCGGTAACAAGTGCACTTTCTTCACTTAACTCAAGCACATCGCCGGACTGAATCATAAAGATATTATCCTTCGGGATTCCAAGAGATTCTGCTATCTCAGCCTGTGCCTTTCTATGACGGAACTCACCATGAACAGGAATTGAATACTTCGGGCGAACAAGTGAGTACATCAGCTTGATCTCCTCTTGACATGCGTGACCAGATACGTGCGTATCCTGATAAATAACCTCTGCGCCTAAAACGCATAATTCATTGATTACCTTTGATACAGATTTCTCATTTCCAGGAATCGGATTTGAGGAAAATACGACAAGATCACCTGGGCAGATGCTGACCTTTCTGTGAATGGCTGCTGCCATACGAGACAGTGCTGCCATAGACTCGCCCTGGCTTCCTGTTGTGATAATAACGGTCTTCTCCGGTGGGTAATTGCGAAGCAGCTCAATATCAATTAAAGTGCCTTCTGGAATATTAATATAGCCAAGCTCGCTTGCCTTTCCAATGATGTTAACCATGCTTCGTCCTTCTACAACAACCTTGCGGTCATATTTGTAGGCAGTATTGATGATCTGCTGCACACGGTCTACATTAGATGCGAATGTTGCAACGATGATTCGCTGGTTTCTGTGCTCAGAGAAAATTGTATCGAATGTATGGCCAACTGTACGCTCAGACGCTGTAAAGCCCGGTCGCAGTGCATTAGTACTATCGCAAAGAAGTGCCAGTACGCCCTTCTTTCCAAGCTCTGCAAAGCGCTGTAAGTCTGCCATATCACCAAATACAGGTGTATAGTCGATCTTAAAGTCTCCAGTATGAATAATGGTTCCTGCCGGAGAAGTAATGGCAAGTGCTGCTGCATCAACAATACTGTGATTTGTGCGGATAAACTCTACTTTAAAATCACCTGCTGAGATTGTCTGGCCATACTTTACTACCTTTCTCTTTACACTCTTTGTAATGCCGTGCTCCTCAAGCTTTCCCTCGATAATTCCAAGAGTCAGCTTTGTTCCGTAAAGCGGAACATTGATTTCTTTAAAGAAAAACGGCAATGCACCGATATGATCCTCGTGACCATGCGTAATAAATACGCCCTTTACCTTGTGAATGTTTTGTTTTAGATACGTGATATCTGGAATGACCATATCAATACCGAGCATCTCATCCCCCGGGAATGACATACCACAGTCTACAACGATGATGCTTTCTCCATACTCAAACACCGTCATATTCATTCCGATTTGCTCAAGACCTCCTAATGGTATGACCTTGACACTTGTTTCAACTGTACTCAAATCTTACCTCCTTTTTCCTGTTCATTTATGAAACAGCTCTTTTTTCTGTCGTAACTTCTCTGTCCAATGTTTCATCCAATTAACTGATTGGAGTCTTCATTCACTTTATTGCCATAGAGCACTCACATTTTCTGTGCATCACTCAATGGTAATATCCTCATCAGAAAGGAGTTCTTCAAATACTTTCGAAACAGCGTCAAGCTCGGTCTCATCCTCAACGAGCTCATACACGGCCTCCGGATCCTCATCACGTGATGTGTCCTTTAAAATCAGACACTCTGCATCCTCATCATCCGAATCTGCCACCAGCAGATAATTGCTTGCACCGAGTCTTGTTTCCTCAATCACATAAAACGTTACCTCTGTTCCATCATCTGCTGTCAAAATGATCTTATCTTCCATTCGCCTTCTCCAGTCTTTTCTTTTTCCTAGTCTGCTGTGTTATTCATAACTTCCAGGTTTTTATTATTATTTTTTTCTTCTGTGTCCGATTCGCTATCAGCAAGTTTATTGCCCTTCTTTGTGTTTTCCATAAAGTCCTGCAAAATAAGCCCTGCTGCTACCTGATCGATCACGGTTTTTCGTTTTTCCCTAGGCATACCGCACTCCTGCAGAATTTCATCAGCTGCCACCGTTGTCAGCCTCTCATCCTGCATAATCACCTCAAGTTTGGTTCTACGCTCTAGCATTGCTTTAAACGCAAGCGCAAGCTCTGCACGCTCTCCTGCTGATCCGTCCATATTGACTGGATAACCCAAAACGATCTTTTCGATCTGGTATTCTCCTACCAGCTGTTCAATGCGCGCAAGTGTACGCCGCAATTTATTCTCCTCTTTTCTTGTAATGGTTTCTAACGGCTGAGCAGTGTAACCCAACGGATCAGTAACCGCCACTCCCACTGTCTTGGAACCATAGTCGAGTCCTAATAATCTCACTTTTTCTCTCTGCCTTTTCTTTCAATGCATGTTTCTACGTAGTTTCTCATCAGTTCTTCGAGAATTTCATCTCGCTCAACCTTCATGATGAGGCTTCTGGCATTATTGTGGCTTGTGATATAGGTCGGATCACCGGACATAATATATCCGACAATCTGGTTGACCGGATTGTATCCCCTCTCTACGAGCGCCTGATATACTCTCAGAATTACTTCTGATACAGAAATTCGCTTCGTCTGGTTGATGTCAATAAATTGAGTATTTTTTAAATCTGCCATTGATTCACGCCCTTCCTACAGTCCAAAACCTGCTAAACAATAATATTGTAATACATTTCGTCTAATTCGGCAAGTATTTTTTTTGCCAGTTCAGGCGTCCCCTGAACTGTCATTTACCTCTGTCTTGCCTTCATCACATCCGCAGTCAATTCACCTTCGATTATTGCATCGATGATCGTATTGTCTGGCGCATCCGTCTCTACCGCACATTTTATGTACTCTGGCGTATGGCCGACCATGTAGGAGACACCATTAATTTCCTGACGCTCCTCCAATAAAACTTTGACGCACGCTTCTGTCCACTTTGTTCTAAACTCTTTTGTCATCTGTGACTCAAGTGACGAAAGTATACTGCTTCGCTGCGCCTTTGTCTCTTCTGGGATCTGATTTTCCATCTTGTCAGCTCTTGTTCCTTTTCTTCTGGAATAGCGGAAAATATGCATCTCATAAAAATGCACTTTCTCAAGAAACTGACGTGTCTTATCAAATTCTTCATCCGTCTCTCCCGGAAATCCTACAATTACATCTGTTGTGATTGCTGGATTTTCAAAAGCAGCTCGAAGAAGTTTACACTTTTCATAGTATTCTTCTGGCGTGTAATGTCTATTCATACGCTTTAAGGTTTCCTCACATCCGCTTTGCAGAGACAAATGAAAATGAGGACATACTTTATGCAGCTTTTTTAAGCGGCCGACAAATTCCTCTGTAATAATACGCGGTTCAAGTGAGCCAAGACGTATTCTGCTTATGCCATCAATCGGATGAATGGCTTCAATAAGCTCGATTAAATGACTTTCCCCATCAATTTCCCTTCCATAAGAGCTTAGATGAATACCAGTCAGCACAACCTCCTGGATACCGGCTTCTGCAAGTCTTTTAATCTCAGCTATAACGTTTTGCATACGGCGGCTTCGCACACGTCCTCTGGCATATGGAATAATACAGTAACTGCAGAACTGATTACATCCATCCTGAACCTTTACAAATGCTCTTGTGTGCTCTAATACCGTGCTGACTTCAAGCTCCTCATACTGCTCCTTCTCTACATCTGCCAGCACATCATCAAATGTTCTTCCTTCAAAATAAGCATCTAGTGCCGTAACAATCTGACGCTTCTGGTTATTTCCAAGAACAAGATCGACAGCAGCATCTGCTCTGGCTTCTTCTTCACTTACCTGCACATAGCAGCCTGTCGCCACCACAACAGCCTCTGGATTTAATTTTTTTGCGCGGTGCAGCATCTGTCTTGATTTTCGCTCCGCCATATTTGTAACTGAGCAGGTATTAACAACATAAACATCTGCCTGCTCTGTAAATGGAACAATATCGTAGCCTGCCGTCTGCAAAAGCTCCTCCATTGCTTCCGTCTCATATGCATTAACCTTGCAGCCTAATGTGTGAAATGCTGCCCGTCTTCCCATGTTTTCATTTTCCTTTCTCTAACTTTCCCTTGACTTTTCTACTCAAAACAAGTACTATAAACTTAAAGATGAATGTTCGTTTTTTCGGTATATCTAAAATTAAAAAACAGATAATTCCGCAAGAAGCAAACATAAAAACTCACAAACATCATCTTCACAGGAGGGTATTATCATGGTTACAGTAAAAATTTCTTTAAATTCTATCGATAAGGTTAAGTCTTTTGTAAATGACCTGACCAAGTTTGATTCTGATTTTGACCTGGTTTCCGGAAGATACGTTATCGACGCAAAGTCCATTATGGGTATCTTTTCTCTGGATCTTTCCAAGCCAATCGATTTAAACATTCATGAAGAAAAGAATCTTGATACTGTTATGAAGGTTCTGGAACCATACATCATCCAGTAATTTTTTTTAACTTAACTTTCAGAGATCGTTTTATCTGACCAATCGGGGCATCACATTCGTGATGCCCTATTTTTTTTTAAGCCTTACACCAGATAATCTCTGCGCTATTAACTGCCTCTTCTACCATCGCATCAATCTTTTCCTCAAGCTTCTTTTCGGAATTTCTGATTACCTTTACATTTGGCTTTGTAACAGGATGCTTTGCAACAAAAATTGTACAGCAGTCCTCATACGGCTGAATAGATGTTTCAAAGGTATCAATCTTTTCTGCTACATCAACAATCTCCTGCTTGTCAAAACCGATTACCGGACGATATACAGGAAGTGTGCACACCTCATTTGTTGACATTAAACTTTGCATAGTCTGTGATGCTACCTGACCAATGCTCTCTCCAGTAATTAAGCCATGGCATCCATCTTTTATGGCAATGCGCTCAGCGATACGCATCATATAACGGCGCATGATAATAGTAAGCTCGTCATGCGGGCAGGCATCGTAAATATAAAGCTGAATATCAGTAAAGTTTATAACATGAAGCTTGATCGGTGTTGCATATTTAGACACAAGCTTTGCCAGATCTACAACCTTTTGCTTTGCACGCTCACTAGTATACGGCGGTGCATGGAAATAAACAGCCTCAAGTGTAACGCCTCTTTTTGCAATCATATAGCCTGCAACTGGTGAATCAATTCCGCCTGACAACAGAAGCATTGCCTTTCCTGCTGTTCCAACAGGCATGCCGCCTGCACCTGGAATAGATACAGAATATACGTTGATGCAAGTATCACGAACCTCAACAGACAATAAAACCTGCGGATTGTGTACATCTACACGCACGTTCTCGTATGCTTTTAAGATAGCCTCGCCAAGATCTGCATTTAACTGCTGAGAATCCTTTGGATAATTCTTTCTTGCACGGCGGCTGTGTACCTTAAATGTATAATCACCCTGCGGATATACATTTCCCATATATTCCACAACCTGCTCTGCTAATTTGTCATAGCCTTCATCTTTAAGCTGTACAACAGGACAGATCCATACGATTCCAAATACATGCTTTAATGCATCTACTGCCTCATCATAATCATAATCGCTAAGTGCCTGCACGTAAATACGTCCAGACTCCTTCTTTACTTCAAACTCACCCTCAACACGCTCCATTGCAAGACGGATATGCTTTACAAGCGCATCCTCAAACAAATAACGGTTTTTTCCCTTAATGCCAATCTCGGCATACTTTATCAAAAATGCATGATATTTCATGTTGTTCCTCACAATTCTGTCTAATGTTTGTGCGGGTCCCAAGCTCAAAACCTTATCGTGCAAGCACGAACGGCTTTTGGAGCTTTTGACCCTGGTATCATTCTATCGTCTTGTGTAGCGGCGAAGCATCGGAAGAAGCTCTTTCAATGCCTTAAGTGCCTGATCAAGCTCTTCCTTTGTCGTATTCTCACAGAAGGAAAAACGAAGCGTTCCCTCAATAAGCTTTTTATCCAGCCCAATTGCCTGCAGAGTACTTGAAAGTGCCGGATGGTTAGATGAGCATGCACTTCCAGATGACACATAAATGCCGCGGTCGCTGAGTGCATTTAAAAGCACCTCGCTTCTTACACCTGTGAAGCTTACACTTACAATATGCGGTGCTCGTCTTTCTATACATTCCTCACCATCTGCCGTCTCGTCCCAACCGTTTATTGAAACGTCATCCAGCTTATGAATGCCCTCCAAAAAATAGCGGCGAAGCTCATTTAAATGTGCTTTCTTCTGCTCAAAGTTCTGGTAGGCAAGCTGCGCTGCCAGTCCCATACCTGCTGCACCAGGTACATTTTCAGTTCCTGAACGCATACCAGACTGCTGACCGCCTCCAAAGATGATTGGATGAAGATTAACCTTGCTGCTGCAATATAAAAAGCCTGCTCCCTTTGGACCATGGAATTTATGTGAGCTGACAGACAAAAGATCAATTCCCTGCTGCTTTGGACGAATCATCACCTTGCCATATGCCTGAATGGCATCCACATGAAATACAGCACCTGGAACAGTCGCATGAACCAGCTTTGCAGCCTCTTCTATAGGCTGAATTGTTCCAATCTCATTATTTACATACATGATTGATACAAGAATTGTATCAGGTGTAAGCGCTTCCTTTAACTCTTCTAAAGAGATCTGTCCTCTGCTGTCAACTGAAAGAAATGTAATGCGAAAGCCCTGCTCCTCCAAAAAAGAAGCCGTTGCCTTGACACTTGGATGCTCGACTGCTGTTGTAATGATATGATTTCCCTTTCTCTTTGCAGCAAGTGCTGTTCCAGTAAGTGCCATATTGTTGGACTCCGTACCGCCAGAGGTAATGATAAACTCCTTTGGATCAACCTTTAAAGTAGCAGCAATTTTCTGTCTTGCTTCCTTGATATAGCCCGCTGCCACAACACCCTTTTGATGACGTGATGATGGATTTCCAAAATCAACATCCATCAATTTTTTCATCAGCTCCTGCACCTGTGCATCCACACGGGTCGTTGCTGAATTATCCAGATATGCTTCCATTTTTTATTCCTCCAATACGTATCCAAGCATGGCAAGCACTGCCATTCCGGCTGTTTCCGTCCTCAAAATTCTTCTTCCAAGCGTAATTGCCTGCGCACCGCAATTTTCTGCCTGTGCAATCTCCTCGTCCTCAAAGCCGCCCTCTGGTCCTATAAAGATTGCTACCTGCTCGCCCGGTTTTACTGCACTAAGCGCATCGCGCGTTGCCTGCATATTTTCTGCATGCTCAAATGGTACAAGAATATGTTCCTTATCAGAAGCATACAAAAGCGCCTCTTTATATGTCATAAGAGGATGGATATCAGGAATAAGTCCGCGTCCAGCCTGCTTTGCTGCACTCTCTGAAATCGCCTGCCAGCGTTTTCTCTTTGCTTCTTCCTTTTTGCAATCAAGCTTGACTACACAGCGCTTCATCTGTACCGGAACAATCTCATGCACGCCAAGCTCCACACACTTTTGAATAATTGTCTCCATCTTATCGGCCTTTGGCAATCCCTGAAACAATACTATTCTTGAAGGCAGCTCACTTGTAGTTTCACTGACCTGCTCGATTTTTGCTGTCACTTCTTCTGCATCAAGCTGTGCAATGCTGCAAAGATATTCATGACTGCCATCGTTAACGCAAATCTGTTCACCAACCTTCATTCTAAGCACATTTTTGATGTGATTTACATCACTTCCAATGATTGCTACCTCGTGTGCAGCTGCCTGCTCTGGCTTTATAAAAAAATGATACATATATTTACTTCCTTCTAGTTACAATTGAAACCCACTCGCCCTGATGCAGCACATCAATCACTTCAAACTCTGGATTTTTTGCAAATGCATCCATAACGGCCTGCTCCTTCATATCAATGATTCCAGATGTGATAAAGATACCGCCATGCTTTACATGAACTGCGACAACTTCCTGCAGCGCGATAATAACATCTGCCAGAATATTGGCAACGACAACATCATATGCTTCATAGCCAACCTCATCCTTGATTGCCTGATCATCAATTAAGTTTCCAATCAGAACCTTATACTGCTCTGACGTAATGCCATTAACCTGTGCATTCTCATGTGCAGCATCAATAGCATTCTCATCAAGATCTGTTCCCACTACATGACTGGCACCGCTTAACAGCGCACAAATTGACAAAATACCGCTTCCTGTTCCAACATCAAGAACATTATCACCCGGCTTTACATATTTGCGGATTCCTGCAATACAAAGCTGAGTAGTCTCGTGCTTTCCTGTACCAAATGCCATACCAGGATCAATCTGAATCAGCTTCTTTCCTTCCATTCCCTCAGGAATTTCTTCCCATGTTGGCTTAATTAAAAGATCATCAACAACGAATGGCTTAAAATACTGCTTCCAGTTATTCATCCAATCCTTGTCCTCTGTCTCAGATGCCGTGATCTCGCATGATCCTGCATTTACAAAAGAGGCAACCTCCTCAAGTGCCATCTTTACGGCAGCAAGCGTCTTAGGCACATCATACGTATCATCAAGATAAAAGCTTACAAGCGCCTCTCCGTCATCTGGTCCTAAATCTGGCAGTACATCAATAAACATGCCCTTTGTATCATTTGCTGTCAGCTCAACCTTATCTTCAATCTCGATTCCCTCAATGCCAATCTCACTTAGCTTCTCACTGATGAAATCCTCTGCTGCTGTTGTTGTCTGAATCGTAAATTTCTTCCACTTCATAACGTTATTCCTCTTCTATTCATATAATGATGGCGCCTGCGGAATCGCAAAACCTGACTGCAAAACACCATTTTCGTCAAAATAATATTCACCATTTCCAATGGTCATCTTTCCAGTTGCCATATCGCCAGCCTGATAAAAATAATATTGCTTTCCATCAAGCTCAAGCCAGCCTGTGTGAAGCTTTCCATCTGGGTCAAGATAAAATTTCGTATCGCTGCCCACCCAGCCTGTAACCATCTGCGCTGTCGTATAATCAAAATAATAGCAGCCCTCTTCAAGCTCCTGCCACTGCAAGCCAAGTGCACCATTTTCATGCACATAATATGTGGAGCCATTCCAGTTTACAAATCCTTTTTGTTCTCCTACTCCTGCTAATACTTTAATCGAGCATACCTTTGAGTCTCCTGACGCATTATACACATAAGCCTGTACTGTATACACACCGTTTTTTCCACCATGGTCTGAAAGACTTACATGATAGGAGATTGTGTCAGATGTCACCTCCAAAGATCCCTTTGTCAGCACATCTGTGCTATCATACTCAATCCAGACAGGAAACTCAGCTCTCACAGCATCAAGTCCGACATCCCATGTCACGGTAAATCCAGCATCATCAATCTGCGTCACACGCGGATGATACACATTAAAGCCTCCAGTCACACCCCAGTCATTAATCTTTGCGTAGGCATTGTCAAGCAAAAGACTTGTATCCTCATAGCTTATACCTGAGTCTGATTTCATAACAACTGCTATAAGATTAACATCGTCTCGCTTTGCAGCTGTCACAAGCGTGGACTGGGCAAGACGTGTATAGCCCGGCTTTCCGGCATAAACACCCTCACATTCAAACTCACCTGAAACCATCTTATGACCGCTTGTCATATTTCTTTCTGATGTATACGCTGTTTCAGGAATAGTGTATGTTTTCGCAGAAAGAATTTCCTTTGCCGCCGGATTTTTTAGTGCTGCCTTCATAATAAGCGCCATATCATAGGCTGTTGTTAAGTGATCATCAGCATCAAGTCCGTGAGGGTTTGAAAAGTGAGTGTTTTTTGCACCGGCTTCTTTTGCTCTCTCATTCATCAGTTCAACAAAGCTGTCGATATCACCGCAAACTGCTTCCGCTAAGATATTCGCACACTCATTGCCTGAGCACATCGTAAGACCATATAAAAGATCCCTGATAGTAAATTGCTCTCCCGGCTTTGGCATCGGATGAAGTGTTGAACTAAGCGGTGCTATCTGATTCAGTGCATTTTCTGACACAGTTGTTACAGAATCAAGGTTCTTACATTGTTCCACCGTCACAAGCAGCGTCATAATCTTTGTAATGCTTGCCGGATGAAGCTTTTCGTCGGCATTTTTTTGCAAAACAATTTCACCCGTATCTGCATTCATCACGCAGTAACCTAAGGCTGATACGCCAATCTCCGGCTGATCCTGTGACTGATCGCTGTCTTTTTCCTGTACCATAGAAGCCTGTACATTTTCAAGAAATGAGCTGTTTTTTGCACTGCTTCCAACTATACAGGAAAGTAACAAAACGATCATGCCAAGAAGGAGACTCTTCTTATTCAATCGCATTACCTTACCCTTTCATATAGCTTTCTGATTATACTTTATTAGTTACTAATTCAATCTAGTCTATCATACCTGTGTAAAGATTGCAAGTGTGGGATCTGCTCATGTTACGAAAGCCCTTCGGTGTAATGGTTTCGTCGACGGACCAAACTCAGCAGGTTCCTTTTATGTTCTTTCTTATCATACATTACTTTGAAAGACCTGCTTCAAGTGTCCGTCTCGTGAAAGCCATTCACCTTCGGGCTTTGCCGCAATATTGGCTTATCCATTAGCTATAACACGTTTTACATAATATCCCGTGTAGGACTGCGGGCACTCTGCCACTTCTTCAGGCGTTCCCTGCGCTACTACTGTTCCTCCGCCGTCTCCGCCTTCTGGTCCCATATCAATAATATAATCAGCTGTCTTTATTACATCTAAATTGTGCTCGATTACAATTACTGTATTGCCGTTTTCTACAAGCTTTTGCAGCATTTCTGTAAGCTTGTGAACATCTGCAAAATGAAGTCCTGTCGTTGGCTCATCTAAAATATAGATTGTCTTTCCTGTACTCTTTCGGCTTAACTCAGTCGCCAGCTTAATACGTTGTGCCTCGCCGCCTGAAAGCGTTGTGGATGGCTGACCTAATCGTATATATGAAAGACCTACCTGATACAATGTCTCAATTTTGCGGTAAATAGACGGAACATTTTCAAAAAATGTAAGCGCCTCTTCTACAGTCATATTAAGCACATCATAAATGCTCTTTCCCTTATATTTTACTTCCAGCGTTTCTCTGTTATAGCGTTTTCCCTTGCAAACCTCACATGGCACATACACATCTGGCAAAAAGTGCATCTCAATCTTTACGATACCATCACCGGAACATGCCTCACAGCGTCCACCCTTTACATTAAAGCTAAAACGACCCTTATTATAGCCTCTCGTCTTTGCGTCAACTGTTGAAGCGAAAAGATCACGGATCATATCAAACACACCAGTGTAAGTTGCCGGATTAGAGCGCGGTGTGCGGCCAATCGGACTTTGATCTATATTTATTACCTTATCAAACTGCTCTATGCCCTTAATCTCTTTATATGCACCTGGAATGGTTCTCGCACGGTTTAGCTGCTTTGCAAGCGCCTGATACAAAATTGAATTGACAAGGCTGCTCTTGCCAGAACCAGATACACCAGTTACGCATGTAAAGACTCCCTTAGGAAAATTCACTGTGATATTCTTTAAATTATTTTCCTTTGCTCCCACTACAGTCAGCCAGCCCTGCGGTTCTCTTCTTGTATTTGGAACTGGAATCTTAAGTTCACCGCTCAAATATTTTCCGGTTATGGATGCCGGATTTTTCATAAGTTCTTCTGCCGTGCCTGCTGCAACAACCTGACCGCCATGTTCACCTGCACCAGGTCCAATATCAACTACATAATCGGCAGCACGCATTGTATCCTCATCATGTTCAACGACAATAACAGAATTGCCAAGATCACGAAGATGCTTTAATGTGCCAAGAAGCTTGTCATTATCTCTTTGATGCAGACCAATGCTTGGCTCATCTAAAATATAAGCCACGCCAACAAGACCAGAGCCAATCTGTGTTGCCAGACGAATACGCTGTGCCTCACCGCCTGAAAGCGTACCAGTTGCACGCGACAGGCAAAGATAATCAAGACCTACATCAATTAAAAACTGTACGCGTGCTCGGATTTCCTTTAAAATCTGCTCACCTATCAGCTGCTGCGTCTTAGTAAGCGTCAAATTAGATAAAAATGATGCGAGATCACGAATAGAAAGATTTGTCACCTCATAAATATTTTTGTCTGCCACTGTCACGGCAAGTGATTCTCTTTTCAGACGCATGCCCTTACATGTAGAACATGGTGTGATGCGCATAAATGTTTCGTACTCTGCTTTGATTGTTTCCGAACCTGTCTCACGGTAACGGCGCTCTACATTTTTAATTAAGCCCTCAAATACAATATCATACACGCCTTCCCCGCGCTGTCCCTTGTAGCGCACCTTTACACTCTTATTAGTTCCATGTATCAAAATATCATGAATTTCTTTGCTGTACGACTCAAATGGCACATCTAGCGTGAAATGAAACTCCTCTGCAAGTGCATTTAAAATCGCTCTTGTAAAGCTGCCTTCATCGGTGCATGACTGCCATCCAGGCACAATAATTGCCCCCTGATCAATGCTAAGCGACTGATCTGGAATCATGAGTTGCTCATCAAACTCCATCTTATAGCCAAGTCCAAAGCAAGTCGGACACGCACCAAATGGATTATTAAATGAAAAGCTTCGCGGCTCAATCTCATCGATGCTTATGCCGCAGTCAGGGCAGGAAAAGTTTTGGCTAAACGTCATTGGTGTTCCATCCACAACATCCACAAAAGCAAGACCATCTGCCAGCTTTAACACATTTTCCAGTGAATCGGCAAGACGCTTTTCAATACCCTCTTTTATGACAAGACGATCTACAATAATCTCAATATTATGCTTTATATTCTTATCAAGCGTAATCTCCTCTTCCAGATCATACTGACTGCCATCAATGCGCACACGCACATAGCCGCTCTTTCTTGCCTGCTCCAAAACCTTCTCATGACGGCCTTTCTTTCCGCGCACAACAGGTGCCAGCAATAAAATCTTCGTGCGCTCTTTAAGTGCCATCAAACTGTCCACCATCTGATCAACAGTCTGACGACTTATCTTTCGGCCACAGACAGGACAATGTGGAACACCAATACGCGCATATAAAAGACGAAAATAGTCGTAGATTTCCGTTACGGTACCTACCGTAGAACGCGGATTTCTATTAGTAGATTTCTGATCAATGGAGATTGCCGGCGGCAAACCTTCAATACTTTCAACATTTGGCTTTTCCATCTGGCCTAAAAATTGTCTTGCATAAGATGATAGCGACTCCATATATCGCCTCTGACCCTCTGCATATATTGTGTCAAATGCAAGTGAGGATTTTCCTGAACCAGACAATCCAGTCAGCACAACAAGTTCATCTCTTGGAATATCCAAATCAATGTGCTTTAGATTATTCTCTGCTGCACCGCGGATTCGGATAAATTTCTTATTTTCCATATTTATTATTATATGCCTTTCTTTTAATCATCTAAATATTTTTTCAAATTTCTCATCTGATCACGAAGTTCTGCCGCTGCTTCAAAGTTTAACTCAGCAGCTGCCTTATTCATCTGTTTTGCTACCTTTGCAATCAGCTTTTCAAGTTCCTGCCTGCTCATTGATTCTGGATCCTTTGCAAGCTTCTCATCAGCCTTCTCTGCTGCCTTTGAGATTGAAATCAGATCACGAACAGCCTTCTTTATAGTAGTAGGTGTGATGTTGTGCTCTATGTTATACTCATTTTGAATCTCGCGTCTTCTTTTTGTCTCCTCAATTGCATTTCGCATAGAGTCTGTTATCGTATCAGCGTACATCACAACATGACCTTCGCTGTTTCGTGCTGCTCGTCCAATCGTCTGAATAAGTGACGTCTCTGAACGCAGAAATCCTTCCTTATCAGCATCTAATATCGCCACAAGCGCGATCTCCGGAATATCAAGACCCTCTCTAAGCAAATTGATGCCCACCAACACGTCAAACACATCAAGACGCATATCGCGAATAATCTGTGCGCGCTCAAGCGTATCAATATCAGAATGCAGATAGCGCACGCGAATACCTGCATCGCGCAGATATTCCGTCAAATCCTCTGCCATTCTTTTTGTTAATGTCGTGACAAGCACTTTATTTTTTGACCGCAGCGTTTTTCTAATCTCGGCAATCAGATCATCAATCTGCCCCTCAACTGGACGCACCTCAATCGGCGGATCTAAAAGTCCTGTCGGACGTATAACCTGCTCTGCACGCATCATCTCATGCTCACCTTCATAATCGCCTGGTGTTGCCGAAACAAAAAGCATCTGGTCAATCTTGCTTTCAAATTCACTAAAATTCAAGGGGCGATTATCAAGTGCTGATGGAAGACGAAAACCGTAATCTACCAGTGTAGTTTTTCGTGAGCGGTCTCCTGCAAACATACCGCGCACCTGCGGAAGTGTAATATGAGACTCATCCACAATAATTAAGAAATCATCTGGAAAATAATCAATCAGCGTAAACGGCGGTGAACCGGCCGGCAGTCCTGCCAGATGACGCGAATAATTTTCTATTCCAGAGCAAAAGCCAGTTTCTCTCATCATCTCAATATCATAATGAGTGCGCTCTGAAATTCGCTGTGCCTCCAGCAAACGGTCATTTCGCTTAAAGAAATCTACACGTTCCTTTAGCTCTTCTTCAATATCAGTTGTTGCGCGAAGCATCTCCTTTGGGTCAACAACGTAGTGAGAGGCCGGGAAAATTGCGATATGCTTTAGACGGCTTCTTACCTGTGCTGTCAACGGATCAAACTCACTTATCTGATCAATTTCATCACCGAAAAACTCTACGCGCACTGCAGTCTCACCCTCATTTGCCGGAAAAATCTCTACGACATCACCATGCACACGAAATGTACTTCGGTGAAAATCCATATCGTTTCGCTCGTACTGCATCTCAACAAGCTTTTTGATTACTTCATCGCGATCCTTTATCATTCCTGGACGAAGTGATAAAATCATATCCTTATAATCAACAGGACTTCCCAGACCATATATACATGAAACAGATGCCACTACAATTACATCACGCCTCTCAGAAAGCGCTGCCGTCGCAGAAAGCCTTAATTTATCAATCTCCTCATTGATCGCAGAGTCCTTCTCAATATACGTATCAGATGAAGGCACATAAGCCTCAGGCTGGTAATAGTCATAATATGAGACAAAATATTCAACTGCATTCTCTGGGAAAAATTCCTTCATCTCACCATATAGCTGACCGGCAAGCGTTTTATTGTGGGAAATAATCAATGTTGGCTTATTTAATGCCTGAATGACATTTGCCATAGTAAATGTCTTTCCCGAACCGGTTACGCCGAGAAGTGTCTCGAACTGATTTCCCTCTTTAAATCCTTTTACAAGCTCCTCAATCGCCCTTGGCTGATCGCCAGTCGGTGCATACTCAGACACCAGTTTAAAATGATCCATATTCCCGCCTCCATCGTACATTATTTTTTACAGTTCTGTATTCATACGCTGCTGTGCTGTTTGCGGTACCTCAAGCACACCAAAGCGCCACAGCATAGGGTAAATATAAGAAACACCGCGAATATCGCCAAGCGCTTTAGGGCGATCCGCACTCTTTATTTTCATTGCATTTGAAAATGCCAGTCTAATACTGCTCCACGCCAATGATTTACTGTTTTCCCGTCTGTCAATCCATAACTCCTTTGTCAGTTCTCCATTTCGTCCACGTTTAATAGTATAGGAAAATGGAAGACCTGACACAGTCTTAAACGGACAGTTCTGGCAATCAATTACAAGCTGCCACAAAAGCTCACTTGCCTGATTTTCATCACCTGCCTTAACAGCTTCAATTAATTTTTGTTTAAGCTTCTCGTCCATATGACACCCTTCTTATATTATAAATACCTCATCATGATCGGCACAAGAATGTTCATATCAATTGGCTTGGAGACATGATCATTCATACCTACATCAAGCGCCATCTGTCTATCCTCCGTAAAGGCATTTGCTGTCATTGCAATGATAGGAATTTGTGCCTTATTTTGATTTTTCATTCTGCGAATTTTCCTAGTAGCATCATAGCCGTTCATGACAGGCATCTGAATATCCATAAGAATCATCGCATAATATGAATTATCTGCCTTTTCAAGCATATCAATGCACTCCACACCATTGCATGCCCTCTCTATAATGCAACCTTCCTCTTCTAGAAGCTCCGTTGCAATTTCTGCATTAATATCATTGTCCTCTACCACCAAAATTCTCGCACCAACTAAGTTTGCTTTATCATGAGTTCCTTTATCCCGCTTTGCAACTGATTCCTCTTTTGATGCAATTTTGCATGGGATAGTTACAGTAAATGTAGAGCCGTCGCCAATTTTACTTTGCACATCAACACTGCCATCCATCAGCTCAACAAGCCTTTTCACGATACCCATTCCAATGCCGCTTCCTTCTACACGGCTTATCGTTGAATTGCGCTCTCGCTCAAATGGTTCATAAATATGATTTAAAAACTGATCTGACATACCAATTCCATTATCTTTTACAGTAATAATAACATCGCACCAGCCATTCTTTTTGCCAGGTACCTGCGAAATATCACAGTTTATCACACCTCCATTATTAGTGTACTTAATTGCATTGCTTATGATATTAATAAAAATCTCCGATACATGAGAAACATCCATGTAAACATACGGATAAAGCAAATGCTTTGTCTTAGTAATTGTCTGTTTCTTTTCTTCCGCCTGATTCAAAAACATCATAACCCATGTTTCAAAATCTGCGCCGATATCTGAAATTACATATTCCATTTCTGTTTTATTATTTTCAATTCTGGCAAGATCCAGCACATCATTAAGAAGAGACAGCAAATTCTGGCCGCATGACTGAATATTTTTCATATATTTTTTAAGCCTTTCTGTATCATCTATATGCCTAGATGCCAGATCTGCATATCCTATAATTGCATTCATTGGCGTTCTGATATCATGCGACATATTAAAAAGGAACGTCGATTTTGCATTATTTGCACTTTCAGCCTTTTCTACTGCCACCTGCAGCTTTTCATTAAGCTCCTGTGTGTGTATTGCTGCCCTCATTGCAATAGCCTCGGCCTTTCTTGCCTTTCTTAAAAGCACAAGAATCACAGTCATAACACTTAAAACAGTAACGACACTTACAATAGATACTGTTAACAAATTGTGTTTTATATAATCTCCCAATGTTATTTTTCTTGAATTGTTCTCATACATGGCAAGTGAGCTCGTAAGCATATTGTTTGGCATAGCATTAAGCGTTTTATTTAGTATTGTCAATAAATTCTTATTTCCGCTGTTAACTGCAAAGGCTGCTTTCTCCGAGTATAAAAGTGGCACACTGTAAAAACTTGGATCCCTACTGTATTTTGATGCAAGAGTTACACCAGATATAAAGAAATCGGCCTCTCCAGACTTCACAGCTTCTGCCATCTCTTTGTCTGTATCATATTCTAAAATTTTCCAATGCGGATAATAATATTCAATATGTTCTCTGAAAGACATATTATCTTTTGAAATTGCAACACGGTTTTCATCATTTTCATTAAAATGAGGCTTATTCGTGACTGCTATCAAATTATATGTCCACGTTGTATTTGTACATGCGAAATGATATTTCTCCATCGCATTTGGATGCTGATTGAAATGAAAAATCATATCAATCTCATTTTTCTTTAGCGCTTCTATCTCTTCTTCATAGCTGTCATATCCCATAAGCGTAAATGTCAGATCTTGTTTTCCAAGACATTCTACTGCATGCTGAATATAATCAGTGATTGCACCAGTAACTGTCCCACTTGACGGATCTATAACGCTCGCGCCGACATCATTGGCTAAAAATCCCATTCGAATTGCACCATGTTCTTCCAGCCATGATTTTTCCTCAGATGAAAGAACAGGTGTATAATCCGATGAAAAATATTGCTTGTACAAATCTGACAGATAAAATGGCCGATCCTCCTCTAACTGGTGCATGGCAAGATCAAGCTCTTTTTTTATCTCTGGATGATCCTTATTAATTGCAAAATAAATATTTGATTTGCCAATTCGTGTAATAATTGAGACATCTTTATCAGCCCAAAATGGTCCTTCCAACGAAATAAAACAGTCAATCTCTCCTTTTTCCAGTTTTGCCAGTGCATCTTCACTACTTTCTATATTTATGTGTATTGTTTTCAGTCCATTTTTTAACTCCCATTCTTTCAGCATCACTTCTGGCTTTGCACCTATAAGGACACCAATACGCTTTCCATTCAATGTCTTAAAATCAGTAGAAGAAATATCGTCACTTGAAAAATCTGCATACAGATAATATTTCTCTACACCCATAGGTCCGTCTGAAAACAGCATCCTATCTGTGCGTTCCTCTGTATAGGCAATATCTCCCAAAATGTCTATTTCACCATTTTGGAGTTTTTCAAAGCAATCAGTCCAATTACAGGCTACATACTCAAATTTCCACCCGGTATAGCCTGCCAGCGTCTCTAGCAGTTCATAACTATACCCCTTTCGCATCCCCTTTTCAGTTACATAATTAAATGTATCCCCAAGTGCGCCCACGCGAATTATTTTTTCTGGTGCCTCTTTTTCAGCTGCATTTACCGTTGTAAAAAAAGATAGCAGCAAGGCTGCACATACAATCATATATTTGACTTCTTGGCATACAGTAACTACATATTTTTTCATAGTCATCTTTTTCATCAGTATTTCCTCATGATCTAATACTTTTTTCGTTCTAAGTATACTCGGTCACATGGTGTTTTGTCAATTTCCTTCACATTAAAAAAGGGCACGACCCTAATCGAGTCATGCCCTGCTTTAAATACTATTTAGAACTTATTCGCAAAGTTTTGAAAATGCATCAGCAACAAACTGAACTTTTGTTCCGACAATTATCTGTACGGAAGTCTTTCCAGGTTTGATTACTCCTGCAACACCTGCAGCCTTGATTGCCTTATCATTTACTGCAGTCATATCTCTTACTTCAAGTCTAAGTCTTGTTACACAGTTATCGATGCTTACGATATTTTCCTTACCGCCGCAGCCTGCAAGAATCTTCTTTGCGATTTCTGTATAATTATCACTTGCTAACTGAACCTTCTTTTCTTCCTCAAGATCATCATCATCTTCTCTTCCTGGAGTCTTTAAATCAAACTTCTTGATTGCGAAGAGGAATACAAAATAGAATACAACGAATGCTGCGATTCCAAGCGGAATAATCAGCACTGTCTTCTGCGCTGCCGGAAGTGTAGATGAGAACAGAAGGTCGGTAGCACCTGCTGAGAAACTGAATCCTGCACGGAAGCCAAGCGCAACAGTAATAATTGTGAAGATACCATAAAGTAATGCGTAAACTACATACAGACCAGGTGCAAGGAACATAAATCCAAATTCGAACGGCTCAGTAACGCCGCAGATAAATGAACAAACTGCTGCAGAAGCAACAAGTCCGATTGCGATCTTCTTCTTTGCCGGCTTTGCACACTGAATCATTGCAAGTGCTGCACCAGGAATACCGAACATCATACATGGGAAGAAGCCTGACATATACATTCCAAGGCTCCATGTTACATCTGCAGATGTCTCACCTGCCCAGAAGTGCTGCAAATCACCAAGACCAATAGTATCAAACCAGAATACGTTGTTTAATGCATGATGTAATCCAGTTGGAATCAACAGACGGTTTAAGAATGCGTAGATACCAGCACCCACAACACCCATACCTGCAACTGCATCGCCAAGTGCAACAAGTGCTCCGAACAGCAATGGCCATACAAATAATAAAACAGCAGATACAATAATAGAAACTAAACCAGCAATAATAGCAACACAACGCTTGCCGCTGAAGAATGCCAGCCAGTTCGGAAGCTTAGTGTTCTTGAACTTGTTGTAGCAAGAAGATCCGATAACACCAGAAAGGATTCCGATAAATGGATTTTCAATCTTATTGAATGCAAGTGTCTTAGTTGCATTGTCTGCAATTGACGGAATCAATGTGGTAACAACCCAGTAGAAAGAAGTGTTGTGATCATAAGCCAAGATGCCAGAGCGGCGATTCCGCCGGTTCCGTCATTCTTTTCTGACATACCGACACCAACACCGATTGCGAAAAGAATTGCCATGTTTTCAATAAGAGCTGATCCTGCCTTTACCAAGAAGAATCCGATCAAGTTTTTTATACCCTCGACTTCTCCTCCCTGCATCGTCGCCGGACATAAATAATAACCGATGCCCATGAGAATACCACAGATTGGCAGCACTGCTACTGGAAGCATTAATGCTTTACCTAGTTTTTGAAGAAATTTCATATATTTCTCCTCCTTTAAATTATACTTAATTGAATCACTCCAATCAGTTTCATGAGATTTTTAAAACTGCCTCATCTAGTAAGACATCGCCTTCCTTTTGAAGACTGATCTTTTCATAATCATCTGTATTGCAGATTAAAACTGGTGTAATTATATTTAATCCAGCCTCTTTAATCTTATCCAGATCTACGTCCATCAAAAGATCACCCTTCTTCACCTTGTCACCAGCTGCAACATGCGCGGTAAATGGTGCGCCCTTAAGTGTAACAGTATCCAATCCGATATGAATTAAGATTTCAGCTCCCTGGCTGCTAGTCAGCGTAATTGCATGAAGTGTATCAAATACCATGGTCACTTCAGCATCTGCCGGTGCATACACTTTTCCCTCGGTTGGGATCACTGCAAAGCCGTCTCCCAATAACTTTTCAGAAAAAGTTGGATCTGGAACCTCTGTCAAAGGAACTACTTTTCCTTTGCAAGGTGCATAAAGCACATTTCCCTTTTCTTTTCCCTTAAAAAATTTGAACATAACGTCTCCTTTTCTTTTCGCCAAAAAATATTTACGTTTGTATTCCGCAGTTACCATTTATTGAATGGTATTTTGCATAATTTTCGCACATTCTTTCCTTAGCATTTATATATATTTTGGCCACTAGTTTCTACTTTGTCAACAGTTTTATCGTTATTTTTCCCATTTTTATTTATTTTATGTACTATTTTGACTTGTTTTTGTCTTTCATCTCCTTTAATCCATCTATATGAAGTGCCTCTAACTTCTCATAAGCTGCAGTCTTGTCAATAATCGTCTGAATCAGCTGCTCAAGCTGCTGACCTTTTCTATAATCTGCCGGGGCAAAATAACGTATTCTGTTATCGCGCATCATACGATAGACTTTTTCTTTATTGCCCGTGACAGGATTGTACACGCCAATTGCATGACCGCCATATGTGTTTACAAGCTTCATGCTCGGAATATCTGTATCGCTGTCACCAATATAGACAATATTTCTAAATGGCACACGCATCTTGTCTGCCGGAAAATAGTCATTTACTGCAGTATCATTTACATCAAGTATTCCTTTTTCTATGCGAAATAAAAACTGTGTCTTGCTCGTATAATTTACTGCCTGTGCCGGCCAAATTGCCACGCCATTTTCATCATAATAAAAGGCACTCGCATAAATTTCCTCAAAGGAGCCACGCTTTGCAATCTTAGTTCCCTCTATCATCTCCTTTAAACCTGATGAAATAATATAATGCTCTATAATCACTCCATTTTTATCGCCATACTGGCGCACGCGCTCAAACCACTCATCTACACCTGGAAACAATTCCACCTTCGAACCATACTCCTCAAGTGCCTTGCGGCTCAAATCAAAATGACCTTTCGCCTCGCGAACCATCTTATACATATAAGCAAGATTTGAATCCATGCCGTTTGCTCTTGCCATCTCGTTTGACTCTGCCCAGAAACGGTCCACATGATAATTTACAGACTGAATATAGCCCTGTGCTTGCATATCATCCGGCGATAATGTCTTATCAAAATCATAGCAAATTGCTAGTACAGGCCGCTCCTCCTTCGACTTTCTCTTAAAGCCATAGGGATTATCTCTTGCTTCTGTTTTATAAGATTCATTTATTTCGTATTCTTCAAATTCCTTTTTCTGTCTGCTCACAAAATACTCCTTTCCAAACACCATTATTGCAAAATAGCGACACGAAATCCACTTTTTCGTGCCGCCATTTTTCTTATGTATTATAATTTAATCCTTTAATCACTTCTTGTTTACTCAACTGTAACACTCTTTGCTAAGTTTCTCGGCTTATCTACATCAAGTCCCTTTGCGACACTGACATAGTAACCCATAAGCTGCAGCGGAATAACTGCAAGACTAGTTGCAAAATGTTCGTCCGTCTTTGGAATATATACAGTAAAGGATACAGTATCTTCAATGTTATAATTTCCATATGTTGTCAGTCCCATCAAATAGGCACCGCGGCTCTTGCACTCTACCATATTGGAAACTGTTTTCTCATAAAGCTCGGACTGAGTTAAAACACCAATTACAAGAGTTCCATCCTCAATAAGACTTATAGTTCCATGCTTTAATTCACCTGCTGCATAAGCCTCAGAGTGGATGTAGCTTATCTCCTTCATCTTAAGACTGCCCTCAAGACTGATAGCATAATCAATTCCTCTGCCAATAAAGAAAACATCACCTGCATTTGCCTGCTTTGCCGCAAACCACTGAATGCGCTCCTTATCCTCTAAGATCTTTGCGATCTTATCTGGAAGCTGCTGCATCTCGTCAATTAAGTGCGCATACTGCGTATCATCAATGCTTCCTCTGACCTTTGCAAACTGAATAGCCAGACAATATCCTGCAATAAGCTGCGTGCTGTATGCCTTTGTCGTTGCTACTGCAATCTCTGGTCCTGCAAGCGTATAGAAAACATTGTCTGCCTCTCTAGCAATAGAGCTTCCGACCACGTTGACAATACCAAGCGTCTTCACGCCCTTTTTCTTTGCCAGACGAAGCGCAGCAAGACTATCTGCCGTCTCTCCTGACTGACTGACAATTATGACAAGACCATTTGGATCAAGCACCATTTTGCGGTAACGAAACTCAGATGCAAGCTCCACGCGAACAGGAATTTCTGCCAGATCTTCAAAGACATACTGACATGCTACTCCTACATGATAAGCAGAACCACATGCAACAATATAAATCTGGCTGATATTTTTAATCTGCTCCTCTGTCAGTCCAACTTCAGACAAATCAATAGCGCCATCCTTTACAACTGAATTGATGGTGTCATGAACTGCCTTCGGCTGCTCGTGGATTTCCTTAATCATAAAGTGTTCAAAGCCAGCTTTCTCAGCTGCCTCTGCATCCCACTCGATCTGTGTCGGCTGCTTCTCAATCTCATCACCATCCAAATTGTAAAAGGTGATCGCACCATCTGCCATACGTGCCATTTCCAGATTGCCAATATAATAGACAGTACGTGTGTATTTAAGAATTGCCGGAACATCAGATGCCACAAAGCAGTCGCCATCTGTCACACCAAGAATCATAGGGCTGTCTTTTCTTGCCACATAAATCTCGCCCGGATAATCTTCAAACATCATAGCAAGTGCATATGAACCGCGAATACGCACAAGTGCGTGATTGATCGCGTCTACCGGTGTGTGCTCATACTTCTTATAATAGTAATCAATAAGCTTAACTGCAACCTCAGTATCAGTAGATGAATAAAAGCTGTAACCCTTGCGAATAAGCTTTTCCTTTAACTCCTGATAATTTTCAATAATGCCATTGTGAACACCAACCACATTGCCATCATCTGACATATGCGGATGTGCATTAGTCTCACTCGGTTCACCGTGCGTTGCCCATCTGGTATGACCAATGCCGCATGTACCAACAAGCGCATTACCGTTATCCGTCTTTTCTGCAAGGGATTTTAATCGTCCCTTCGCCTTAACAATCTCAGTTTTCTTTTCTCCGTTGCGAACAGCAAGTCCTGCTGAATCGTAGCCTCGATACTCCAGTTTTGACAGACCGTCCAAAAGAATAGGAGCGGCCTGAAGATGTCCAGTATAACCAACAATTCCACACATGATGTCTCTCTCCTCTAACGCTTACGTTTCACATGCAACTTTTTTTACAATTTCCACACCAACCTCAACTAACTGCTGTCGTCCAAACATTTCCAGATTCAGCCATGCCTTTCGTTTGTGGCGATCAATCCTTTGGATAGTGGACTCCATACCCTTAAGCGGACCAGACAAAATGACAACCTTATCACCGATAATCATTCCCTGTGACATCTTTACAAGTTCCTCATCACCCGCAAAACGAAGTAAAAAATCAATTTCATTTTGCGTCAGCGCAATGATATCATCTCCAGCCCCCAAAAGCTTTGTCATAGCTTCTACTCTTTTTAACTGCTCATGCAGCTCATCCAAATTTTCTGATATAAGAAACAGATATCCCGGAAACAGCTTTTTCTTCTGAATATGCCACTGTCCCTTATACTTTATCTTCTCCTCATACAACGGAAGAACACAATGTGAAAGCACATCCTTACTTATGCGCTGCTCACACTCCTGCTTTATCTTTTCTTCCCTTCCAGTGCTCGTCTGAATGACATACCACATAAAACCTCCCATTAAAAACGGCAGCAGATACGTCTGAATGGTTCCTTGCGTGCACGCTTATCTCTCAACAAAATCGTGATCCGGTATCACCGCAATATTTTCTACATCCATAGCATCAATGCGAATCCAGCGGTGCCCATCTAAAAATTGGATCAGCGTATCAATTTCAGCTTCTTTTCCCTGCACCTCCATCTCTACGCTTCCATCATCTAAATTTTTTACCCAGCCGGCAAGGCCAAGAAGCCTTGCCTTATAAACTGAGAAATAACGAAAACCTACATCCTGCACTCTGCCGTAAAAAATGATATGCTTGCGAACTACAGTATCTCCCATATGCTTTCTCCTTTACATCACTTAACCGTGCAGACTGCTCTGAAATTTTTACAGATGCAGGTGACGCGGCACGCCATCTACATAGAATGGATGCAGCTCTGCCTGTATTAACGGTCTTGCATAACGTGCAAACTCTGGTGTTACATGCATGCCGTCCTCGCCAATCCACTCATCCGGCACACATTTTTCCTTGTTTGCCACACGACTTACATCAGTCAGACCCGTCTCTGTGCGGTACGGAATATCTGATACACGATAAATCGTGCACATCTTTCCAGTTTCACCGCGAAAAGCAGCTTCCACAGCAGCACCGCCCACCTGATATGCCTCTGTCACATCAGTACGGCTTGCAAGCGGAGACGCACAGCGCTGCAAAACTGACAGCTCAACTGCTCTTGTCTTACATCCAAGATGAGCCTTAATCAAGTCTGCAAGGTAACGAGCCGTACCGGAAAGCGCAGCCTTGTGACCAAATGCGTCCACCGCACCAGGTCCAGATACAAGATCACACAAAAACTCACCATCCTTGTTTTTCACACCCTCGCTCACTGCAATCACAAGCGTATGACGCTCTTTTTCAAGCTGTGAAACCTTTGCAAGAAATGCTTTCTCATCAAACGCGCGCTCCGGCAGAAGAATCATATCTGGTCCATTGCAGTCTGCACCTGCTGCCAAACTTGCTGCTCCTGCCAGCCATCCTGTATGACGGCCCATAATCTCAACTACTGTTACACTATTCAGGTTATAGACACTTGAATCGCAGATAATTCCTTTGATCGTTGCCGCAATATACTTTGCTGCACTTCCATAGCCCGGTGTGTGATCAGTAAACATTAAATCATTATCGATTGTCTTTGGAACACCGATAAAACGAATGCTGCTTTTTACTTTAGCACCATACGCTGCCAGTCTCGCAATAGTATCCATCGAGTCATTGCCACCGATATAAAATACAGCGCCAATCTCGTATTTTTCAAATAAATTAAACAGCTGTTTATATGGTGTCTCATCCACATCTGGATTTGGCAAACGAAAACGACAGCTGCCTAAATAGCTTGCCGGTGTACGCTTTAACAGCTCAATATCCATCTTATCGCTAAGACACTCATTTAAATCAACGATCTGCTCCTGGAGCAGTCCCTGTATTCCATAGCGCATACCATATACATGCTCTGCGCCCATCGCCCTTGCAGTCTCATAAACACCTGCAAGACTTGCATTAATTACTGCCGTCGGTCCACCTGACTGTCCAACTAATACATTCTTGATTGTCTCCATAAAACATACCTCCTCAACGAAAACAGTATACATTGTTTTTGGAATTTCATCAAGACTTTTTTGTTTGGTTGGTATACACAACGCCTTTTTTAAGATAATATTGGCATAAGAAAGCATCTGTCAAATTAAACTTTGACAGATGCCTCATCAATTACTTTACTCAAATGTAATAATCTGATTGTCTCCGTAAAGGCTAAATGCATTAAGTCTCTTAAGAGTTCCTGCCCAAGGATCCACAATCTTGAAATCACTCAGTGATGTTCCACTTCCTGTATATGCATATGCAACAACATAATGTGTTCCATATGGAGTCCAATTCACGTGAATAATTACAGGCTTCTTTTTATCGATATATTGTCTTGCTACTGCCAGTACATCAGATGGATTTCTCGAAGTACCGCCATGCTTAGCCCAGTTCGCTCCTACATTATTCAGCCAATATGTCGTTGGAGCACTCCTATCACCATACAGATAATATCTTACATATCCCATACAATACACAGAACACATAATACTATAATTGTTATATTTCTTATCAGTTTGCTTACCCATTACACTAACTACATTAGTCATTTCACCATCTGTAACATGAGATACTGTTGGTGTCACCACTGTAATATCTTCAAATACCCAATTCTGATTTGTTCCCCATAAATCAAAATCTGCAACATATACATTGGATCCACTTTCTGTTCCCGCAGCCGTCAGTGTAAGACTTGTTCCTTTTAATACAATTCGATATGTACCATCCCACATTTTATATGCAATCCACAGCTGAACAGAATGATCATTAAATTGCCACATATCTACATTTTGGCCTGCTGCTACTGCACTGTTTCCACGATATATATCCAATACATAAGGACCTTCACCATTTGGTGCACACATTGCATATCCACCATACTGATTGCGATAATCGTGCGCTGCCCATGCCTGTGCTTTTGAATCATTTGATCTATAAACCTGAACATTGACACCATTAAATGCATTTCCGCCATTTACATCCAGAGAACAATTTGTCCCTGTAAGACGAATTCGCTTTAATCCAGTAGGGAAAGAAGCGCCAGACTGATAGACATATACTAACATGCTGGCTGACTTTCCATTTGCTGTTGTTACAGTAATTGTTGTAGTACCTGCTCCGTGCGCTGTTACAACGCCATTGGAATCAACTGTTGCAACAGATGTATTCTCACTGCTCCAACTTACATTCTTATTCGTTGCATTTGACGGTGATATTGAATAAGATACCACATGATGAGAATCTGGATATGAACAATCCATTGCGACTTTGGCATCATTTGTTATAGAGATACTGGAAACTGCAATCTCTGGATCGTAAACTGTGACCTGACAAGTTGCTGTATAACCTCCCAGCGCTGTCTTTGCAGTAATTACTGCTGATCCCACATTCTTGGCCGTAATCGTACCATTATTTACCACAGCAACTGAGGAATCACTTGAACTCCATATAATATCACGGTTATATGCATTTGAAGGCAATGCAGATACAGTAATCTTTGTACTTTGGCCATTTTTCAATGTAACAGCATTCTTATCTAATTTTACACCTATTGTCATAAGACCAACACGTACACCATTTTTCACATAGTAAACCGTTTTGCCAGATGTAACTGCTCCTGTATAATTCCAATGCAAAAATCCTTTCTGCACATAATACCAAGTTCCATAATACTCAACAAATCCTGTATAATTCCAGTTTAATACACCCTTTTCAATATAATACCAGCCACCTGCATGCTTAAATAAGCCGGTATATTTCCAATTCAATACACCATTCTCAACGTAATACCACGTTCCATAATAATTCGTCAATTCAGTGAACTTCCAATTTAGTACACCTTTTTCAACATAGTACCACGTTCCATAATAATTTGTCAGTCCCGTATATTTCCAATTTAATACACCATTTTCAACGTAGTACCACGTTCCATAGTACTTTGTAAGACCGTTGTATTTCCAATTTAATACACCATTCTCAACATAGTACCACGTTCCATAATAATTTGTTAATCCAGTATACTTCCAGTTTAATACACCTTTTTCAACATAATACCATGTTCCATAGTACTTTGTTAGACCAGTATAATTCCACTGAGTTACTCCGTTAGACTGATACTGCCACACATTTCCACCACAATTCACTAACCCAGTGTAACCAGCATCATAAATTGGCTCTGTTTCTTGTTCATAGCTTACCTCTGTTTGAGGTTCAGTAACCAGCTGCTCTTGCTCGTTTTCCAACACTGTTTCGCTTACTTGCTGTAAGTCAGCCTCGTTTTCCTGCTGCGAAACAGTCTCACTTATCTCTTCTAAAATACTTTCAGATTCCTCCTGGACTGTCTCGCTCTCTGACTCCTGAGTTTCTTGCACTTCCTGTTCTGTCTGCACATTTGCATACTCTGTCTCAGACGCTGCTACACTCATCATAGCTGACATACTCATACATCCTGTTAGTACAATTGAACAAACTCTGTTAAATAGTCGCATTCTGTTATCCTCCTTTTTCCAATGCAATGATTAATTTTTACATTCAGATCTATTTTCCCTCCCTTCTGCGATCTGATATGCTAGTGGTAAAATAACAACTATATTCATGCTACCATTTTCTTATTTATTATTCAATTGTATCAGCAAAATTGGTAATCTTTACGGCAAAACTGGTAAGGCAGTTCTTCTTCAAAATAACACACATTTGCAAATTAATAAATTTGATGCTAATATAGCTGATATACACCTAACTTGATTGGGTTGATAAAAAAGGAGTCCCATTTTGAAACAAAAACATTCTAATCGTCTTTGTTCTGTTATTGTTAGCATCATAGTTGTTCTTATTGTACTGATTGCTGTTTCGTTATTTTGGGTGAATAGCCGTCTATGTTTTGTCGATTACACACCATACAGCTATTCTGAATCTGGTGATACAACCAAAAATCCATATGTTGGCTTGTACTCGATTCGCGGCTATCTGTTGGCAGAGGATGCCACTTTTTCACTGCCTGAGACAAGCGCTGCTATTGATTCAAACAGCTCTCCTTTTGAACTATCACTGCTTGAAATCAATATGAAAAATTATGGAAATTGTGATCTTTCTGATAATGCCCTTAGCCAAATTGATTCTATTTTGTCTGCGTGGACTAAGACAGGCAGTCAGCTAATTTTGCGCTTCTTATATGATTGGGATGGTCAAAATTTAGAAAGTGAACCAAATGAGTTGTCACAGATTTTAACGCATATGGAACAGGTTGGACCAATCGTAAATAAGTATGCCTCATCTGTCTACATTATGCAGGGAATTTTCGTCGGAAACTGGGGCGAAATGAATAATACAACACATATGGGAAATGGTGAGATGGAAACGCTAATTCAAAAGTTGGACGATGTTATTGATCCTTCTATTTTTCTTTCGGTTCGCACTCCTGCGCAGTGGAGAACCATTGTAGGCGAGTATCATGGCACCAAAGTACCGCGTTGTCCACAGCCAAATCTTTTGTCTTCCTTGGCTTCACGTCTAGGTTTGTATAATGATGGAATGCTTGGCTCTGCAAATGATACAGGCACTTACGGGGATAAGGCAGCTGCGGATTTGGATACAAATTATAGCGATGCGTGGACACGCGAAGATGAGCTTGCCTTTCAGAACGACCTCTGCCGTTATGTACCAAATGGCGGCGAGGTGATTATTGATAATGTATATAATGACTTTGATAACGCTGTAAAAGATCTTTCGCAAATGCATGTGTCTTATCTAAACAGTGAATATGATAGCACTGTACTGAATAAGTGGAAAGAAACTATAGTAAATGGAACTGACAATGTTTGGAATGGAATGAGTGGATATGACTATATTGAACGCCATCTAGGCTACCGATATGTCCTTGACAGTTCATCGTTAAAATTTCATCCGCTATTTGATGATACCGGAATGCTGACAGTAACAATTCGAAATGTAGGCTTCTCGAATTGTTACCGTCCTCTTGAGGCAAGCGTATATGTAGTTTCAGATCTAACTGGGGATTGTGTCGCTAAGGTACCTATTGATACTGATCCACGCCTATGGAACAGTGGGAAGTCTTCCTCATTTACAGTTCCAATTGATGTGCACAGTCTGAATAATAGGGAAAATAATACTTATACGCTTTATTTAAAATGCAGTGATACCACCCTTAACCGCACAATACTATTTGCAAATACACAGTCTCTTACAGAATATGGATACGAGTTAGGAAGCATCGAAATCTAATTCCTACTTTGCGTTCTTTATGCTTTCTAACTCGCATTTTACTATATTCCGCTTTTTAAAACCTTTTACTAGCAATCTCCAAACCCAGAAAAACGGCAGCAATACAGGATACTTATATACGGTTGGCGCATAAAATTTGCACCATTTCAGATCTGGGAAAATACGTGAGAAAATATATCTTAGTTTTGTGTAAACTGTGATAGCTTTACCATCTGACTGCAAATTTTGCATCTTATTTTGAATCGTTCCATACGTAGATGAACCAACATAATAAGCAAGCATCTTCTGCTCGGCTTCAGTCAGAAGATCTTCCTGTGACCATACTGCCGCACCAAATAGTTTCTTGGCGAGCTGACGACTCTCTTTCTCATAATCAAAGATATCTAGGTCGCGCAGCTCAGACTCCACATACTCCCAATTCAAAGTTTTTCCCAATTTTTGCTCCATGACGTAAATGTCCGCCAAAGTACGAACTCCCGTCCCCCTACTGTGGTAATGCTTATACGCGTGAGTTATAGCAAACACATAAAAATCCTCCTGCGTAAAGTTAAAACGATATGGATTATACTCATCCTGAATCAATCGCTGCTTTACATTGATATACTTTTCATGAAACTTCTCATATAACTCAAGATAAAGCTCCACATGCATCTCAAAGTTATAGATCGGCGGCTTTTCATACACATCGTGGTTAGTTTTGCCGTATGATTCCACAGTGTAACCATGATTTTGGAAAATTTGTTTTACATCATTACGTTTTTTCTCATCGAAAAGTATATCGTTATCAGCCATTTCACGCATGCCAAATTTAGGATACCAGTCTTTTAAGATACTGCCCTTCAGTGGCATATACCAAATGCCATTCTTTGCAAATTCTTTTTCCAATTGATGACGTTCTGTATCCAACAAGAGATTTTTCCTTACTGCTTTATTTTTGGCATCAATCCATTTCAGCCGTGTACTTTCCTCCGCATTGCGAAATGTATCCGTTTGTTCCAAAGCCATACAAACCATTGCAGAAACAGAATGTGCCTTTGCGGTCTGGAGCAATTTTTCCAAATCTGCTCCAACAAGAACTTTATCTTCTGGCTTTGTGTTTTGTATAGAACAGGCCATAAGATAAAGCAAAATTTTCGAAATATCCTTCATTTCATGCTCCTTTAGTGATAGCTGAGTTTAGTACCAGTTACCTAGCACTCGGTTTTGGATGCCATATACCATACATTACCTCATCCGTCACATTGCTTTCTCCTTTTTTGTTTAGTATATCAAATTTTGACTCTCTTTTCAATATACAAAACAAAATCGGTATTCATGGAACTACTAAAGATAATCCATTAAATAAAGTGTGGTGGACATTTTACTTGTGATAAGGTATACTTTAGTCAATTCAACTTTTTAGGGGGATAAACCATGGCAGGAAAATATAAGAAAATTGTAATTGTTACTGGCGGAAGTTCTGGCATTGGGCGCTGCACAGCATCCGCTTTGAGAGACAGCGGTTGTATTGTCTATGAGTTTAGTCGTAGAAATATCCCAATGGAGGGCATTACCCATCTGTCAGTAGATGTGACCGATGAAAACGCGGTCAACTCAGCTGTGAAACAAATCATTCAAAAAGAGACAAAAATTGATGCGGTTATCAACTGCGCAGGCTTTGGAATTTCTGGTGCAGTCGAGTTTACATCAACCGATCAGGCAAAAGCTCAGTTTGATGTAAACTTCTTTGGAACAGTCAATATAAATAAAGCTGTTCTCCCCTTCATGCGTCATCAAGGTAATGGTCGTATTATTAATATCAGCTCAGTAGCTGCTGTAGCCCATATTCCGTTCCAGACCTTCTACTCGGCAAGCAAGGCCGCTATTTCTTCTTACTCTTACGCTTTAGAAAATGAAGTTAAACCCTATGGCATCCATGTTACTATCGTAGAGTTAGGTGACATCTGCACAGGATTTACACAGATGCGTCAGAAAAGTATTCTCGGTGATGATGAATATGGTGGACGCATCTCTCGGAGTGTCAGTCAGATGGAGCATGACGAGCAAAACGGTATGAACCCAGAAGTCATAGGAAAATACATTGCGAATATTGTGAAGAAAAAGAAACCAGCAATTGTTTACGTTGCCAGCGCAAAATATAAATTCTTAAGTCTTTTGTGCAAGATTCTTCCAGCTGCAGTGCGAGAAAAAATCGTAGAAAAAGTATATGGGTAAAGCTTTACTCATGCAACTCCAGCGGCAGTCCATCCGGGTCATGGAAGAAAGTCATCTTCTTGCCAGTGTAATCATCCACACGGATTGGCTCACATTCAATCCCGACCTCTGCCAGCTCATTCACTGTCTGCTCCACACTCTCTACACAGAAAGCAAGATGACGCAGACCACAGGCTTCCGGGCGGTTCACACGCTTCGGAGGATTTTCCTCAGCGAAAATCTCCAGCTCTGTGTTTTCGTTAACACGCAGATCTAGCTTCCAATCTTTACGCTCTGGACGGTAGTTTTCTCTGATAACAGAGAAGCCCAGCTTGTTCACATAGAAATCCTTAGCTGCTTCGTAGTCAGATACGATGATTGCAATATGATGTATTTTTGATAAATTCATTTTATGTCACACTCCATTTCTTTAATATTGTCCTTCTTTTATTTTCGTTACAAGCTATATAGTACTTCTTCAGCACAGCCTCTGCTTCGGTCTTCTTTTTAGTATCAGGGGGCTGGCACCAATATGTGTTGTATTTCTCAGACTTTTTAAGCATTTTAAACATATCATTCTACATATTCTCCCAACCATTGCATTAACCAACTACTATTCCATAACTAATCTGATACAGATGTCCATTCTGTGTGAATGTTCCACTATATTTCCAATTTATTGCACTGTTCTGTACATAATACCACGTTCCATAATATTTCGTTACTCCAGTGTATTTCCATGTCAATATTCCATTTTCCACGTAATACCAACAATCAACATAATATGTCAAGCCGGTGTATTTCCAATTCAATACCCCATGATCGATATAATACCAGGTTCCATTGTAGCGGGTGAGACCACTATAACCCCAATTTAAACATCCCTTTTCTACATAATACCAAGTTCCATAATATTGGGTCAATCCAGTATAACTCCAATCTACGCATCCCTTGCGAACATAGTACCAGCTTTTATTGTATAATGTTAATCCCGTGTAATTCCAATTTACACTGCTTTTATACACATAATACCACGTTCCATTATACAAAGTAAGTCCCGTGTAGTTCCAGTCTAACACGCTATTTTGCACATAATACCAGATCTTATTATAATATACCAGTCCGGTATAATTTTTATTTTGTACACCTTTTTCAATATAGCACCACTGTTGCGAGTCTGGAATCTGACTCAATCCAGTATAATTCCAATCCACACAACCATTTTTAACCTGATACCAGATCCCCTCATGTAATGCTAATCCAGTATAATTCCAATTTAAAACTCCATCTTCAACGTAATACCAAGTTCCATTATAGAGTACTAAATCTGTGAAATCACTATTAACCTCACCATTTTCATAGTAATACCAGGTTCCATCTGTACAATATAATCCAATAAATGTTCGATGTGCATCTGGAACCTCATATGATGTTTGTGTCATCGGATAGGCTGCGTTAAAAGAATAAGTTGTAAATTCATACTCTCGTTCATGATCTGGAAATTCAGCATTGGATTTCAAAAAATATTGATAATTTCGTTCAGCGGGACTCGCATAGGCATCCCACGTTGAATCCACATTATAGTACACATTTCCAATACGTACAATATTCCATGCATGACTAATACTTGTAATCACCCTCGCTGAAATTCCAACTTCCTCACACATTCTGTAAAACAGTGTTGCATATCCCTGACATACAGCTGTGTGATTGAACATCGCTGCATATGCGGTATATTTCAAACGATGATTGTCATTATATAAATTCGTATAATCATAGCTTACCATGCTGCAAATAAAATCATAAATTCTTCTGACCTTCTCATAATCAGAAGATACCCCATTGCAAAGTTCTGCTGTTTTATTTTGAATTGCAGTTCTTAAATCTAATTCCTGCTGCGTAGTATTCTTATATACAATGATATAGATAAATTCGTAACGATATCGGCCATTTCCCAATGCATAACGTGTAACCTCCCAGTCTACACCTTCATAATCATATAAAATTGCATCTCCCTGATAGGAAACGCCTGTATGCACAAAAACATTATTAAAGATGGTATTATTCATCGTTTCCATCGCACTAAGAGAATGATATGTACTTGAATACAGATTAAACATAACATAATTGTAACGCAGACTCATCTGATTTCTCAAATATGATGAGCATTCGGAATAATTGGTAAAATCACCTTCCAGATAGTTTTCTGGTCGTTCAATCTGGCTGATTTCTTCCTGGATTTGCTCACATTCCTCCCTTGACAATGAACTTCGTTCATTATACAAGGTTCCTTCAGAAACCGTTTCTTCTTCGCATTCAATTACTTTTTCTGCTTCACTTGCCACTTCAGACTCACTCATCATTTCTGGTGCTTCGTCCTGTTGTACATTTGTTGTCTCTACAATGGTTTCTCCCTCTTCATTTGCAAATGCTTGTCCCATTGGCATTAAAGTCATTCCCACTGCAAAACACATTGCTATTATTTTTTTTGTTAATCGCATACTCATATCCACCTCTTCTTTTTCAATTTTTTGACATAATACCTGTCCGTTAGCTTTAACTATACCATTACGGAATGCGTTAAGGCAAGTGCAATTTTTATGTGATAAGATGTGTCAGAAAAGTATTCTCAGTGATGAAATCATTGGAAGATACATTATTAGTATTATAAAGAAAAAGACCTCTGAAGAGATCCTTTTTCTTATGTTGTATTTACGTCGTTTTGTATTTTTCTTTCAGTCTTTCAACCACTTTCTCAAAGTACCAGAGGTCTGGCACGTAATGCCTTTTATCTTAATAATCTTTTAGTGGGGTCCAGAGGCGCGACCTCTAGGTGTAGTTTCGTTTATTTACGTTTTATTCTTCACTCGTCTGTTCTGTTTCATGCAAGCATTTGGCTACGAACCCCACATACACCCGAGTTTAGTACCGGGGGTCTGGCACTTTTTTCATCCAATGACCTTTTCTGGCCAACTCAAGGGGACAGCAATTGAGCCGACCCCCAAGAGTTAGACCAAGAATCTAACACTTGGGAGGTTGGCTTTTATGATTAAATATAGTTTTGAACAAAAGAAGGCACTCGTTACTGCCTATCTGAATGGTGAAGGCGGAATACGTACTGTTACTAAAAAGTATGGTTATTCAAATCGTTCTCAACTTCAAAGATGGATTGTTGCATATCAAATGTATGGAGATGATGGACTAAAAATTTCGCAAAAAACTTTCAACTACTCTTTTGAAAAAAGCTTACTGTGGTAAAATTATATTTGTCTAGTAAACTTTCGTATCAGGAAGTCTCTTTGCAAACAGGCATTATAAATCCGAATCTCATTTCTCACTGGGTTTGTCAATACCGATCTGGCGGTCCTGATGCATTAAGGCCAAAAAAGAAAGGACTACAGAAAGCATTGGATACGAACACGCCAAATGGAAAAATTCTTTCAAGATTTGAGAAAGAAGATACTGATACAAGTATTGAACATGTAAAAGAATTAGAAGCGGAGCTTCATGAGTTAAGAATAGAGAATGCGTTTTTAAAAGAACTGAGGAGACTGCGATTAGAGGACGAAGCAAAAATGTATGTATAATGGAGAAATTATAAGTTTCCGCATAAGTAAGATTGCCTCATTTAAAAATGTAGCAGACGCATTAGAAGAAGCAATTGAGAGAACGGCTGATTGTCCATACTGAAGAACCTTTCATTCGGATCAGGGATGGGCGTACCAAAAGAAGACATATGTTCAGAAATTAAAGAAAGAACGAATCTTTCAAAGTATGTCACGAAAAGGTAACTGTCATGATAATGCTGTTATGGAAAATTTATTTGAATTGCTCAAACAAGAAATGTACTATGGAGAGGTGTATTACAGCTACGAGAAACTGAAAAAGGAAATTGAACGATACATAAAGTATTATAATGAACAACGAATAAAAGAAAAACTAGGTTGGATGAGTCCAGTGGAATATCGGCTCACCCACTTGGCTGCATAAAAATGCGTAGCAGCCGAAAACTGCTACGCTAAAAAGTCTAACTTTTGGGGGTCACATCAACACCTGTCCCCACTGGTTATTTAATTACCATTGGGCTATTCCCCAATCATTTCTTCTACTGGATGTCTAGATACATATTTTGTAAAATCAATATCATTTTGCAAAGATGTATACTTATCTAGTATTAACGAATATACATTACACTTACAATCATAAATTTTTTTTAAATCATGCTGATTTATATCTATTATAAATATTCCATCTTTAAGAGCAATTTTTTTTATTAATCCTTTAGATGCATCCCACATTCCCTTTCCAGTTATACCGTCCCACGCAACTATTATCCCTAGCTTTGCATTAGCAAGCGACAGTAAAGAATAAAACTTTCCTATATAAGTTACACCTACCTTACCTTGATAATTTTTGCACTCACATAGAAATGAATCACCAAAACAAGGGAATGCACTATTAATACCTGTTATCCTTGCTTTTTCATTCCAAGTTAAAAATAAATCTATTTCATTTGAACTCGTCCTACAATTTCTTTTGCAATCAAAGAAACTTCCACTTGAATTACAAAATAATATAGAAATCAATTCCTCTAGCTTCTGTCCCTTCTCTTTTTTTGCAAACTTATTATAAAAAACTTCATCGTATAATTGATTAAACTTCACTTGATTCTCTTTGCTAAGATTCAATATTGTAGAGTTTTGTTTTCCTAATACTTGTACATAAGTTGCTAGAGTAAGTCCTTTTTTTGCTAATAGATTATTAACTTCTAAAATATCATCTTCTATCATTATAAAACCTTATATACAATAATTGCATGTTCAGCAGGTCTTACTATCTCATTATCACAATGTATACATTCAATACTGTCTGGAACGTCAAAAATAGATTTATAATGTTTACCAGTAAATCTTTGACATAAAGGACAATATATCTGTAAATTTTGTTCAGCTACTCCTGCATCAACACACGTTTCCATTACAATATATGCATCAACAATACTAATCTTTAAATTCGTATTTAACACATCTGGATAGACCCATTGACCTGATTTATAATGCTGTTCTAGAAATTCTAGTACAGCATTACAATCAATATTAAGTTTTTTCTCCTTTAATAAAGGCGCCACTTTGGCAAAGATATTTGATTGCATTGTTCATACGCTCCATTCCTAGATCTTTACAATCTCCTGTTATATGCTGTAATAATGTATATTTTTGATTAAAATAATCAAAAGTAACTTTTACAATATAACTTTGCGACTCAACTGGTTTAACCCATTTAATATATATATACGGATAACTTGCTGTTGCTTCCTTATCCGCTAAATATTGCAGCAAAATCTGTTTCACTTCATCTGCTTTTTCAAATGCTTCTGCATTCTCATTTATTAATTCTTTCAGTTCTCCAATAAACGGAAGAACATAATCTGTATCCTCAGATGCAGTTAAATCTGCAGATGCTCCAGTACTTAACTGCATTAACTGCCGAAAGATTCTAACTTTTTCACCTTGTTTATCATTAATAATCTGTATTGTATTAGCATGATTACATATATTTAACTCTAACCGTAGACTTTTGGTTAACCATTCAATACAATCCATAACGAGATTTTGATAATCAAACACTGCCATATTATTAACTGCGTACTTTTCTGCGTCATATCTAATCTCTAAAATATTCTCATCTTGATTTATATAAATTACAATCGGGTATCTATAGTCTATCTGTTCAAAAGTCTCTGGTCGATAATACGATTTTTGCAATACAAACTTAATAAAAATGTTACCCTCCTCATTTACCCAATACAATGGCAACGATTCTTTCAATGTTGTATCTATCACAAATTCTGGCATATAGTTATTAGGATTAAATTGTGTAGCCCCAATATTCAACAAATTTTTTATAATTTCTTTAGAATCTGCACATTCAAAAAATAATGGCACAGAATACTTATAAAGCTTTATAAATTCCCAATACTCATAGAAATCTGTGAATTTAATGTTCATTGTCGTTTCTATAATAATTCTTTTCAAATCAGCTTTTGACTCAAAATATAGCATATCTTCATTATCATCAAAGCTTCTTTGTTGTTCAAATGTTATCCTTTTCTGTTCTTCTAACAAATTGCAAATATTCTTTAAAAGTGAATTTGAACAACCAACAATAGTATTTTTAAAAAAGCTTAAAAAAGTTTCTTGATCCATTGGAGATCTCATAAACCTTCCTCCCTCTATTATATACACCTTCTATTTTAATATTATATCTTATATTATAGAACGTTAGTTTGTTAATTTCCATGATTTTTTTTATCCATTTTTAATTTAAATCCTTTTTTCCAGGGTCTAGTAGACGTACCTTTCACAAGGTACGCCCTTCACGGAAGCGGACGTGCGGCTTTCCCGCATCTGACCCTTCATATAGCTAACCGTATGTCTGATCCCCTGTGTGTTACAATACATGTCAGTGAAAGATAGAAGTTTTTGTGGTAGAACCCGAGTTTGCCACTTGGAAAGACAAAAGTGGCAAACTCGGGGTATAACATATACTTCGCTGATATACAAGAAGGAATCTGATATTTTTATGTAAGGGCAGTAACGCTGCGTCCATTCCGTGTCCGGAATGCGGTTCCATCTCAGTTGAAAAGAGAAGTTTGACAGGATTTTCTCCTGTCGGATTGCACGCCCTTAGCTGGACGCACTGTCTGGCACCTAGTATGCTGCCATTCTGGAAAGAATCCTTGCTAACTTCGATCTTCTGCTATCTCTACTATTTCAAATCCACAATCAGTCAACATTTGTTTATCAGCTTCACTCAAAGGTGCACTATGTGGATTTGGGATTCCCAATGCCAACAAATGTTTTGCTCGTGAAAAAGCCACATATGCTAACCTGTGGGCTTCACTTATACCAGTTTCGTTATGCTGAAACCAATCACGCCAGTGAGCACCTGAACTACTTGCAGATTTCGTATAGCTCGATACAAATAATACAGAATCCAAGCTCATTCCTTTGCATCCATGAATAGTTTCAATAGTTATCGATATATCATGACCAATTGAGTTTGAAAAAGTATCTATAACTTTTTCATCTTTCATTCCACGACGAATTGATTTTAGTTCTATTGTATGCGATGGTATTATGTCAATATTTCCCAAACAACTAGCCAATGTCTTTTTCCAAGCTGACCATGTCTTATTTAAATCAGTTACAGCACTATCCGCTATTAATTTTTTCTGCACAGAAACAATGATTGCATTCCATTCTGCAGACTCCAATCTTTCAGGCTTATAGAGATTATTGGAATTACCGTGAACTTCGTTTACAAAGAACGCTCTTTGAATTGCTCTTGCTAACACTCTTGTACTTCCTCGAAAACATTCTAAACTGTTATATTTTCTGAGATAAACAAAATGTGCAAAATCTTCAATCGTATTTATTGTTCCAGTTGTTACCTTTTTTCCAAGTATCTTATTTTTTACAGAATTATTTCTAACGATAATCCTGCTTTCATTCATCAACAAACCTTCTTCATTTAAAATATTTGAATAGCAATTAATCAATTTCTGTACTTGGTTTTTCTTATAGAGAATAGCAATAAGTGGTCTTGAAACAATTAACTCTCGCTTTCCTACTATCGGAGATTGACTTTGAATAATTTTTACGGAAGCATCTACAATCTTCTGATTACTTCTATAATTCTCATCAAGAATCATTTCCGAAAGACCATTATTACTGATAAACTCTAACGTATCATTTATGTCTATCTGCCTGAATTCGTAAATTGCCTGATTCAAGTCCCCGATCAGATGGATAGCAGTCCCATGTTGATGAAGAATTTGTAGGATTTGCAACTGAGCATACGACAAATCCTGACATTCATCAACTATAACCACAGGAAAACGTTTGGAAACCAAATCAGCTATATCAGAATTAATTAGAAGAAGTCTATACGCTAAATGATCAACATCTTCGTATGTAAAGAAGCCAGACTTCCATAATTTTTCCTTTGTTTTACACAAATCGTCTTTCATATAATTTCTTGATGAGTATGCGCTGTCAAATTCAGAAACAGCCCCTCTATCATTTCCACTAAATATGAATTTTTGTGCTTTAATATTCCAATAATAAGCATTTCCCGGAATATTATGTAATTGCTGCCCATAGCTATATTTTGTTTTAAACGCGTTTAAAAACTCACTACCACAGTCAGAATCTACTATCCGAAGGCTTGTATCCTCTTTCCCATCACATCCATTATGTGCAATCTTATATAAAAATGGATTCGCAATGTACCCATGTAACCAGCTAGTAAATGTTCCTATATAATGTGGATAACTAGCACTTTTAGAAGAGTACGACGAAATTCTGCTTTTCATTTCATCTTCTGCTGAATTAGTAAATGTCAATACCGCAATGCCTGAAGTGGCCGCAGACCAACGTTCAAATTCAACTGCACATTTTACACCAAGTACTTCTGTTTTGCCGCTCCCTGGACACGCTTTCAAATAAATACTAGAACGTATATCAACATCTATATATGCATGCTGTTTTTCGCTCAAATGTAAAATATTACAATACCCATCATGTTGACACTTGCCGCACAGTTTTCCATCACATTCCATAAAATTTGTTACATCGTCCGGTTTTTGACATAAAAGTTTTCTCAGAACTTCTACACTCATGCTCGTTCACCTAACATTAGAATAAAACTTATTGCATTGTTTATATATTCAGGTACAACAAAACCGGAATCGATTCGCTCTGCGAGCAACTGCGCAAAACGTCCTTTACCCATATAGTTTGAATCAACTTGTTTTAGAATAAAACCAGCCATTCTTGTATCATCAATTGTTTCACCCGCATCTATCTTCGCAATATAATCTTCCATATCCCTTTTAATGCTTCCGTCTGTAGGAATCTCTTCTATGAGAATCTCCAACATCATTTTTGCATTATGGTGACTTTCCAATGCTAAATCATACTCAAATGTTTTTCTATTAATGAACACGCGGCAGTTCTCAGTCATATTCTCAATCTGTTTTGCATAGTATAACTGTGGATTATTGCCTTCTGTATGGTCATCTTTCGACGGATAAACATCTGTTTCTGGATCATTATCTGTAATAGCCACACATCTTGCTTCAATTTTCTTTGTAGCAACAAATTCACCACTACTTAAAACATCTTTATGTATTAAGGTGTTGACCCGTTCCTTATAATCTTTCTCTGTCTCTCTATCTTTTTGATTAGGTATAATAACGCTATATCCGTTATAGAGCTGCATAAAATATTGAAAATATATCCCATTCATATTTATAACAGAAATACCAGCTTCCTCAAGCGATGTTACTTTTGTCAGGCCATCTTCATTTTGATTTCTTAGATATACTTTTGCCAATTCAGGAATCAGAATAGCTTCTGCTATCCCCTCAACAAAGATATTGCCCTTAGAGAAAAACAAAGCCGTCTTCGTTGCATCCAGCCACCGATTAAGAAAGCCTGAAGCCGATTTATCTACGCCACATTCAATAAGCGGTGTAATAGAAATGCCTTCTTCTGTTTTATATAAAGCAATAATGCTTTCAAAAGGTACACTTGCAGCCAACAATGAAGAGTGAGTTGTGATAATCACCTGAATATCAAATTCTGTAGCCTGTTTTTGTAAATACTGTAATAACTTAATCTGAAGTTGTGGATGAAGATGTGCCTCCAATTCCTCAATTAGCAGAATTCTCGGTGTTGTGTATCTATCCTTCATTCCCTCAAACTCAGCCAAAATCGTAGCTATATAAATGAGATTGTTGTAGCCCAAACTATTCTCTGATAAACTCCGAAATATGTTTAAATTACTGCTAAGATCATCAGAAAACAATAATTGTAAAGACTCTATGATTCTCTCATACGACAATATGTTAAATCGTATTTGAGTTTTCTGCCCATATATATTCCCTACAGCACTCATAATACTAGAATTAATCAATTCTGTCGCATTTTTGATTTCCGACTCATTTGCAGCTTTTTCATTAAACTCTTTAAGATCTTCCTCCAGAGGCATCAATTCATCTTTTTCTCTATTTGACTTGAGATCATCTGCAGATAAATTAGCTATAAATCGTGCCAAGCGCGAGCCTCGACCAGTTCTTAAACTGCGCTCTGCATCCCTTAAAGCTGGCAAATACACACATTGAATATCATTCAACGGTTCAATATCAAAGAAAGAATTAGAAGAATTCCCACCCCATCTTTTTTGTTTATAATTGTTTCTTCTGTTAAGTGTCCGCTGAACTTCAAAACTAAGCTTAGCATTAAAGTCTTCGTCCAACCAAGACAAGTACTCAACTTTCTGTGCCTCCGTCAAATTTGAAAATACACCTGAGATAAAAAGACTTTCTGAAGACTTCTTCTGGGATTCGCAAAACACAGAATAAAAATCTTCTTCTATGATTCCTCTTCTTGAAAATTCATTTTCTCCCAATAAAGCGCGGATAGCATCTACCACCGAGCTCTTTCCAGAGCCATTCTCACCGACTAACAAATTCAATCCCTTTGAAAAAGAGACTTCTACCACATCAGAAAACATCCTAAAATCTTTAATTGAAATCTTTGATAGATACATGTTGTTCCACCTTCCTCAGAATAGTTATTCTATAGTACCAGGGGGCTGGCACTGGATGACCCAAATCGAACATTTTCTCGAACATCTAGCCAAATGGCATTGCCGAGTGTTCTTCTGGCTCTTCAGAGCCAAAACATTTCTCTCAGCTTCTCGACCTCATCATACGGAAAGCACTCGGCAGTTCCCTCGTTTTCCTCCAGATACTTGACGATCTTTCCTGCCAGTTCAATTCCCTCCCGGCTGTGTCTCACGCCACCATTTGCTTTCTTAACGCTCTCTTCTTCTTTTCTTGCCCCACACACTTGGTCATAGATTTCCAGCTGAGTAATTATTTTTCTTACGCCAGAATAATAGGCAGATTCATTACTTTCAGTCGGATAGCCGAGTGAGCCGTAAAGAGCGTAAAGCCGCCACATAATGCCTTCGGCATTCAAATCCATCGGCACATAAATTCTTACATTGTCATCTGGCAGAATACCGCCTTCAGACTTTTTCTTTCCAGTGACTGCTTTCTCCATGTCATCTTTTGTTTCATATGGTACTTTTCCTGCCAATAACAGATCATTGACATAGAGTACTTCTTCTGGGATTGGGTGAATATCTAACTTGTGGTGCATATAAAACACGTTCCTTTCTTAAATTCTACTCCATATTCCATTTATTAATTAGACTTTGCCTAGAGGCTGACTTAACTATGAGCTAGCACACAATGGCCTTTTCTGGCTAAGCCAAGGGGACAGTAATTAAGCCGGAGCACAATAAAACAGCCACCACACCTGTCCTCACTGGCTCCCCTTTTTCTCAGTATAGCATATTATACACCTGGCATCAAATTATTTTCCAATTTTAGAAACATAATAAAACAGCTACCACACCTATCGATCTCTACTGGCTCATCGAACTAAGCTAATAAAAGCTCACCTTTCTCCCATATTTATCAGCACAATTTGCTGTTATCATCGCGCCACTGCCTCTGCCTGCTGCTATCACGATTAATCTGTCTGACCATGAAGCAATTAGTCTATTTCGCTGCGGAAATGTATAATTGGACGGCTCTGTTCCCGGTGGATACTCTGACAGCAGTAATCCCGTTTCACGTATTCTCTCCATCAGACGCTCATGCTCTGCTGGATAACAAATATCAAGCCCATTCCCTACAATAGCAACTGTATATGAACCAGAATTAACACAGACTGTTCCAGCACATGCATCAATTCCTTTTGCCATACCGCTGATCACAATTTCCTGCTCTTTTATGCATTGTCTTGTCAATTCAATGCAACATTGCTTTGCTTCCTGTGTGCATCGCCTTGCACCAACAATTCCAACCGTGGGCTTTAAAATACCTTCTTCTGAGGTAAATGACCCCTGGTAATATAAGACAGATGGTGCATCCTTTACCTGCTTTGCTTTCTTTGGATACCTGATATCGGCTTTTGTGAGAACATAAATTTTCTTTTTCTCACAATCTTCCAAAATTTTTTCTACCCGGTCAAATGAGCGTGCTTGTAAAATACTAACAATCTGCCTCTTTGTGATACCCGAAATTTCCCTCAAACATTTTTCATCCGCATCATATATATCCTGCGGACTTTTAAACTTTGCAAGTAAACGTCCTTCCATAACTGAACCCACATAAGGAATCTGTGTAAGCCAAATCCAATATTTTATAAAGTCTTTTTCCTCCACTATTTCACCACCATCATCTTGCTATTGCTTTCGTCCAGATCACGACACGAAATCACCTTCTTCGTATCCTGAAAACGAATCTTCTCTGCTCCATCCAAATCGGCACTTGTTCTTGCCAGTCTTAGAAGCTTATGGATCACTCGCGCGCTATATCCATACTTTTCACTTGTTTCCTTTAACAAATCTAGCGAATCTGCCTCCATCTCGCAATATTTTTTTATAAGAGACGTTGTCATCTGTGCATTACAGTTGATTCCCTCCTCCAAAGAATAGCGCTCCTGCTGAATCTTTCTTGCTGCCTCTACCCTTTTTCGAAGTTCCAAAGAAGAATATGACATTGTCTTATTTTCCATCTCAAAAAAATTGACAGGATGTACCTCTTTTTGAATGTCAATACGATCCATAATCGGACCTGAAATTTTACCGCGATATTTAATAATCTCATAATCAGTACATCGACACTTTGAGCTTGGATAATATCCACATGGACATGGATTC